>Ga0307373_10012075_pt1 | contig 12362 bp, 7 predicted proteins | sample OX2MG_FD_202534 | JGI IMG/M metagenome (GOLD analysis project Ga0307373, IMG submission 202534) | Soil microbial communities from Risofladan, Vaasa, Finland - OX-2 | ecosystem: Environmental > Terrestrial > Soil > Coastal area > Acid sulfate soil | place: Finland: Risofladan, Vaasa | collected...
AGCAGTCCTATGGTGCTCACGAAGCGACAAAAATTTGAAATCGAAAAATTTCATCAGGACCCCTTACCTTCGCGTGCTGAGGCAGTTACAAAGAATGCTCTGAACTTTTACCGGACAGTATTGATGAGAACTATAAAAACTATTCATTTCACAAAAGGGGTATCGAGGAAAGAAAATAGACTTTTGCCATAAGGGAGAAGTGTCTAAACGCGACTCTATGGATGAAAAAAGAGAGAGCGATTGTCCCCGTGGGCTTTACCGACGCGAAGAGCATGACGCTTGCGGCGTCGGTTTTGTGGCCCAGCTTAACGCTCCGCCTTCGCACCGGGTTGTCGAGCAGGCACTGGAATGCCTGGGGTCCCTGACGCACCGGGGCGGTGTCGATGCCGACGGCGCCAGTGGCGATGGTGCGGGCATCTCGGTGCAGCTTCCTTCTGATTTTTTCGCCCGGGAGGCGTTTCGGCTCAATTCCGGTTTTCAACCCCATTGGAGAATTGCCGTTGGGGTGTTTTTTCTCCCTGAAAACGGTATCGAGCGTGCGCGCGCCATGTTTATCGCCGAAGAGGCGGTCCGCAACCGGGGGCTATACGTGGTGGGGTGGCGGCAGGTTCCCATTGCTTCCGAGGTTTTGGGGCCGCAAGCGCGTGAGAGTCAACCTTCCATCTGGCATATGCTCATCGCGCAGCCGACTGACCAGGAACGCGAATTCGAACAGATTCTGTACTTGACGCGCAAGGAGGTTGAACGGCGAATCCAAGAAGCCAAAATCGACGAGTGCTACATTCCGTCATTTTCTTCACGCAATATTGTCTACAAAGGGCTTATGGCTCCTTCACAACTCGGGGCTTTCTACAAGGACCTCCGAGACCCGGCCTTTACAACCTCGGCCGCGCTCTACCACCAGCGGTATAGCACGAATACCTCACCGACCTGGTTTCTGGCGCAGCCATTCCGCATGGTGGCCCACAACGGTGAAATCAACACTTTGCTGGGCAATCGCAACTGGATGCGGGCGCGGGAAGCCGTGCTGGAGCATCCGATTTGGGGGAATGAATCCGAATGGCTAAAGCCGGTCATCCAGCCCGGTGGCAGCGATTCGGCAAGCTTTGACAACGCCCTGGAATTATTGACACGCTCGGGACGCACCGTCCATCATGCTCTGCTCATGATGATTCCGGAAGCATGGGAGCACTCCGTTGAGATACCCTCCGACGTTGAAGCCTTTTATCACTACCATTCCTGCATGATGGAACCGTGGGACGGGCCGGCGGCGATGGCTTTCCTGGACGGGCCCCTGGTCGGCGCGGCACTCGACCGCAACGGTTTGCGGCCCGCGCGCTACACCATCACCCGCGATAACTTGGTGGTTCTCGGTTCCGAGGTTGGCCTGCTTCCCATTGCTCCGGAAAGAATTCAGGAAAAGGGAAGGCTCGGGCCCGGCCAGATTTTGCTGGTGGATCTCCAGCACAATAAGATTTTCAAGAACGAGCAGTTGAAACGGCAGGTCTCCCACGGTCGAAAATATCGTAGGTGGATCGCGCATAACATGGTTTTCCTGCCGCGCCTCAAGGCCGAACAAGGTGCAGATGGGGAGTCTGGAAACCAGCGGCTTGCGATCAGCGATCGGAGCCGATTTATCGCCTGGCAGCGGGCGGCTGGTTACACGGAAGAGGATCTAAAACTTCTCATTGAGCCTCTGGCCAGCGAGAAAAAAGAGCCTGTCGGCTCGATGGGAGACGATACTCCCCTAGCTGCGCTTTCACAGCGCCCGCGTCCGATCTACCAGTACTTTCGGCAGATGTTCGCCCAGGTGACGAACCCGCCGATCGATCCCTTGCGCGAGTCGCTGGTGATGGCTCTGAACCTTTACCTTGGAGCTCGTCACTCCGTCCTGGTGGAAACGCCCGAACACGCCAGAATGATTCGCCTTGAGTCGCCTTTCCTGTTCGATGCGGAACTCCAGGAGTTGAAGCAACTTGCCCAGGAGAAGTTCAAGCCGGCTGGGATCTCGACACTGTTCCCGGTAAGCCAAGGCGCGGAAGGAATGGCCCGCGCTATCGACCGTATCAAACGGGAGTGCGTCGCGGCCGTGAAGAAGGGCAGCTCGATTCTTATTCTGAGCGATCGCGGCGTCGACCCGGGGCAGGCGGCTGTTCCCATGCTGTTGGTCGTGGGGGCGGTGACCGAGTATCTCATCGAGGAGGGTGTGGGGAACAAGGCTGACTTGGTGCTTGAGACTGCTGAAGCCTGGGAGTCCCACCAGTTCGCCTGCCTTGTTGCTTATGGGGCGGCCGGCATCAATCCCTACCTTGCTCTCGAGATCGTGACGCATCTTGCAAGTGCCGGAGATCTGGGTGAAATTTCGGTAGCCCAAGCGCTCGAAAATTTCCGGGCCGGCATCGAATCAGGCTTGAAGAAGATCATGTCTAAAATGGGCATCTCGACGTTGGCGAGTTATCAGGGCGGAAAGTTCTTCGAGATCATCGGTCTTGACTCCGATGTGGTTAAACAGTTTTTCCCGGATACCCGTTCCTTAGTGGGCGGGCGCAAGCTGGTCGACCTGGCAAACGATGTTCTTGCGCAGCACCGGGAGGCGTTTGCGGCTCCGTCCGAAACCCTTGCCTTCTCCGGGTTCTATCGCTTCCGCAAGGGCTTCGAGCGTCACGCTTTCAGCCCCGACGTGGTTCGCAATCTTCAGAAGGCGGCCAAGGAAAATAACGCAGAAGCTTACCAGGCTTTCGCGCACGGAGTTGATGAGCGGGAACCGCTGGCTTTGCGGGATCTGTTGCGGTTTGGACCTGCGAAGCCCATTCCTCTCGAAGAGGTGGAACCCGTCGAGGCGATTTGGAAGCTTTTTTCAACGCAGGCGATGTCCCTGGGCGCCTTGAGCCCTGAGACTCAGCATACGCTGGCTGTTGCCATGAACCGGATTGGGGCTCGGTCCAATACGGGCGAGGGTGGAGAAGACCCCGACGTTTACATCGAACTCAAGAACGGCGACTCTGCCGAAAACAGGATCAAACAGGTCGCTTCCGCGCGCTTCGGCGTGACGCCGGAATACCTGGTGCGGGCCGAACAACTGGAAATCAAGATGGCGCAGGGATCGAAGCCCGGTGAAGGCGGCCAATTGCCGGCCCACAAGGTAACGCCCACGATCGCCCGGGTACGCCGCGCGGTGGAGGGCATCTCGTTGATTTCGCCCCCGCCTCATCACGATATCTATTCGATTGAAGACCTGGCGCAACTGATTTACGACCTGCGGGAGATCAATCCGCGAGCCACCATCGGCGTCAAGCTGGTGTCCCAGGCCGGGGTGGGTACGGTGGCCTCGGGCGTGGCGAAAGCGAATGCAGATGTTGTGCTGATCAGCGGCCACGACGGCGGAACGGGGGCTTCGCCGCTGAGCTCCATCAAGAATGCCGGCTCCCCCTGGGAATTGGGGCTGGCCGAAGCACATCAGAGCTTGATGGCCAATGGCTTGCGCGGCCGCGTCAGGCTGCGAGCCGACGGAGGAATGAAAACCGGCAGGGATGTGGTAATCGCCGCCATGCTGGGCGCCAACGAGTTTGGGTTTGGCACGGCGGCGCTGGTTGCGCTGGCGTGTGTGATGGCGAGGCAATGCCATCTGAACACCTGTCCGGTGGGTGTGGCGACGCAACGGGAGGATCTCCGGCGGCGCTTTCCCAACGAACCTGACCGGTTGATCAATTATCTCCGGTATGTGGCACAACATGTCCGGGAAATTCTGGCGCAGCTTGGTTTCCGTTCCCTGGAAGAGATTGTAGGGCGCACCGATCTCCTGGTTTTGCACGAATACAAGGTTCCGGGTCGGCGGGGGCAGATCGATCTTCGCCCCCTTCTTTACCGTCCCGATCCTGAGATCCGATCCAGCGTTCGCTCGCGGGTTCCCGCACGCAATCTCGATCCGCTGGCGCTCAGAATGGCCGAGGACGTCCAGCTTGCTCTCGAGAAAGGCACCTCGATTGTCCGGGAGTACAAAATCCGGAATACCAATCGTACGATCGGCGCCCGCGCGGCCAATGTTATCGCGCTCCGATTCGGGAATCTCGGCATGAGGGAGCAAACGGCAGAATTCCGCTTTACCGGAAGTGCGGGACAAAGCTTTGGTGCATTTCTGACTGAGGGACTGCGTCTGGTGTTGGAAGGTGAGGCGAACGACTACGTCGGCAAAGGGATGGGGGGCGGCGAAATTGTGATCAGGCCGCCCAAAGAGTGCCGATTTTCTTCCCGCGAAAACGTCATTATGGGCAATGCCGTTCTTTATGGCGCCACGGACGGGCGTTTGTTTGCTGCGGGGCGTGCCGGAGAGCGTTTTGCCGTGCGTAATAGCGGCGCAACTGCCGTTGTTGAAGGGACCGGCGATCACGGCTGCGAGTACATGACCGGAGGCTTGGTGGTGATTTTAGGAGAGACCGGCCGGAATTTTGGCGCCGGGATGACCAATGGGATCGCTTATGTTTTCGACCCCACTTCCCGGTTCGAACAGCGATACAACCCTGACCTGGTCAAAATTGAGCGTGTCATCGAGCCGACGGATTCCCACGTGCTCCGCCAACTGGTTCTGGCCCATGCGGAAAAGACCGGAAGCGGCACGGCATGGGATATCCTTGAGAATTGGTCTCTGAACTTGCTTTCGTTCTGGAAGGTCGAACCCAAATCCAAACCCGAGACGCGTTCGGTTGAGCCCGTCACGCTTTCCTCAACTGAAACCGCCAAAGTCTGAGTCGCAACATTGTAATCCTCCCGCACCGGCCTCCCGTGCAAAGGTTCCGGACATGTTTCCCAAAGGCCCCAGGATTATTTAGGTTGCGGACGATGCGACGTGAAAGTCGGGGAAAATTTTGACTTGGGCCACGATTGAATTACTGATCAGGCAGTTGCTATGGGCATCCAGCAGGATCGCGCGGGCGCGCTCGATATCCTCCTGGGACTTCAGCGCCAGATGCGGGTGAAGCGTAATTTCCGTAAAGCGGTATTTCCCGTTGGAATATTCCAGGGTGCCTTCGACCGAACATTCATAGCCGACTAAAGCCAAATTCTTGCGGTGAGAATACGCGAGAAACGTCATCAAAGTACATACGTTGACAGCGGCAACAAACATGTCTTCCGGGGACCAGAGTCCGGGTGTGCCCTGGAATTCCGGAGGACTCGAGATGGCCAGTTCCGGCTTGCCAGGCGCGGAAATCGCGCATTCCCGTTCTTGCGTCCAGCGAACATCACTTTCGAACCTGAATACTTTGTAGCCTTTCTTGTTTTCCATCGTTATGCCTCGGACCCTGAGCTTTGCCAACCTGTTCCAGTAACACTGATCGTAACATAGTTCAGATATTGGCCGGGGCCGTGCCGTTCCTGTTGTTGAGGCATTATTGAGAGTTGCAAAATAGGGTGACAGCTTTTTCTGTAGCGCCGCTCGGCGGCAAGCGCTGCTTGCCTGAGCGGCGAAAGACGCGGGTCCGAGACCTGCGATCGAGCGGCAGTCGTCAGTATTATTTTTTGCAAGCCTCAAATCGATACGAAAGTTCTTGGCGTGGGGACTCCGAGTTTCTGTTGGGGTGTTTGCAGCCGGGGCGAACCGGATCAGCCGGGGCGTCAGAGATGGTTCCTGGACACGCGTGGTGGCGATCTTTTCTTCCTGCGGTCTTCGCGGTTTTGTTATGGTTTTGGAGCGGGGCAAGGGCCCCGCGGAGGTCAGTTCTGCTATAATAACAGCGATGGCCCAAGCAGGCGTCCGGTGGGGAACGCCGAGCGAGAGATTGGCGGGGAATCCGAGTTCTCACCTTTTGTTCCCAGACCCCTGAAACAAGCGTAAGGCAGTAGCGCCGTCAATCAGGTCCCCACTTAAGACATGGAAAGGGAGTCGGGCAGGAGGGATCATCACCGCAGTAATTTCCTTCGAGGATTTTCATGGGAACAACGGATGTGGCTATAAAAGAAACTCAAACTCCTCCCTATCGGGAGAAAGTTGTCAACGATCTCAGCATTCAAATCGCCACGGCTAACGGTTCGGGCAGTCAGTCCGCCAATACGGTCCTATTAAGGTCGATTTTTCAGATGGGGATCCCGGTTTCAGGCAAGAACCTGTTTCCATCGAATATTGCCGGTTTACCGACCTGGTTTACGATCCGGGCGTCCAAGCACGGTTACATCGCCCGGCGCAAAGAGATTGATTTTCTCGTCGCGATGAACCCGGAAACAGCCGTGGAGGATGTGACGTCGCTGGGAGCCGGGGCCAGCGTTGTTTATGATGAAAAACTCAACCTCGGACGGCTTCGGGACGACGTGATTTTTTATCCGGTGCCTTTTGACACGCTGGTCGCTCCAATTTGTCCCAACGCCAAGTTGCGGAAGCTTGTCCGGAATATGATTTACGACGGCGTGCTCGCCAAGCTGCTGGGCATTTCGATGGAGGAGATCCGCGCGGCGATCGAGAAGCAGTTCAAGAAGAAACCCAGCGCTGTGGACCTGAACTTCAACGCGGCGCAGGTCGGCTACGATTATGCGGAGAAGAATCTTGCCAAGCGGGGCCGCTTCTATCTGGAGCGGATGGACGCAACGCGCGGGAAGATCATTATTGATGGAAACTCCGCTGCCGCACTGGGCGCGGTGTTCGCGGGTATAACGGTATGCACGTGGTACCCCATTACGCCTTCTTCCTCCCTGGCCGAGGCGCTTACCGAATATTTGAAACGTTTTCGGATTGACCCGAAGACGGGCAAGGCGACGTTCGCCGTCGTGCAGGCGGAGGATGAGCTGGCTGCGGTTGGCATGGCGATTGGAGCGGGCTGGGCCGGCGCCCGGTCCATGACCGCGACTTCCGGCCCGGGAATTTCTCTCATGTCGGAATTTACGGGCCTGGGTTACTATACCGAAGTCCCCGCTGTGATTTTTGACATTCAACGCGCAGGCCCTTCAACGGGGCTTCCGACGCGCACCGCGCAGGGCGACATTCTGAAGAATGCTTATCTCTCCCACGGCGACACGAAACACCTGATGCTGATTCCCAGTTCCGTAGAAGAATGCTTCACGATGGCCATCGAAGCGTTCGACTTGGCGGAGGAGTTCCAGACGCCCGTCTTCGTGATGAGCGATCTTGATTTGGGCATGAACAATTGGATGTCCGACCCCTTCCCTTACCCGGCGAAGCCCCTTAACCGGGGCAAGGTGTTAACCGCCGACGATCTGGAACGTTTGGGCGGCTTTGAACGTTACCGCGACGTGGATGGCGACGGGATTGGCTATCGCACGTTGCCCGGAACCAAGCACCCCAAGGCCGCTTACTTCGCGCGCGGCAGCGGACACAATGAGAAGGCCGAGTACAGCGAGCGGCCCGAAGATTATGTGAATAACATGGACCGCCTGGACCGGAAATTCGAAACAGCACGCCAGCGGGTGCCGGCCCCGGTTCTGCAAAATGTAGATGGCTCCGAGATCGGTGTGATCGCCTACGGGACCACTCACTGGGCCATCACCGAGTCGGTTGACCAGTTAAAGCAGGAGCATGATCTTAAGGTAAGTTACTGCCGCGTCCGAGCCTTTCCTTTTTCGCAACAGGTCTTCGATTTTATCCGGCGCTATCAGCGCATTTATGTGGTGGAACAGAACCGCGACGCTCAAATGTTCCGTTTGCTGCGAATGGAAGTCGCCGAGGACGACGTCAAGAAGCTCCGTAGCATCCGGCACTACCAAGGAATTCCGATCGACGCGCGGACCGTCACCGATGAAATTGTTTCTCAGGAGGCCAAGAAATAAGATGGCAACTACCTCCGTTCCTTCACCGCCCAGAAAAGTGAACCGCATCGGGCTTGAACCTTCCGATTACAAAGGGGGACGAAGCACTCTTTGCGCCGGCTGCGGCCACAACGCCATTTCAGAGCGCATCATCGAAGCCTGCTATGAAATGGGAGTGGAGCCTTATCGGGTGGCCAAACTCTCGGGAATCGGTTGCTCCTCGAAGAGTCCTGCCTACTTCCTGGGAAACTCGCATGGGTTTAACTCCGTTCACGGACGCCTGCCCTCGATTGCCACCGGCACGATGCTGGCCAACCGCAACCTTATCGCGCTGGGGGTCAGCGGCGACGGCGACACAGCCTCGATCGGAATTGGGCAGTTCATTCACCTGATGCGGCGAAATCTCCCGATGATTTACATCATCGAGGACAATGGCTGCTACGGATTAACGAAGGGGCAGTTTTCAGCCACGGCCGACCTCGGCTCAAGGCTGAAATCAGGGGTGATCAACGATCTTCCGCCGATCGACACCTGTGCGCTGGCGATTATGCTGGGAGCAACGTATGTGGGCCGGTCGTTTTCAGGTGATAAAAGGCAACTGTCGGCCCTGCTGAAAGGAGCGCTCGGACATCGTGGAACGGTTATGCTCGACGTCATTTCCCCGTGCGTTACGTTCAACGATCATGAAGGTTCGACCAAAAGCTACAGTTACGTTCAAGACCACGACGCGCCGCTGGGGGACGTCAGCTTTGTCCCGTTCTTTGAAGATATTACCGTGGACTACGATCCCGGCACGACCACTGAGATCACGCTCCACGACGGTTCGCGCTTGCTTCTGAAGAAGCTTGATGTGGACTATGATCCCACCAACAAGACGAACACGTTGCGGCTGCTGATGGAGTCCCACGACAAGGGCGAAATCTTGACCGGCTTGTTTTACCTGGATACCGAACGCCCGAGTTTTATCGACATGCTGAATGTTACCGATGAACCGCTGGCAACCCTTCCCGAATCCTCTGTTCGCCCGCCGAAAGAAGCCCTCGACGAGGTCATGGAGGAGCTGAGATAAGAAGCACCAAGGCCCTCTCTATACACCTGTTTCCGTCCAATTGAGGCCCGAATCCCCAGCGGAGCCGGACGAACAACTGAAGACCGACCTGCGCAATGCGCTGACAAGCAAAGGGTGGAATAATGCTCTTTTGTGTTGCAGGCGGGGTTTCGCCGCAGGGCTACCTTTACATCTCGCGGCGGCCTTCGAGCGCGCGGAGCATTGTGACTTCATCCGCGAATTCAAGTTCCGAACCCACGGGAATGCCCATGGCAATCCGGCTCACTTTCACCCCCAGGGGCTTGATCAGCTTCGCCAGATAGACAGCGGTGGCTTCGCCTTCTACGGTCGGGCTGGTCGCAACAATGAGCTCACGAACCTTGCCGCTCTTCAGTCGCTCGATCAGGTTGCGCAGCTTAAGCTGTTCAGGCCCTATCCCCTGCAGCGGCGAGAGAGCGCCGTGCAGAACGTGATACTGTCCCCGAAACTCGCGCGACTTCTCAACCGTGACCACGTTGTAAGGAGTCTCCACCACGCAGATGATTTCCGGATCGCGCCGGGGATCGGAACAATATTCGCAGGGATCGAGTTCCGTGAGGTTGTTGCAGAGGGTGCAAAGGCGAATTTTGTCCTTGGCGTCGAGAAGGGCGTCGGCCAGGCGCTGGACATCTTCCCGCGGGGTGCGCTCAAGATAAAAAGCAATCCGCTGGGCAGACTTCTGCCCGATCCCGGGCAGGTGCTTGAGTTCATCAATAAGGCGGGCAAGCGGGGCCGTGTATTCCTTCATGTAAGGGAAGTCCTAAGCTATCGCGTGGGAGGGACTAAGTTACGTTGAAACCCGGCAAATTCAGTCCGCCGGCCAAGCTACCCATTTGGCTGGCCAGATGCTCGTCCACCTTTCGGCTTGCTTCATTGACGGCTGCCAGCAGAAGATCCTGGAGCATCTCGATGTCCCCGGATTTATAGACCTCCGGGTCGATGTGCACGGCAAGCAGATGTTTCTGTCCGTTCATCTTGACCGAAACCATGCCGCCACCCGCCGAGGCTTCGATCACCAGATCATCCAATTGCCTCTGAAGTTGCTCTTGGAACTGTTGAACTTGTTTCAGCATTTGCTGCATTTGTTGCAAGTTTTTCATGGGTCACTCCCGGCTCAAATCGATCACATCAACCAGGGTGCATTGAAATTTCTTAACGATGGCTTCCACTCCTAGGTCACTCTCAGCTCGCTCGCGAGCGCTGCGTCGAACTTTCGGCCCAGACTCTTCTCGATCATCGAGTGTAACACAAATCTTAACGGGTTGTCCCAGCGCCTCCGCACACACGGACCGGAGCTTTTCCTGCTGCTCCCGCGCACTCAAAAAATCGACGGCCCAGGAATTATTCTTTGAAAAAAGGAACCGGACCTCGCCGTTTTCAAATCGCCAGCCGGTGACGGGATCAAGGCAACTGCTCAGCAGTTTGGATTGCCCGAAGGCCAAAGTCTTGATCTTATCCAGGCGCGGATCGTCGGACTCTTGCAGGCTGGGAGCGGAAGCGGGAGGCCGTTCCGTTACTTCGGCGGCGCGCGAGGAGAGCGGGCCCGGGCTCTGTTGATGGGGTGCGGGTCTTGGGGCAGCGGAGCGCACCGGCTGAGGCGGTGGCTGGGTTCTTTTTTCGGAATTTACGGAAGGGCCTGGGAAACGCTCAGGTTGCTTCGTCCCTGCCTTGGGAGCTTCAGCCGGCCGGCTACCGCGCAAGTCGGCAAGAAGGTTTTCGAGCGGCGTCAGTTTCCGGATGTGCGCCATCTTGAGGAGCGCAAGTTCCAGTTGGAATCGCGGGTTTAACGCATAGCGCATTTCGCTCTCGGTACGAATCAAAATCTGGAAGAACCGCGCAATATCTTCTTCGCTGAAACGCTCCGCGAGTCGCGCCAGTACGACGCGTTCGCCTTCCGGCAGTTGAAGAAGATTGCTCGCCGAGCCACAGCTTTTGGCGACCGCCAGATTGCGAATGTAGCGCGTGAATTCACCGCAAAAATGATTCAGTTCATACCCTTCCGCGGAGAGCCGGCCCACGGTCTCAAGAACCTGTCCGGCATTTCCTCGGTCGATGGCTTCCACCAGTTCCACGAGCACCCGGCTGGGAACCACGCCCAGCAGTTGACGAACGTGAGTTTCCTCCAGGCGCTTGCCGCTGGAGGCGATGGCCTGGTCCAGCAGGGACAGCGCATCGCGCAAACTGCCCTCGGCCGCCTCCGCCACGGCGCTCAAAGCGCCTTCGTCGGCCTCGATTTGCTCCTTGTTCAACACCCATTCCAGCCGGTCAAGAATTTCGGCGTAATCCAGCAGGCGAAAGGAAAAATGCTGGCAACGCGATTGAATCGTGGTGGGCAGTTTATGGGGTTCTGTGGTGCAGAGCATAAACAACGACCGGGGAGGCGGTTCTTCCAGGGTTTTCAGCAGAGCGTTGAACGCTTCCGTGGTCAGCATGTGCGCTTCGTCGATGATAAAGACCTTGTAGGGATCGCGCGCCGGCAGGTATCGAACGTTCTCGCGAAGCTCGCGGATTTCATCGATCCCGCGGTTGGAAGCAGCATCAATCTCAAACACGTCCACGGAATTCCCTTGAGCGATTTCCAGGCAGGACGGACACTCGCCACAGGGAGAAACCGTGGGCCCGTTTGTGCAGTTCAAGGATTTCGCCAGGATTCGCGCCGTCGTTGTTTTGCCCACGCCGCGCCCGCCCGAAAAGATGTATCCGTGGGCAACGCGCTTGTTGAGGATGGCGTTTTTGAGCGTATCGGTGATGAGACGTTGTCCAGCAACCTCGTCAAAAACTTGGGGCCGGTATTTGCGGGCGATAACCTGATAGGACATAAGAACAGGGGTTAGGGTCTAGGTGTTAGGGCCCAAGATTTGGAACTGGGGGACGAAGCCTGGCATGTTCTGCCGAACTCCGAGTCCCTGGCCCCAAATCCCGAAAATTGGGTCAGACTTCGGGTTGATCTGCGGCACACAAAGCGGTTCGCTACCGTTGCTTCCTTCCGGACCTGGCGGGGTTCACGAACATTCGTTGCACAGAGCCCGAAGTCTGATACGTTGTCAAGCCGCTTGCCTTGATTCACAGCGGAATTCCTGACTTGATTAGCGTAACATGTTGAACCCGTCCGCGTCGATGGATTTTGCCTTGCGGAGTAGATTGTGACGGCCTGCTGTACTCGTTCAGATAGATGGGTGAAACTCGGTCCGATGGGTTTGCCCCGCCGTCGAGGGTGAGGGAATGAGGGAATCCCGCCGCAGGCGGGATTCCCAAGCGCGAAGGAATGCGTGCCCGGAGTCCTTTTGCTATAAGCTACATAGAGTTCCGAGCCGATCTCGAAAGTGTCACTAATCTACTGGACGAGTACAGCCCGGGGACTTGGTGCAACTCGATACCATGGACCTGCGCCCCGCGCCAGGCGTGGTCCTCAAGCAATTCACGGCTCGCGATATGATCTCGCGCTGGGACGTCATCGAAGTGCATGGCCGGGCCACCTCGACGGCGGCCAAGTTGTTCCTGGACACCCTGGAGCGCCGTCTGCCCT
>Ga0307373_10012077_pt1 | contig 12362 bp, 13 predicted proteins | sample OX2MG_FD_202534 | JGI IMG/M metagenome (GOLD analysis project Ga0307373, IMG submission 202534) | Soil microbial communities from Risofladan, Vaasa, Finland - OX-2 | ecosystem: Environmental > Terrestrial > Soil > Coastal area > Acid sulfate soil | place: Finland: Risofladan, Vaasa | collected...
CCGAGGTAGTTGCGAACGGTTCGCAATTGCGCCACCATGGCTGCGTGACGAGCGCGCCCGCCGACGACCGACGGCCGGAGGCCTGAGGTGGTCGTCCTCAGCCCGCCGGGCCCGCCCACCGCTCCCGTCGGCCGTGCCGCCCGGTTCCGTTCGCTGCTGGCACCGGCCCAGTGGCGGCAGGTGTCGTGGATGTTCCTCAGCATCGTCGTCCTCCACGTCGTCGGGTTCGGCGTCTTCCTCCTCTTCGTCGTGCCCGGGCACTACAAGGGGCTCGGTATCGGGGTCTGCGTCCTCGCCTACACCCTCGGGTTGCGGCACGCGTTCGACGCCGACCACATCTCGGCCATCGACAACACGACCCGCAAGCTGATGAACGAAGGGAGGCAGCCGGTCAGCGTCGGCTACTACTTCGCCCTCGGCCACTCGACCATCGTCGTCGCCATCGGGGTGGGGATCGTGGTGGCCGAGCGGACGGTCTACAACGCCGTCTCCCACCAGGGGTCCGCGCTCCAGCAGTTCGGCGGCGTCTTCGGGACCGTGGTGTCGGCCACCTTCCTGTTCCTGATCGCCGTGCTGAACCTCATCATCCTCGCCGGCATCGTGCGCGTGTTCAAGATGATGCGTTCCGGCAACTACGACGAGGCGGAGCTCGAGCGCCAGCTCGAGAACCGCGGCCTCCTCACCCGGGTCTTCGGCCGGTGGATGCGCTCGATCACCAAGGAGTGGCAGATGTACCCCGTGGGGGTCGTCTTCGGACTCGGGTTCGACACGGCCACCGAGGTCGCCCTGCTGGCCACCACCGCCCTGCTGGCCTCGCAGTCCCTGCCCTGGTACTCGATCATGTGCCTGCCCGTGCTGTTCACGTCCGGGATGTTGCTCATGGACACCCTCGACGGCTGCTTCATGAACGTCGCCTACGGCTGGGCCTTCTTCAACCCGGTGCGCAAGGTCTTCTACAACCTGACGATCACCGGCCTATCGGTGGCCGTCTGCCTCTTCGTCGGAACGATCGAGGTGCTCGGCCTGCTGCCGAAGGAGCTGCACCTGACCGGTCCGGTCTGGGACTACCTGTCGGGGTTCGATCTCAACGCCGCCGGCTTCGTGATCGTGGGCCTGTTCGTGGCGACCTGGGTGGTCGCCCTCGGGGTCTGGCACTTCGGCCACGTGGAGGAGCGCTGGTCGGCGAAGCTGCAGGGCCACGAGGCGTTCGAGGCCGAGGCCTTCGACGAGCTCGAGTACGGCCCCGGGACCCCGTCCCGCCCGGGTGTCTGACCTAGAGTCGCCCCACCGGCACCGGGCGACGGGGGGACCGACATGTTCGAACACCATCGGGAGCACCAGGCGGAAGCAGCACGGCGCGACTGGCAGGCCCGCCACGACGCCTGCGCGGCCATGCTCGACACGGCACGCACCTTCACGGGCACGACCTCCGACGGCCTGATCCTGCGGTCCGGCGAGGCCCTCTTCCTCCAGGTGAGCGACACGGCACTGATCGAGGAACGGAAGGGGAGGGGCACCTACGTGGGCCACTCCCAGGGGGTCTCGGTGCCGGTGGCCCGCATCGGCGGACGTCCGATCCGCTACCGGGTGGGTGCCTCGAAGGGCCACTACGTCCAGGGGGAGCCGTCGCCGACCGCCATCGACACCGGAACCACCTACATCACCTCGCAGCGGATGGTGTTCCGGGGTGCCAACCAGACGCGGGAGTGCGCCTTCGCCAAGCTCCTCGGGTTCGATCACGACGACGGGACGGGAACGACCACGTTCTCGGTGTCCAATCGCACCAAGCCGACGACCATCCACTACGGTCCGGCGTGCGCGGCGACGGTCGACTTCCGGCTCGACCTGGCCCTGGCCCACTTCCGCGGCACGGTCGACACGCTGATCGCCGGGCTCGAGTCCGACCTGGCCGCCGTCGACGCGGCGCGACCGTCCGACGAACCGGCCGCTGCGGAGGCGGTGCCCGACGAGGTCCCGGTGGCCCCGCCGCCCCCCGCCGGGGACGAGGCGCCCCCGCCCGCTCCGGCTCCGCCACCACCGGCCCCCGCGGCACCCGCAGCGACCCAGGCGTCCCCGGCGCCCGTCGAGGAAGCTCCCGTCGTCCCGCCGGTACCTGGCGGTGCTCCCTCGGTGGCCGCCGGCTGGTACCCGGACCCGTGGCACGCCGCCCCCCTCCGGTGGTGGGACGGGTCGACGTGGTCGTGGCAGACGGTCGACCCCTCGGCCCCGGCGGACCCGCCGGCCTGAGCCCCGCCGGCGACCGGCGGGCGGAGTCCGGACCGGGCGGCACAGGGCCGGTACCCGGCGCTCCGGTGGACACCGGGCCGCGGGATATGGGAACGTCCTCGCCGGCACGGGCGCGGTCCGTCATCCGAGGGAGGGGAGCAGGGCATGGTCGACGAGGCACTCGAGGAACAGCTGGCCGGGCTCGTGGGTCGGCCCGTCGGCCGGTCCGGACCCTCCGTCGCCCCCGATCCGGTCAATCAGCCCATGATCCGCCACTGGGCGGCGGCCTTCGGCGACGCCAACCCGGTCTACACCGACCCGGTAGCCGCGGCGGCGTCCCGGTTCGGGGAGGTGGTCGCCCCGCCGCTCATGCTCCAGACGTGGACGATGCCGACGCCGACGCTCGAGGGCATCGCCGAGCGGGGCGGCTCGCCGGTCGCCGTCGACGGGGAGACGGCGCTGTCGGTCCTCGACCGCGCCGGTTACACGGGAACGCTGGCCACCAATTCGGAGTTCGAGATCACCCGCTACCTGCACCTGGGCGAGGTCGTGTCCTCCGAGACCGTCTTCGAGTCCGTGTCGGACGAGAAGGTGACCCGCATGGGACGTGGGCGGTTCGTCACCTGGGTGACCACCTACACGGTGGAGTCGGGCGAGGTCGTCGGCCGCCAGACGTTCCGCATCCTGAAGTTCGACCCGTCGGGGGCATCGGCATGAGCCCCGGCCGGACCACCTCGCCCCCCGGGGCGGCGATCGCCGTCGGCGACGCCCTCCCGGAGCTCGGCATCGACGTGACCGCCACCCTCGTCGTGGCCGGTGCCGTCGCCACCCGCGACTTCATGCCCGTGCACCACGACCGCGACTTCGCCGTCGCCCAGGGTGCACCCGACATCTTCATGAACATCCTGTCCGACACCGGTTACTGCAGCCGCTTCCTCACCGACTGGGCCGGCCCGGACGCGATGGTGCAGCACCTGGCCATCCGGCTCGGGGTCCCCGTGTTCCCGGGGGACCGGCTCGTCTACACCGGCGAGGTGACCCGGGTCGTCGACGAGGGCGACCTGTGCGCCGTGGACGTCGCCTTCCGGGCCACCACACCCCTCGGCGACCACGTCACCGGCACCGGCACGCTGACCCTGCCGACGGGGTCCTGACCGCGCCGCACGCCGGAGGTGCCGTGCCGTGGTCCGCCCCAACCGGCAGACTGTCCCCCGTGACCGACTGGGAGCGCATCGCCCGACGCAACGCACGATCCGTCCAGACGACCGTCGGCTGGATCTTCTGGGATCCCGCCGCCGTGACCCGCTACCGGGACGAGGGGCTCCCCGAAGGGCTCGCCGGTCCCCTCGGGTACATCGCCGCACGGTGCGCGCCGCTGGCCCCGGCCGGTCCGGCCGCCGTCACCGCCGCCTTCGGTTCGATCAGCCCGCTGGGGATCGCCGCCGTGTTCGACCTGCTCGACGCCGACGGCTTCCGCCGCATGGGGGTCGCCCGTGACGCGGCGGTGGCGCAGGGACTGGCCGCGCACGCCCCCGGCATCGTCGAGCCGCTCGTGGACTTCGGACCCGACCTGTGGTCGGTCGTCGACTCCCTTCCGCTCGTGGGGCGCGTGCTCTTCGGCGCCCACCTGGCCCCCGGCCGGCCGGATGACCCCTTGCTCTCGGGGTGGCACGCCGTCAACTGCCTGCGCGAATGGCGGGGGGACACCCACTGGGCCATCGTGGTGGCGGCGGGACTCGACCACGCGGAGGCCTCGATCCTGCACAACGCCTGGCTCGGCTACGAAACGGACTGGCTGGCCCGCTCGCGGGGCACCAGTGCCGAGGACGTCGAGGCCGGCTGGGCGGCGCTGGGAGCGAAGGGCCTGGCCGAGGGGCGGGTCGTGACCCCCGCGGGCGTCGCGCTCCGACAGGAGATCGAGGACGAGACCGACCGGCGCACCACGCTCCCGTGGGAGCTGCTCGGTGCGGCGCGGTCGGTCGAGTTCGCCGAACGGTTCGAGCCGCCGTGCGAGCTCCTGCTGGCACGGGTCGACCGGACCGCCGGACCCAACTACCAGCCTGCGTCCCGGGTGCGCTCCGCATGACGACCGACCCGACCACGGCCCGCGGCCGACGGGCGCTGGTGACCGGTGCCACCCGGGGGATCGGCCGGGCCACCGCACTCGCACTGGCCGAGGCCGGTTGGGACGTGGCGATCACGGGCAGGACGGTGCGCCGTGGCGAAGGACGGGACGACTCCGACACCGGGGGCGGCCGGCCCCTGCCCGGCAGCCTGGAGGAGACGGGGGACGGGGTCCGCGCCGCCGGACGCCGGTGCCTCGAGCTCGTCGCCGACCTCCACGACAAGGCGGCGCTGCTGGCCGCGGTCGACCAGGTGGTCGGTGGCTGGGGCGGCGTCGACCTCCTGGTCAACAATGCGGTGGACACCGCCCCGGGCAGCATGGTGCCGATCCTCGACCTGGCGGTGGCCCAGCTCGAGGCGAAACTGGCGGCCAATGCGGTGGCGCCGTTCGTCCTGATCCAGGGGGTGCTGTCCGGGATGCTGGAGGCCGGGGGCGGGACCATCGTCGACGTGACCTCCCACACCGCGACCGCGGACCCGCCCGGACCGGTGGGCCGGGGCGGCTGGGGCGTGGCCTACGCCGCGTCCAAGGCGGCGTCCCACCGCTTCGCCCCGTTGCTGGCCGTGGAGCTCGGCGACCGGGGCATCCGTGCCTACAACGTCGACCCGGGGTACGTGGAGACCGAGCGCCAGGTGGTGAACGCCGCCGCACTGGGCCTGGTCGGCCACTACCGGGGTGCGCCGCCCTCGGTGCCGGCGGCCGCCATCGCATGGATGGTCGACCACCCGGAGGCGCTGGAGAACGGCTCGACGGTCCGGGCCCAGAAGCTGGCACTCGTGGAGGGCCTCCACGAGGACTGGCGCACGGGATGAGCGCTCCGGCGGAGTCCGCCGGACCGGGACCCGCCGACATCGCCGCGGTCACCGTCTACTGGCGCCCGGGATGCCCGTTCTGCGGGGCCCTGCGGCGCGGACTGCGCCGTTCGGGACTCGCCACGCGCGAGGTCGACATCTGGTCGGATCCCTCGGCCGCAGCGTTCGTGCGGGCGCACGCCGGCGGCAACGAGACGGTCCCGACCGTCGACGTGGGCGGCACGGTGCTGGTCAACCCCTCGGCGCGGCGGGTGGTGGAGGAAGCCGCCGCCGCCGGCATCACCGTGTCCCGTCCCCCTCCGCGCTGGTGGCATCGGTGGCGGGGGTGACCGGGTCCGTGCCGTCGGGTCGGCCGGACCGTCCGGCCGACCCGGTCGGCCCGAGCAGTTCCAGCCCCCGGCGGAGGAAGGCGGCTGCGGCGTCGACCGGGTCCGCCCCCGCCAGCTCGGCGCGGGTGGCGACGGCGCCGAAGGGCGCGTTCCAGAACCCGGGGTCGCCCGGCCTCCCGTCCTCCCACGGGGCCACGTAGACGTACGGCGCCGGAACGCCGTCGTCGCCCGGCGAGGCGCCGAACGTCACGCCGCCCGACCGGGTCGAGGCCGCCAGTGCCAGGTCGAAGTGCTCGGGCCACAGCTGGGCGGCGGTGGGGTCGGACAGTCCGGGCAGCAGGGCGTCGAGCGCACGGGCCCCGGTGGTGAACCACGCCAGCAGGTCGCCGGCCGCCTCCGGATCGAGGTCGAGGGGTGCCCCGGCCTCGCCGACGCCGGGTGCGTCGTGGCCGGGGGAGAACGGCGCCGCCAGGTCGACGCCGGCCCAGCCGGCGGCGTCGGCCAGCGACCGTCCGGACAGGGCGAGGATCCCGACCGTCCGCCCGTCCGCTCCCTGGCGCTCGCGGACGAGGGTGGTGCCGGCCAGCCGGAGCACGGTCTCGTCGGGACCGAACGGCGGCGTTCCGATCCCGGACGGCAGGGCCCGCAGTCCGAACCGTCCGCCGTGTGCGGCACGGGCCCGGGCGAGGACGTGCGTCGCCACGCGCTGGAGCTCCCGCCGGGTCGGCCCCCGTCCGCCGGACGGCCCGCCGGAGCCGGCGGCGACGGACCCGGGAGGCGTCACAGGACGGGCTCGTCCGGGACGCCGAAGTACTCCTGGTAGCCGCGTCCCCGCTCGCGCAGCTCGCCGGCATCGAGTCCGGTGTCGGCGAAGGTGTAGCGGCTGCCGCCGCCGCCCCCGTCGCCCGGATGGGTTCCGAGGAACGCCCGCATGCGGGATTCGGCCTCGTCCGTGAATTCGAGGCCGAGGGCGTCGTAGACGGCACCGATGGTGGCGAACGGGTCGGCCAGGAACTCGGCGAACTGCACGTCGACCACCTGGTCGGCCGGGACCGTCCCGTCCCGGCGGGCCTCGACCGAGCGCTCCAGTCCGAGGAGGATGTCCTCGGCGTACTGCCCGGCCGCCCGGGCCACCGAACTGTGGTCGCTGGCCATGGACCGCAGCAGGGCCACCAGGGCGCTGATCGAGGAGATGACCCGCACCGGGTCCCGGTGGGTCTGGACGATCAGGGCGTCGGGGTACGCCTCGAGCAGTGCACCGAGACTCCACAGGTGGGCCGGCGACTTGAGCAGCCACCGGTCGCCTGCATGGCGGCTCTGCAGGTGCTGGAGGTAGATGCGGTGCCACCGGTAGGCGGAGGCCATGTCCGCGTCGTGCAGCAGCCACCGGTCGTACTCCGGCACGTCGTACTGGGTCGGGAAGATCATCGAACGGAAGTCGCCGCCGGTCATCCGGACGCACTCCTGGGCCAGGCGCGCCCCCAGGGGGTGGAAGTCGGTGAATCCGGGGATGAGGAGGTCGGGCATGGCCGCCACGGCCTCGGCCTCCTCGATCCTCGGGTCGGTGTCGTAGGTGTCCGAGTCCGGTGGGGGAACGGGGCGGTCGACCTCCCAGGTGAGCGGTGCCCTGTTGGCCGGGTCCTGGGCCAGCAGGTCGTAGAGGATGGTGGTACCGGTCCGGGGCTGGCCGACGATCACGATCGGCCGGACCACCTCGCCCTCGGCCACCTCGGGATGGGTGGCCCGCCAGTGCAGGATCTCCATCCGGTTGCCGAGGTAGCCGACCACCTCCGCCTCGACGATGGTCCGGCCCAGGTCGTTGAGCCGCGCCGGGCCCGCCAGGTCGTCGAGCAGCCGCTCCAACCCGTCGCGCCACGTGGGCTCACCCATGTCGTCGAGACCGGTCGCGGCCATGGCCGTGGCGAGCAGCTCGTCGGCGTCGAACCGGCCCGAGGCTCCCGTCGTCGCGTCACCCATGGGCTCAGGCCTCCCCGACGGGCAGGACGGCGGTCCGCACCGCCGGCGGCGCGGGGTTGTCGAGCCAGCGGACGATCAGGAACCCGCGGTGGCGGCCACCGGTGTCGAGCCAGACCGTGGTGCCGTCGTCGGCCGACGGGGGGCGCTCGGCGGCCACCACTACCCGTGCGGTCCCGTCGGGGCGCAGCGTGACGCCGGCATTGGTGACCGAGCTGCCGCGCCTGCGGGTGTCGATGCACTCGTGCCAGATGTTCTCCAGGGTCACGCTCCAGTAGCGGGTGCCGGGCGGGGTGAACCGGAGCTCGAGCGCCTCGCCGGGCTCCAGCCGGAAGGTGCCGAGCACGTAGAGGTTGTCCGGGGTGGTGTTCTCGCCACCGAGGGTGCCGGCCTCCGCGGTGGTCAGTTCGTTCGGCCGCTCGAGCGCCTCGGGGAGCACCGTGCGGTGGAGCGTCATGAGCTTGGCGATCGTCCACCCCATGGCGGTCAGCTGCTCGCCCACGAGGGCGTCGGTGGGCAGCGCCGGTGGCCCGACCGGGTCGAGGTTCTCGATGGTGAACCCGGCGGGCTCCTCGACCGCACGGTCGGCGACGTACTGGCGCACCACGATGCCCGAGGCGTCGTCGGGTATCGGAACCCAGGTGGCGCCGTCGAGTTCCGCGGCGGTCGGCTCGGCGGCCGCGAGCACGAAGGCGAACCGGCCGTCCCGGTCGGTCACCAGATCGCGGTCGGACACGTGGGCCGCCATGCGACGCGGGGTCAGGCCCCGACCGGCCAGCACCTGGAACCCGAGGTAGGTCGTCGTCCCGCGCCGCCCCGACACGCGGTAGCGGTGGGCGCCGTCGATCATCCCGAGGTGGTACTCGCCGTCCGGGTTCGGCCCGCCGACGAAGCGCGCCTCGGTGGTCATCGGGAAGAACCAGGGACGCTCGGGATCCACGTCGAGCGACAGTTCGGCGCACAGGGCGGTGACCCGGCCGAGTACACGGAAGCCCTCGACCCGTTCGAGCTCCGTCTCCGCCTCGGACCGGACCATGGCGGCCATGTCGTCGAGCATGGTCCGGACCAGCCCCCAGGCCTCCTCCGTCGCTCGTCCCCGCTCCTCGACCGCTCCGGACATCGGCGCCTCCCTCCCGTTGCGTCCGCGAGGATACGCCCGGGGGCGGTGGCTGCGGCTACCCGTCGGTGACGACGTAGCGGGTGGCGGGCGTGCCCGGCGGGTTCGTCACCCCGGGCACGGCGTCCGGGTTGGCGACGCACACCTCGCCCTCGAGCCCGTCGGGATCGCGGAAGAACACGCTCAGGACCGGTCCGAAGTCGGTGACGAAGGCGTCCGAGGCCCCCCGGGCGATCAGTCGCTCGCGGATCGTCTCGAACGCCTCGGTCGACGCCGCCTGGAGGGCGAAGTGGTCGAGGCGACCGCGGCCGAACATCGGCGCCTGCCGTTCGGCCTCCGTGTTGCCCTCGACCTGGAACACGTTGAGCTCGGCCCAGGGGCCGATCCGGACGACGGACAGGCGTACGGCCTCGTCGCCCTCGATCTCGGGTCCGTCGCGCACGACCTCGGCGTCGAAGACCTCCTCGTAGAACCGGTGCAGCCGGGCGGCGTCGTTCGTGAGGGTGGCCACGTGGTTGAACCCGACGGTCAGCACGCGCCCAGCGTACGGCAGTGGGGGAGTACGTCTGGAAGACTCGCCCTTATGGCCACCGCACACGGCACCGACCTCCCCTTCGACGACCGGACCGACTTCGTGGACGCCGATCGGGGCCTCCTCGGCTCCCTCGACCCCTGCGTCGTCACCGACGCCGGTGGACGGGTGGTGTGGGACAACGATGCCTACGCCTTCCTCGACGGCGAGTGCCCCGACACGGCCCACCCGAGCCTCTGGCGCCAGGGCCAGCTCGTGGCGAAGCAGGGCCTGTACGAAGTGTGCGAGGGCATCTACCAGGTCCGCGGGCTCGACCTGTCGAACATGACGCTCGTGGAGGGCGGGTCCGGTGTGATCGTCATCGATCCGCTCATCAGCGCCGAAACCGCCGCCGCCGCACTCGCGCTCTACCGCACCCACCGCGGCGAGCGCCCGGTGACCGCGGTGATCTTCACCCATGCGCACGTCGACCACTTCGGCGGAGTCCGCGGCGTGCTCGAGGGCCCGGTTCCCATCCTCGCTCCCGAAGGGTTCCTCGAGTCCGCCGTGTCCGAGAACGTCTACGCCGGGGTGGCGATGAGCCGGCGGGCCATGTACATGTACGGGGTCTCGCTCGAGAAGGGACCGGCCGGGCAGATCGGCTGCGGCCTCGGGATGACGACCTCGACGGGCAGCATCGGGCTGGTCGCCCCGACCATCGACGTGACCCGGACCGGACAGGAGGAGGTGCTCGACGGGGTCCGCATCGTGTTCCAGATCACGCCCGGCACCGAGTGCCCGGCCGAGATGAACTTCTACTTCCCCGACCACCGCGCCCTGTGCATGGCGGAAAATGCGACCCGGAACCTCCACAACCTGGTGACCCTCCGTGGCGCGGTGGTCCGCGACGCCCGGGTCTGGTCGGCCTATCTCGACGAGGCGATGACCCTCTTCGCCGCCGACACCGACGTGGCCTTCGCCTCCCACCACTGGCCGACCTGGGGGTCGGACCGGGTCGTCGAGTACCTGTCGCTGCAGCGCGACCTCTACGCCTACCTGCACGACCAGACGCTCCGGCTGATGAACACCGGACTCAACGGTGCCGAGGCAGCCGAGGCCATGGAGCTACCGCCCCCGCTCGAGCAGGCGTGGCACACCCACGGCTACTACGGCTCGGCCAGTCACAACGTGAAGGCGATCTACCAGCGCTACCTGGGCTGGTTCGACGGGAACCCGGCGCGGCTGTGGCCGCATCCTCCGGCCGAGGCCTCCACCCGCTACGTCGAGTGCATGGGGGGCGCCGACGCCGTGGTGGACAAGGCGACCGGGTACGCGGCGGTGGGGGACCTCCGGTTCGCGGCCGAGCTGCTCGACCGGGTGGTCTTCTCCGACCCCGGGCACTCGGCAGCCAAGGAACAGCTGGCCGTCGTCTACGAGCGCCTCGCCTACGGGTGCGAGAACGCCACCTGGCGGAACTTCTACCTGACGGGAGCGCACGAGCTGCGCCACGGCGTGCACGCGTCCCCGCCCACCGTGGGCTCGGCCGAACTGCTGGGCGCCCTGACCGTCGGTCAGCTGCTGGACGCCATCGCCATCCGCATCGTCGGGCCCCGGGCGTGGGACGAGCGGCTCACCATCGACTGGCGGTTCACCGACCTGGGCGAGGTGCACCGGGCCACGCTCCGCAACGGGGTCCTCACCCACCGCCGGGTGGACGGGGTGGAGCTCGATCCGGCGGACCTGACCCTGACCCTGGAGCGGCCACAGATGCTGGGCGTGCTGCTCGGCACCGGTCTCGACGAGGTCGCCACCGAGGGGGACCTCGACGTGATCGGACGCCTGCTCGGCGTGATCGAGCTGCCCGAGCGGAACTTCGCCATCGTCACGCCGTGAGGTGGCGGCGCGACGGGCCGCCACGGCGCGGCGTCGTTCAGCCGACGAGATCGACGATGTCGACGACCAGCAGCGTGAGCACCATCGCCCCGACCACGGCGTAGACGGCCGAGAACAGCCAGCGCTGGTGGTGGTCGGCCAGCCAGAACCGACGGATACCGAGGAAGTCGAAGTAGAGCGCCAGGATGCCGATCGGGATCCCGAGGTAGGGACCGACGCCCCGGGCCAGCCCCAGGAGCGGCAGCAGGATGGGGAGCACGATGTAGCTCAGCAGGCAGCGCGCCGCCGACAGGAAGATCGACACGCCGAAGATGCGGTGGGTGGCCGACTCCGGCACGGACGGGCGCTCGTCCGGAACGCGCAGGAGGCGCCGCATGAACCGGTCCGCGGGCGGACGCGGCACCGGCGCCGGAGCCGGTCGGGCCACCGTCCTCGGTGGTGTGCCCGTCCCGACGGGGGCCGGCGGCGTGGCGTCGCGGGGCTCGAGAACCGGTGCGGCTTCTGCCGCGCTCGTCGCGGCCGCGGCCGCAGTGGTGGTCTGTTCCACAGGTCCATCGTAGACCGGCCGGGGCGACGCAGCGCACCCGGGGTGAACCTGTATCGTCACGCCATGGGAGCAGTCCGATGACCTCGAACGCCGCGCGCCGGCAGCGGGCCGCCACCGCACGTTCCCGTGGGTCGGGGGCACCGTCGGCGACTCCGGTCCCCACGATGTGGCAGGTCCGCGGGCCCGACGGTTCGATCGCCCCCGGGTGGTACCTGCTTCCCCTGCGCCTCTTCCTCGGCGTGACCTTCCTCTTCGCCGGCCTCCAGAAGCTGGCCAACCCCGGCTTCTTCCGCAACTCGGCGCCCGGTTCGATCCACGCCCAGATGGTCGGTGCCTCGCACACCAGCCCGATCGGCCCGCTGCTCGGGCACCTGGTGGGCGCGGCCCCGCTGATGGGGGCCGTCATCGCCCTGGGCGAGGTCGCGGTGGGGATCGGCGCCCTGCTCGGCCTGCTCACCCGACTCGCCGCCATCGGCGGTGTGCTCCTGTCGTTCAGCCTGTTCCTCGCCATCTCCTTCCACACCAGGCCGTACTACACGGGCTCGGACATCGTCTTCGTCTTCGCGTGGCTCCCCTTCGTGCTGGCCGGGGCCGGCGGTGCACCGGCGCTGGACACGTGGCTGGCCGACCAGGCCGCCGGCGCTCGGGCTCCGGCCGGCGTCGGCGCCGCCTACCGGCGCGACGTCGTGTCCCGGGGCGCAGTCATCGGCATCGTCGCCGGGGCCGCCGCCGTGCTGGCCGGGACCGTGGCCGGGATCGGGCGGATCTTCGCCCCCGCCCCGACGACGAGCGCCGCCGACACCCTCTCCGGGGCCGCCTCGACGACGA
>Ga0307373_10012078_pt1 | contig 12362 bp, 11 predicted proteins | sample OX2MG_FD_202534 | JGI IMG/M metagenome (GOLD analysis project Ga0307373, IMG submission 202534) | Soil microbial communities from Risofladan, Vaasa, Finland - OX-2 | ecosystem: Environmental > Terrestrial > Soil > Coastal area > Acid sulfate soil | place: Finland: Risofladan, Vaasa | collected...
GCTCTCCATTTCGTGGTCCACCTCGACAGCGAGGCGTACGACCCCGCGGCCGGCGCCGAAGCTCTCGCCGGTCATCCCGGTCATCCCGGTCATGCCGGTCATGCCGACGGCAATGGCGACGGCGCCCCCGATGGCATGCACCGGGGCGTCGCGCCCGGCCGGGACCATTCGGTCGAGTACTTCCCGGCTGTCATGTCTCGACGGCGATTCGTGTCGTCGATCCGCGAGGTGCTGGACGCCGAGGGGGTCCAGGTCGTCTCCAACGAGGTGTACCGACCGGGCGCCGACCGCCGCGCCGTGGCGGCGTCCCCGTTGCGCCAGGACACGGTGCAGGAGCTGCGCCGCTTCGGCTACGAGCCCACGGGGACCGGCTCGTTCGGGATGCCGGCATGACCCCGATGGTCGTGCTCTGTGGCCTGGGCCTGGGCGCCGGCCTGGTCGGATCGACCTGGACCTGGTGGGGTGGCCGCGGCACCGTGCGCACCGCGGCCGGCCGGAGCCCGGGCTCAGGCCGGTTGGCCTCCGCGTTGACGAGGCGGAGCGACTTGCCATTGCTGGGAGCGGCGGTCATCGGGGGCGCAGTGAGCGCGGTGGCCACCGGCTGGCCGGTTGCTCTACCGCTCGCCGCCGCCGCCATCTTCGGGGTGCCCCGGTTGTTCGGCCAGACGTCGGCCTCGGGGGTGATCTCGCGTATCGAGGCCGTGGCCACCTGGACCGAGATGCTCCAGGGGACCCTTGCGGCATCAGCCGGACTGGGTCAGGCCATCATCACCACCGCGCCCCTGGCGCCGGAACCGATCAGGCCGGCCACCACGCGGTTGGCCCACCGGCTCGCCGCGGGGACCCAGTCACGCGACGCGCTCCTTCAGTTCGCCGACGAGCTGGCCGACCCGAGCGCCGACCGGGTGGTCTGTGCCCTGCTCCTGGCGGCGGGGGCGCGGGCACATCGACTGGGGGACCTGATGACGTCGCTGGCCGATTCGACACGCGACGAGGTAGCCCTCAGATTGCGCATCGAGACGAGCCGTGCGTCGGTCCGCAGCGGGGTCCGAACGGTGCTGGTGTTCTCGGTGGCGTTCGCCGCGGCCCTGGTGGTGGTGGCCCATACCTACCTGGCTCCTTTCGGAACGCCGCAGGGCCAGGCGATGCTGGCAGTCGTCGGGGCCCTGTACGCCGTCGGTCTCACGCTCATGGTCTCGCTGGCTCGTCCGCCGGCCCCGGTCCGCCTACTGGGCGCCGACGTGGTGGCGACATGATGCTGGCGATCGTGGTCGGCGCCGTGGCCGGCCTGGGTGTCCTCGCCGCGGTGCACGGGCTCACGTCGGTCCCCCCCAGCCTGGAGGCACTCGAGGCCGTGCTCGGCCGACCGGTGGAGTGGCGGCACCGGTCCGTGGGGCCGTCCGAGCGACTGGGCGGGTGGGTGGTCTCGAAGCTGCACCAGGGTGGTCTGTCCCGACGTCACCGCTGGTCGGCATTGACCTCCAGTCTGGAGGTGACCGGCGAGTCGGCGGACCGGTTGGCCTCCACCGTGGTTGCGGCGGGTGCCGCCGGACTCCTGGGTCCCCCGTTGCTCTCTGCACTCTTTCGGCCGTTCGGGTCCGCCGTTCCGCTCGGGATGGCCGTGGCGTTCGGGCTGGTGGCCCTGCCTCTCTGCGCCGGGGTACCTCTCGCGGCCCTCGCCCGGAGGGCGAAGGAACGGCGCAGGCACTTCCGGGGCGTGGTCGCCTCGTTCGTGGACCTGGTGGTGCTGGGTCTGGCCGGCGGGGTGGGGATCGAAGGGGCGCTTCTGGCCGCGTCCCAGGTCAGCTCGGACTGGGCCTCCCAGCGGATGGGCCGCGTGCTGCTCCGGGCCCGGGACAGTGGAGAATCCCCGTGGAACGCACTCGGGCGCCTGGGCCAGGAGCTCGGAGTGCCGGAGTTGGAAGAGCTCTCGGCGACGCTGCAGCTGGCAGGCACCGAAGGTGCGAGGATCCGCCTCTCCCTCAGTGCCCGGGCGGTGTCCCTCCGCCGTCACGAGCAGGCCGAGGCGGAGTCGACGGCCAATGCCATGACCGAGCGCCTGTTCCTCCCCGGCGCGCTGCTGCTGGTCGGGTTCCTGCTCTTTGTGGGTTACCCGGCCTTCAGTCGGATCCTCGGTGGTTGGTGATGGCCCGACCCGACCGGCCGGACCGGGACGACGGCTGCGTCGATCCGCGCTCGGGCCCCATTCGTGGACCGAACCCCTCCGATGTCTCGACAGAAAGGAACCCCAATGCTCCCCCAACAGGTCATGGTCCTCTGGACGTATCTCAGAGCCCGCTCCCGGGCCGCCGGTGGATTGAACGAGGCCGGCACCGTCGTGGAGAAGGTCATCCTGACGGCGATCTTCGCCGCGCTGGCCATCGCCGTGGGCGCCATCATCGTGGCCAAGGTGACAGCCAAGGCAAACTCCATCAACCTCGGGTAGAGCGGGGGCACCTCGGCCGGGGCAGCTGGCTTTCCGAGTCCGACCGCGGCTCGTCGACGGTCGAGGCCGTCGTGGTGATCCCGGCGCTGATGCTCATCGTCTTGGTCGTGATCCAATTCGCGCTGTGGGCCCACGCCGCACAGGTGGTCCAGTTGGCTGCCTCCGAGGGCGATCAGGCGGCACGGACGATGGGAGGCGGAACGGCGGCCGGTCGGGCCCGGGTCGATTCCGTGCTGTCGGCATCGTCCTCTACCGTGACCTCGGTGTCGACCTCGGTGTCGATCCTGCCCACCGACCAGGCGCGCGTCACGGTGACCGGTAGGGCGGTGGCCGTTCTGCCGTGGATGGTCCTCCCGGTCTCGGCGACCCAGGCCGGTCCGGTCCAAGAGTTCAGGACCTCGGGATGAGGACGGCCCGTCGGGACGAACGGGGGAGTCTGACCGTCGAGCTCGTGGTGATGACGCCGGTCCTTTTGATCATGGCCCTGGCCATGCTGGGGTTGGGTCGGGTGGCCGAGACGCGTCAGGAGGTGGTCGGGGCGGCACGGGCCGGGGCGGAGGCGGCATCGACCGCACCAGACGCCGCCAGCGCCGAGGTGGCGTCCAGGACCGCGGCAGTCGCGGGGAGTGGGAGCCTCTCCCGCACCTGTGTCGCCCCTCTGGTGATCACCGACACCGGACAATTCCGACCCGGGGGATTCGTCACCGTGACGGTGGTGTGCGACGTACCACTGGCTGATGTAGCAATTCCGGGGATGCCGGCCTCGACCACCGTGAGTGCCTCGTCGACAGCGCCCATCGATCCCTACCGATCCGTGGGTTGAGGGGAGTGCGTGGGGACGCACGCCGGAGGCCGATCCGCTCGGGTCAGGACGGCTCCATCAGCGCCTTCGTCGTGCTGTTGCTCGTCGCGTGCATGGCCCTGCTGGGTCTGGTCGTCGACGGGGGCTCAGCGCTGTCCGCCCGACAGTCTGCTGCCGACGAGGCGGAACAGGCCGCCCGGGCTGGGGCCGGTGCGCTCTCGGTGGAGGCGCTGCGAAGCGGGTCCCTCCGGCTCGACCCGACCGCCGCAGTGGCTTCCGCCGAGTTGTTCGCGTCAGTGGCGGGACATCCGGGAACGGCCTCGGTGGCCGGAGGTGTGGTGACCGTCCGGGTCAGCTATCGGGTGCCGACGGAGATCCTCGGCATCATCGGCATCTCGTCCCTCCCCGTGTCGGCGGTGGCCTCGGCCGTCGATGTCCGGGGAGTGACCATGGCTGCGCCATGACCCGCTCCATCGTCGCCCCTCCGCCCGGTCGGTGGTGGGTGCTCAAAGGGGTGTCCTCAGTGGCCGCGCTGGCCCTCGTGGTGGTGGGGGTCCCGATCGGCCTCATCGAGATCGGAGGTGTGCCGTTCTCCCACCCCGGTGTGGTGGCGATCACCGGTTCGCTCTCCACCTCCCACGCCGCAGACTCCGGTCTGGTGGCCCGTTGGATAGGCGGGTGCGCCCTCGTGATGGCCTGGCTGGTGTGGGTCTGGATGACCATCTGCGTCGCCACCGAGTTCCGGACGTGGAGCACCGGTCGTACCCAGGCCCGGTTCCCGGCCAGCCGGACGCTGCACTCCGTTGCGGCGTGCCTGGTCGGTACGGCCCTTGCCCTTTCGGCCGTGGGGCGAGGAGCGACGACATCGAGGCCCCGGGCCGGAGTGGCGTCGGCACCGCTTCGGCTCCCCGGTGCCACTGACCGGCCGGCTGACCGGCCGGCCCGAGGCGGCGACGTCGTGACTATGGACGATCTCGTTGCGGTGTCCGATCTGCTGGCAAACGGGTCGAGACTTGTCCGAGGAGCCTCGAGGCCCGATCGGGCGAACGCGCCGGACGACCAGGAGCCCGCGCTGGAGTCACTCCGCCGGAGTTCCCCTCGTTCCCCCTTGGGAACCTCGGATCCTCCGTGTGTCCCGAGAACGCATCTGGTTCGCTCCCGCCAGACGTTGTGGTCCATCGCCGAGGAAGAATTGGGGTCTGCGCTTCGATGGCACGAGCTGGCCGAGCTCAACTACGGGATACGGCAGGCAGACGGCCATTCCCTCGACGAGGGACACTGGGTGAGGCCGGGGTGGAGACTGCTGCTCCCCCCGACGGGTCGCGGCCAAGAAGGCCACGGAGTGCAGCGAACGGCAGCGCCGGACGGCGGCTCGGTGACAGGCCCGGGGCAGTACCTTCCGCCCACCCGGGACGAGGGTCGGCAGGCCCTTGTCCGTTCACCATCGGCCCCACCGGTCCCTGTTCCCCCCTTGCCCCCCTTCGTCCCCCCGCCCCCGACGGCCCCCGTCGTCCCCTCGTCCCCCACGGCCCCCGTCGTCCCGCTCCCTCGGTTCCCGACGGCACCCGTCGTCCCCCTGGGGGGCGGAGTGGTCGGGGACGGGGTGGTCCGGCTGCTCGACCGGATGCGACGGGTCCAACAGCGCCACCGCACCGAGGGGAGTTACATCAGACTGCCCGATCGGGTCCGCCGTACGTTCGAACAGAGGCTCAGGGTGGGCGACGGGTGGAGCGTCACCCGCGAAGTGGATCTCGCCCTCTGCCAGATCGGAGCGTCGGCGCCGACCTCGGCCGCTCCGCTCATCAAGGGGATCCGCATCCACGACGAGGTCATCGAGCTGATCGTGGTCGACCCGGTCGCCTCCGATCGACTCGACCAGGGCCCGCCGGGTGGGGACGGACAGCGCGTGATGCTGGTCGACCGAGGGACCCTGCTCTCACCGCCTGCGCCTCCCGACGCGTCGCAGGCGCCGGGCCCACCGCCGGCTCGAGGGCCCCGTTCCGCGGCACCGATGCTGGTCACGGTGGGCCGCGGCCCGTCGGGCCCGGTGATGGTGAACTTGGAGTCGCTGGGTTCGTTGGTTGTGACGGGGAATCCGGTCGATGCCGACGCCGTGGTGCGTGCGCTGGCCTTGGAGCTGTCCACGTCTTACTGGGCGGGCCAATTCTCGGTGGCCGTGGTGGGATTCGGCTCTGAACTGGAGCGCTTCGAAGGGGTCTCGTCGTATCCCGACGTTGCCACCCTGATCCACCTGCTCTGCCGGCGGAGGGTCCGGGGGGCCTCACACCTCCGGTCAACGGGCTTCACGTCGTTCGCGCACGCCCGACAGGAGCAGGATTCCGACCGCTGGGCCCCGATGGTCGTCATCTGCGGCCCCGAGGTGGCGGAGGACGACGTCGCGGAGCTGCTCGAGGTCGGCGCAGATCCGGTTCACGGGACGGCAGTTGTGGCCGTCGGCGAACGGGTCGAGGCCCAGTACTCGGTGCGCCTGACCGGTGGTGACTGGAGCGCGTCGCTCGAGCTCCTCGGCGATGCAGTGTTCCCCCAGCGTGTCGGGCCCGAGGAGCTGCATGACGTCACGGCCCTGCTCGACACGGCGGGGAACCGCCAGTCGGTGCTGTCCTCCGAGGAGCCGTACGTGACGATGCCCATCCGGCTCCCCGGTGCCGTGCGCGGGGATCCCCCGCCGCTCTTGCCGTCCGGACCGACGCTCCCACACGGCCCGGAGAACCGTTCCGTATCCCCCGATGCAGTCCCTGCTCCGTCCGGCGCCCCGGTAGAGGAGTCCGCAGTCGATGTCGAGGTGTCCGTGCTCGGACCCATCGAGATCCGGGGCGCGGCCAGGGCGTTCACTCGCGCCTGGGCAGAAGAGCTGGTGGTGTATCTGGCCATGCACCGGAACGGGGCCTCCAACGAGGCATGGGCCACCGCTCTGTGGCCCGATCGCCTGATGGCGCCGTCCAGTCTCCACTCGACGGCGTCGGTGGCGAGGCGGTCGCTGGGCCAGTCGGCGGACGGCACCGACCATCTGCCCCGGTCGCACGGCCGGCTGGCGCTCTCGCCCAGTGTGGGCACCGACTGGGACCGCTTCGTGGCGCTCGCCGGCTCGGATCGTCCGGAGCGGTGGCGTGAAGCGCTGGCCTTGGTGCGGGGGAGGCCCTTCGAGGGACTGCGCTCCTCGGACTGGCCCATCCTCGAGGGGATCGCTCCGGCTATCGAGTCAGCGGTGGTGGATCTCAGCGGCAGACTGGCCGGTGCCAACCTGCGACAGGGAGACCCTCAGGGAGCGGAGTGGGCCGCCCGCAGAGGCCTCGTGGTGAGCCCGTACGACGAGCGCCTCTACCGGATGCTCATGCGCGCCGCCGAGCTCGGAGGGAATCCGGCCGGCGTGGACGCCGTCATGTCGGAGCTGCTCACGCTGGTGGCCGACGGGATCGAGCCGCTGGAGGCGGTCCATCCGAGCACCATGGACCTCTACCGACAGTTGAGCCGGCGCAAGAGGTTCTCCGCCCGTCGCCCGTGATCGCGGCTACAGCACCAGCTCCGCCAGTGTCTGCAGGGTGTCGGGGGCCCCGGCCACCAGCAGGGTGGTGGCGATGGACTCCTTCCACCCCTGCAGGTCGTCCCGGATCTTCTCCTTGGGACCGATGAGGGCGGTGTCCTCGATGAGAGAGGTGGGCACGGCCGCGGTGGCCTCGTCCTTGTGCCCGTCCAGATAGAGCTCCTGGATCTTGGTGGCCTCGGCCTCGTAGCCCATGCGGGAGAACACGTCGAAGTGGAAGTTCATCGACTTGGCCCCCATGCCGCCGATGTAGAGGGCGACCGACGGACGCATCATGTCGGCGGCCCGCTCGATGTCGTCGTCGATGATGGTCGGGGCGAAGGCGATGACCTCGAACTCGTCGGCGGTGTGGCGGGCCCCGGGGCGCGCGAACCCCTCGGTCAGCGCCGGCTCGAAGGCCTTGACGGCGTTGGGCGAGAAGAAGATGGGGAACCACCCGTCGGCCACCTCGGCGGCCAGGGCCACGTTCTTCGGGCCTTCCGCCCCCAGGATGATCGGGATCTCGGGCCGCAGGGGGTGCACGATGGGCTTGAGGGCCTTGCCCAGTCCGGTGCCCCCCGGGAAGGGGAGGGGGTAGTGGGGCCCGTCGTTGGTGACCGGCCCCTGGCGGGCGACCACCTGGCGCACGATGTCCACGTACTCCCGCGTGCGGGCCAGGGGCTTCTCGAACGACTGGCCGTACCAGCCCTCCACCACCTGGGGCCCGGACACACCCAGCCCCAGGACGAACCGACCCCCCGACAGGTGGTCGAGGGTGATGGCGGCCATGCCCATGGCCGTCGGGGTCCGGGCGGACAGCTGGCAGAGGGCTGTGCCGAGGCGGACGGTGCTGGTCCGTGACCCCAGCCAGGCCAGCGGGGTCAGGGCGTCGGAGCCGTAGGCCTCCGCCGTCCAGATCGAGTCGAACCCGAGCCGCTCGGCCTCGGCCACCTGGGCGGCGGCGTGCTCCGGCGGCCCCGCACCCCAGTAGCCGAGTTGCAGTCCGAGCTTCATGTCCTTCATGGGTACCTCCCCTGGCACGTGATCCCTCGACCCTACCGGCCCCGGGGTGCGGGTGACGGCGGCCTCCGCTCTCACCGGCACCCTGACCCGGACCGGACGCGCCTGCCCCGTCCGATCCCGGTCGGGCTTCCGCGGCACCCACCGTTTCGGTGCAGAATCAGAGCACCGCCACACTGCCGCACCAACCACGACACGAGGAAGGGGGTCGGCCCCGGTGACGACGATCAGCGTGTTCGACGGGGCCCGGCCCACCCGACAGGGCGACCTGACCCTCGAAACGGCCGGCATCGTCCCCGTCCCCGAGGGCGGCCGCTACGGCGCCAACTGGCGCAACTTCACGGTCTGGTTCGCCCCCAACATGGAGCTGTCCGGGGTGTTCACCGGCACGCTGGCGGCCACCCTGGGGCTGGGGCTGGCCACCGGCATCGCCGCCATCGCCATCGGGGTCCTGCTGGGTGCTGCACCGGTGGCCGCCCTCTCGCTGTGGGGCCCGCGGACCGGCATGGCCCAGCTGCCGTTGGCCCGGCTCCCCTTCGGGAGGTCCATCTCGGTCCCGGCCCTGGTGCAGTGGATCTCGGCGGTGGCCTGGGATGCCCTGGTCGGCCTGTTCGGCGGGCAGGCTGCCCAGGTCCTCTTCCATGTGCCGTTCGCCGCCGGGGTGGCGATGGTGTTGGTCCTCGAGGGTCTGGTCGGCTTCCTCGGCTACGAGTTCATCCACCGGCTGGAGACCTGGGGCGCCGCCGTACTGACCGTCCTGTTCGTCCTCCTGACCTACAAGATCCTGGACCACGGCAGCTTCCCGGTGCACGACACCGTGCACGGCGGCGTGGCGGTGGCGACCTTCTTCCTCATGGTGACCATCGCCTTCAGCGGAGGGTTCAGCTGGGCCACCTACGCCGCCGACTACAGCCGCTACATGGCCAAGGACACGCCGCGCCGGCCGCTGTTCTGGTTCACGTTCGCCGGGCTGGCCGGGTCGTTCCTGTGGGTGTACACCATCGGGCTCCTCGGGGCCCGGTCGCTGTCCGATCAGACCGCGGCCGGTGTGCAGCACCTGATGGGTGGCGGCCTCGTCGGCGGACTGGCCCTTGTGGCCATCATGTTCGGCGCCGTGACCAGCAACGCCATGAACGACTACTCCGGCTCCCTGGCCGCGCAGGCCGGCGGGGTGAGGATCAGGCGGCACGTCTCGGCGGTGATCGGGACGGTGGTGGCCTTCTTCCTGATCCTGTGGCTCGACACCGGGGACGTGTCGGCCAAATTCCAGAACGTCCTGTTGTTCACGGCGTACTGGATCGCCCCGTTCCTGGCTGTGGTCCTCATCGACTGGCGGGACAGGGGGGACGGGATCAACCGCGAGACGCTCGTCCACATGCTGGAGTGGCGGAACCTGCGCTCGGGGTGGCCGGCCCTCCTGTCACTGGTGGTGGGCTTCGGGCTGATGGTTCCGTTCATGGACACCGGTCTGGTGGTCGGCCCGGTGTCCCGCCGGTTGGACGGCGCCGACCTCTCCTTCGTGGTGGGGTTCGTCGTCGCCGGCGCCCTGTACTACCCGTTGCGCAAGCTGGCCGCCCATCCGGCCCAACCGTCGCAGGTCCGGACTGTCACCGACGGGGACCTCGTGCCGGAGACGGGGTCCTCCGCAACGCCGGCGATGTGACGACAGGACGTCCGGACGTATCCGGAAGATCAGGCCATCGGTGCGATGAAGTGCTCCGCGAACTGCTCGCTGACCGCCATCCGGGCACGGTGGATGGACTCCGGGGTGTCTCCCTCCTTGGCCTGCACCGACATCCACGGGGCGCAGAGCAGGTCGGTCACGCCGGCATCCTCGAGGCGGCGGTAGAGGTCGAGGTCGGGGAGGGCCTTCACGGCCACGTAGATGGAGAACGGCTCGTGCTCGCGTCCGGCCTGCTTGACGGCGTCCCTGACCCGCGCCACCTGGGCGAAGGCCTCGTCGGGGGTGGCCGCGCCGGTGTTGACCCATCCGTTGCACAGGGTCGAGGCCCGCACCATGGCGGCGTCCGAATCCCCTCCGCCGATGAACGGGATGGGCTCGGACGGCGAGGGGTTCATCTGGCAGGCCGGGACGTCGTAGTACTCGCCGTGGTACTCCACCCATCCGCCCTGCCACAGCGCCCGCAGGGCCGGGATCATCTCGTTCAGCCGCTTGCCCCGGGTATGGAAGTCCTGTCCGGTCTGGACGTACTCCTCCTCGCACCAGCCCACCCCGACGCCGAGGCGGACCCGGTTGCCCGAGAGCACCGCGGCCGTGCCCACCGTCTTGGCCACGGTGATCAGGTCGCGGACCGGGGCGATGTAGATGCCCGTGGTGAAGACGAGGTCGGTGGTCACCGCCGAGAGGGCCGAGATCAGGCACATGGGATCGGGCCAGGCCGTCTCCTTCTCCCAGAAGGGGGCGCCGTCGGGGGCCTTCGAGTAGGTGTAGCGCGAGGTCAGGTGCCGCGGGTTGAACAGGTGGTCGGAGAGGTAGATACCGGAGTAGCCCAGGGTGTCGGCCGCCCGCGACAGGCTGAGGACATCGTCGAGGGGCAGGAAGGTGACTGCTTGGTGGAACCGCATGCCTGTGCGACCGCTTTCTGCTCGGGTCCGGTCAGGGACCGACCGGTGCCGTTGGGGCGAACGCCACCGGTATGTGCTTCACACCGTTGATGAAGTTGGACCGCAGTCGCTGCACCTCGCCGTCCAGGCGGATGTCGGGCATGCGGTCGAGGAGACGGTCGAACATCACCCGGATCTCCATGCGGGCCAGGTTGGCCCCCAAACAGAAATGGGGCCCTCCGCCGCCGAAGGCCATGTGGTTGTTGGGTGAACGTGTGATGTCGAAGGTGTCGGGCCGCTCGAAGACGGATTCGTCGCGGTTGGCCGACACGTGCCAGAACACGACCTTGTCGCCCTCGGCGATGTGCTGGTCGCCGATGACCACGTCGGCGGTGGCCTGGCGCCGGAAGTGCATCACCGGCGACACGTAGCGCAGCATCTCCTCGATGGCCGCGGGGAGGAGCGTCCGGTCGTCCCGGAGCTTCTCCCACTGGTCCGGATGGTCGAAGAAGGCCACCATGGCACCCGAGATCAGGTTGCGGGTGGTCTCGTTTCCGGCCACCGCCAGCAGCATGAAGAACAGATCCAGTTCGAGTTGGGAGAGCTGGTCGCCCTCGATCTCGGCCTGGGTGAGGACACTGAACAGGTCCTCGTGGGGGTCGAGGCGCTTCTTCTCGCACAGCTCGTCGGCGTAGGCGAACAGCTCCATCGAGGCCTGTGCTCCGGCGTCGGCCGCGAGCTGGTACTCCGGGTCGTCCGAGCCCACCATCCGGTTGGACCAGTCGAACACCAGGTGCCGATCGGCCTGGGGCACGCCCATCAGGTCGGCGATGACCTGCAGGGGCAGCTCGGCGGAGACCTGCTCGACGAAGTCGGCCGAACCCTCGGCGCACACGGAGTCCAGGATGGCGTCGGTGGCCGCCACCACCTTGACCTCGAGGTCCCGGATCATCCTGGGGGTGAAGCCCTTGTTGACCAGGCGCCGGTAGCGGGTGTGCATGGGGGGGTCCATGTTCAGCATCATCATGCGCTGCTGGCCCAGCACGTCCTCGTCGAAGTCGTGGAAGAGGGTGGCCGCCCGGTAGGACGAGAAGTGCTCGTAGTCCCGGTTGACCCCCACGCAGTCGTCGTAGCGGGTGACCGACCAGAAGCCGTCGGCGAATCCGGCCGGGTCGGGGTGCCACTGGACCGGGGCCTCACGGCGCAGGTAGGCGAACCACCCGTGGGGGACCCCGTCCACGAAGCTCCCCGGGTCGGCCAGATCGATGTCGGTGACTTCCATGGCGTCTCCCCCTGGTCGCTCGGGCCCGGCTCCGTGCCACGCCCCTCGTGCCCACCCCCGACGGCAGTGGCGATTCTCGCCGATGCCGCTCCGGTCGATGACGTTTCTAGAACGTGTATCAGTTATCATAGGCGAGGCGTACCCGGGACTCCACCACCGGTGGGTCGCGGCACGCATCGCACGACGGTGGTGTCGCACCCGGGGAGCGAGGCCCGACGGGGGGAGACGGCGATCCCGGATCCCCGGCACCGGTCCGGTCAGAAGTCAACGAGTCAACGAGTCAACGAGCCACCGAGTGGAGGGATCAGCCGTCATGTATCTCGAAGAGACCGCCGAGGAGCTGGCGCTGCGGGCGGAGCTGAGGGCCTATTTCTCCGATCTCCTGGACGACGAGGCGCGACGGGCGCTCGACAGCGAGACCGAGGGTGGGGCCATGCACCGCACGCTGGTCCGTCGGATGGGCAAGGACGGGTGGCTGGGCATCGGCTGGCCCAAGGAGTACGGGGGCCAGGGCCGGCCGGTCTCGGACCAGTTCATCTTCTTCAACGAGGTGCAGCGGGCCCGGGCACCCTTCCCCTTCGTGACCCTCAACACCGTGGGTCCCATGCTCATGCGTTACGGGACCGACCAGCAGAAGAGCTACTTCCTGTCCGGCATCCTGGCCGGCGAGATCAGCTGTGCCATCGGTTACACGGAGCCCGGTGCC
>Ga0307373_10012079_pt1 | contig 12361 bp, 8 predicted proteins | sample OX2MG_FD_202534 | JGI IMG/M metagenome (GOLD analysis project Ga0307373, IMG submission 202534) | Soil microbial communities from Risofladan, Vaasa, Finland - OX-2 | ecosystem: Environmental > Terrestrial > Soil > Coastal area > Acid sulfate soil | place: Finland: Risofladan, Vaasa | collected...
CGCCCAGATAATTTTGGTTTACGCTCGAAGGATCAGCAGGCGCTGTGTTTGAGAGCACATTGACCGCAGCCGCAAGCCCATTTTGAGCAATTGCATAAGGAATAGAACTTATTGTTTGGTATCCCGGATTTGATCCCTGCGAGTATGTGTTAATCACATACTGCGAGTTGTGAGACGAATTTAATATGTACTGGTTTCCTCCAGAGGCCCCATGGAGATTGTTTGTGGTTATGTTGACAAGAGTATCAGTAATCTGGCGGTTTGAGTTGATGTTGTAGGCAAGCTGTGGGGAGAGCATTGTTCCAAAGTCCGATAGGTTCTGCTGGTAGTACTTTCCAAGCAAATCTTGGAGGTATGTTCCCCCACCTTCAATCGGGACAACAATCGTGTTTGTGAAAATTGGGCTCGTCCCATATGTGTAATGAGTTGCGCTTGTTTCGGCAGGAGGCGCAATTGGAGGCCCCCCTGATGGAATCGCCTGATTGGTCTTGGTGGTTGTGGTGATTGTCGGGACGTGTTGCGAGTTAATTGTCTTGACTATCACCTGACATGTGCCAGGCTGAAAATTTGTCCAGGTCTGCTGCGTGTCGGAGGTGTACTGATACGGCACAAGCACCTGTCCGCTTATCGTGATTGTTGCGGACTGCTGAAGAGGAAGCAGTGAGCTGATAGGCAAAGGCGAAGAGACTGAGGCTTGCGCAGATGATGCGGTGCCAGAAATGGATGTGCCCTGCTGGCAGACTGTGCCCTGCGCGATTGCCTGTTCGCAGTTTGTTAGCGCGCTGCCTGAAGGCGCCTGGTAGCTATAGCTTGACGCAATTGAGCCAGGGAAGGCGAGAGCCTGGCTGCCGCCTAAATTCTCCACGAACTTTAGAGGGTCAGGCATGTTGTAGACCGGAGAGAGCATCTGCGCAACAAGCGGCAGACTCTTGCAGCTTGTTGCGGAGACAACCGCAGGGTCATCGGCATAGCAAGTAGCAAGCGGGTCGCCGCCGAAGAAGCTAGTGTAGTTCTGCGGCCCGAATGCGGAAAGTATAAGCGCATTGTAGTTGTTCGGGTTGGTGGTGCCAAGCGTATAGCCAAATGGTGGGGAAGGAGAGAAGAAATCCTTAGTGAATAGCAAACTGACCGATCCGTTGAAACCAACAGAGAAGCCTGTATTGTAATAAACCGGGGCCCATTTTGTCTGCAGCGCCGCCGAAGTGCTTATCGCCCTGGCAACGGACTTTGCACCAAAGAACTGGCCCACAACCCCTCCCACTAAGGTATTTGACATATTGAGCGCGGTTATCTGAGGGCCCATCGGAGCAAATGTGCCAGTGTATCCAGAGGCCTTTAGATTCTGCGGGTTGAAATCGCAGACGCTTGATGCACAGAAGTTTGCAGTGCCGTAAGTGAAGGTTGTACCATCAGTGCTCCCGCTGCCCACCGCATATATCGAGGAGCCAATCCCAAGTGATGTTAGGTCCTGCAGCTCTGTCGCAGTCACGTTTGCGGAGATGAACCAGCCGTAAGGCGGATAGATTGATGAACTGAATGCAGTCGGGACTGAAAGGGAGGTGTATGTGCTTGACCTGCTTGTAGGGGTGGTGCAAAGATATGAGGTTCCGGTTGTTGAGGCCGTGCCTGACGGGCTTCCGGCAGGAGGAGGAATAGTGCAGCTAGTTGAGACAGGAGCGCCGCACTTGGTCACTTGGTCAGAAGATGCGGGAACGCAAGTTGGAGCTGACTGCGAGTCAGGGTAGCAGTTTGTAAGGGAGGCGGAAGTACCAGATTGGAACGAGAGCGAGCAGCTGCTTGACTTGGTCGAAAAGACATCATTGAATAGGGTTGGATTTATAGGTACATTCAGGCCGCTTGAGTTTATAATTCGCATTGTGAGAATGCTAAAGAAGACGCCGTTGTACTTGCACTGCCCAAATGAGGTGCAGGTCTCTTGTGCTGGATCAAGGCTTCCCGCCCAGTTGTCAAGCACATAAAGATAACCATTCACGTCCTGGATTCCCACAGGGTGATGGTAGAGCGCACTGTCCAAATCAAGCCCAGGCTGAGGCGTGTATGTTGATAGGAACTGGCCTAGGAACGGAAGCGGCTGGTTGTAGAGGCCCTTGTGCTCAAGCCAGTAGGTTATGTTTAGCATCGAAGACTGACCTGTTGCGGAGTCTTGCGCCTGGTATGCAAGGCTTACAGGCTGTGGAGTTGAGAATGAAATTGCGCCGCTTGTGTCAGTGAGCACGGAATACTGATAGATGTACCCGCCATCTGTCTGGTTTGCAAGGTAGACGTACTTTCCTCCCGGTGCGACCGCGATTTCTGGCATCGGCCAGTCTTTTGTGCCCCCAGGCTGTGATGGCGAGCTTGTGGTTTTCACGATCTGAACAACGCTAGATGCGCCGCTCACAGGGATCTCCGCAATTGCAGGCTGGATTATTCCGCTTGAATCTGTCTTTGTGCCTGTCATGAAAATGTCGCCCAGATAATCAACCGTCATGTTGAGTGGCCTAAATCCTGAAATCGATGCGGAATACTGGGCGGATACATAAGTGTTGTCATTTTGCGCGTTTATCACCTGCTGCCAGTACTGCTGCCACTCAGCTTCCCAAATCTGCGAATCCGGAGCTTCAGGAACTGATGGGATTCCGACGTCATATCTGCCGTTTGGAATTGTCCTTAGGACATCTATCGCGTAGCTGTTAGGGCCAGGCCGGTAGAGAACGTAGGTGTAATCGGTTGGCAGGGAAATAATTGAGACCGTATTTGAGATTGACTGGAGAGCGGATTGCACTGTGGTGAAGGACTGGCAATAGGGAGGTGTTGGCTCAAGGTTTCCAAGCGCAACGGTCTCCCCCCTGTCTCCCTTCTTTGTAATGTAGGTCTGACCTGTGCAGTCCACGAGGTATTTGTAAAATTCTGTTTGGGTGCAAAGGTTTGAGCCAGGGCTGTTCCTGCAGAAGTTGCAGTAGAGTGAGTTGAGGTATCCACCGACACCAGGCAGAGGATCAACAGGGGGATTGTTTGGATCATACGTCCCACTCCCACCAGTTGCAATAAGATCCTCAGATAGGCTAGTCTGATGGCAAACTCCGCCAGAGCCGGAGGAGGAGCCCGTAGTTGGATTTGTGATTGTGGTCTTAAGGGAGGTAGGATTCCAGTTCGGAAGGCTTTCCTGCGTGCCCATCGCAAGCTGATTTCCTGATTTTCCATTTTGAATTGAGACATAGAACTGCCCGCCGATGCTCACCGGGAGCGCATCGAGCTGATTTGCAGGATTCATGTACTGAGCAGGACTAAACACATAGTAGGGAACCTGAAGAGTCTGGCTAAAGAGCGATGGCACTGAAAGAGTGTATGAAATATAGGGGAAGATCTTTGGGTCAGGGCTAAGTCGCTGTGAGGCTGGCTGCGTTGCGCTTGCGCCTGTGACTTCGAGGTATGGGATATACGTGCTCCCAAAGTTGATCACATTGACGCTTGAGAGATAGCTGTATGAGGGATAGGAGCATTTTGTCTCTGTGCTGTCACCAGAGGAGTCACCAATCACTATGTCGGTAGTGTATTCTCCCCCAGTAGTCTGCTGCCTTGCATTTCCCACGCAGTTTTGCCCGTTCTTGTCGCATGCTTGTGGAGAAAATGAGATTAATTGCTTGCTATTTGAGATGTACGGAATCTCGCTGTACCAGGTCCAGAGCATATGCATATTCATTGAAGGGGCCTGTTGGAAGATGTTTAGGTTCTTTGAGAAAATGTCGGAGACAAAGTTGTCAACCTGGGCACCAAAGCCCAGTGCGTTTATGCTAAGAAGGCTGCTTCCCGTAAGCGAACTTGAAAGGGGCGTTCCCAATAGGGAGCCAGTATCTGTTGAGGAAAATGAGCCGGAAGTTGAGTAGCCTCCGTAGTAAGAAGGATCAAGGGTGGCAGTGGTTGCAACGTCAAACGATGCTGAGCTTGGATGCGCAGAGCACTGGTCTCCGCCAAATGGGGCTTGGCCAGGAGGAGGATTGTTATTGAAGTACTGAGGCCCGGTAGGCGAGAGACTTGGCTGGCTTGGGCAGGTCAAAAGCCAGAGCGCATCTTGGGCATTGAGCGCATTAACTACGCTTGTAGGGGAGTATTCATACGGCGCGCTTGTGGTGAGGCTAAACCCCGCCCCGCCCCCGTATGAGTTGCTAACATACGCATGTATTTGGGCCTGAGCGTTCACGGACAAAATTGCAGGTGAAAAAGTAAGCAGTAAAATGAGGATAATAAGATTCGCTCTGGATGCCAAATTCATGCTATCTACTACCCTTTCGATGCCATGTTATTTATTCTTATTTATCTCGCAAAACGGATTTAGCTTTTGAGTTTTAAATCCAATCATGGAATATGATTTTTTGACCTGGCTCGGGCACGCGAGTTTCCTGATAAAATCAAAGGGGCTCAACATCTTCATCGACCCTTACAAAATTGGAGAAATGCGCGAAAAGGCGGATTTGATATTCATAACGCACCCCCACCGCGACCATTTCAGCGAGGAGGACATAGCAAAGATTGCAAAGGCGGATACGCAGTTTGTTGGGCCAAAAGAGGTAATAGAAAAATTGGGGCAAGTTAAGGGAACGGTAGTGGCTCCGGGGGACAGAGGGAAAATTTTAGGCATACACTACGAGGCGGTTGCGGCATACAACATTGCGCCAGAAAAATTGGAGTTCCACAAAAGGGAGAGCGGGTGGGTAGGCTTTGTGATTGAAGTTGAGGGAAAAAGAATCTATCACCCTGGGGACACGGACCTAATTGAGGATATGAAGAACATTAAGGTTGACCTTGCACTAATCCCGTGCGGAGGCAAATACACGATGAATATAGAAGAGGCGATACGGGCAACCAGGCTGATTGATGCAAAGAATTTTGCCCCGATGCACTACAAGGCACTCTTAGGAGATGAAAAATCCAGAAAACTTGAGGAAAAATTTGTTGAGAGTGTAAATAGCGCGATAATACTAAAGGAGTGGGCAGGGACGGATTAGGGCTTCAAAAGTTTGCTTGCCATTTTTGCGACCTCCAGAATTTTTTGCGGTTGGAGCTTGTATGCACGCTCTGTGATCAGTTCTATTCCGCTTATTTTCTCTGCAATCTCGGGCTTTTTCAGATTCAGGTACTTGTGCGAGTCCACAAGAGCATTGCGCATAGTCTTGTTCTTGTGCTGCATCATAAGGTTTATCAGCCTCTTCTCGGACTGTGAGATCTTCACCTGCCGGGGCTTTAGGTAGATGACTGCGGAGTCTACTTTAGGGACAGGATAGAAGTTGCCGCGAGAGACGTCAAGTATCTTTGTCATCGAAAAACACAGCTCCGACATCACGCTTAGCCTTGAGTAGTTTTCGGTGTCGCACTTTGCGCGCATATGCTCCACAAACTCCTTTTGCAGACAGAGCACTGCCTGCTTTGAGTTTGCAAAAAGCCACTCAATTACCTTGCTTGAGAGATTGTAGGGGATATTTGCAATCACGATCTCTATTTTGTCTGTGTCTAGCTCCTCATCGCTTGCCTTGAAGAAATCTTTGTGTATTAGATTTAGCTTTTTTGATTTGATCTCGTTTTTCAGGAATCGATAAAGGTTTGCGTCCTTCTCCACCGCAATTACCCTCTTTGCATGCTTGCAGAGCTCCTTTGTGAGTATGCCATACCCAGGCCCTATCTCAAGCACCACCTTGTCGTATGAATGGGCGGCCTCCGCAATTGCGATATCCTGGTTTTTCAGGAAGTTTTGGCCCAAGGATTTGATAGGCCTTCCGTAAATCTCATTTATTGAGGCCATGATAACAAAGGTGAATCAAGTTAGAAGATATTTAATTATTGAGGTAATATCCATATTGTCCGATTAAATGAAACTCCAGTCCTCTATAGAGTTCCTCACAACATACAGCTTCCTTTTTCTTTTGATAGGGATAATAATCAGCTTCCTTTTTTTCTTCTCGACCGCGCCAAGGGCGGTGATACCGGGGCAGTGCATCTCGCTAAGCGGCCCGGCATGCCTCTCGGTACAGGATTACGTGAATGTAAGCCAGAGATACTCCACAATCACATTCTCCTTCAGCAATGCTCAGCCCGTTCCGATAAACGTGCTGGGCATGACGGTGTTGATAAACACCGCAAACAGCATAGCAAGCGGCTGCATACCGAATGTTGAGTATCCCGGAGGGACATTCACATGCGTCGCCGCAATGGCGCAGGCGCCTTCACTCGGGACGGTCGTGAGCGGATTTTATACGATAAACACGCTTTACTGCAACTCTGGAATATCAAGCCTGCAAAACAACTGCACAACAGGATCAAACATACAGTACAGCGGATCTTTCTCAACTCCCGCAAGCTCGACAAAGCCTCTCCTATTCAGCGTCTTGACGCTTCTTGGTCCCCAAAGCCAGCAGCTTCCCGCTTTTAGCACAAACCCGCTTGCAATCCCGTCAGGATTCACAAGGATACAGAGCGGCGGATGGTCAACAGTATCATCAAGCTACGGGTTTGGGAGCTCCGCATTCCGGGGGAACAATTTCATAGGGGTCAAGGTCGCGCCTTTCACGCTCTCGACATCGGCGCTGAGCAACAACAACGTGGCGTGCGCGGGAAACTACAACTCGCTTCTCTCAATGGCATACAGCATAATATACCTCCCGCCTCCGCTCACAGGAACGGGATCGGTCTCAATCTACGCAAACAACGCGATTGAGCTATACTATGCCTCGAACAATCTAGTTTGGAGCAATGCCTTCGGGGGAGCTGGATGGCATGGAAACTTCGGGGCAAACACCTATGGGCCAAGCTCGATATCATTCAATGCTGGGATAAACTATGTCGCGGTCCTTTGGGGACACGATTGCGGGCCTGGGGTGCAGGTTGTGAATCTTGCAGGGCTTCCGGGAACGCCTTCGACAACCTCAACCACATCCACTTCTTCCACCTCAACTTCAACAACCTCGGTTACAACTACAAGCTCTATCGCCACGACAACTTCAACAACCTCTACCACAACCAGCACAACCTCAACCACGACAACCTCGATAGTTTATGTTTACGCGATAGGGGGATATGCTTCAGGCGCAAGCCAGACAGTCTACTATGCTCCAGCATACACAACAGGCACTGGATCATGGACAGCAACAAACACCTACCCTATCGGTTATTCAGGGGGGCAATGCATCGCATACAATAATTATGTTTATTGCACAGGTGGACTAACTGGCAGCGGCGGAGGCGCCGCGCCTACAGCACTTACTTATTATGCACAGCTTTATGCTGGCGCGGTGGGCACTTGGACATCATCGACCTCTTACCCATTTGCGCTACGCTACTCATCCTGCATTGCAAACAACGGGTATGAATACTGCACAGGAGGAATGGACGGAAATGTGGCATACCAAAAATCATATTATGCGTCGCTCTCATCTGGCGGAGTATCCTCATGGACCTCAACGAACACTTACCCTGTGAATGTGGAGGGATCGTCATGCATATCAAATGGAGGATACATGGTTTGCGTTGGAGGGAGCACAACCGCGGCGGGTACCGCTGGGATAAACAATGTCTATTATGCGCCAGTTACCTCATCGGGAATTGGCAGCTGGACATCCACAAACAGCTATCCTCTCTCGGTAGCGGCAACCGCTTGTACTTTTAATGGGGGATACATGTACTGCAAAGGTGGATACACAAACGCATACATCAGCACTGCATACTATGCGCCAGTTTATGGAAACGGGGAGGTTGGCAGCTGGACATCAACAAATAGCTATGGAACAATAGTAGGTGAGGAAGGATGCGCAAATGCGGCAAACACAATTTACTGCATAGCAGGATATCCGAATGGGTTCACAAATGCTGATTACTATTCAAACACCCTTCCGCTCGGAACCACAACGTGGACCACGACCAACACATTCCCATTGAGCAACTACGACATCGGCGCAGTAACAAATGTGGCAACGACGACCGTTACGACTACAACATCAACGACATCCACAACCAGCATACACTACCTTGCGATAACCCTTACCAACTCTGGTTCCACAACGCCTGCATCGTACCAGCAGCTAGTGGTGGTCAACAGCAACACGTACTCAGCCTACATTAATCCTCAGTGGAACAATGTTGAGTTCAGCACTGGGACTGCGGGAACAGGGACCGTGCTAAACGCCTGGGTTCAGACGAATGCGATAAACACGGGCACGTACACCATGGTCTGGGTAAAGATACCCGCAGGGGTTGCGGCAGGGTCGTCGACTATTTACATGGACTTCATGCCGTCAAACATAATGTCCTCCGCAGGCCCTACTGGTGAGGCATCAGAGCTGAGTACCTCGTATGGTCAGTATGATAACGGCAACACAGTATTTGCGCACTATGACAGCTTCATCGGAAGCAGCCTTGACGGCAGCAAATGGACCACCTACACGCTCCAGGGAATGGCAAGCGCCCCAGGCCTTGTGACGGTCAGCAACTCACTCCAGCTTAATTTTGGGAGCACATGGTGGGGCGCAGATGCATATTCCAATGCAAATTTTGCGACAACAAACGGGATGGCCCTTGACTACCAGTTTGACTGGGCTGCGCAGAGCTCGGTTGGAAATTGCGGCGGCGTCTCCTGCGACACTCCTGGAGATGTTTATCTTAGGAACACTGGTGCCGGAAGGGATACCACTTACTATGCAGAGCCAGGCTGCCCTGATGTTGATATCCAAGTTAACATACACAACAGCGTCTCCACACTAACCAGCTGCAATGGCTCGGTAGTTTCCGCTACTGCGAGCATCGCGCCTTCGGTGGGAACCTGGTATGGAGCCAGTCTTCAGATCATACCTACAAGCGGAGGGGCTGGGAACGCATACTTTTACTATAACGGCGCTACTTCTCCTACAATCTCGGTAGCAATAGCTTCCTCTGCCTATTATCCAAATTCGCCTCTTGTTATTGAGTATCACACCGGGAACTACAACTCAGGCGACCAGTTCTTCATCAGGGATTCAAGGCTTAGGGTCGCTGTTGCAACTCCACCGACAACTAGTTTTGGGAGCGTAATTTAGAATTATGTCACTCCAATCTTTTTGAGAGGCTTGCGATATTCTTGAAGTTCGCAAGCTGCATTCCCGCATCGTCAAGCGAGTTGAATATTTCCAGCTTTACCTTTTGCATGTCCGCAAGGTCAAGGACTTCTTGGAGATTTTTATCGTTGAGCACACTGTCATTAACCATCACCACGGAGGCTGCGTAGCTTTCAAGAGACTCCCTCACCTGATCAATTCCGAAATAGGACGCATTTAATTTTAACCCAGTCAGGAATTTGTTCAGCAGCTCAAACTCTTTTTTTACCTGCTCTTGAGCAAGCAGCTGCGTGATAGCATCGCTCTGCATCGCCTCCCTTATTCCGCCGCGCTCTGCGTCGCTTGCGGGGATGTAGACAAGCCGCTTCTCAATCTTTATTCCCTTGTCGTTTATGTACTTCTTTATGTCCTCCCTTGTGAAGCCTGGCCCCGCAACAGCGACAATCTCAACCTTCATGTTTTTTATCGCGTTTATTATTTCAAGGAAATATTTTTCCTTGCCAGCCTCAAAGTCCTTCTCCTTCATTCTCTTGCTAAGTTTGCTGTAGAGCTCTGTTATTATCTCAATTCCGTATCCGCGGATATATGCTGTTGTCGCCTTCTCATCATCAACTGCGGCCACTCCGATTCTTGGCTTCTTTGAGTCCGCAACCGCCTGCTTAATTCTCTTTAAAATGTAATCCTTCCACTCCTCCTTTTGTATATCGAGTATATCCCCAATCCCGATGTTTATCGTGTGGTAGCTCTGAAGGCGAATAAATTCCTCTGGCCTTCCCCAAAGTATTTTTCCGGTAAAGCGCAGCATGCTCGCCCCCTTGTCAAGCTCAACCTTTTCTACTGCAATCTTTATGGTGACCTCTTTTTGCTCGCCCACATCGGTCTCGTTTGCGCGAAACCTGCGGTAGCTCTTCGACTCGATGTTGTCGCCAACCGCGATAATCCTCTCGATCAAATAGAGGTCATCGAAGGAGTCGGGCTTAAGCCTAAGCGTGCTTGTTGCGGAGATCGTCTTTAGTACGTGCATGCTTTCACATCTACAGTATTATTGAGGGGGAAACGAGTTAAAAGCTTTAGATTCAAAGGAGTATCATGTTCTTCATTGCACTTAGCATAGTTGCATCGCTTCTCAGCGCGCTTACAAATACATACGCGGGAATAAGCGCCTTTGTAGGAATGTATGGCTACCTTGCGATCTTTGTTTTGATGACGCTAGAGTACGCATCGCTTCCGGTGCCAAGCGAGGTTGTGCTCCCGCTCGTCGGATTCTTTGCCGCAAAGGGCGCATTCCCATTCATAGGGGCGCTTGCTGTCGTGCTTGTGGCTGGAGTGGTCGGGATGTTCATTGACTACTACATAGCATACTTTGTGGGAAAGGATGTCGTCTACAAGCACGCCTCGAAATTCCACATTACAACTGAGAGACTTGACGAGTTTGACAACTGGTTCAAGAGAAACGGGAAGTTTGCGGTCTTCATCGCAAGGCTAATTCCAGTAGCAAGAGGGCTGATAAGCTTCCCAGCGGGATTTGCGCAGATGCAAAAGAGGACCTTCCTAATTTACTCAGTTGGCGGCTCGCTCATTTGGGACGTCGTGCTGATGCTCTTTGGCTACTATGGGCTTGCGGCAGGAAGCGCGTATGTGGTGATGAGCGCGATAGGGGTGTTTGCTGTCGTGATATACGCGATTTACAAAGTGGCTATAGCTAGGCTAAAAAAGATGTAAAGAAAAAGAAATTACTTCTTTGCAGGCTTCATCGCCGGCTTTGATGGAAGCGTTGGAGCTACTGCCTTCTGGAGCTTTGGAGGCTTCTCGACCTTGTAGACAATCGTGTGGCTCTTTACGATCTTTATTATCTGGTCAATTGCAAGCCTTATCTGATTCTCCGTCTTTGCTCCGGTGCAGATTATCTTTCCGTTCTTGAATAAAAGAAGCGCTGCCTTTGGCTCCTTTATCTTGCAGATGGCTCCTGGGAACTGCTCAGGCTCGTAGTCGATGTCTGAGGAGGCTCTTGCGATGCCGTATAAGTCTAGGTCAATTCCAAGGTCCGCGCTTGCGACAATGTTCTCGACCCTGAAAACAGGTCTAGGTAAAGGTTTAGTGCTCTTTGCCATCAATATCACTTGTATAAGAATACCATGATAGCTATTTATATATATTTGAACTAGAATAAATTATCTGTTTTAACAAGGATGAGCATATGGCACCACGTTCAAAAGGATTATTTTCGGCAAGGACAAGGCATCTTGCAAGGCACCACAAGCCAAACAAGCTAGGCCTCACAACACTAATTAAGGACTTCCATGTGGGAGACATGGTCGCGATAGTTCCAAAGGGGAGCTTCAAGGACATCCCGCATCCAAGGTACAGGGGCAAGATCGGGAAGATAATCGAGAAGAGGGGAACCGCCTATGTGGTCAGGATTCCGGTCTCAAAGTCGACGATAAGAAAGATAATCGTCCCTCAAAGGCATCTTGAAAAACCAGCAGCAAAGTAAGCACTCTTTTTTTACTCTACTGGAAATGAGGCTTACCGTAAGGTCTTGTCAGAAGATAGAATCTGCTCTCCCCCTTTAGCTCGACAATTATCCTGTCGGTGAGAAGCTTCACAGGGTCTTGAAGGAGCGGAACTCTTGCTGAGATGTCCGCAAAGCTCTCGAATGGCTTCTCCTCCCTTGCCTTGATTATGCCAAGAAGGTGCTTTTTGCCCACTCCCGGAAGAAGCTCAAGCGCGTGCTCCCTTATGTTGATTGGGCCCGCCTTGTTGAATATCTCGACAAACTTTGGCTCGTTTCCCTTGACGATCGCAGAAACAGCGTTTGGAAGCGCGCTCCTCGAGCCCTCGGTGAGCTCCATGTAATTTAATCGTAACTTAATCAGGGCAATCTTGTCTCGCTCTCCCTTTCCAATATAGACTCGGTCCCCCACTTTTAAGAGTGCGCCTAGCTTGGGAACAGCCTCAAGGAGGGTGAACTTGTTTTCGCCTAGAAGGATCGTGGTTGGCTCAGACTTTGCCGCGCCGGACTTGCCAGTAGGTAGGTAGTCGAGAACGACTGCATATTCTTCAAGTTCTTCTTTTCTTTCAATTTCCATTTTCCCAAACCCTTATCTGGCATGCAAACCCTTATTTCCCCTTGTACTTTGCGACAATCTCGAGGATCTTCTTCCTTGTCGGCTCCTCGAATGTCTTCTTCTCTATTAGAAGCGTGTTGATCAGCTGAACGTCATTTGCTGGCATTATGTCGATTATCTTTATGATTGCCTTCTTTGAGATTTCATCTATCTCAG
>Ga0307373_10012080_pt1 | contig 12360 bp, 31 predicted proteins | sample OX2MG_FD_202534 | JGI IMG/M metagenome (GOLD analysis project Ga0307373, IMG submission 202534) | Soil microbial communities from Risofladan, Vaasa, Finland - OX-2 | ecosystem: Environmental > Terrestrial > Soil > Coastal area > Acid sulfate soil | place: Finland: Risofladan, Vaasa | collected...
TGGCCATTTTAGGCAATTAGGCCTGCTTTCGCCATGCGAATCGTCATGCCCTCAACGGTCTCCATGAGTTCTTTGGTTAGCCTACCGCGCAACTTAAACACGAATTGCCCTTCGGCGAAGCGGCGCACATGCTCCGGTAATGGCTCGATGCGGGAAAGTTCCGCGAAGGTGTGCATGATAATCGGCTTGCCGATATAGCGATAGCGGCGGTGTCCTGATTCACGGATGGAAAGAGAGGCAAGGAGTGCATCGCGCGTTTCGCGACTGACATGTGCGCGGCTGCCGTCAGAGTAGGTTACGAGAAATGGTTTCGACACGAATCCTAGAAAATCTGGCGTTTGCCTCATCCCTGTGCGCCGGGTGAGGTTTCGGCGGCAGCGGCGCATCTCGCGGAGGAGGCCACGGATACGCCGCCACAGATGTGCGAAGCGGTCAGCCTGCAAGATACATTGGCGTAAAACGGAAAGCAAGCGAAAACTGCGGGAATTATATACTTGAGTCCCTAATCTGGAAGTTGTCCCACTTCAAGAAACACGCCGTGGTGAACGCCTTCGGTTTTGTTGTCTGCAATCCAAACAACGCGACCGTTCGCAAAGGTAATCTTTTCAGGCATCACATCTTCATCTGCAACATAGTTGCGAGACTGTGCCTTTGCTGCGTCCCACGCTCGCTGGGCAAGGTCGAGTGCGCCCACGTTACGTGTGCCGTTTCCTGTTCTCTGCAACCACTGTTCAAAGGTTTCCATGTTGTATCTCCTTTATTTTCTTACGGTAGTTAACTATATAATCCCCAAAACTGCATTTCTGGCTTACGTCCCTTTTGGCCGTCCGCGTGGGTTTCCGGTGGATTTCCGCAATCGCCACCAAGCTGCAGCGCGCGAAATCCCCTCTCGCTTGGCGAGCGCGGCCACATCACCGGGTTTGCGTCCGGGTGGATTATGCGGATTGATCGTGTATGCTCTGGGCATAAAATCCATGGGACTTATATATTTGAGTCCATGTTCTCCGAATAAACAACATGAATAACGCCTTCCCCGCTTTCCTGCACATGCCCGTAATGCGTCAGGACGAATACACGTACGTCAGAAATGGGCTTCTGTGGAAGGTCGTGCTGAGGCCACATTTCACTGAAATCGCTCTTGAGGGGCAGATAATATTTTGGCGGCGCGGGATATGGTATATAGAATTCTCGCCTGCAACCGCATCGCGTTTGAAATAACGCTTTCACAGTTGGTTTCATGCTATCTCCAATGTCTTCCCAGATGTTGGATGGTACAGGCTCGGTGCCGATTTTCACGCTCATGGCACATCCGGTGGCGGCTCGCACAACGCCATTATCAATGAATCTGTGAAAAAGAGGGGACCTATATATTTGAGTCCATGTTCTCCGATTTACCGCCGATAGATTCGAGCGACGGTGCATCTTCAACGTAAAACAGGCCACTTCCCGACGGGAGCTGAAGCAGGGCGTAGTTGTAAACCAAAACTTCGATGCCCACACCATTTTCATGGGGTCGCCACGCTAAAAAGTTCGCGCGCTCGCAGTCCCACGTAATCCTATGCCATTGTGCTGCTCTGTTTAGTGATTCCTTCATATGGAATTGCCGCGTTACCTAGCGGCCCTCGCTTGCGTTTAACTGGAGCTGTACGCGCTCGCACTCCGCGTGGAGAGATTCTAGTTTCGCGAGACTGCGTGAGGTCGTCGATAGCGATACGCGGAAACCGTCAACTCCTCTGAGGACGAGGACATCTTTGATGTTTCCGCCCCACCCACTGTGGCGCTCGCCTAGTTGCGCAATTACCGTCCTATCCTCTCCCGGCACCTTGACCACGATCTCGGCGTTGCCCGCGCGCATCGTGGCGATTTCGGCGGTCTTGAGGATTGCGGCGCCCGACTGCCCCTTGTAAGTGATCTGCATTACCGCACCTCCGTAATCGACAGTCCGTGGTCGCCGCGACGGGCGAAATCAATCAGGGTGCGTGGCGCGTACGATTTCCCATCGTCGAGCCTGCCACCCTGCACGCCAAATCCGATATCGACGACCTGCACGGGGCCATCTATGACGGCAACGAGCTTGCCCCGGCCTTGGATGTTTAGACGCCAATATCCTCCGGCCTGGTGCCCACGCTCGTCCTGCTCCATCTCTGCTGCGTACCACGATTTCCGTATTTCGATTTTCATCTCTTCATCTCCTGCGGCTGGTAGCCGCTCTCGATTACGAGTACAGATTACTCCCGGTCGGATTGTTTGTCAAGTGTTATTTTAGGGTTTGCTTCGCTTTTCTCGCGGTCGCTTCCGCTACGGGACACCAGTTAACACGCCCATCTCTTCCGACGCGTGGAATGCGATGGTATGTTTTCGATTCGCACAATCCCAGCGTTTCCGATGAAGCTAATTCCTTCGGCTTCCCGCGTTCTGCGGTCGCTTCCGCGCGGACTTGGGCGGCAAATGCCGCGAGTAAGCCTTTCTCGTCGGCGAAGGAACCCGCTAACCACTCTTCCGAAGAGAGCAAGTCGTGGGCGCGTATTAAGTCTCGACTGTTCTGTTCCCCTTCGCTCGCAGGCGCGTTTCCTGGTAGGGCGCAGGTAGCGAGGGCTTCTTCAAGGGCGCGAGCGCATTCGGCGTAGGCAGTACGGGCGTATCTGGCCACGGAGTCTGTGTTTGCGGCCAGCTTGCGCCATTTCTCAATCAGCGTTCTCAATTCATCGCTCATCGCACTGATCCATTGCGCGACCGCGCTCTACTTCCATGAGTTCTGCACACTCAAGCGCTTCCGTGATCTGTGAGTCGCCAGGACGATTCTTTCCGATACGCACGCGCTCCTGTGTCCACGCACGGATTGCGACTGGCGCGGCTTCGTCTCGCGCAAGAAGAACAAACAACCGCTCTCTTGGATTTGCCTTATTCCAACAGCTATTGTGGTCAGCAGCCTCGTTCACTTTCAGCATTTCGTCTCCTTCCCGTTTCCGGTCCTCGATTTAGCCCATCACGACTGAAAGAACTCAATCACCGCATTGTTACCAAGGATCGGCTCGAACTCCGACAAGAGCGCATCCCATTGTTGTTCGCCGTAGGCGTGGGCGCAGCCGTTTCTTTCTCGCTCTGTATTCTGCGATTGCATCGACGCCACTCTCGCGTTTAACAAAGCCGCTTGTGCGTTGATAAAAGCTGCTTTCTGTTCTGATGTCATATCTTCTCCTTACCGTTTCCAATCTGCTGGGCAACGGGCTACGATTCAAAAAATTTGATTATCGCGTTATGCCCTATCACACGTTGCGCCTTTTCGAGCACGTCCTCCCACTCCTTTACACCGTAAGCCTCTGCGTATCCGAGCTGTTCGCGCACTGCGTTCTCCGCCTGCATCGAGGCCACTTTCGCGTTGAGCAACGCCGCTTGTGCCATGACGTACGCGGCCTTCTGTTCTGGCGTCATTTGCGTTTCTCCTCCTTGCGCGCCGGGATTTGTTCGACGGTAATGCGAGCTTTCATCCCGTCCTCCCAATCGCCGCGTAAACAGACAAGGTGATCGTGGCCGCGTTCGTCGGTAAAACAGACCCACGGTTTACCTGACGAGGGGCTGACAACAATCTCACCCGTAAACGTCTCCCGTATTCTCTTGCTCATGGTTTCTCCTTGCGCTTCGGGAGCTGTTCGACGGTGACTAGTACCCTGCATTCCTCTTGAAATTTGTGTAGCGGGCAGTATGGCGTAACAGGGTCGAGGAAAAAGAAGTCGCCAACCCTAACCACTTTAGTTTTGAACGTCTCCCGCACTCTTTTCCTCATGGTTTCCTCCGTTTTGGCGCCGGGATTTGTTCGACGGTAACGCGGGCTTTCACCCCATTCGCCCAATCGCCGCGTAGATATAAAGCGTAGTCGTGACCGCGCGCGTCGGTAAAGCATACCCACGATTCGTTTGGCAAGGAATCGACAACAATCTTACCCGTGAACGTCTCCTGCATTCGCTTGCTCACGGTTTCCTCCGTTTGAGCGGCTCGGATTGACCACGCTCCGCAGCCGTCAACGCGCGGAGGAATCTCTCCTCCTTGTCTTGTAGGCTTCGCGCGAGACTGTCACCGTTACGGTGCTCAAAGACGTACCACAATTTGTCCTCGCGGTCCCAATAAAATCCCGCGATGCGGTAGTAGTACGGCGGCGTTTTTTTGCTGCCCCAAATCGCGACTACTTGCCCAACGTGGAACTTTGGTTTGTAGAGCTGTTTACTCATCTTGTTCGCCTCCTCCCCCACAATCTCCCGCGTCACGTCCGGGTTCGAGATGTTCGCGTTGCCGTAGGCGAAACTGCGGCGTTGGGCTTCTTTCCAGTCGCCAACCCTAACCACTTTAGTTCTGAACGTCTCCCGCACTCTTTTCCTCATGGTTTCCTCCGTTTTGGCGGCCGGATTTGTTCGGTTGTCTTTCTTCGTGTTCTTGCGCATCTTCGTACATCTCTTCAAGCAAACGGCAGCGGTCACAAACATCTATGATTCCTCCGTGGCAGGCATCACAAGACTCTAAGTCACTTAGATCGTCTATCCCGCCGCCTGCATCTCGTCCGAGGTGGTCGTAATTACGCCAGACGTTTCCCGTACCGCCGCATTCTCCACACGAAACGCAAGTGCATGGCTCCTTGGCAACAGCGTCATAATCTGATTTTGCGTATAGATCGCTCACGTCTTCACCTTCCATTTCAATGCTCCTACGTTTCGAGCAACGGTCGCACATTTACTTAGGGAATTATATAGTTGACTACCTTGATTCAACGTTCCGCAACGCAACTAAGGATATTTCTCTAAGGGACTCCCCTGCATTACGTTCGCAAAAATTGTGGCGACTCACAATCCATTCGGCCCACTCTTCTACAGAGGGGTTTCCAACCAAAGTCTTCCGTAACTCATCGGTCGGCATTCCATCAATCAGATAACGAACCATTTCTTCGGCTTGCGTGGCGTCAAACAGATTGGTGCCTACTGGCTCGTGTTTCATCGGGTACGCCGTATGTTCGTTGAAGTGGGGTTTGAAGCTAATCCCAGCATCGGGGTTGAAGTTTTCAGGTAACCGCCATTCAAGGAAACGGTCCACCATATACTTAATTTGTTCATCGTTCATCTGGCATATCTCCTTTCTTTTCATGCGGGAGTAAACTATATAAGTCCCTTTACTTACGATAGGCAGTTCACGGATAGCATCTCCGCAGTCCACTTCCTTGTACTTTTCGAAGAACTCACTACTGCTCATGTTATCGAAGTCCGAGCCAACTATCTGGCACCGTTTCCATATCTCCACCGCATCTTCGCTCAGGGTTTTACCAGGTTCCATTTTCTTTTCCTCCTTGTCGGTCTGCTCGAATCGGCGCAGGGCCACTGAGATTTCGGCTGCATCGCATCCCTCCATCGCCCGAATCACCCGCTCCAGCGCCTCGGCGGTCAGCCAGCGCCTGCCGTTTACTTCCGTTGTGCCGTTCGCCAGCTCGTTTTGCAGCACATCCCGCGCAGCTAGAAACTTGCGGTCACGCTCCATGCACTTCGCGCACGGCTTCCGCTTCCGCTTAGCTTTTCGCTTCATGGCTCTCTCCTGAATGGCCCAGCACGCGCTCGGCGACGAACTTCTTGGCCGTTCCGTCGCGTAACATCGGCCCCAGCTTCGCTTCTACGTCCGCAGCGTTGCGGGCCAGAATGTAGACTCCCTGTGCGGCTTCTAGCTCAGCTTGAAACTCGCGCTGCTTGTCGCTCTGCTTGCCGTCCGACGCCTTTACCTCAATTCCTACGTACAGGCCGTTGACCACTGCGATGATGTCGGGGGCACCCGGCTTGGCGAATCGCACGAACCAGCGTTTGCCTTTGTACGCCCCGGACATTCCTCCGGTGTTTTGCCGGTAGTGGAATATGCGGTAGAGCCTAAGCCAGTCCATGATCTGCTTTTGCGCGTCCGATTCCTTCACGCGCGCCTACGTATGCGGTAGAAGTGCCGGCCGTTCTCGTCCTTGCGCTCCGCCGCCCACATCTCGAATCCCGGCACGCCGCGCCGCAAATCCCGCACGCGTGCGCTGATGGCCGTCTGTGCGTATTGGTAGCCCATCTCCTGCTCCATGTCCGCCAGCGAGCGCCACACGCCGTCGCCCAATTTGTCGATCATGGTTATCGCTTGCTTGGCATACGCGTAGCGCACTGGCTCGCGCACCTGCAAGAGCGAAAGCTGCAGCGGAGTGGCCATGTCAGGGCCACACAATTCTGCAAACGTCCCAAGCCGTGCGTGCGCTAATGCGCTCGTCGCAGCGGTACGGTGCGGGGACGTCAGCGCAATCGAATCGCCGCCACACAATTGCCAACCACATCCATGCGCGATGCACGCTCGTCCATTCGATTTTCGATTTCTCAGCCATTGGCCATCTCCGCTCCTCTCAGCCGCTCCGCTTCCTCGCGCAGCTGGGCAGGAGTGATCGGTTGCGGGTACAGGTCCACTTGCTTCGCCTCGAAGATGCTGCGATGCGCGCGCAAAAGCAGTTCCAGTTCCTTGCGTGATTGCCGGTCAGCGGGGGTCATGAGCGCCCGAAACCTCCGAATAGCCGAATCGCCTCTCGCGCTTTTTCTTCCGCAAGCTTCCGTTCCTCATTACCGATGCGCACTACGCACGGGGACGGCGGCAGCGTCAGCTTCTTTCGTAGCTCGTCGAGCGCGGCGGAAAGTTCTTTTCGTGCGGCTTCGTCGATTGGTGCGCCTTCCAGTTGCGCGAAGTTCTCGCTCTGCACGTAGCCGGTCGCCGTGTCGCGCCAGTATTCGAGAATCTCTCCGGCAGTCGGGCGAAAGCCGCTCTTATGACGCTCGAACGCCTGCGAAAAGGCTTTGTCCATCTGCTGCGGGTTTAGCTTCCCTAGCGCGATCCGGTACGGAATGAACTCGGTCGGGCTCGGCTGCGCTCCGGGCCGGTAGTGCTCCTGAAGAATGAGTAGCCACTGGCCGAGATAGTCCTCGGCTGGCGGCAATAGCAGCCGCTGTCGCTCGCGTTCTTTCTTGAGATTTTGTCGCATTCGCTCCTCCAAACCTTCCAACGTTACTTGCCCACGTCCTTACCGCCGCCGGCCAATCGCTCATCAGCGATCCGCGTCCTCCACTGACCCTCCATTTTCGCTGCGAGTGATGGTCGATAAACTTCTGCGCCTCACCTGTCGCTTCCGGCACCTGCAAATGCACCATGTACGAGCACACGTCTGTCAAAGTGGGCGGAACGAATTTCGGTTTGGTCGGTGGTGCGTGAGCACCAAAAGACTTTGACTTTTCTTTTGTATTTGTATTTGGAGATGGAATAGAAGATGGAATGCATTCCTTGTGCAATGCAAATGCATTAACCTCCTTACGCCACCGTGAGTTAGCGGCCTTGATCCGTGCTTTTCTGACAGCCATCAGCTTGTCGTATTCAAGTCTCTGGCGCTTCTGATGCCATCTCGAATCAGTGCCGAACGTGAACGCGCAAAGCACGCCGTCTCGTATTTCCGACCAACGATCCGATGTCACTCTCGCCCACCTGGCGAGCAAAGAATCGTTGGAGGGTAGACTACCTGGCGGGCTTTCACGCCACGACTTGCACAGTAGGAGTATGTAAGCCCCGACTTGCTCCGTGCTCATGGCCTCTACCTTTGAATCACTGCAAAAATCATCCACGTAAAACAGAAACGCGGGCGGATGCTTGGTTTGTGGCAAATCCCTGTTCCCCCTCAGGTGGAATACCGCGTTGCTAACGAACCCGCCCCAGCAACTCAGTTGGAATCTCGGCTCGCGGCGGACCGGGCAATGGATCGCGTTGCCGCACTCGTCCCTTCAGCTTCTCCGCCATTTCGTTCACTTCCGCGATGAATCGCTCGACCTCACGCTCCATCTCCGTGATGGCCTTGTCGTCCCGCTCGAAGCGCACGATGAATAGTCCGAAGTCCTCATGCAGCCGGGGATCGTAGCTCACGAAGTCGCACCACTCGCGCTCCGTGCAGGCCATTTGCCACAGCATTTGCGCCTTGTAATCCTCCGGCACTCCTCCTGCAATTACGTATTCGAGATGCGTCTTGGTGTTGGGCACCTTGATTTCTACCAGTCCGCTGTCTCCCACGAGTCCGTCTGGGCTTGCTCCGCTACGGCGAACGCTCGGATGGAAAGCGAAGCCGATGCGCTCCACTTCCACGCCTACATTCAACTCGTACGCGGTGCGAGCGAGAGGCTCATTGGTGATGCCGAAGTCCATGGCCGGGGAAACGAAGTGCTCGACGCAAGTTCCCGTGACAATCTCTGTGAGCATCTCCATTTTGTAGGTCTCGCGCTCTGCAGAAGTGATGCCCTTGAGCTGGCCGACTTTGTTGATCTTGAGCACTCGCGCCACGTTGGACGCGGTTACGAGTCCGCACCGAGCCTGATACCATTCGGGCGAGTGCTGATCGACGGCAAGATAGTTCGAGGGCCACTTGCTCAAGATGGCTCCTCCGCGGTCAGTTCCTTATTGCGCTTGGACCGCGCCTCTTGCAGCCGAATCAATGCTGGGCCGTTCTTGGCGAGATACGCTTTCGCCGCCCCTTCGGTGTAAATCTTCTTGAGGGCGGAAGTATCTGGGGCATCGGCAATGGCCTTTAGGCACTGATCCTCATCGGGCATCGGCTCGTTTAGATGGCCGTCCGTGTCCTGCCCCTTCGCCGCAGTGCCAACAGCAGCAAGGAACGTGTACTTCTCCAGGTAGGTTGTGGACGAGCCAATCGCCTGAATTGCGTTCTTGCTTCCGCTATTGTCGGCTGGCCCTTCGAGCGTGGTTTCCTCACTGTGTCCCATCTCGTGCGTGATGATACAGGTCACGCGCACGCGGTCTCCGTTCTGAGACACCTTCCACGTATGCGACAGGCCATACTTGCTGAGCGCCGGTGCCAGAATCTCGCAGATATGATCTAGGCTGGCGTACTCGTAGGCTGTTTTTCCCTGTCCAAACGATGCAGATTTGTTCTTGACGATCTGCGGTATGTCCGCTTTGAAGGCAGCCATTGCCTGCACGAACGCCTTGCGAGCCTCGGTCTTCTCCCATCGCTCTTGCAGGTCCATCAGCTTTGAGAGCCTGTCGATGTCCGCGCCTTGCGCCACGGCCATTTCGATGAGCCGCAGCGGAGTCACTGCCGCAGGCTCCGGCTTGGCTAGCGCGGTCTCCGCTTTCTTCCCGCGCGGTTTCTTCTCTGGTTCTTCGCCGTCGAACTGCAATGGTGTCGCGTTCATTCCTGCCTCCTCTGCTTGTTCCGCTCCTGCAAAGCCAATACAACCCCTTTGGCCCACTCGATGCGAGCGATGGTCTGGCGCTGCTCCTCGATCATGCGGTCCAGCGTCTCTACGATCGTTTCCGTGGGCTGCTTGTCACTCCCCATCGCTACGCCTCCTTGGGATACAAAACGTCAAAGTCTCTCTTGGCCTGCTCGCGCCCTTCGCCGAAGCGCGGGTCAGATTTTCCTTTGTGAAGCCACGCATGGCAGAAAGCGCACAGCCATTTGACATCAAAAGGCTTTGAATAATCGTCATGGTGCCCGTGAATCATTCCTGATCTTCCACACTCCTGGCAGATTGTGGGTCTCTTGAGTTTTCCGAGACTGATTGCATACTGGAGTTTTTTGCGAGCTTGCTCTTTCTCAAAATACTTGAGATGGCTTCTGCGCGCATGTCGTCGCAGCCTTTCGCGGTTCTTGTTGTAGTAGGCGCGAAGCGTTGCCTTTCGTAATTCGATTGGAATATTCCTGCGCCTGTTTCTCTCTGCGATCCGGTGGCATATTCTGCAACTTCTTGTGCCATTCTGAGCCACTCGAACATTTTTTCCAGTGTAGGCGTGTCCATTTCTACAGAACCTCTTTATTAGATTCTCTGCGGTTCTCTCGTACCCATGCCTTCTATAATATTCATTGCAAGCATGGCAACGCCCTTTGCGAAGTGGCCTATATTCCTTTTGGCAAACCGTGCATATTTTCAGCATGGGACCATTGTACCATAACATGCCGTTTTCGATGGCAAGGCTTGCACGCCCAGCGCACGTTATCCAGATCGTCGCTGCCGCCCTTGCCCCGGCTGATGATGTGGTCCAACTCCCCATCTTCCCAGTTCGCCCACCCCCGGCACAATGGAGAAGCGATTAACATGCAGCGGCCCTTGTCGCGCGTATACACTTCGTGCCGCCTCGCCGTCATATCCGATCCGTACAGGTGCTCGCCGCCATGCACGTCCACGAATGAGCGCGGGTGCAGATATTTCTTCGCGGCGGTCGCTTGCTTGTCCACCTTGAAGCCTCGCTTGCCGTGTTTGCGCGGGCGCATCATCGGTTAGCCGGAGCCGGAGCCGTCGCCGTAGCCGGAGCCGTCGCCGTAGCCGGAGCCGTAGCCGTAGCCGTAGCCGTAGCCGGAGCCGTCGCCGTAGCCGGAGCCGTAGCCGTAGCCGTCGCCGTAGCCGGAGCCGGAGCCGGAGCCGTTAACGAACGCTGGCAGCGATCCCCAGATCACGCGTGGCATCATCCATTCCACGGCGCTTTTTCCCATTTCTCGACAGCTTCCGGAGAAACTTCGGTCACCGAGGTGATGTCGCGCAGCTCGATGTCCGCTGCCGGACCGATCTTGCAGCTCGCATTCGGCCCCTGTGACGCCAGCCCCATGAATCCGCGCAGGTGAGCGCTCCAGTACACGCACATCCGCGCCCCTCGCAGCTTGATCGTCGCGCCCACGGTGTTCTTCGCGTACCCGAAAAAAACTCCGCGATGAGCCGTGGTCACCAGCACTGCTCGTTCTGCCGCTTTCGTCACCATCGTTCGCTCCTTTTCCGGCCCTTTGGGTCCTTGCTCCTCGGAAACCTCATTTCGATTACCCAAATACTCATTCGTTTCTTAGCCACGTGTCCTCAGTCTCCGCAAGCGCCATTGCAGCTCGTACCACTCCGTAAAGAAGCGCGGCGGGAAAAACGACTCGTAGAGCCAGCGCATCACAGAACCCCCATCTTCCACGCCAGCATCAGCGCACCAAAGCCGAACAGAATGCCCAGAGCCACGAGCACGTTGCGTAAGTCCTCGCGCGAGATGGCAGGCTTCGGGTACTCCACTACTTGCGGCACCCTGCCAAGCCCCGCGCAATGCCAGCAGCCGAATCGCAGTTCGTCCACGCCGCCGCAATATGGGCAATCCACCGCGATTACGTCCAGCATTCGTGTCGAGCGCGTATCGCTAATAGTTATCATTCCTCGCCTCGTTCCTCTGCGGCGTCCATAGTGGTTTCTCGGATTTGGCGATGGCGTTTTCTACTTCCAATCGCCACTTATCTGGCTCGAAAGGTGAATCGACAACCCGATGAAGCGCCGCGATCGCGGCGTCGTAGCGCCGCTTTAACTCCAGGACCTTTCTAGCCAATCGGTAGCAATCGTCATTGGGGCGTTGCCCTGTAACCTTGTCGCGAACGTCGTCTACCCAGCTATAGCGGGTCACGCGCTCACCGTTTCCGTTTTTCTGTCGCTTGCGTTCCACAGCAGTTGAGATACCTTTCGCAGGTGTTTGATGTGCAGCTTGTAAATCTCAATGTCCAGATCGGAATAGCCTTCCGCTTTGCCGATCTTCTCGGCGTTCTTGATCCACTGCTCGAATGTATGAACGTGACAGCCGATGCGCAGCTTGCCGTCGTGCTCAGTGATGAGCCAGTCCTTGTGGCCGCTGATTTGTAGGGGGAATCTCGCGCCTCTGAAGTACGCGCCTCTGAGGTACGCGCCTCTGAGGTTCGCGCCTCTGAGGTTCGCGCCTCCGAGGTTCGCGCCTCTGAGGTTCGCGCCTCTGAGGTTCGCGCCTCCGAGGTTCGCGTCTTCGAGGTTCGCGCCTTCGAGGTTCGCGCCTCCGAGGTTCGCGTCTTCGAGGTTCGCGCCTTCGAGGTTCGCGCCTCCGAGGTTCGCGCCTTGTTTTACGGCCATCTCCACGGCCATCTTTAGCGACTCGGCTTCGACCGAAAACAGAATCGCTCCCGTCCATCCAGATTTAATTTCGATCAGCATTTCGGTCTCCTCCAGGTGTCACCTCTGCGTACACGTCTTTGGCCTTCGTGTACGGCTTGACCTGGCCTTCGGGTATCCGCCATCTGCCAGAGGGACTCTTGGTAGCGCCTTCGATTCTGCCGGTCAGCAGCAGCTTGTAGAGCGCTGTAACGTCGCGCCCAGTACGTCGTGCGAACTCATAAACGCCTATGTAACCTTTCATGGCAGGCACACTATAAGGTGATTCGTGTTGTTGTCAATAGGAACATTGTTTCTTTTTTGGACTAACTGTGTTGCGGATTAGGAAACAGGCGGGGCTATCGAGTGACGCTGAATACTTCCGCCGCTGGTGCGGCGAGTCCCA
>Ga0307373_10012081_pt1 | contig 12359 bp, 9 predicted proteins | sample OX2MG_FD_202534 | JGI IMG/M metagenome (GOLD analysis project Ga0307373, IMG submission 202534) | Soil microbial communities from Risofladan, Vaasa, Finland - OX-2 | ecosystem: Environmental > Terrestrial > Soil > Coastal area > Acid sulfate soil | place: Finland: Risofladan, Vaasa | collected...
GCGCGATTGAATGAACGCCAGGACGGCCGGGGTGTCCGACGGCATCACGCCTGCCGGCAGGTGGCTCTGGGCCAGGACGGTCTGCGCCTGATGATAAATTTCATCCGCCACGAATCTTCCCCGCCGTCCCACAGACGCAAGGGCCTCACGGGTGAGGATGGAAAGATAGAGGGCGGAGATGGCCAGAACCACGACCAGAACCAGCAGTCCGATCAGCGCCGTCAGCTTAGCTTTGAGGCTCAGCCTCATATTCCTTCAACTTATTGTGAAGAGTTTTCAGACTGATACCCAGCATCTCCGCTGCCCGGGTTTTATTGTTGCCCGTGAAAGCCAGCGTCTCAAAGATCAGCCGGCGTTCCGCCTCTCCAACCGTCATGCCCGGACGGAGATGAAGATCGTCGCTCATCGCGGTCGTCGAGGTCTTTCCGAAATCAACGGGGAGGTTGGCGCTTCTCAAGACATCTCCGGGATTTAAAACGATCATGCGTTCGAGCGTATTGCGAAGCTCACGGATGTTGCCGGGCCACGAATGGCGCCGGAAAGCCTCCAGCAGGCTGCCATCCACGGCTTTAACCTGCGTGTGGTGTTTGCGATTCAGCTCTTCGATGAGCGCTTGCGTCAAAGGCTCCAAATCACCCAGATGCTCGCGCAGAGGGGGCATCGTAATCTGCACCACGTTGAGGCGGAAATAAAGATCGCTTCGAAGCTCTCCCTTTGAGACGGCATCCTCAGGAACCTTGTTGGTTGCGGCAAGGACTCGGACGTTAACCAAAATCTCGTTTTTGCTGCCCAGGCGGCGAAGCTTGGAATCCTCGAGCACCCGCAAGAGCTTGGCCTGCGTCTGCGCGGGCATCTCGCCGATTTCATCCAGCAGAAGGGTGCCGTCGTCGGCAAGTTCAAAACAGCCCATCCGCCGCTCCACCGCTCCCGTAAAAGCGCCCTTCTCGTGGCCAAAGATTTCACTCTCCATCAAGGTCTCGGGAATCGCGGCGCAATTAACGGCCACAAACGGCTTTCCTTTCCGCGGACTGAGCTCATGGATGGTGCGCGCCGCAAGTTCTTTGCCTGTTCCACTTTCCCCCGTGATCAGAATGCTCGCCCGCGAAGGCGCTACGGCGGCGATGACGGACATGACCTCCTGCATCTTCTTCGAACGTCCCACCAGTTGCCCCAGAATGCCGGCATCGCGCAGGCGGCGGTGCGCGATTTCAAGTTCCAGCTCGTTTTCACGACGTTCTAAACAATTGCGGAGTTCAACCTGAAGACGCTTCGGATCGATGGGCTTTTCGAGGAAGTTAAAGGCGCCCAGTTTGGTGGCCTCCACGGCCTGCTCGATCGTGCCCTGGCCGGTCAGCATAATGAACGTTACGTCTGGACGCAACTCGCGGATTTGCCTGAGCACGTCCATGCCGCTCATACCGGGCATGCGAAGGTCCGAAATTACAACGCTGGGATTAAACGCAGCCGCCCGTTCCAGGGCTCGCCGGCCATCGGCGGCGATATCGGTCTCGTATCCCCAGACCTGCAGCAACTCAGCCAGTCCCTCCCGCTCGCTGGCGTCATCGTCAACAACAAGTATTTTGGCTTGTCTTGGCACACCACTCTCCTTCTTGCCTATCTATTATATAGCTTTAGAGGGTGAGCTTTAAAAATCAACACCAAACAACGGCTCCCCTCCATTCGAAATGCCGGTTCCCCTTGAAAAATGCCCCGGATCAGATCGATAAGGAGTGGCTCCGGGTGCATTCCTGTTTAGGGAAGCGCGAGCCGGTTTGAGTTCCAATTTGGGATTTGTTTTGACTTTGTTCAAGCATCGTTCTTATACTGGGCACGTTTTCCGGGTCAGACGGCTGCCTGGCAGGGAGCTCAAACGATGGATGTCCATGTCCTGATCGCAACATGTGAGAAGTCCCTCCAGGACCTGTGCGTGGGGGTCGCGGAGCAGATGGGACTTGAGGTGTGCGCTGCGGAGTCCGCCCCCGGCGTCTTTAACATCCTCAGCACCGGCGGGATTGACATCATTCTGGCCGACGCACAGATGCCGGGCCTCACGATGCTGAATCTCGTCAAGTCCGCTCGGGGAAGCTCTCCCGAAGCGGACGTCATCGTCCTGGCAGACTCCGCGAATACCGACCTGGCACAGCAGGCCGTTCTGCAGGGGGCCTATGACCGCATTATTGGCCCGGTTGGGAAAGATGACCTTCAACATCTGCTGGACCGGCTTGTTCAGAAAAAGCAAATGTACGCTGAGAACCGTCTGCTTCGCGAGCAGCTTAAGACACGCCAGGGTTTGGGAGCGTTGATCGGGGCTTCAGCCAAGATGCAAAAAGTTTACGAGATGATATTGAAAGTCGCTGCCAGGCGCCATCCGGTCCTGGTATTGGGAGAAAGCGGCACCGGGAAGGAGCTGGTCGCGCGCGCGATTCATTCCTACGGCCCCTGGCACGACCTTCCATTCGTTCCGGTCGATTGCGGCGCTTTATCATCGACGCTGATTGAGAGCGAACTGTTTGGCCACGTCCGCGGAGCCTTCACCGGTGCCAGCCAAAACCGGTCGGGCCTGCTGGTTGCCGGAGGCAAAGGGACGGTTTTCCTGGATGAAATTGCGGAACTGCCGGTGGAACTCCAGTCGAAACTTCTGCGCGCCATTCAGGAGCGGGAGGTGCGTCCTGTCGGCAGCAACCAGCGGATGCCGCTCGAAGCTCGCATCATGGCCGGAACCAATCAGCATCTGGAAGGCGCCATTACACGGGGCACTTTCCGCAAAGACCTATTCTTCCGGCTCAACGTTGTCTCCATCAAGCTGCCGCCTCTGCGAGACCGCAAGAATGATATTCCCCTTCTGGTGCACCACTTTATCGATCGATACAGTGGAGCGGCCGGCGGCGCGAAGGACGTCTCCTACGACGCTATGAGCCGGCTGATGAGTTACGAATGGCCCGGCAACGTCCGTGAACTCGAAAACTGCATTCAGCGCGCCCTGGCGCTCGGGTCGGGGCCCGAGATTCAGGTCAGAGACCTGCCCTCGAATCTTCTTTACGCGATGCAGAATGAAGAGGGGAAGCAGCGGTTTTCCACTTTGCGGGAAATCGAACGGGATGCCATCCGCCAGGCGCTTGAAATGGCGGGGGGCGACCGCCTGCGTGCGGCCAAGCTCCTCGGCATCGGCAAGACCACGGTGTACCGGAAAATCAAGGAATATAACCTTGAGAGCATAGCGAATTCCTCGCAACCCTAGCGGGCTGGCAGAAAACCACGAGGGAACGCAGATCCTTCGCTGCGATCAGGATGACAGCGCGCGCGGGTTTTTTCGGCAGCCTGCCAGTTCCCGTTTCGAAGGTGCAACCCAAAAAAATCATTCGACAATTCTCGCTCTTGAATCGAAAATTCATCTGATGGCCACGATTGCACTTGACGCTACCTACACCGTGGGTCCGCAGCCTTCCGGCGTAGCCGTGTACTGCCGGAGGCTGATTGAATCCCTTGCCGAGATCGAATGCGAGCATCACTATCTGCTCTGTTACCGGCTCTCAAGGTTTAAGTTGCGGCGGGAGTTTCTTCATCCGAATTCCACACCCGGATCTCGTGGGCCAGACTTTTCCGCGCGCTTCTATCAGAATCCCTGGACATTCTGGCTGCCGGGGCAGACGGATCTGTTCCACAGCCTGGTGCAGAGGCCGCCGGCATTTCGATTTAAGAAGGAGGTTGTAACCGTCATCGATCTGTTTCCCTTGACCGGGAAGGACTACTCGACGCCGGATTTCCAGCGGAAGTTTTCCGCCCTGCTGCTCGAAGCGGTGGAGCGGGCGGTCTGCGTCATTACACCTTCGCAGTACACCACGGACCAGTTGTTAAAGCACACCCCTGTGCCTCCCGAAAAGATACGCCTGATCCCGCTGGGCGTGGACCTTCCCCCGGCTTCGCTCAGCCCGGAACGCCGCGCCCTGGAGCGCGAACAGTTGGTGGGGAAAGGCAATGAGATGATTTTCACCGTCGGCGTGATCCAGACAAGAAAGAATACGCTGAACGCTTTGAAGGCGCTCCAACGCCTGCCGGAGCGCTATCGGCTGGTGATCGCGGGCGGAAACGGGCACGGCAGCGAAACCATCCACGACTTTATTCGAACCGAGGGGCTGGGCTCCCGCGTCGTGTTGCTCGGCTATGTGCCCGCGGAACGCCTTCCCGTGCTTTACGACGCTGCAAGCGTATTTCTTTTCCCGTCGCTCGAGGAAGGGTTCGGCCTTCCGGTTCTGGAAGCGATGGCCCACGGCCTGCCCGTCGTGGCATCGGAAACATCCTCTTTGCCGGAAGTCGGAGGCGGCGCAGCTCTCTACGTGAACCCCCACGATCCGGAAGAAATTGCCGGGAAAATCACCCGAGCCGTCGAGGATGAGGATCTGCGGAAGGCCATGATCGAACAGGGACTCGCACGCGCGAGGGTGTGCACCTGGCGCCGCACTGCGGAAGCCAACTTGGACGTCTATAATGAAGTCTTGGCCCTGCAACCCCGGTTAAAAAGATCGACAGAGCTGTGAGGAGTTGCAACTTGCGCCACGGACGGTGAACCCGTCAGCGCTTGCGGAGAATCTCTAATACGGTTATCTTGAAAGACCCTCGAATATGAAAAAAGCGCTGATCACAGGAGTATCGGGACAAGACGGAAGTTATCTCGCCGAATACCTGCTGGATCTGGGCTATGAGGTCTGGGGACTGGTGCGGCGCGAACCGGCGACGCTGCGATGGCTGGAACCCATTGTTCACCGGATCGAATTCGTCTATGGCGACCTGCGCGATGCGGAGTCGCTTGCCGTGGCGTTCCAGAAGTCCTGGCCCGACGAACTCTACAACCTGGCCGGCCAGGTTTTTGTTCCCACCAGTTGGGAGTGCCCGGCTGAAACGCTCGACATCAATGCAGGAGGGCTGGCCCGCTTGCTGCACATTGTCGAACGCCAGAAGCCCGACACGCGCGTTTATCAGGCCTCAACTTCGGAGATGTTTGGAAACACCGGCAGCCAATGCGCCGAGCAGACTCCCTTCAGCCCCATGTCCCCTTACGGAATCTCCAAAATGGCGGCCCACCAACTGGTGGGAGCCTACCGAAACCGTGGAATCTTCGTCGCCGGGGGCATTCTGTTCAATCACGAATCTCCGCGGCGCGGCCCGGAAATGGTGACGCGAAAAATCACCCGGGCGGCAGCGCGCTGGGCACTGGGCGACAGGACAAAACTCAAGCTGGGAAATCTGCATTCGAGGCGCGACTGGGGATTTGCCGGAGATTACGTGAAGGCCATGCACGCCATGTTGCAGAACGCCGCACCAAAGGATTACGTGATCGGGACGGGAACCTCGCACAGCGTGGAGGATTTCCTCCGGCAGGTTCTGGTGGAACTCAATGATCTTTCCGGCGGGGCGGACGTGCCGTCGGTTGAAGACTGGGTGGAAGTCGACTCGCATCTGCTGCGGACGGGAGAGATCCATGATCTGCGGGCCGACGCCAGCCTGGCACGCGAGGAACTCGGGTGGCAGCCAACCGTGGACTTCCCGCAATTGGTCCGAATGATGGTGGAAGCTGATCTCGCTTCCGCCCATGAGGCCCTCGAAACCCCCAACAAGGCGTAACAAAGGCAGCTGGAATCCCCGGAAACCCTAATCAAAGAGGCTTGCTGATAGAGTGACAACAAACGTTGTAGCGGCGGTCTGCGACCGCCGGCTTTTCGGGGCCCAGGCAAGCAGGGCTTGCCGTCGAGCGCCGCTACAGAAGATGAAGGCCGCTCTATTTTGCAAACATCACTACGACTTCCCCGGATGGACAAACTGCAGGGGCTTGCCTTTCGTCCAGGGTTTGTAGTCCAGAGCAAAGCGGATGCGCTGGCTGAGCGGCGGGTGGCTGTAAAGCCAGAACACGATGAACGGACGCGGATCAGGGTCGGCAAGGTCCTGCTCACCCAGGATTTGAAATGCCCTGGCTTCGGCGGCATTGGGGTCCGGCACCACGCCGTGCGTCACTTCCAGCGCGAACTGGTCAGCCTGATGTTCGTAGTGCCGCGAAATGCCGTTCACAAGGGGTGAGGCAAGAAAGGTGAGGGCCGTTAGCACCAGCAGCATCAGGGGCAGGGATGCCAGATCGCCTTCCCCTTCAATTCCGGTCCGGCTCCCAAATCGACGGATCAACCGTCTGACCGCAACAAAGCCCAGCGCGATCAAGGCCAGCGCGACCAGTTCAATCAGCACAAATTCTTTGAGGATGTGGTGCAGGACGTAGTGCCCCGTCTCATGTCCGAGCACCAGCAGCGTCTCATCGGCCGTCATCTTTTGCAGGGTGGTATCCCACACCACCACGCGCTTGCTCGCTCCGAGGCCGGACACATAGGCGTTCAGGGTATTGGTCTTTGAGCTGGCATTCATTTCCAGGATGCGCGACCGGGGGATCTGGAGGCCGGCACGGTGGAGCATGGTCTCGATCCGGGTGACCAGGGCGGGCTGCGTCGTATCAAGAGGCGTGAACTTGTAGAAAAGAGGCTCGACCACCAAGGGTTCGATCAACATCAGAAACAGCGTGATGGGAACCGTAACAGCCCAGAAGTAAAACCACCAGCGCCGCGGACTGCGTCTCACAAGGGCATAGAAAATCCAGACCATCAGCGTGCCGACGATGATGAAAAGCGCGAGGCCCTTGCCCCAATCCGCCATCCAGGAGCCGAAGCCCTGGCTCATCAGTCCAAACCGGTGTTCGACGACGAAGTCCGCGTAATAATCAAATGGAAACAGCAGCAGCCTGACGCTGAGAAAGAACAGCGGAACAAAAACAAGACATTGAACAAGGTGGCGGCGGGATACGCGGCACGCCCAGTCTCGAAACGCCACCGCGATTTTTGCACGCCAAAGAAGGAAATAGATGAGCAGCGTGAGGGCCACACCCGAAAAATAGAGCACATATTGGGTGCGCGAATACGCCTCAGCTTCGGATTTTTTCTGAGGTGGAAGTTCGTATCCGTGTGGAGTGGAGGGAGTCGGGGCCCTGGGCGCATCAACACCTTCCGTTTGCGACGCTGCACTCTTCGTCGCCTGCGGCGGGACGGCACTCCACGCAGCGCCTTCAAAACAGGCCAGTGCCAGCAGGATAAAAACGGTCAACCTGAGGCAGCTCTTCATTAAATTCGGGGCAGGACGATTCCCTGCTGCGACTGATACTTGCCCTTCTTGTCCTTGTAGGACGTTTCGCAAACTTCGTCGGACTCAAAAAACACGATCTGGCACAGCCCTTCGTTTGAGTAAACGCGCGCGGGCAGTGGAGTGGTATTGGAGATTTCCAGTGTCACAAACCCTTCCCATTCGGGTTCCAGCGGCGTTACATTCACAATAATGCCGCAACGGGCGTAAGTCGATTTCCCCACACAGATGGTTAAGACGCTGCGCGGGATCCTGAAGTATTCCACCGACCGCGCCAGCGCAAAGGAATTGGGCGGAACGATGCAGACCGGCCCCTGGAATTCCACGAATGAGCGTTCGTCAAAATGCTTGGGATCCACGACGGAATTGTTGACGTTGGTAAAAATCTTGAATTCATCGGCCACCCGCAAATCGTAACCGTAGGAAGAAAGTCCATATGAGATGACTCCATCCCGTTTCTGGCTTTCAGCGAAAGGGGCAATCATTTCGTGTTCCTGAACCATGCGACGGATCCAGCGATCATTTTTGACGGACATCGGCGCTCCCTTGATTTGAATTCGTTTCAAACAGCTCAGAGGCCCGCCCCCGGCGGACTGCCCTGTCAATGCAAACAGAGCATCGAATCATAATACAGGAGAAAACAACTTGACAATGCCGAAGGGGCTTTTTACGATGAAATCCTGTGTTTTCAGGAGGTTCCTTTTGATTAAGCTTGATCTCGTCAACGACGTTGTCAACCGTACCGGCATTACGAAGACCAAAGCTGAGATTGCCGTCGAAACAGTATTCGACTCCATGAAGAAGGCCCTGGCCAAGGGAGAGCGGATAGAATTGCGCGGATTTGGCGTTTTTAACGTCAAGCCTCGCAAAACCGGAATTGGAAGAAATCCGCGCACGGGCGCTGAAGTCAACATCCTTCCCGGCAAGGCCGTCCGCTTTAAGCCAGGGAAAGAACTTCAGTCGCTTCCCTGAAAGGCCACGTCTCCCTCGCGTAACCCTCGGCCGCGGAGTTTCTTGGAGCCCGGGGCCGCGCCGTTGAAGCGACGGGGGATTCCTGGTCCTCGGAAGTTCAGGGTGCCCGCTTGTCCGGCCCCTTGAGCCCCAATCCACCGTGCTACATCAGGCTGACGGGGTCCATGTCGATCATCAGTGAGTGTGGAGGCACGCCCCACTGGTCACACTCTTCGGCCAGACGCCGGAGAATGGTGTTGAGTTTCGCGCGGGATGCCGCCTTCAAAAGGAACTGGATGCGGTACAAGCCCTCAATCCTGGCCAGTGGCGCAGGGCCGGGACCCAGGACCCGCACTCCGCGAGTCAAGTCACCCAGGCTTTCGAAGAACTTTCCTACTTCTGCGGCAATCCGCGCCGCATTTTCAAGTTTCTTGTCCTGGACCACAACGTTGGCCAGTGCAGCGGCCGGAGGATAGTGCATCATCCGGCGAAAATGCAACTCTTTGGTAGAGAACTTGGCGTAGTCCTGCTCGGCGGCAAAGCGGATCGCATAATGCTCCGGATAGAACGTTTGAACCAGAACCCGGCCCAGCGATTCGCCCCGCCCGGCGCGCCCGGCCGCCTGCGTCAGAAGCTGGAACGTTCGCTCAGCGGCACGAAAGTCCGGCAGAGAGAGAGAAGTGTCGGCGGAAACAACGCCCACCAGCGTAACCCCGGGAAAATCGTGCCCCTTGGCGATCAACTGGGTTCCGACCAGAATGTCGATTTTCCCATCTCTGAAATCTGAAAGAATCTTGAGGTACTGGCCCGGCCGCCGGGCGGCATCACGATCAAGCCTTGCCACCCGCGCCTGGGGAAACATCTCGGCAAGCTTCTGTTCCAGCTTCTCCGTGCCTTCGCCCACGTAATGGAGATATTCGCTGTTGCAGGACCGGCACCGGACCGGAATAGAGGCCTGATAGCCGCAGTAGTGGCAAATCAGCCGGTTTTCACGCCGATGATAGGTGAGCGAGATCGAGCAGTTCACGCATCGCTCCGTCTGGCCGCAGCTTCGGCAAAGAAGAAACCAGGAGTAGCCCCGCCGGTTCAGGAGGAACAGGGTCTGCTTTCCGGAGCGAAGCTGTGCTTCCACCTCCTCGCGCAAGCGGCGCGAGATGGGCACCTGCGTGTGTGTCTGGCGGAACTCTTCCCGCATATCAACAATCTCCACGCTGGCAAGCGGACGCTGGGCCACGCGTTCGCTCAGCGTCAGCAGGTGATACTTCCCCTTTTGAGCGTTGGCATAACTTTCAAGCGACGGGGTGGCCGACCCGAGAACCACCAGCGCCCTGGCCAACTGGCCCCGCACCACGGCGGTGTCCCGCCCGTGGTAGCGCGGTGTTTCTTCCTGCTTGTAGCTGGATTCATGCTCCTCGTCCACGATGATGACGCCCAGATTATCCAGGGGCGCAAACACGGCCGAACGCGTTCCCAGCACCACACGGGCTTCGCCTTGGCGTACGCGCCACCAGGTATCATGGCGCTGGCCTTCAGCAAGCCCGCTGTGCAGCACTGCCATCAGGTTTCCGAACCGGAGTTGAAACTGCTGGTAAATGGCAGGCGTCAAAGCAATTTCCGGAACAAGGATCAACGCGGTCCGGCCGGATTCGAGGCAGCGTTCGACCAGACGCAGGTAGATTTCCGTTTTTCCGCTTGCGGTAATTCCGTGAAGTAAAACGGTGCTGAACTCACGGCGATCGAGCCTGCCGGTCAGATCTTCAAGCGCCCGATCTTGCGCTACGGTTAATGTGTGAGGAGATTCGAAAGCGGGGGCGGATTCAGCGCCGGCGCATTCTGGATCGGCAAAATCGATGACTCCCTGCTCGTGCAGCTTTTTCAAGTGTGAAAGCGAAGCGCGGGCGGATTTCAGAAGCGTGCGGTGGTCCTTCACCTCGCCGTCCCGCTCAAGCGCCTCAACAATGCGGCGCGCCACCGGCGAGAGCTTCGGAGCTTTGCCGCCCAACGGGCCCGACAAACGAACGGCCAGCACTTTTCTTGAACCGCGGTCGCGCTCAGCCCGAGAAACCGCCAGCAGGCGCTTTTCCATTGCCTGGAGTAGAAGTCCGGGTGAGATTTTGTCGAACCTTCGGCGGAGCGCCTCCAGGGTTGCTCCGGAATGATCTGTCACATGCTGAAGCAGGCTGACTTCTGCGCTCTGCCGGACTTCTTCCAGAAGGCTGTCCGCCATCTCCTGGAGAGTTCGTCGTCCAGCCTCCGTCAACTCGACCACACGCACCTTGCGGGAGGGAGAGCGCAGAGGCAGCATGGCGCGGAAAACTTCTCCCAGCGGAGCCACATAGTATTCAGCAATCCACAACCCGAGCGTCAGAAGCTCCGGCGCAAGCACCGGTTCCGGATCGAGCACTGCAAGCACCGGCCGCACGTCGATGCCGGGAGGCAAAGGCGGCGCTGCAGAGAGTACAATGCCCGCTACCCGCCGCGTACCGAGCGGGACCCGCACCCGCTCGCCAATCCGCACCTCCAGGGATTCAGGCACGGAATAGGTCAGCGGGCGCCAGAAAGCCGCCATGACGGCTACATTCACCAGTGTGGGCCTGGCACGCTTTCCCCGGCCGGTTTTCGCGCTGGACTTGTTTCTATCCATGGCAGGATTCTATGCTACACAGATGGGGCTTGCTAGTATTATAATGTTAAGTCGTATCGTCACAAGTTTGTTTGAACTTCATTCCGCACAAGGGACAGAGTTCGCTCGATCTCGCCAGCCAGGGCTGGATCGCGTGCAGAATCCGTTCCCACATCGCACCAGAAGTTTTTTTTACGGCGCAAGTAGACGGTGAGGATAAACAGATACGCCACGGCGGAGAGCACGAGATGGTGATGAAAGCCTCGCCAGGAGCGGCCCTCGAAATGATCCAGGCCCAATTCGTCCTTGGAGCGCTGGAAGTACTGCTCGATGTGCCCGCGGGAGCGGCTCAGTTTCAGACAACGGGCTCGGGTCGGCGGCCGGTCCAGATGGGCCAAATAATAGTGATAAGGTTCAAGATCACCCGCCGGCCCGTCGACCACCAGCCAGACCTTCTCCCGTTCGTCCCCGGCATGGCGCAACCGATGCTGCAGAAAGACCTCTCGCCAAGCCAGACGCGTGCGCCGGGTCTGACCTCCGGTCGTCACCCAGGAGCACTTTTTCCACTCCGAGTCCGGAATGTGGCGGGTCAACTCTGCCAAGGTCTCGGCGGGAGGTTCTCCATCACGAACGTAACGCCGGATGCGTTTCACCTCCGTCCGCACCTCGTGGTCCCATCCCTTGAGCGCCTGACCATCAACCTGCAGAAAAAACTCCATTCCCAATTGGCGCACCCCGGCGCGAAATGCCGCGTTGATGCCGTAGATGCTATCTCCCAGGACCGGCGCCAGAGGCACTCCGTCGCGCCGCGCCTGGCCAAGCATCTCCAGAGCCAGCTCCGGCTTGGTGGCAAATTTCACCTCCTCTGGCACTCCCGCCGCCGCCGAACGCTCCCGGTCCTTGGCCCAATTCTCGGGCAGATACAGACGTCCGCCGACCGGCGCGGCGATCCATCCATCACTGACCACCACTTCCACGCTCACTTGGCAGTTGGCCGTTTTGCCCGCCGCACCGCCGTGCTGGCGCGCAACTCCGACCGAGTGCGAGCCCTGCTTGATCCAACCGGTCTCGTCCACGACCCAGGCTTCCAGCGGCTCCAGATGAGGAATAACCTCCTGCCGGATTGCCGTCCACAACGCCTCATCGCTCCACGGACTGTCGGTGATAAACTGCTGCAGACTTTGTGCATCCACTCCCAGCCGCTCCGCCATGGGACCGATCGATTTCCGTTGCCCCGGCATCAGCAGTCCTTCCACGTATCGAGTCGCGGCCATGCGTCGCTCACTTCGACCGAGCCCCGCGATCAAGGGACTCAGAAATTCATAAAACTGCTCAACGCTTTCTTTCCAAAGCGTGGCACTCCAGGCAATGGGCTTCATGCGCCCATGCTAAATCTTCCGAAGGGGAAATGCAATACATATATAACATAGTAATACTAGTCGGCCATGTCTCCCCGAATATACCCGAGCCATGGACTGTTAACACTACATAGGATTTTGTGGTATACTTCGGTTCATGGAAATCACCGAGGCGCAGTATCTTCGTATCGAGCCAAGCCTTCCACGCCAGCGAGGCAATGTCAGTCTTTCCAACCTGCAAGTGCTCAACGCATTGT
>Ga0307373_10012082_pt1 | contig 12358 bp, 10 predicted proteins | sample OX2MG_FD_202534 | JGI IMG/M metagenome (GOLD analysis project Ga0307373, IMG submission 202534) | Soil microbial communities from Risofladan, Vaasa, Finland - OX-2 | ecosystem: Environmental > Terrestrial > Soil > Coastal area > Acid sulfate soil | place: Finland: Risofladan, Vaasa | collected...
TTCACGGTGATCACGACGCCGACCTCTATCCAGCGTCGGGCATTTGAACTCCTTGGGCTTTCGCACCGCCTCGGTTACATGTAGTCAGTACTTCTCCTGACCATCGCCATAAAACAGCAGGTAGATGCCCGTGCTCGCCGGAACAGTGGGGGGAACTTCGGGCTAGGGAGTAGGCCCTGCCGGCGATCCCTCTGTGGTGGTTCCTCCGGATATGGGTGGTTGCGCCGGGCAGGAGGTCCAACAAAACTCGAGCCGGTGGTCGGACTCGAACCGACGACCTGACGATTACAAATCGCCTGCGCTACCAGCTGCGCCACACCGGCATTGAATCTCGTGCGTGCGAAGGTTGCGCACATACACGAGGCCCAAGGCTACCCCTTCCTCGCGTATCGTTGTCCGGTTGACATCACCGGGTGCTGGCTCTGATTGTGGGCATCGGATCTCGTGGAGGGTCGATGGAACCTGAAAGGGAACGCGACTCGGTGGTATGTGGTCACAACGCGATCGAACTTGAACCGATAGGGTCATAGCAATGCTCGGTCCTGTCAGCGGGGTTGCCTCTGCCGCGCGCCGCCGCGCCCGTCGTCGTCGTCGGCTCATCGTCGTCGGGGCTCTTCTGGTTGTATTCGTTGTTGCAGAGCTCATCCATCAGATCGTGAATGCCTCAACACCGGCGCAGCGTCGCACGGCGGGTTCGTGGGTGGCGACCGTGGCACCGACGATCACCGATGCGAACCTGTTGTCATCGACCCTGTCCTATGTCGAGATTCAGGGCTCCAAGATGAGTCGCCCGAAGCTCATCTTGATCTTGCGGAGTCTTGCCGTTGCCTCGAATGCCGAGGTTGCCAGCCTGATCACGAACACGCTCGGAGCTCCCTCTCGCCACGCGAAGGAACTCCTTGTCCTTGCTCTCGAACTTCGCGCACGGTCGTTTGCTGGGTTTGACGAGGCGGTGACATCGGTGATCTCGGGTGGATCGGTGGCGACCGCGTCCCAGAGGCTCACCCTTTCATCGACGATCATGGCGAGCGCGCAGTCCCACTACCGAAACTTTGTCCGGGCCCTTCCAAAGGGCTCGGCCCCATCGCAGCTCCCGGGTGTCGACTGGTATCCGTCGGGCGGCGCTTTCGCTCCGGCGACACTCAACCACCTTGCCTCATCGCTTGCGAAGGCGTCACAGCTACGCATCCATCGAGCGCTCGAAATCACCGCGATCTCACTCAACCCGCTCCCTGAGGTGATTCCGACGACGACAACGACAACGACCACGACCACGATCCCGAAGAAGAGTAGGACCTCGTCGTCAAGGAAGACACCAAACGTGAACACGAGAAAACCCTCACCGACGACAACGACGACTCTACCGAAGATCTCACAGATACCTGCAGGCAACTCTCCCTCGGTCTTCGCCCCGACCTCCTCGGTGCGCCCGATCGTTGTGTTGAAAAATCAAGGGAATGTTACCGAGACGAACGTGAGCGTTGAGGTTGTGATGGATAGGGAAACGGTGAACTCGGCCGTGCTCGGTTCGCTCGCTCCGGGGGACTCCCGGTACCTCGAGCTCTCGTCGTTGCCTGTGGTCCCCTCGAGGATGTCGAAATGTTCCTCAATCTCGCTCCACCACGATCGCTGCACCTCGATGGAGGTCCTGATCAAATCATCAGTGAGGGTGAGAGCGCACCGATCGGTCTTTCTGGCATTTTTTGTCGGCTGACCGACGCGTGTTGAAATCGCTCCGTCGATGAGGCAGAGAGTCACTAACCTGCTTGCATGACTTCGCCGCTTCCGGATTCGACAAGGATTGCCTATCTTGGACCCAGGGGAACCTTCAGCGAGCAAGCTCTCCGCTCCGAGCGCGACCTCGGAGCATGCACGCTGGTGGAGATGACCACCATTGCCGGTGCGATGCGCGCCGCTATGGGCGGCGAGGTTGACTACGCCTTTGTCCCGATCGAGAACTCGATCGAGGGCTCAGTCAGTTCGACGATCGACGAGCTGATATTTGGAGAGGAACTGTTCATCCAGCGCGAGGTCGTGATCGATATTCATATCGATCTCATGGTCCTTCCCGGGGTTGAGATGCACGAGATCAAAGAGGTGGTTTCGCATCCCCATGCGCTCGCCCAGGTTCGTCGGTTCCTTGCCGACCAACTTCCCGGGGTGATTGCCAACGTTAGCAATTCGACCTCTGATGCGGCCCGCCTCGTCGCAGAGAGCGGACGGCGAGATCTTGCGGCGGTGGCACCGTCGCTGACCGCCAAGATGTACTCGCTCACCGTTTTGGCGAGTTCGGTTGAAGATCAGCTCGCCAACGAGACACGGTTCGTACTTGTCGGGTCACACCGAATCCAACAACGCACCGGGAACGACCGGACGGCGGTGGTGTGTTTCCAGCGCTCGGACCGCCCCGGAAGTCTGCATGACATCCTCGGGGCATTCTCCGCACGCGAGGTCAATCTGACGAGAATCGAGTCCCGGCCGACCAAGATGGCCCTTGGTGATTACTGCTTCGTCATCGAGATTGAGGGGCACATCAGCGATGCTTCGGTTGCGGACGCGTTGTGCGAGATATACGTGGACCTATCGAGCATTCGGTTCCTCGGGTCGTATCCGGTCTCGCGTACGACCTCGAATGGTCCGACGGTGATTGCGGCCGCGGATCGTCCGAACGCCAGGGAGTGGATCTCGGGTTTACTTGACCGCATTTCGCACTGATTACCAAAATACGCGCTGTTCAGCAGTTTTCGACCCCGTGATCTCCCCACGATCACGGAATGGGAAACCTCTGGTTGAATAGACGGTGGAGGGGTGGCAGAGCGGACGATTGCAACGGTCTTGAAAACCGTCGGGTGATAAGCCCCGGGGGTTCAAATCCCCCCCCCTCCGCTTCATGTCGCCGCATGTGATGGACACTCGGTAGCCGGTTCGCGCGCAATCCATTTCGGGTTCTCCTCAGCTTCGCTCGCTGCTCTAGAATGCACCGTTCGGTTCTCCGATTGCGCTTTTTTGAACGGCCGAGCGCGCTGATGCTGACCTCATTTTCTGTCGTTGGTCTGTAAAACTTGTCGACGATATGGAAAACCGCTCAACGCGTCGTGATCGGCGCGCGCTCCGCTCCGAATTTGAGGGTCTTGCAGAGTCTGGATTCGGTAGCGGCCCCCGCCATCTGCGTCGGCCTGAAGGGTCAGATGACGAACTCGAAGACGGGATTCCTGAAGGATCCCGGTGGCGTTACTGGCGAAGGAGAATCGTTACCCTCGCCTGCATCGTCCTCGTACTGATGACCCCTGTTTGGATCAGTCTTGGCAGCGCGTTGACGGATCAGAGCCTCGGGCCCTCACTCGCCGCGCGCGCCGCGGAGTGGACGAGAAATCATGGCGGCGCCGGTTTCGTTCGATGGATTGAAAACGAGTGGTACTCCCACCACGCTCCGAAGGTGGGTGGAGCGCCACCGAGAGGGGCGATTCCGGCAGCGACAAGAATTGAACAGATCACCGGCGGCAAGGGCATTCTACCGACTCCGAAACCGATCAAGCCCTTGGCTCTTCCGGCGGTCTCGGGCGAGGGTTTCTGGCATCCGATTGGCAGGACCATACATGGCATACCGACGATGTACGAGACATTCATGCGCCCGGACCCTATTCACACGAGTGTCGTCGACAGTGTGGTCTGGATGGATACCAAACTGTTGAACATGCGCCTCTACTCGGGCTCGTATATCCCCGGCGGCGGACCCTACAAGTACACCGCACCGATCTCGCCGACCGCCGCAAAGTCTCTCGTAGCGGCGTTCAATGCGGGGTTTCGCGAGCAAGACGCACAGGGTGGCTATTACACCGAGGGTCATATGGTCATCCCGTTGCGCAAAGGTGCAGCCTCGATGGTGATTTACAAGAACGGCACGGCGAATGTCGTTGACTGGGGACGCGATGCGACGATGACCAAGAACGTCCAGTCCGTCCGGCAGAACCTCGACCTTCTCGTCGATCACGGTAGATCCGTCACCGGATTGAACCCGAATGACACGACCCAGTGGGGATTCACGCTCGGCAACCAGGTCTATGTGTGGCGTTCGGGACTCGGAATTACTAAGAATGGCGCGCTTGTCTATGTCGGTGGACCAGGACTCAATATCACGACGCTCGCGAATCTTTTGGTACGCGCCGGTGCGATCCGGGCGATGGAGCTCGATATCAATGTTGCCTGGGTGAACTTCTCCTTTTTCAAACCATCGACGCCACATGGCGCAGCAACCGGTGCGAATGGCACGAATCTTCTTCCCGGCATGGCCTATCCACCTGCTCATTACTTCGAGAGCTCCTGGGCGCGCGACTTCTTCACCGCCTCGGCCCGCTGACCATTTCACGCTGAGGCGGTAGATCCTGCCGATTGTTGAAAGATGCGGCGAACTACGATGGAACGATGTGGGCGCGAATGACGTGGTTGAGTCGCAAGACGCTCTGAGAATGGAACTCCCGACGCGGCCTTTCTGGTCTGCTCTGTTGCGGGCGACCCGTCCGCGCCAATGGATCAAGAACCTGCTGGTCTTTGTCGCTCCGGCCGCAGCAGGGGCACTCGGACATCTTGGTTCTGTTCTGCGAGCTGGCGCTGCCGGGCTGATCTTCATCGTTGCCTCGTCTGGAACCTATCTCATCAACGATGCAAATGACTTCGAGAATGACCGCGCGCATCCGATCAAGCGATCTCGTCCGGTCGCGGCGGGGGAGATCACGATGCGCGCCGCGTGGTTGCTTGGCGTCACCTTCATCGTCGCATCGGTGATCTTTGCGGCGCTGCTCGCGGGCGGTGCGCTCGCGATATTGGTTGCAAGCTATGTCATCTTGACAACGGCGTATTCCACGTTCCTCAAGCGTGTGCCCTTCCTTGAACTGGCCATCGTCGCCTCGGGATTTGTCCTTCGTGCCGTTGCCGGTGGAATTGCTGTTCACGTATCGATCTCCCCCTGGTTCCTACTCGTCACCTCCGCCTGTGCGCTCTTGATTGTCGTCGGCAAGCGCACCGCAGAGCTCATTTTGCTACGCGACCAGAGTCAGCTGCACCGTTCGGTGATCGCCTATTACCATGAACAAGTCTTTACCGTCTTGAGGGTGCTGGTAAGTCTCGTAGCCTCGGTTGGATATGCGCTCTGGGCGTTCAGCCAGGCGGCACGGGTTGATGCCGCGCACGCGTCCGGCGACAATGTGTACTTCAAGCTCTCGATCGTTCCCTTTGTTGTTGGACTTGTCGTGCTTGAACTCGCGCTACGAAGGGGAGAGGGAGGTGAGCCCGAGGAGCTCGCGTTGAAGAACCATCTTCTACAGCTCGCGGGCATCTGCTGCATTGGTCTTGTTGTTGCGGGCATCTACCTATGACCGTAGGCAAGCTGGAGATCTTTGTCGGATGGGGTCGAAACAACGGCACCGGCGCGAAACACCTAAAACCGCGAAATACCAAGGAAGTTGCATCGCTTGTCGAGCGATCACCGAGGTGCATTGCCCGCGGGCTCGGCCGTGCCTATGGAGATGCTGCCCAGTGCGCGGGCGGCGCGGTGATCGACTGTACGGGCCTTGGTGAGATCCTCGAATTTGATGTTGGCACTGGAGTGATCCGCGTAGAAGCGGGGTGCTCACTTGACGAGCTGTCACGTTACAGCGTCGCGCGCGGTTGGTTCGTTCCGGTCACTCCCGGAACTGCCTTCGTCACGATCGGAGGAGCGGTTGCGGCAGATGTGCATGGCAAGAATCACCATCGCGAGGGCTCAATCGCTCGCTACGTCGAGGAGATCTGTCTTGTTACCCAAGGAGGTCCTCGAACGATCGGCCCGAACCGGGATCCCGATCTCTTCTGGGCGACCTGTGGAGGGATGGGGCTCACGGGCGTCATTACCGAGGTGTCACTTCAGCTGATGCCGATTGCTACCTCGTCGATCTCAGTCGATACCGATCGCGCCCGTGATCTCGATTCATGCATGGAGATGCTCGCTTCGGGTGACGAGAACTATCGCTACAGCGTTGCCTGGGTCGATGCGAGAACGCGCGGTCGCGGGCTCGGGAGATCGATCGTGACGCGTGGCGATCACGCAAAGGTTGGCGATCTTGTCTCGACGCAGCGAAATATTCCGCTCTCATACAATCCGGTCCAGCGTGTCCGCGTCCCGTTCACCCCTCCGGTCTCGATGGTCAACGCGCTGACCCTTCCGGTATTCAATGCGCTCTGGTATCACAAGGCACCCAAACATCGCCTCCGCGAGATCCAGTCGATGAACGCCTACTTTTACCCGCTCGATATGCTCGGTGACTGGAACCGGCTCTATGGGCCAAAGGGGTTCACGCAGTACCAGATGGTCGTTCCTTTCGGTGAGGAACATGTTGTCCGCTACACGATCGAGCGGCTCCAGGAGGCAGGTTGTCCATCGGCACTTGGCGTACTCAAGCGCTTTGGCGAGGGTGGTCCCTCGCCCCTCTCGTTTCCGATGCCGGGCTGGACGCTTGCACTTGACATTCCGCTTGGATCTGCTGAACTCGCTATCGCGCTCGACGACTGCGACCGCCACGTTGCGAACGCTGGCGGCCGGGTCTATTTGGCCAAGGATGGCCGTTTGCGCCCGGAGCTGATGCGCGAGATGTACCCGCGTCTCGATGAGTTCATCGAGATCTGTCATCGGACTGACCCGCAGGGCATCTTTGTGTCGGACCTCTCGCGCCGCATTGGTCTGACCCCAGCCCCTCCAACGCACAGAAAAAGGATGAATCCGTGAACGATGTCACAGGAATGCCCCAGACCGCGGTCGTCATCGGTGGTGGTTCGGATATCGCTCTCGCGACCCTTCGGTCCCTCGCCAAGCGCCGACTCCGTCGCGTCGTGCTTCTCGGTCGGCACGAGGAGGTTCTCAATGGAGCGGCCGCGCAGCTGCGAAGTGCGGGCATCGAAGATGTTTCAATTGCAATCTATGACGTGAATGACGTTGGGCGTGCAGCTGAGATTGTAGAGAAGACGGTGGAGATACTCGGAACTGTTGATCTCGTTTTTGTCGCGGCAGGTTTTCTTGGTGATGCAAAACTCGAGGTGATCGACCCGGAGATCGTCTCGCGCACGATCTCGACGAACTTCACTGGCCCCGCGGCGGTGATGACCGCATTCGCCCATCGGCTCGCTGTCCAGGGGTATGGTCGTTTCGTCGTGCTCTCTTCGGTTGCCGGGGTGAGGGTGCGCAAGTCGAATTTTGTCTATGGATCGGCGAAGGCGGGCCTCGACGGTTTCGCGCAAGGTCTCGATGACGCACTCGTCGGAACCGGACTCTCGGTGATGATCGTGCGTCCAGGATTTGTCCATTCGAAGATGACCTTCGGGCTCAAGGCTGCTCCGATGGCGGTGACCCCTGAGGCGGTGGGACAGGCGATCGTCCGTGGCCTCGAGACCGGTGCATCGGTGGTATGGGCGCCGTCGTCACTGTTCTGGGTCTTTGCCGTACTCGTCCATCTTCCGCGGAGGCTCTGGAGGCTCATTCCCGGCTAGGAAACTGACGCTACGGGAGAACTTGCCCAGAGTTACAGGATAGATGAACCGTGCAAAACTACAGCGTCCGGGGTGTCGTCTTCGCTGGCACGTCGGGAAGGAGGATTCGATGACTCGGCACGTTGATCTACTCGCGCGTCACCGCGCGGTGCTCCCGAACTGGATTGCTCTCTTCTACGAAGAGCCGATCGCGCTCGTCGATGGCCAGGGCAGACATGTCATCGATGCCGAGGGGAACCACTATCTTGATTTTTTCGGCGGGATTCTGACGACGAGCATCGGGTATAACCTCCCCGAGATCGTCGAGGTCGCCCAGCGACAGATGGGCAAGATGGTTCATACCTCGACGCTGTACCTCATTGAGTCACAGATCGAACTGGCCGAGCGGATCGCCAGCCTCTCTGGCATCAAGGACGCCAAGGTCTTCTTCGCCAACTCGGGCACCGAGGCGAACGAGGCAGCGCTTCTGTTTTCCTGTATCTTGCGCCAGTCGAACCAGGTCATCGCGCTCCGCAACGGCTACCACGGGAGATCGTTCACGGCGATGGGCGTCACGGGGATAAGGAGCTGGTCGGCCTCGGGGCTCAATCCGCTCGATGTCAGCTATGTCCATGGTGGGTACCGCTATCGTTCGCCTTTTTCTGATCTCGATGATGAGGCGTTCGTCGCTGCGGTTGCCGATGACCTGCGTGACGTCCTCGAGACGAACACAAGTGGAGATGTCGCTGCCCTTATCGTCGAGCCCGTCCAGGGCGTGGGCGGCTTTGCCGTTCCTCCCGACGGGCTGTTTGGCGCGATGCACGAAATCACCGAACCACTCGGGATCACTTTCATCTCGGACGAGGTCCAGACCGGCTGGGGGAGAACCGGCCTTGCCTATTGGGGGATTGCACATCACGGCGTCGTTCCCGACGCGATGACCTTTGCCAAGGGACTGGCGAACGGGCTACCGATCGGAGGAGTGGTGGCGAGGGCGGATCTCGTTGATTCCATCACGGTCAATTCGATCTCGACCTTTGGGGGAAATCCTCTTGTCACCGCGGTGGCGCTCGCGACGCTCGATTACATAGAAAGCCACAACCTCGCCTTCAACGCAGAACATCGCGGGAGGGAGTTGCTCGAGGGGCTCTCCATCATGGAACGCGATTACGAAGAGGTAGGTGAGGTGCGCGGCAAGGGCCTCATGGTCGCGATCGAGTATGTGGAACCCGGTGGGAAGGATCCGGCTCCGCGACTCACATCGCGCGTTCTCGAAGAATGTCGCCAGCGTGGCCTACTTGTAGGCAAGGGCGGACGGCACGGAAACTGTCTTCGCATTGCGCCGCCGATGTCGGTTACCAAAGAGGAGGTCGCGACTGCGGTAGGTATCTTACTGGAGGCGACCTCTGCGGCGATTGGTCACGCGCTCGTCGTTCGTTGACCGCGTGGTTTTCTAAAACCAGTGCAGGAACGGGTGTCCATGGCGCCAGATCACGACAAAGACCTTGCCCACGATGTACGAGGACGGTACCGTACCCCAGGCGCGTGAGTCGAGGGAGTTGCCGCGACAGTCGCCGAGGACGAAGTACGAGTTCGGCGCGATCTTGGTCCTTTTGATATCGAACGCCGCCTGGGCGCAAGAATCGGCCGCGGGTTGCGCATTGAAATCTGGAAGCCATGGCTCGCGCAGGGGATGACCGTTGATGAGGATCTGGTCCGCGCGCGAGCTGATCGTCTCTCCAGGAAGCCCGATGACCCGTTTGACGAGGTCGGCAGGGCGGGTCGGGTCGGTGTCTGCTGGTACACGGCGGAAGACGATGATGTCACCTCTGTTGATGTCGTGACGTACAAACGGGAGCTGGTCGACGAGAATCCGATCGCCGATTTGGAGTGTCGGAAGCATGGAACCAGAGGGTATGAAAAACGTCCGTGCCACGTAGGCCCGCACTCCGATGGCAAGGATCATCGCGACGAGAATGATCCGCGCCCACTCGAATACCTTCCTCGTCATACGAGAGTTCCAGCGAGACCGGATTCCCGGCATCTCATCATCACGGGCAGGATCGATCTCACGATCACGGTCTGGAGGTGAGGAGTGCATGAGATCTGACACGACCTAACTCATCCTTGGAGTGCATATTTGGCGCATTCCTCTCAGTCTGTCAGGGTTTGCTCTTGCCCTCGGAAATCTTGGTTGAAGCCATTTTCCTGACGGTACCGCAACATTAGTGTTGAGAGGTCATGTGGATTCGCCGCCGCCTTGCACAACTTCGTCGCGCGGCTCATCAATTCCGCATGGACATTCTCGGACTCTTTGTGCTGTGCGTTCTTGCCTTTGCGTTTCTTGCACCCTCTCTGAAAGATGGATTCGCATTCGGTAACTACGATCTGGACCTCGCTTTGACGCAGTTGACGCAAGGCATCTTTCCCTCGATCCACAGTCCGTTCAACGGCGACGCGGTGAGTCAGATGATTGCGTGGAACACGCTTGACTGGCAGATGATCCATCATGGTCAGTTCCCGTTATGGAACCATTACAACCTGCTTGGCATGCCCCAGTTTCTCAATTTCGAATCGTCAGTACTGAGCCTTCCCGATATTGTCAGCTACCTCTTCCCGCTGAAGTTTGCCTTTCTTGTGGTTGTCTACGTCAAGTTGGCCCTTGCGGGAACGGGTGCATTTGTGTTTGCCCGCGTGCTTGGCCAGAAAAGGATCAGCGGGCTGTTCGCTGGGGCGACGTTCATGTTGTCAGGAGCCTTCGCGAGCTGGGTGACGTGGCCGCTGAGTGATGTCGTGGCATGGTCGGGTTGGGTGTTCGCCTTCGCGGTACTTGCGTATCGCAATCCAAAATTACTGCGCTACGTCGCCGGACTCGCGGTCGTCATTGCCCTCTCGGTCTATGGAGGTTTCCCTGAGGCAAATGTGATGCTCGGATCGGTACTTGCCCTCGCCCTGGTCATCGGCGGTGCCGCGAAACTCTTCGCGCACCAAAAGGTCAGCCTGCGCGGGTGTGTCAACCTTTTGGCAGGATCACTGTTTGGCATCATGCTTTCTGCTCCGCTCTGGATTCCGGGATATCAGGTCATCTTGGCAGGGCATCGCACAAACGAGGGACATTACGTCGGTCTTCCCGTTCGCGCATTGCCCCTTCTTTTTGCCCAAGGGTATTACGGACTTCCGGTCGGTCGTCTTCTCACCCACTTTCAACTCACGCGCTGGAACTATTACGAGACCGTCGCCTACGTTGGGGTTGCAGCGCTCGTGTTCGCGGTTCTCGCGGTTTTGCGAGGCTGGCAAAGGCCCGCAGTTCTCGGGCTTTTCACGGCACTCCTGTTTTCCCTCGCGCTGACCTATGAGCCGGTTCGGTTCCATCCGTTGCAGTCACTGACCTATCACATCTTCATGATCTCGACGATCCGTTTTGAACGCATGAGGATCGTCACTGCATTTCTCGTTGCGATGCTGGCTGGTTTCGGAGTGGACGCGCTGCTGACCACCTGGTCGCGGCGCAAGACCAAGATCGCATACCTCGCCTCTGCCGTGCTTGGAGCGGCCGCGGTTGGGATCGTTGGGTTGAATACGCTCTCACAGACACTGGTCGACAATCAGCGCTCGATACGCCTCGCTTCGCTTGAATGGCCATTGACCATTGCGTTTGTGCTGGTGATGCTCGGTCTTATCGGACTGAGCGAGCAGCGTCGGATGTTTGTCCGCGCCGCCGTACTTGTAACGTTGTTCGCACAGGTTGCGTACCTCTATTTCGCCGGAGTCGGGATTCCGACCTATTCCCATTCGGTCTATCCCTCCACCGCTGCAGTCAAAAGGCTCCAGAGCATTGTCGGAACTTCGCTGGTTGGCCTTGACGGAGGCAACACCGGCAATGTACGACTCTTCGGTCATGTCGGGTTCTATCCGAACGTGAACATCGGATATCACATTCGACTCTTTGCCGTTCACGATCCGCTCGTTCCGAACGCGTATTTCCTCTCGTGGCCAAATCAGCTCGCGGCACCTCAAAAATTCGGTGTCGGTCTTTTTACCCCTGATATCGACACCGCTGCATTGGCGCGCCGCTATGGAATCTCCTATGTGCTTGTCGCACCTGGGCTCGTTGTCCCACAGGGAATGTCGTACGTCACGACGATCGCCGACGAGCGCCTCTATTTTGTCTCCCGCTCCGCTCAGTTTTCAGTGGTCCAGTCCGGAAAACATCCGAGTGAAGAGGCTGTTACCTCGGTCGCGGACAACGCGAATGGTCGTTATAGCTTCGCGATTGATGTGAGTACGAAGCTGTTGTCTCCGAAGTTGATCATGCGCGTCACCGATACGCCGGGATGGCATCTCTCTGTCGATGGACATCTGGTCGGGATTTATCGGTATGAACAGGTCATGATGTCCGCCGCCCTGACACCAGGTCGTCACCAGATCGTACTGTGGTATTGGCCCAAACGACTGGGTGACGGGATCGTTCTTGCGCTTGGGTCGGTCGTCGCATTTGCGCTAGCGCTTGCCCTCAGGAAATTTTCCCTGCGTCGTCCCCGTCCAGGGGCGGTGAACTGACCTCGTGGCGTGTTGCGAGATGGATCAGCATCAGTTCCATCGCGTTTCTCCTGCTTGGCTACACTATGTGTGAAGGGGTTTTCGCACCGCAGTTCTTGCTAGCACAACATCCCTTTCCGACGGACGACGTCGGGGGCCGACGGATTTAAAGTCCGCAACGGCCAAGAGAGGGGGGAATGTCTGTGGCTACTGGAACGGTGAAGTGGTTCAACCCCGACAAAGGGTTTGGGTTCATTGCACAAGATGGTGGTGCTGATGTGTTTGTGCACTTCAGCGCGATTGAGGGCAATGGATATCGGAACCT
>Ga0307373_10012083_pt1 | contig 12357 bp, 11 predicted proteins | sample OX2MG_FD_202534 | JGI IMG/M metagenome (GOLD analysis project Ga0307373, IMG submission 202534) | Soil microbial communities from Risofladan, Vaasa, Finland - OX-2 | ecosystem: Environmental > Terrestrial > Soil > Coastal area > Acid sulfate soil | place: Finland: Risofladan, Vaasa | collected...
AAACCGCACACCGCATAGGCGGCGAGCAGCCCTGCGCCGATCAACACCCACCGACTGCGCAGGATGCGCGTCAGAGCTTGTCTCATTCCGAAACGGATACCGTGGCAGTCATGTCGTCCCCGCATTTCGATGGAGCGTGCACGCGGCTGCTCGCGACGGAACAGCACGATCCACCGATCGGGATAGCCGATCGCCTTGGTTCGTGCAGGCCACGGTATTGCGTATTGAGCATCCCGTATTGATGTGGGTCAACTACAGGTGATGGGAATTCCATTCTCATGGGGCGGGTTCGGCGCTCGGTCGGCTTGACGGGAACCTTGCGCAGGCAAATGACGCTCAAGCCCGAGCGGTCACCGCGCTTGAGCGTCCCGGCAAAGTGTGTAAGGATGAGCACATCGAGCGGGAGGTGGCATGAGCGCTCTCAACAAAAGCTTGCATCCGGCAATAGCCGGCGTTCTGATCGCAACGCTTGCTGCCTGGGTTCCGATCGAAGCGCAGGCACAATCCTGTCCGCCCGGCTATTACTACGCGAGCGACGGCTATTGCTACCCCGGGCCGCCGCCCAGCTATGCGCCGCCAACGTATGACGCAGCACCGCCGGTCTCGACACCCCCGGTCGTGACGGACGGTTTGATGATCGGTCTCGGTATGCTCCTCGGCGGCGTCCTGTTGAGCGGCCACGGCGGCCATCGCGGCCGCCCGGAGGCGCGCCGCCCGCAGCCCTGGCGAGCCCAGCCGTATCGGGGGCGCTCGTACGGACACGGGCCTCGCTGACCAGGGTCATGGAGATCAAATCATGAAAATCCCGTCCTTCGCCGTGGGCATCTCTGCCGCATTGCTGCTCGCCGTACCATCAGTCGCGCTCGCCCAAAGCGCGCCGCCGAGCACACCCGCGCCGGCCAGGGCGGCGATCGCCAATCGCGTCGAGCAGCGCATCAAGAGTCTTCACGCGCAACTCATGATCACGTCCTCCGAGGCGCCGCAGTGGGCCGCAGTGGCCCAGGCGATGCGTGACGACGCAGACACGGTCGGCGCGCTGATACGCCAGCGAAGGGAAAAGGCGGGGACAATGAACGCGGTGGACGATCTGCGCGCCTACCAGGCGATCGCCGAAGCCCACGCCGCCGGCGTCGCCAACCTGGTTTCGGCGTTCGAGGCGTTGTATGCCGTCATGCCGCCCAGGCAGCAGAAGAACGCCGACGCGGTCTTCGCCAAAGCGATGCACCGGCGGGCGGCGAAGAAAAAGGCGAACTAGTCTGGGGACTCGATAGCCGCCGCCACGGCGGGCGGAGCAGGCGTTGCACGAGTTGGCGGAACCCGTGGCGTGACTTGGTTGCTGCGGGTCACCACATATCGATCTCGTCCCGGTGACCGAACGCGATCGAATTGTCTATGAAGTAGACGCGCTCGGGAGCAATTGCGTACCAGCTTACCCTGGCCATGGCCTTGACGATCGCGGAAGGGGCGTCGGCCAGGGCGCCGATGCGCGGAAATTTCGCACCGTACAGGTCTCGAACCCGTTCCACTTGATCGCCTGACAATTGGGTGGCGATGCCTTCCATCTGCACTCCCTTGATCACCTTCCAATCGGAGTAATCCTCCTGGATCGTTGCCGAAACGCGCGGGCTCCTCGCGATGTTGCGGCAATGTCTGCTCGTTGGAGCGGAGAGAAAATAAACAGTGCGGCCCTCATGAACGTAGAACACCGCCGCCGCCCAGGGACCCTCAGCGCCGCTGGTGGCCAGGGTCATGACATGGTGATCGCCGAGGTAAGTCCGCACCCGTAGGCGCAGAGCGCCGCTGTTCACGGCTGATCAACCAAAGGCCTCGCAGACGGCGCCAGCGCCATATCCGGTTTGTTCTCGCCGCCCTCGTGCAGGCATTTCAGGCGGTAGGCAAGCTGGGGCCGGGTCAGGCCGAGCATCCGGGCCGCCGAGGAAAGATTGCCGCAGGCCTTGTTCACCGCGGTTTCAACCAGCATGGCCTCCACCTGATCCAGGGTCATGACACCGTTGAAGACGGACTCGCATAGCGCGTCGCCCGCATCCCAGGTGTTCAGCGCGAGATCGCCGTTGACGTTCAGGCCGAACTCGCGGGCCCGATTGTCTGTACAGGAGGAGAACAGGTGGTCCATCTCGATCCGGGTCCCGCTCGGCGCCAGGATCACGCCGCGCTCGACCATGTTCTGCAGCTCGCGAATGTTTCCCGGCCAACCGTAGGTCAGCAAGGCGCGCTTCGCCTTATCGGTGAAGCCGCGCAGCTTCTTTCCGTGGATGGCGGAGAACTTCTCCAGAAAACGCTTGGCGAGAATTGATATGTCTTCCTTGCGCTCCCTGAGCGGCGGGATGTCGATCTGATAGGCGTTGAGTCGGTAGTACAGGTCGGAACGGAATTTCCCTTCCTTGACCAGTTGGCGTAGGTCGTGATTCGCCGCTGCGATCAGCCGGGCGTTGGTCTTGCGCGTCTTCTGGTCGCCCAGCCGTTCCAGCTCTCCGTCCTGAAGCACGCGCAGCAGCTTGCTCTGCGCCGAAAGAGGCAGGTCGCCGATCTCGTCGAGAAACAGCGTGCCGCCGTCGGCGCGCTCGAAACGCCCCGGACGCGAGACGAGGGCGCCGGTAAAGGCGCCTCTCTCCACTCCGAACAGCTCCGACTCGACCAGCTCTTGGGGAATGGCGGCGCAGTTGACGGCGATGAACGGTTCGCTGCGCCGCGGTCCCATGTCGTGCAGCGCGCGGGCGAACAGCTCCTTGCCCACCCCGGTCTCGCCGAGCAGCAGCACGGCGATCCGGTTGCTCGCCGCCGGCCTGAGCAGGTCGTACGCGGCCCGGAATCCAGGCGATTTACCGACCATGTCGATGGGCAGCTTCTCCTTCTCCCCGATCGTCGAGCGCAACTGCACCACCTGGGTCTGCAGATCGAAGAGCTGGTCCGCGATGGACTCGGGGTTGAAAAAGCGCATGTGATCGGCGGCGTCTTCCCATTCCTCGACGGGCTTGCCGACGATGCGGCAGTTGTCGTGGCCGGCGCCGCTGCATTCGACTTCTTTGTACAGGATCGGCCGCCCCATGAACGCAGAGGTGTAGCCGCAGGCGTATCCGATCTGGGTCCAGCACACCGGCTCTGAGTGAATGCCGAAGTAATGGCGGTGTGACTGCCCTTCCCAGGAGTTCTCCCACAGAAACTCGCCGTAGAACTTTCCCTTGACGCGGTCCAGCTCGAGCTTGAGAGGGGTGACGCGGACGATGCCCTCCAGCGTATGCAGCTGCGGCCCGGTCATGAAGGCTTCGACGTCGTCGGCGATCTGCGCGCGGGTGCGGGCGAGCTCCGCGTCGCGCACGCCGGAGGCGTAGCCCATCCTGGTGAGCAGCCCGCGCGCCCGGTCCATGCCGAGCGTATCGATCAGCTCCTTGCGTAGCGACGCCTGCGCCTCGGCATGTACGAGGAGCATGCGGTGCTCGTGCAACCAGATTTGCCCGGTCTCCGCGCAGAAGTGAACGCGCGCGCGGAGGTCGTCGCTGGTCGCGAGCCGGACGCTGCGAAGCTTGCCCATCTGGCAATCCTCCTCCAATCGTCGTTTGTAGGGACGACAAGGGATAGCGGGTTTGATCGAGATCAAGGAAGCCCGATCGGATTCCTGTCGCGCACCCGAGATCCGTTGACGAGCACGAATTGCTCAAATGGTGAAGCCGCTGCGCCCGGGCGCCCAAAGATTAACGAAATGATGAACGGCCGATCGGATCGCATGAGGTCTCCGGCGCGGGGAACTTGTCGATTCGGAGGCGACTTTGCTGCAACTGCGCGCATGGTCGAAGCGTGGCAATTTACATGGCTCTTAGCCGATCGCGCCGAGCGGTTCGAGGGCGCTTTTGCTGCTGCGCGCAAATAGGCCGTGGCATGCGCCTTGCAAGCCTTAGGCCACTACGGCTGTCGCATGAAGCGCCCGGCCTGGCCCCTAGGCATCCACGACTCAGGAGGAGCAGCAAATGAAATTCCCGGTCCCGCACGACATCAAGTCCAAAGCGATTCCCGGCACCGAAGGCTGGGAGCGGATGTATCCGTACCAGTACCAGTTCGTGACCGACGATCCGGTACGCAACCAGTACGAGAAGGACACGTTCTGGTTCTACGACGGCTTGCACTACCCCGAGCCGCTCTATCCGTTCGACACCATCTGGGACGAAGCCTGGTTTCTGGCTCTGTCGCAGTTCAACAACCGGATCTTCATGGTCCCTCCGGTGCGCGGCGTCGACCATCGCATCATCAACGGCTACGTCTATATCTCGCCGGTTCCGGTCAAGGATCCCGAGGAGATCGGCCGGCGCGTGCCGAACTTCATGGAGCGCGCCGGCTACTACTACAAGAACTGGGACGCACTCGAGGCCAAGTGGAAAGTGAAGATGGAAGCCACCATCCGCGAGCTGGAGGCGGTCCAGATCCCGCGCCTGCAGGACATGGAGGACATGAGCGTGGTGACCGACGCGATGGGCGAATCGCACGGCTACCACCTGCTGAAGAACTACGATGACCTGATCAACCTGGGCATCAAGTGCTGGCAGTACCACTTCGAGTTCCTCAATCTGGGATACGCCGCCTACGTCTTCTTCCTCGACTTCGTGCAGAAGCTGTTTCCAAGCATCCCGGCGCAGCGCGTGACGCAGATGATCTCGGGCATCGACGTGATCATGTACCAGCCCGACGAGGAGCTGAAAAAGCTGGCCAGAATGGCGGTCGCACTCGGTGTCGACTCGGTGGTCACCTTCAGCCAGGAATGGACCGAGGTCGAAGCGGCGCTGAAGAAACTGCCCAAGGGCGTGGAGTGGCTGCGCTCGCTCGATCTGGCGCGCGAGCCCTGGTTCAACATCTCCTGCGGCACCGGCTGGTTCCACCACGACCGCTCGTGGAACGACCAGATGAACGTGCCGCTCTCGGGCATCGCCACCTACATCTGGAAGATCAAGAAAGGCGTTTCGATCGACCGGCCCACCGCAAAGGTGCGCGCCGAGCGCGACCGCATTACTGCGGAATACCGTGCCCTGATCGAGAAGGAAGAGGACCGCAAGCAGTTCGACGAATTGCTGGGCTGCGCCAAGACGGTGTTCCCGTATGTCGAGAATCACCTGTTTTACGTCGAGCATTGGTTCCACTCGGTGTTCTGGAACAAGATGCGCGAGGTCGCGGCGATCATGAAGGAGCACGGCGTGATCGAGGACGTAGAGGACGTCTGGCTGCTGCGCCGCGACGAGATCAAGTCGGCGCTGTGGGACATCGTGACGGCGTGGGCCACCGGAGTGACGCCGCGCGGAACCAAGACCTGGCCGAAGGAAATCGTCTGGCGCAAGGGGGTGATGCAGAAGTTCAGGGAATGGAGCGCGCCGCCCGCCATCGGCACCGCGCCGGAGCTCATCCAAGAGCCGTTCACCATCGTGCTGTGGGGCGTGACCAACAAGTCGCTGGCCGACTGGGCGTCGGTGCAGGAGGTCAAGGACCCGGACAGCATCACCGAGCTGAAGGGCTTTGCCGGCAGCCCCGGCATCATCGAAGGCAGCGCGCGCGTCTGCCGCACGGTGGGTGAGGTCGGGCAATTGCTGCAAGGGGAGATTCTCGTTGCGCCGACCACGTCGCCGTCCTGGGCGCCGGCGTTCGCCAAGATCGGGGCCTGCGTCACCGACGTCGGCGGGGTGATGAGCCATGCGGCGATCGTCTGCCGCGAGTACGGCATGCCGGCCGTTGTCGGCACCGGGCACGCGACCAAGATCATCAAGACCGGCATGAAGCTCCGTGTTGACGGCTCGACCGGCGCAGTCACCATCGCGCGCTGAGGATCGGTGGTGGGCATTGTGTCAGCGGCAGACGCCATCGCCAGGACGTCGGTGGAGCGCAAGAAGGCCGGTGCGCCGGTGGTGTGCTGGTTCGAGGAGTGCCGCCGCGACTCGGTGCCCCTGGTCGGGGGCAAGTGCTCCTCGCTCGGTGAGCTGATCAACGCCGGGGTGCGCGTGCCTCCCGGCTTTGCCCTCACCACCGAAGGTTACTGGCGCTTCATGGCAGAGACGGGACTGGACCGCGCCGTGCGTTCCCTGCTGGCCCGCGTCGACGTCCGGGACATCGACGCGCTGGAGCAGGCGAGCGCACAGATCCGCGCCACGATCGAGGCGCAGCCGTTTTCCGTGGAAATCGAGGATCTGGTCGCGGAGTACTACCGCAAGCTGGCGGTGCGCTGCTGCGTGCCGGCGTTGCCGGTCGCGGTCCGCTCGAGCGCCACCGCGGAAGATCTGCCCGGAGCCAGCTTCGCCGGCCAGCAGGACACGTATCTGTGGATACGCGGCGTGGATGACGTGCTCACCCACATGCGGCGCTGCATTTCAAGCTTGTACACCGGTCGCGCCATCGCCTACCGCGCCAACCGGGGCTTTGGCGACGCCCAGGTCGCGATCAGCGTGGGGGTGCAGAAGATGGCCAATTCATTCACCGCCGGGGTGATGTTCACGCTTCATCCCGCCAACGGCGATCGCTCGGTGATCGTGATCGACTCCAATTTCGGCTTCGGCGAATCGGTCGTCTCGGGCGAAGTGACGCCGGACCATTTCGTCGTCAACAAAATCACGCTCGACATCATCGACCGCACGATCTCGCAGAAGCAGATCTGCTACACGGTCGATCCGCTGACGCAGAAGTCGCGCGCTATGGAGGTGCCATTCGAGCGGCAGCGGGTGCAGTCGCTGATCGACGACGAGATCACGGAGCTGGCCTGGATGGGCAAGCAGATCGAGAAACACTACGGTTGTCCGATGGACATCGAATGGGCGGTGGACAAGGACCTGCCCTCGGGCGGCAACATTTTCATCCTGCAGGCGCGTTCCGAAACGGTGTGGAGCCGCAAGAGCCGGTCCGCCGCGTCCGATTCCGCCGGCTCCGCGATCGATTACATCCTTTCCGGCATGCTGGCCGGCAAGAAGGTGAAGTAGGAATGCATTTCACCCACAACCACGGACTCGATACGGAGCGATCATGAACGTACGCACGGAAGTAAGGCCCATCGACGACTTGCGCAGCTACATCGCCGCCGTGGAGGCGCACGGGCAGCTACATCGCGTCAGGGCCGAGGTCGACTGGAAGTTCGAGCTGTGCCACATCTCGAAGGTGAACGAGGAGCAGAAGGGACCGGCGCTGCTGTACGAGAATGTGAAGGGCTACGACATCCCGGTATTTACCAGCGCCTTCACCACCCCGCAGCGGCTCGCGATCGCGCTGGAGCAGGATCCGTCGCTGTCGATGTGCCAATTGTCCAAGAAATGGATGGAGCTCACCACCAAGAAAATGGTCAAGCCGGAGTTGGTCGACGATCCGCAGGTGAAGGAGAACATCATCGTGGGCGATGCCGTCGATATCGAGATGTTCCCTTCGCCCTGGTTCTATCCCGACGACGGGGGCCGTTTCTTCGTCACTTCCGGCTTTCTGGTGACGCAGGATCCGGACACCGGCTGGACCAATCTGGGCACCTATCGCGCCCAAGTGCTGGGCAAGAATATCCTCGGCTCGCAGATCATCAAGGGCAAGCATGGCGACATGCACATGAAGAAATACAAGGAGCGGGGCGAGCTGATGCCCGCGGCCTACGTGGTAGGCACCGACCCGGTGCTGTTCCTGGCCAGCTCGACGCTGGTCAGCTCACAGGTCGACGAGTACGACGTGGCCGGCTCACTGCGCGGCAAGCCGGTCAAGGTGTTCAAGTCGGACCTCACCGGCCTGACCTTGCCGGCCACAGCCGAGATCATCGCGGAAGGCTGGATCGACCCGAACGAGGTAATGGAGGAGGGTCCGTTCGGCGAGTACACCGGTTACTACTCCGGCAACAAGGGGAAGGACTACCCGAAGCCGGTGCTGCGCATCAAGCGCATTCTCCACCGCAACAAGCCGATCATGTGGGCCACTACCGTGGGCAAGCCGATCAACGACATCCACATGATCCAGTCTCTGAACCGTACCGCAGCCCTCTGGTATGACCTCGAAACCATGAAGGTGCCGGGCATCCAGAGCGTTTATTTCCCGCCCGAGGCCACTGGCCGATTCTGGGTCGTGGTGTCGGTCAAGCAGATGTACCCGGGCCACTCCAATCACGTCGGCAACGCGGTGATCGGCTCGACCACCGGGCACTACGGCGTCAAGGGAGTGATCGTGGTCGACCACGATATCGAGGCCGATGACTGGGATCGCGTCTGGTGGGCGCTGGCCACCCGCTTCGACCCCAAGCGCTCGGCCCAGATCATCGACCGCGGCCGCTCGACGCCACTCGATCCGGGGCTGCCGATCGAGGCGCGCAACATCACCAGCCGGATCATCCTCGACGCCTGTACCCCGTTCGAGTGGGAGAACAAGCCCAGCGAGATCTTCATGGATCGCGCGGTGCTGCAGAAGGTGTCCGATCGCTGGCAGGAATACGGCTTCAAGGGAGCCAGCCCGGTGGCCGGCATGATCAACCGTCTGACGCGTCCCGAGACGAAGAAGGCCAAGGGCGGCAAGTAATACGACGATCCCGGAGTGCAACCAGAGGAGATCGGCGCAAGATGACCTCCAAGAAGGGCATCGTCATCGTCTGCAACCTGGACACCCGCGGCGAGGACATCGTCTTCGTCAAGAAGCTGATCCAGGACCGTGGCCACGAAGCGATCCTGCTCGACTTCAGCATGGAGGAGCCGCCGCCTTTTCCCGGCGACATCCGCACCGAGGAGGTGGCGGCGCGCGGCGGCCTGCCGATCGAAGCGGTGCGGGAGAAATATCGCTCCGACCGGGACGCCGCCACCAATAACCAGATCCGCGGCGCAGCGGCGATCGTGGGCGACCTGCTTCGGCAAAGACGCGTGCACGGCATCATCGGCATCGGCGGCGGCACGGCGACGCTGGTCACCACTTCGATCATGAAGCAGCTGCCGTTCGGCATGCCGAAGCTGATGGCCTCGCCGATGGCGGCGCACCCGGCTTACATCGACAAATACGTCGGCACGCGCGACATCACGATGCACCACACGGTGCTCGACATCGTGAAGATGAACCCGCTGCTGAAAGCGCAGATCGTCAACGCGGTCGGTGCTATCTGCGGCATGGTCGAAATGACGCAGGGAACCGATATCCGGTTCGACAAGCCCTGCGTCGCGATTTCCTCCTTTGGCTTCGGCGAAATGGCGGTACAGGCGGCGCTCGGCATGCTCGAGCAGGCTGGCTTCACACCGATCGTCTGTCACGCACAGGGCAAGGGCGACAGGGCGATGGAGGAGATGATCCGCGACGGTGCGTTTCACGGCGTGCTGGACATCTGCATTGGCGGGGTGATGGAACACCTGTTCAAAGGCAATCGCGATCCGGGTCCCGACCGGCTGATGGCCGCCGTCGAGACCGGCCTCCCGACGGTACTCGCGCCCTGCGGGCTCGACATCCTGTCGTACGGGGGCCGGCCGGACATGCTGGAGAAGACCAAGGACCGGCCGCAGTACGTGCAGGACGCATTGCGCGTTCAGGTGCGCACCACGGCCGACGAGTTGCGCCGAGCCGCGGAGGTCATCGCCGAGCGTCTCAATTGTGCCAGGGGACCGTGGAGCTTTCTGATACCGCGCAAGGGCTGGTCGTCGCTCGACAAGGAGGGCCGGCCGATGTACGACCCTACCGCGGACGCTGCATTCGTGGCGCGACTAAAGGACAGGCTCGCCGACCGAGCGCGGGTGAAGGAGGTGGACCTGCACCTGTACACGCCGGAATTTGCGCGCGCCGCGGTCGACGAATTCGTGCGCCTGTTCGAAACGTCCAAGGCGCGGGCGCCGGCGGCAGCGGCGGCGAAATGATCCGCCGCCCGGCACGGATCGCATCCGAGGAGCAGCGAAGATGATGGTACGCAACTGGATGCAGGCCAACCCCATGACGATTCCGAGCGACATGCTGGTATCGGAGGCGAAGCGCCTGCTGAGCGAGAACAACCTGCATGCGCTGCCTGTTGTCGATGGCGGCCGGCTGCGCGGCCTGGTGACGCGTGCCAACCTGCTGCGCACCGGGCACTTCGTCTTGCGCACCCAGAACCCGACCGAGCTGGAATATTTCGTCACGCGCCTCAAGGTCAAGGACATCATGGTGCGCAATCCCGCCACGGTGCGGGCGAGCGACACCATGGAGCACTGCCTGCTCAAGGGACAGGAGCTCGGCGTGGCGCAGTTCCCTGTAGTGGACGGAGAGCAGGTGGTCGGCATCATCTCCGCCAACGAGATCTTTCAGCTGGCGGCGCAATGCCTGGGTGCGTGGGAGCGGCGCAGCGGCGTGACGCTGGCGCCGGTCAGGCTGGGCCCCGGAGTACTGGGTCGCATTGCCGATGTGGTCGAAGCGGCGGGCGCGGTGCTCCAGGCCCTGTATCCGATCGGGCGACACGATGCAAGGGCCGATACCGGCTACCCGAACAAGAAGATCATCATCCGCTTCCACGCCAGCGACGTGCGCGGCGTCGTGTCGGCCTTGAACGCGGCAGGGTTCGAGGTCATCGAGTCGGTCGAGATGCAGAGCCCGGCGCTGGCGGCCTGAGCAAAGGCGCGGGACACAATGGACCAAAGGAGCGGGAACATGGGCTTGCCGCTGGTGGTTGCGATTACCGGTGCAACGGGCGTCATTTACGGCGTGGAAATGCTGCGCGTACTCAAAGGGCTGGGGCAATCTACCCACCTCATCCTGAGCGAAGCGGCGGGCGTGAATATGGCGATCGAGACCGACTACCAGCTCGAAGAGGTGCGGGCGCTGGCCGACGTGGTCTACCCCAACAAGGACGTCGGGGCGGCGGTGGCAAGCGGCTCGTTCCGCACCCGGGGCATGATCGTCGCGCCGTGCACGGTGAAAACACTCTCCGCGATCGCCAACTCGTTCACCTACAACCTGATCGTGCGGGCCGCCGACGTGACGCTCAAGGAGCGGCGGCCGCTGGTGCTCATGGTGCGCGAAACGCCGCTGCACAAGGGCCACCTCGACCTCATGTCGCGCGCGGCCGATTGCGGCGCCGTGATCCTGCCGCCGATGCCGGCCTTCTATCACAAGCCGGCGTCGATCATGGACCTGGTGCATCAGAGCATCGGCAAGGCGCTCGACCAGGTCGGCATCGAGCACCAGTTGTTCAAGCGCTGGAACGGGCACGACCGCGAGGCGCCGCCCAAGGAGTCGCTGCGCGTCGCAAAATGAGCCTGCGGCGGGTTGCATGCGAACCGGCGTCCGGAGCGCGGGGGCCGGTGCCGATCACCCCGGAGGACGCCGTGATCTACGCCATCGGCGACATTCATGGCAGCAGTGACCTGTTGCGGAAGATCATCGAAGGCATACGGATCGACAGCCGGGGGCGCGGGGCGGGCCGACGCGTCGCCGTGTTCCTGGGCGACTACGTCAATCGCGGCAGCGATAGCCGCGCCGTTGTCGAGTTGGCTCTGGACCCCGGGCTGCCGGGCTTCGAAATTGTCACGCTGAAAGGCAACAACGAGGATCTGCTGCTGCGCTTTCTCGATGGAAATCTGTCCGTCGGGGCTCACTGGCTCGACTACGGCGGTGTCGAGACGATGTCCCACTACGGCATGGCCATTGCCAACCCGCACAGGCGGGAGCCGGCCGAGCTCGAAGCCCTGCGCTGGCAGTCCGAGAGCATGCCCGACTACGGCGTGAGCACCGTGGAGCCGCAGGGGCCGGATCGAGCCGCCCTCGAGCAGCTGCGCAGAAGCTTCGCGGCGGTATTGCCGCGGCGTCATCTCGAATTCTTCCGCTCCCTGCGGGTTGCCCATCGGGAGGGCGACTACTACTTCGTGCACGCCGGAATCCGGCCCGGCGTGCCGCTCGAGGGTCAGACGGACCTGGATCGCATGTGGATCAGGCAGAGCTTTCTCGATTCGGACGCGGACCACGGCGCGGTCGTCGTGCACGGCCACAGCATCGCGCCTGCACCCGAGGTCAGGCACAACCGCATCGGCATCGATACCGGGGCCTACCGCAGCGGCGTGCTCACCTGCCTGGTTCTGGACGGCGCCGAGCGCGCCTTTCTGCAGACTTGAGAGCGAAGCGTGCGTCGCGGATCCCGCCCGCTGCGGCGCTTCTCGGCCGGCTACCAGCGCCGGCGCTCGAGCGGTACCACGGCCAGGCGCCTGCGGCGGCGGTCCAGCCACCAGGCGAGCATCGGGAGCAGCGCGAAGCCGCCCGGCATCACGATGACCACCAGGTAAGGCGACAGGTGCCCGAGCCGGCGCAGCTGCACGCGCAGCTCGGCGAGCTCGGCATGGGTCCAGCGCTGGCCGTTGCGCCGCTTCATGAGCAGCGGCATCAATCCCTTGATCTGGGTGAACTCGGCAAGCATCACGC
>Ga0307373_10012088_pt1 | contig 12350 bp, 8 predicted proteins | sample OX2MG_FD_202534 | JGI IMG/M metagenome (GOLD analysis project Ga0307373, IMG submission 202534) | Soil microbial communities from Risofladan, Vaasa, Finland - OX-2 | ecosystem: Environmental > Terrestrial > Soil > Coastal area > Acid sulfate soil | place: Finland: Risofladan, Vaasa | collected...
GCACAGTCCTTATGAGCACCTTGGACTGCAATTGCCCGTCCACGACTTCTGGTCGCTACTCCAGATGACCCCGGACGCCTTAAACCAAGACCTGTCAAGTCTTCAACTTGCGGTTTGAGACGGTGCCACAATTGACGCCCCACCGGATTGCCATTTTTTCCAAATTAACATTATCCCAAGCTACCCATTCAGCGTCGGCGGTCTATCGGCGGTGCGACAGGCACCCCCAGCGATTGGATTGACTAACAAACCTGCGTCATAATGGCGAAGCTGATATAAACCTGGGGGCTTTCAAGGCTCAGTGGGGCATCAATTGTGAGTTGCAGTACTAGTTGTTTGAGCGTCCGAATCTCGACGGCTTGCTTGGCCAGTCGCTTTCGCAAGGCGTGTGGTCGGCACCTTGCTTGCGCTGCGGGTTGGTGTGTTCCGCGGCCGACGCCGCGGGCGGCTCGGTCGCGGACTGCGCGAGTTTCGCCGCGAGTTGAGCGGCGACGAACGGGCCGATCGAGGTGACAACAATCTGCTGCTCAACAACTTGCTCCAAACGGTATCGGTGGCATTCCGACGGGGGACTTGTGGCGCGGGCCGGCAAATCTAAAATGGAGCCATTGAACCCGTTTTTCACCCAAACACTCAACCACGCGACCCCCACTCAAGGAGTTCAACACGATGTCAGGACCAATCGTCCGTTCAGGCCCCAGCCCCGAATTCACAAAGAACTGGGACAGCGTTTTCAGCAAGAAGCCGTCCAAGTCGACCGTCAAGGCCTCCGCGACTCCGGCGCCGGCCACGAAGTCCGTGAAGAAGAAGAAAAAGAAGTAGCTACCGCCGCAACATGCCTGATGCGCCGACGGGTTGCTTCACGGAACTACGCGAGGAAACCGATGACCTGTTTCGCTCGTGGGCGCCGCCTGGCGAGACCGAGCGGAGACGGTCGCTGGTGACGCGGCGCGAGTTCTGCACGCGGCGTTCGTCGGACAATTGCCTCAGGAACTCGCGCGAAGCACGGTCGAGCACGATGATCTCGCTCCTGGCCCGCGGATCGGCCAGGGGTCGTACGATGCAGATCACCTCGGCATCGTCGCCGTGGCCGCGGATCTCATCCAATGCCGCCTCTTCATCCGGAGTCAAGCGCACGTTGCCGCGCTGTTCGGCGGCGGCAATCGCGCGGTCGTCGCTTGTGGGCAACAACGTCTCGGGCGAGGGCTGGCCCTGCGGCGCCGGCATCTGGTCGGGCATGGGCGATGGTTCTCGCGCGGCGACGAGCGAGTTGCCGTTGCCCAGATCGACCTCCTCCTGGCACATCTCGGCCAGGCCCATGCGATCGAGTTCGGCATGGATCGCGCCCAGCGCGGCATACATGCCGCCGTCGTCGGCCGGATCGGCCGCGTTGCACACGCCCACCAGCAGTCCGTCGTTGGTAAACAGACCGCCGCCGCTTCGACCTTGCACGGGCTGACCCGCCACGATCAGGTGCGGCGGCCCGAGAAACTTATTGATTGCCGTCACGCGACTGGCGCGAAGCGTGGGCGCGTCGCCGTGGTCGCAGCCGATGTTCACCACCGCGTCGTTGGGCCGTATATTGTAAGTTAAGGGGGCGATCCGCGCCGCGCTGACCTCGACGCCAGGGCGAAAACTGACCAGCCCCACGTCGCTCTGCAAATCGTAGCTGATCAGTTTGCCCGGCAGTCCCCGCGGCGCGCCGGGACCAAAGAGGTCGATTTCGATGGGACCTTTCCCCTGCGAATCGCGAAACACATGTCCGCAGGTGAGCACCAGCGCCTCACCCTTGCGCGCATCAACGATGGTCCCCGAACCCACCGAGTGGCTGCCGCCGTCGTCAACCTTCAGGCGCACCGTGGCGGCAAGTAAGCGGGCGTCGGCGAAGGAATCCTCGCCGCCGCCGCCGGAGGTCACGACATCGACCAGCGGCCGATCGCTATTGCTCGTCGGGAATGTGCGTCGATCGGCCGAATCGCCTTGTTCCGGCGCTTCGGTGTCGGGCGATTGGGCGCGGGCGCGGGCCACCGCGGCGCCGGCGGGAGCGACCCGGGCCTGGCGAAACATTCGTTCCAGATCGGCTAAGGGGACGGCGCCTTGGCTGCGACTCACCTCGCGTCCATCCACGAGCAGGATGAAACAGGGAAGACCCGTCACATGATGCTGTTCGGCGAGTCGCCGGTTTTCATCGACGTTTACTTTGCGGATCGGGTAACCGCGGGCGGCCAGTTTTTGGACGGCGCCGTTCATTTGCCGGCAGGGACCGCACCAATCGGCATGGAAGTCGAGCAGTACGGTCTCGCCCACCCCGGAAATCGCCAACGCCAGCGCAACCGCTTGTAACGAGCCCATGTTCCCTCCTTGGATTGGGTTCCCACCTCGCCATCTTGGCGAGACGATGTAATTCTTACAATCCGAAGCGGTTCTACAACACCCATCGCCGTGGAAACAGCCCTCGGGAGCGATTTCAGCGGGTTTGCAGCGAAGGGCGAAGATAGGCACCGCGTGTTTCGAGCCGCCCATAGGCTGGAGCAGTTTTCATGCCGAAGCGTGTCTCCGCATGGGCCGGAGCCGAATTTCCGGCTTGGTTCAAAACGGCCGGCTTTGGATGCGTTAAGACTTCTTCACCCGCAACGCCCATCTGTGCCACGTACTGAATAGGATCAGACAGCAGGAATGACGCCCAAATTGAATGTCGTCCAGCCCCGAAGGGGCGACACAGAGCGTTGCGCCGGGTTCGGTGTCGCCCCTTCGGGGCTTTACGACGGGGAAACGCTCGCGCTTCCTGGGGCTTACGCCCTCGTTGTTCTACACATCTTTTGATCGCAGGTGGTGAAATGGGAACATTGGGCAATCACGGGCTTCTTCGTCAGAGGCCAGGGGCTTGCCCCCTGGAGTTTCACGTTGGTTTCTAAATCGAATGCGGCCGCATCCCAACGTCCGTGTCGCCCCGCCGGCTGCCTCTGGCAGCCGGCGGGGCGACACGGGGAAAGACAGGTAATCAGTGGAGCCTGCGTGTGTAGATACGAGCGTGAAACTCCAGGGGGCAAGCCCCTGGCCTCTTTACAAGATGTGTAGAACAACGAGGGCTTACGCCCCAGGCTACGCTCTGTCGCCGCTTCGCGGCTGGCAAGCCGCAGCCCAGGCCGTTTTACCAATCACGCTCTGGTCGCCTTGTCAGTCGCGTCCGTCGGCTGCGTTTGCGGGAGGCGATCCGCTTCCGCCGCGTACACAGCTCTTGTTACCCGCATTTGAACCAACCTGAATTCCCTTGTTGCTAAGAATCGACTTGCCGCAAGTCCTCCGGTTCGCTCAGCCGCACCGTGCCGCGCTTGTCGCCGTTGGCGATCATCGTTCCCCACGCATATCGTCCTGGACCCGAGCGGAACAAGTCCGCCAGTGAGCGCGACGGGACGCGGGCAACCTCAAGCACCCATTCTTCGCGAACGATCGGCGTGCCGCCCAGCCAGGCGCGCCATAATACGGCCACACAGGCTGCCTGGGGCGGTGTGAAACTGTAGCTGACGCCAAACCAGTCGACGGACTTGAAGTCCGGCGCATGGCTGGGTTTTGGCGAAGCTGCTGTCGTCGTCGTGTTCATGGGATCCCCTCTTTCTCCTTGTCTCTTATCAACTTTCGACTCATGCCGCTCACGGTCCAAGGGCAATGAGGTCCAGCGGATGTCGACGCGTGTCAACAACCGGCGGGCCGCGGCGGCGTAGTCGGGCCGGTTGTCGATCAACGCCGCGGCGACCCGCGCCGCCGACAACCCCTCGGCTTCCTGGCACAGCACCAACTCCGCGTCGGCGTCGAACAAGTTCAAGACCGTCTCCGACAGGTCGCCGAGGACCGTCTCCGCCAGCTTGTTTCCATAAGCGCTGTCAGGCACGACGGCCAGCAGTCGCTTGACGCCGCCGCCGAACCGTGACAAGCGCGGCACCGCCTTCTCGATCGCCGCGGCCAAGCTCCTAGTTTGCCGCCCCATGTCGGGATTACCCTCGATGAGCAGGCGTGCGGCGTCGACGCCGCGCATCGCCGCCAGCGCCGCGGCGCGGGACTGCGATTGCAGTTGGTCCCGCAGCGATTTCCAGGCTTCATCGTCCGCCGCGCCGAGCGCCATCAGGCCACCGTTGGGCTCCAGCCATTCCCGCTGCAGCCGCTCGTCGAGGCGGATCGCGAAGGCAGGGTCGGTCAGTTCCGCATGCGCGGCCGCCTCGACGATCTTCGAATGTGCGACGGCGGCCGGCGCGCCGCCAGCGGCCGAGGCGGCGGTCGGCGCCGCGAAACCGAGGCCAAGCTGCTCGAATCTCGACCGCAATCGCACGAGCCGCTCGCTGAGCGCGGCCACCGCTCCCGCGGTCGACTGCAACAGCGCCGCGAGGTGCTGGTAAACCAGCGTGCGCAATCGCCGCTCACAGTACTCCAGCAGCCGTGCTTCAGCGTCGAGTTGCGACGGGCCGCCCCATAGGTTCCGCCAGCGGTGGCCGCGTGCGGAGCCTGCGCCGTCGCCGCGGACCAGCTTGGCCCGCAGCGCCGCCGTCTCGGCATGGGCCTGCCGGAACCGTTCTTCGGCTTCTTGGCGCAGCGACCGCAGATGTTCCTGGAACTGCGACGCGGCGGCGAGCGCGGCGGGCAAACGCCCGCGCGGATCCTCGACCAGACCGCTCGCGGCGCGGACAATCGATTCGCCGACCGCGGCGGCCAGTTGATTCGTCGCCTCGTCGAGAGTCGTGGCGAACCGGGTCGGCTCGGTATCGCTTTGCCGGTCGGGCCCTTGGGGCGCGCCAAGCACCGCATCGATCCTGGCCAACGAGTCACGCACGCCCGAGACGACGCCCGGCGGCTGCGACAGCAGACCGCGGAAGTGGACATCGGCCTTGCCTCCCAGCGTCTTGTCGGCCACGGCGAACAGCCGCTTGCTCAATGGGTCGATACCCAACTCCGATGTGTCCAAGTGCAAGCCGGCAGGGTCGACGGGACGGCCGTCGCCGTGCCAGCGGCCGACCACGCGCTGGCAGAGCAATTCGGCCTGGGCGTCGGCCACCGCGCACTTGTCGCAGCCCATCACGTGCAGGCCGAACGTCCGCAGCATCGCCTCGCCGCGAGCTTCGCGCGAGCGCCCGCGCGTCAGATCGCGGTAATGGTCGAGGGCCGCGCCGCAGGGCGTGGCGGCGTCGAGATAAAGGTAACGAGCCACCATCGACGCCGCGGCGCCGAACTCGGCTTCGGTCAAGTTGTCGCCCAGGTCGATCAGGTAGGAGTCGCCGAAGGGCGGACGATCCGCGCTGAAGTGGTTCCATTCGGTCAAGGTCGCGTAGGCGTTCGCCTTCCGCAGGTCGTTGGCCGCTCCCTTTTTCAGCGTGCCGTGCGTCAACACCCCGCACGCGCCGTCGGCGGGGAAGCCGAGCTCGGCGAGAATCGCTTGGACCACATAAGCCACATCGAAGAGCATCCCGCCGCCGGTGCCTCCGCAAATCGACGAGATGACGAACACCCGCGGCGCATCGCCGCGCAATCGGGCACCGGTCGTCTCGGCCGATTTCAGCTTCGCCGCGTCGCTGGTCGTTTCGATCAATGCGCGGCGGATGCGGTCGGCGATCCGCTCGGCGTGGTCGACGTAGGCCAGCCGACCCAGCGGGCGCATCCCCTCGGTTCGCAACGATCGTGGAATATTGTAAAGCCAGCGCCGGCTGAGCCAACCCAACAGCTTGTGCGACCTTGCGCGATATTCGGCCGGGCGCCGCAGCGACAAGAGCAGCGACTCGTCGGGCGAAAGCGATTCATCCGCTATGCTTTCTCCCGCGGCGCGAAACGTGCTCGCGTCGGTATCCAGCAGCAGCATCCGCCAGCACGGCACCAATGGCATCGAGCCGAAGCGTTCGCAAAGCCGCCGCCGCAGCTTCCGCAGCACGAGGGACGCGGTGCCTCCCAGCCCCAGGAACAAGGTCGGGCGAATCCCCCGGCCATCGGCGGAGCATTCAAGCGGCTCCAGATCGGCGTCGGTGGTCCCCAGCGCTTGGTTGTAGCCGCCGACGCCCGGGCCCTGAACGAGCAGGTTGCCGGGAATCGGGGCGGCGCTTTCGCAGGGCGGGAGGGTCACGGATCGAATACCCGACGCGGAATGACGATAGGGTGCCAATCCAAGTCTAGGCCATGAATTCTCGCGAATTCCGCCACGGCAGCCGGAAAACGTAGCCGGACTCGCAAGAGTTCGGGACGTCGCGGCGGATCACGCCCGCCGGAATGCCGCGGCAAAAAGACGGCCTAGCAAGGCCTCCCCACGGTGCGTTTTCGGATAGCCTCTCAGTGGAAGATCCTGGAAAAGTCGCGGACGTCGCGGAGCATCCCGCCGTCGCGAGGGTCTTTCCTCAATAGATCCATGGTCGCCGCCTCGAGATCGAGTTCGCTTTCTTCCAGGCCCAACCGCCAGCCGTAGACCCGTTTGAGCAACTGGTCGAGGTTCTTCTTCTGGTGGTTGTGATAGTAGTTCACGAAAATCCCGCCGCCCGCATAGATGATGTTGCTCCCTTCGCTGCCAAACTCGTCGCTCGATATTGGGTCGGTGTTCTTGATCCATCCCCAATCGCCGGGCACCCAGTGGTTCCAGGGAACATGGACGTGACGAGCGAGCAAGAGACCGTCATTGGGCGGCGGTCCATCGGGGCTCTTCTTGGGGGCCATGCCCACGAACGGGCGCCGCCGGTCGAGGCTGGCCTCCAAGCCGGCCATGACGCTTGGGTTCGGCTTGACGTGCTGAAAGTAATCGAAGATGCCGTGCGCGAAGACGAACCGGCATGCGCTGGTGCAGCCGATGATGTAAGAAGACTTGCCGACGAAGGCGTCGGCGATCGCCTGGCTCGGCTTCACGCCCGATTTGACGGTCCAGTCGTCGTCGAGCATCGGCTCCCAATGTTCGGCGGTGTCGTATTGGTAGGCGCGGTGCTCCGGGAAAATCCAGCCCGCCCGAAAGCCCCAGTAGACGACGTTCTGCCGGATCGCGATGTGTTCCTTGAGCTGATCCACCGAGCCGTTGGGCCCACTGAATTCGAATCGCCGCCCGCGCCCAAGCATCGTGGCGAGGATCTCCTTCTTGGAAGCCAAGGTCATCGTTTTCTTTTGACCGAGGCGGTCGACGTAGGGCACCGTTTCGGGCGTCAGCGCCAGCTCCGGTCGCTTCGCCAAATCGAACGTGCCGGCATCGGGGGTGCCGGAACTCAGCACGTAGCTGACGCTGTCTCCCTTCGGCGCGTCGACGACTTGCACCTGGTTCGTGGTCCAGCCCATCGCGATCAACAGTTGTCGCATATCGGCTTTGATTTTGGAGATCTCTGGCGACGAACCGGAAAAAACGATCCCGAAGGGCTCCGCGGCGCGGGTCGTTGTATCGCCCAACCATGCCACATGCGCGGCACCGACGATGAATAGCGCGCCACAACTGAAATGGAGCCGGCGTCGCCCTGTTTTGATCGCGGTGCTCATCGGGCATTCCTTCGTGTCTAGTCCCCGAGGTTTCCGATTCTACCATCCCCGCGGCGCCAACGGCAACGCCATCGGCGCGCGGCCCATCGAGCCGGGTGCCCTGTACAACGCCTCGCCGGCGCGGCAAAATGAGGGGATGGCCGAATTCGCCGGAATTCTGGGACGTATCGGAAGGTCGTCGGAATTCCGAGTGCTTGCCGGATACATGAACCACCCGAGGAATGTCGCATGATTTCGCTCGCTGATTTCGCTCCTCGGCACCCGATCGGCATTTCGCGCCGCGAGTTGCTGCAAGTCGGCTACACGGGACTACTGGGAATCGGCTTGCCTTGCGTGCTTTCACGGCCGGCCGTCGCCGTCGCGGGCCGCCCCGGCGGGCCGGCCCCGAGCAGGCCCAAGTCGCTCATTCTCGTGTTCCTGACGGGCGCTCCCAGTCACCACGACACCTTCGACATGAAGCCCGAGGCTCCGCCGGAAGTGCGCGGCGAGTTCCAGACGATTGCCACCTCGGTGCCCGGCATCCAGGTTTGCGAACACCTGCCGCAGTTGGCCGCCCGCGCCCATCGCTATGCGCTGGTCCGCTCGCTGTCGCACCGAGACAACAATCACCTGGTCGCCACGCACCACGTCCTGACGGGCCACCAGCAGCCGGGCGCGTTTTTCGACAAGGTGGCGTCGCGCGATGATTGGCCCTCGTACTCATCGGCCTGCGATTATTTTCGGCCCCGGCACGACGGCGTTCCCAGCGGCGTCAACCTGCCGACGTTCCTCTTGCAGGGTCCGCTGACCTGGCCTGGCCAGCACGCGGGCTTGCTCGGGCCGCGGCACGACCCTTGGCAGATCACCGGCGACCCGAGCAAGCCCGACTTTCGCGTCGACAATCTGCACCTGGCGCCGGGCATCGAAGTCGAACGCTTCGGCCACCGGCAGGCGCTGCTCGACGGAATCAATCGCCAGCAGCGGCAGTTGGCCGACCTGGCGGAGTGCCGGCGGTTGACGGACCAGCAGCAGCAGGCGTTCACGATGCTGACCACCGGCAAGCTCAGCCAGGCCTTCGATCTTCAGCGCGAAGGCGCCGCGGTGCGCGACCGCTACGGACATGAGACCGTGGGCCAGTCGCTCTTGGCGGCTCGCCGGCTGGTCGAGGCCGGGGTGCCGGTGGTGCAGGTCAATGTGGGGGCGGCGCAAAGTTGGGACCACCACGGCAATATCTTCCCCACCTTGAAACGCATGCTGCCGCCGCTGGACCAAGGTGTTGCCGCGCTGTTGGACGATCTCGAAGCATTGGGCCTGCACGACGAGACGCTGGTGCTGATGTTGGGCGAGTTCGGCCGCACGCCCAAGCTCAGCTCGCCACCCGGCTCCGGCTCGCCGGGCCGCGACCACTGGGCCGGTTGCTTCTTCGGGTTTTTCGCGGGCGGCGGAGTCCGGGGTGGGCAGGTGATCGGGAAGTCGGACAAGCTGGGGGCCTATCCGTTGACGACACCGTACTCGCCCGACGATGTCGGCGCCACCGTGCTGCATCTCTTGGGCGTCAATCCGCAAGCGGAAATCCGCGATCGCGTGGGGCGTCCGTCGCAGCTCAATAACGGCGCGGTGATGGAGGCGCTGTTCACGGGGGCGGCGGGGTGAGCCGCGATCGCACGCATTCCAAGCCTGCGAATCGCGGCTTCCGCGGGGCAAGCCGCACGACCGCTGCTTTTCAGCCGGCGGGGCGACCCGCTTGACGCCGCGACCGTAAGGCGTAGACTCAAATGAAGTCTCGCGCCTCGTTCCCACGCGCCTGTAACGGTGCCGCGGAGCGGCCGAAGAGACGTTCCCACGCGGAGCGTGGGAACGAGTTGCACGAGTTGCCCTGAGACGTGTTCGCGGTGGTGGCGGAATTGGCAGACGCACCAGCTTGAGGGGCTGGCGCCAGCAATGGCGTGGAGGTTCAAGTCCTCTCCACCGCATTTTGGCTTTTGGCTATGACCTTCGGAAGGATGACTCCCATGAAACGTATCGCTCGCGTGTTGTTGGTCGTCGTGCCCGTCGTCGTGTTGTCGCTGGTCCGCGCCGAAGACAAACCGCCCAAACCAAGCAAGACGACTGCCGCGGCGCCGGCGCCGGCCGATCGGGCGACGCTGGAGAAGGAATTCGCCGAGTCGCTCTCCGCGGCCACGCTGGTCGGCTACTTCACGTACGACGGCCAGGAGGACAAGGGTTTGAGGAAGGAGAAGTACAAACTCAAGAGCGTCAAGAAGCTGACTGGCGACCACTGGCTGTTCGAGTACCAGTACGGCAAAGACGCAGCCATCCCGTTGCCCTTGGAAGTGAAATGGGCCGGCGATACACCCGTCATCACGCTGACCGATGCGAAGATCCCCGGCGTCGGCACGTTCACCGCGCGGGTCTTGTTCTATCGCGGTGAGTACGCCGGCACTTGGGCCGCCGGCGACCACGGCGGCAAGCTGTTCGGCAAGATCGTCAAGGAAGAGACGGACGACAAGAAAGACGAAGAGGAATAAAAGATTATTCCGGTTCATCCGGAAAGTGCGTACCAGCGGGTAAAAACGGACGGAGTACGGGTGCCTCCTGTTGGGTGTATTGGTCCAGACGTCATGGGAATGCCTCGGCGGCCGGGTCAGCATCTCTCGCAGCCCTCGAGGTCGAAGATCCGCCGAAGGAGGGAAGGAGGATTGCCATGAATGATCACCGTCGCCAAAGGCGACCGACAGGTTTATCGCTTTGGTGCCGATCCCGGAGCGGATTCAAAAAGGCTGATCTTCGCCAAACAAGTCGGTAAGCTTGAAGAGCCCCGCAATCTGCACCACTTCCGCTTCGCACACCAGCGCCGCTAGGAATTCCAAGCGACTTTCTTGGGAAACGTATCTGTCGAATTTTGCGCGGCGAAGGACATCGTCCAGTTCCGCAATCGTCTCCTCGGACACGAGCAGATTGCCCCGTTCCGCCGCCTCGTCAAACGCTCGCCGAGGCACGCTATGAGGCAGCAACACGGCGCTCGCTGCGACGGATCCCTTATTTCTTCCGCCGACATGCACTCCGCGACAAGCAGGATATCGTCGATGGCCATGCCGACGGCCCGCCGCCACGCGCTGGTAAGCTAAGCCAACCATCAGCGTCAGCGATTCATCGGAAATCCCTCGACTGGCTTCCGACCTTGCCCGCCAGCGCCGCCAAGTTTTCGAGCCGGCTGACGGGGACGTGGATCACCTGGCCATGCCTTGGATACACCGGCACCGGCGACTGGCCGCGAGGCTTGTGCTGCATGGCGTTCTCGTACGAGTGCCCGAACAGCGCACCGTCGATCCTTTGGGCGGGAAATGGCACGGTGTGGATGCCTTGGTTCGATCGGCAACGCTAACCCGCAGCGCAAGCAAGGTAAGGTCAACGCCGGACCTTGCTTGCGCTGCGGGTTGGTGTTGGGCCATGAAGAATTACGGGTTAACGCGGCACAAGATACGTCCCCGCAAGGCGGTCCAGCAGGCCGCGGTCAGGGAGAAACGCCGACAAACTGACCAGCGCAAAGTACGCCGTCCCGAGCAGTCCCAGCGAGATGTCTCCGGCCAGAGGAGTGAGCAACGCCATCAGCGCCGGGAAACCGAATACCGGAATCCAGGCGAGAAGGCAGCGCCAAAACATTCGCCCGCGAGACTCGCGTTGGCCCGTGCTCGTGACCGCGCCGATTCCCAGCATCGCCAACAACAACCCGCCGCGAAACAGCACGGCAACGATCACGCCCGCGGCGAAACGCACGGACAGCCGTGCGGGCGTGGGCATTTCGGAACTGAACGGGCGTAACGCCGCTCGCAACTCGGCATAGTTCTTGAAACGCCGGGCCGGTTGCTTTTCGAGGCAACGTAGCAGCACCTGGGCCAGGTCGCCGGGGATGTCTGCCCGCCATTTCAGCGGCGAAGGGGCCGATTGCTCAAGCACGGTCGCCAGCTCCCGTCGCTTGTTCGGCCAGTTGAGCGAGGCGAACAACTCGTCGACCGGGATTTCGTTGCGCAGGCGATAAAGCAGTTGTTGAGAGAAGTACTTGGCCATGAACGAACCCTCGTGAATGGGTTAGGGGAGTTGGAATTCGCTGAACGTTTTCCGGACGATGGCCTCGTTCACGCGGGGGGCGTTTTCGGCGCTGGCTTGCAACAGGCAGGCGGTGGCCAGGTTGTTGATCTGGCGGGGAATTCCGCCGCTGTAGTCGTGGAGCAGCTCTTTGGTCGCAGGTTCGAAGAGCTTCTCCGAGCCGCCAGCCTGTTTCAGTTGGAAATCGATGTAACGGCTCCTTTCTTCATGGAGTTGCTGTAACAGAAACACGATTTCGGGGATGGTCCGCTCTCGGGCACGCGTGCAGGCCTGGTCGAGCAGGGAGGCGTCCAGGCGCGCGAGACGATCATGAACCTTCTGCGGGGTTTCCAGTTCATCGGTGCGGAAGGAAGAGGCGCCGCCCAATCGACCGAGGTGCGAGGCCAAGTGGTTGATGAATTCCAAAAACGGCCAGCGACGCTGGCTGTGAGCGATCGCGGCCTGATAATCGATGCCGCTGCTGCGTTGGCGCAGGGATTCCTCGTGCTTTTGGATCAGTAAGTCGACGTAGTTGTGCTTGGGCAGGCCCGACGTGGCGGGCACCGCAGGCTGCTCGGCCGGCCCTTGCCGCTGATAGCGCTGGCCGACCCCTAAGTACTCGTCCTCATCGGAATAGAGCAGCACGGATTCCAGGGGGCTGAAGGGATCCCAGCGGACCTGAACCCAGTCGTCGCGCAGGTTCGGATCGACTCGGAAGAAGAGGCCCTCCAGCCGCACGTCGGAGAACTTCGGATTCACCTTGCGACGGTCACGCTGGAGGAAGTACTTCAGTACCGTTAGGCCGC
>Ga0307373_10012089_pt1 | contig 12349 bp, 8 predicted proteins | sample OX2MG_FD_202534 | JGI IMG/M metagenome (GOLD analysis project Ga0307373, IMG submission 202534) | Soil microbial communities from Risofladan, Vaasa, Finland - OX-2 | ecosystem: Environmental > Terrestrial > Soil > Coastal area > Acid sulfate soil | place: Finland: Risofladan, Vaasa | collected...
CGCAAAAGCACAATCAGCCTCATCGAATGATATAGAACTTCTTCGCAAGCAATTAGAACAACAACAGAAGCAGATTCAAATTCAGGGACAAGAAATTCGTTTGCAATCACGCAGACTTTCCGAGCAGTTGAGGCTGCTGGACGCGCAGCAGTCTGAGCTGCAGCAACTGCGCTCCGCAACTACCTCGACAACAGCTGCTCACCCTCAGCCACAGCCCCCCGTTGCTCAAGTCTCTCCGCCCGCCCGCCCGCTCCAAACGGCGCCGAAAGTTGCGGCGCCAGCACAATCAGCTACCAGCTCACCGGCCGGGCAGGCGGCGCCGATTCAAGGCCCTTCACGGGCGCAAATCGCTCAAAAGCAAAGCCGCCAGGTCCTCCAGACCAATGCCAGCCTTGCGCGCGTAGGCGGTGTGCTGACGCCTAAGGGCACGGTCTCGATAGAACCATCCTTCGAGTATGACTACACTGCGCAAAATCAGGCAGTGGTTAACGGGTTCACTATTGTCCCTGGAATTACATTTGGAAATATAAACCTTAATAAGATAACACAGAATGTTTATACAGCAGCAGTAACTATTCGTGCTGGAATAACAAATAAATTTGAGCTTAATCTAAGAATTCCTTATGTATATGAATTTGGAACAACCACAACATCGGCGGCCGGTGTAAATGCGCAACCGATCGTTGCTGATGCTCATGGAAGTGATATTGGAGATATACAATTAGGAGCAAGTTATCAGATAAATAACGGAGAAAATGGATGGCCAATTTTTGTTGGTAATTTGAATTTCAAGACAATTACTGGAAGAAGTCCATTTGATGTGCCAGTTTTCACCATAAATGACCCAAATGGCACATTTCTTCAAGGTGTTCAAAAAGTGCTGCCGACAGGCACTGGATTTTATTCTCTTGAGCCTAGCATAACAGTTTTATATCCGACTGCTCCAGGAATTCTATTTGCAAACCTTAAATATATTTGGAATATCCCCAGGACTGTCGACGTGCAAAGCACAACTGGCGGACCGGCGACACCGACCAGACTTGCTCCTGGGAGTGGCATCGGCGTCACGTTTGGAATGGGATTTTCTCTTAATGAGGATACATCGTTCAGCATCGGATATGAACAGGATCATTATTTTGAAGCTGCTCAGAACGGGAAAAACATAAAAGGTTCTTCCTACGATCAAGGGACATTCAATTTTGGTCTTGGTTACCGCATCTCCGATACGACCAGCTTGAACGTGGGAGTCGGCATCGGAGTTGGGCCGAATTCACCAGCGGCCCAAATCATCGTTCGGGTGCCCATACGCTTCAATGCCTTCTGATGTCGAAGCGGCCGGCACCTGTCTGGGCACCTCTCCCGTAGCATGCAGGGCGGATCCGTGTTCCCGGTTCCGGGGGGAATTCAGGTGAGAATTGCACCCATGGAGAGTTCAAATCTCGCCTCGAATAAGAGGGCATCGAACCCGCTCCTGACTTGCGGATTATTGGACTCCTGAACCCGACGGAAGCAGCCACGAGAGCCGCTGCACAGGATGAGACGGATTATGCTATAATTGGGGAAGGTCACACGTTCAAAATGAAATGCTGGGGCTCCATGACCGTCCCTGTAGGAGCTATGGGCAGCATCTTCATCATTGACGACCGGGTCACCAACCGGAACATCTTCGCCAAGCTCGCGCAATCAGTGGCGCCAGAAGCGCATGTTCAGGTGTTCGACGACCCGGTTACGGCCCTTGAAGCAGCCGCTACCGCTGCTCCGGACCTCATCATCACCGACTACAAGATGCCGCAACTGGACGGCGCAGCGTTCGTCCGCCGTCTTCGCACGCAACCGGCTTGTGCAGAACTGCCGGTGATCGTCATCACCGTCTATGATGACCGCAGCTTTCGGCTGGCGGCGCTCGAAGCCGGGGCCACTGACTTCCTGCAGAGTCCTGTGGATCATCAGGAATTCACCACCAGAGTCCGCAATCTGCTGCGGCTCGGGCAGCAGCAGAAGCTGATCCACAACCGGGCACTCGGCCTGGAGCGCAAACTCGAAGACAGCGAGCTGTCCCGCCAGGCCCTGCTGCGAGACAACCGCGAGGCGTTGGCGCAGGTGATCGACACGATACCGGCGATGGTCCTCGCCTCCGACAGGAAGGGGCAGTGCATGCTCGCGAACACGGCGCTGGCGCTGTTCCTGGGCGCCACGCCGGCCGCGCTCTCCGGGCGTGGCCTTGATCAGGTGCTGGGCACAGAGAGGGGTGGACGCAGCCGGACGCTCGATCGCCATGTGTTCGACGATGGGTTGCCGCTGCGGAGCTTCGAGGAAGAGGTGGTGGATGCGGCCGGACAGACCCGGATCCTGCTGACGACGAAGTCGCCACTGCGCAGCGGCACGGGTCAGATCGTGAATGTGCTGACCACCTCGCTCGACATTACCGCCCTCAAGGAAGCTGAACGGCGCTTACAGTACCTGGCCAAGCACGATGAACTGACCGACCTTCCAAACCGACCGCTCCTGCGGGAGCGTCTGCGGCGCGAGATCGCACGTGGGCGGCGGGGAGACAATGCGTTCGCCCTGCACCTCCTCGACCTTGATCACTTCAAGGGTGTCAATGATGGACTCGGACATCATGTGGGCGACCTCCTGCTGCAGGATGTGGCCGCACGATTGCTCGGCGTGGTACGCAAGACCGACACGGTGGCGCGCCTCAGTGGCGATGAATTCGCCATTCTGCAAACCAGGATCGAACGGCCAGAAGACGCCGCGGAACTTGCCCGACGCGTGGTGGAAGCCGTTCTCGTTCCGTTTTCCCATGAAGGAATGGGAATCACGGTCAGTGTCAGCATAGGCATCACCGTGCACCCGCGCGACGGAGGCGGGGTGACGGAGTTGCTGCGCAATGCCGATGCAGCGATGTACAAGGCCAAGGCGGCTGGCAAGAACGGCTTCAGCTTCTTCTCCCCCGACCTCGCCCGCAGCGCCAGCCCGGCGCTGCCGCTGGATGTCGACCTGAGGGCGGGCTTGGCGCAAGGCCGGTTCGTTCTGTTTTTTCAACCTCAAGTGAGCCTCCGCACCGGCCGCATCGTCGGCGCCGAAGCGTTGCTGCGCCTGCACAGTCATGACCGCGGCCTGCTCCACCCGCGCGATTTTCTGCCACTCGCCGAGCAAAACGGACTGATCATCCCGATCAACGAGTGGGTTCTGCGACAGACCTGCCGGCAGGCGGGTGCCTGGATCGCCGAGGGCCTGCCCAGGCTGCGCATCTCCTGCAATGTTTCTCCGGTACAGTTCCGGCGCCAGGACATGCGCCGCATGGTTCGCCAGGTGCTGGAGGAAGCGAATCTCGACCCCGAGCTGCTTGAGCTTGAGCTCACCGAGGGTATTTTATTCGAAAATGAAACGGAGGTGGTCGCCACCCTTGCCGATCTGCGTGCTTTCGGGGTGAAGCTCTCCATCGACGATTTCGGGACAGGCTACTCCTCGTTCAGCTATGTGAGGAACTTCCCGGTGGATCGGGTAAAGATAGATCAGTCCTTTATCCACAACCTCGAGACCAATTCCAACGACCTCGCCATCGTCCGGGCTGTGATTGCGCTTTGCCGCAGCCTACATATCAGCGTACTCGCCGAGGGGGTGGAATCAGCAGCGCAGCTGGAGCGCCTGGCCGCCGAGGACTGCGACGAGGCGCAGGGCTACCATGTGGGCAGGCCTTTGCCCGCAAAGGAGTTCGCGCAGCTGTTGCGCCAGAAAGAGATGTTCACCCCTCCGACCCAAAGGAGCCGTGCAAGAAAGCAACAGGAATGACACCGCCCAACACTACCGGCAACCCCCCGGTCGGCCTGCTTGCCAGGCTGAAGGGCCTGCCGGACAGCGAGCACGAGATGAGCTTCAACCGGCTCGCCTTCTGCTTGTTGATGGCGGCTTATCTGGCGTTGGCGCATGCACCCCATGCGCGGTTGGACGTGCTGGTCATGGCTGCCTATGCGGCGGTCGCGGTCGCGATCTTCGGCCATATCCTGACTCACCCTCGGCGCTCTGTGGTCAGGCGACTGCTGGCCATGACGGGCGATCTTGGCATCGTCTCCTGGCAGCTGCACGCCGGCGGCGAGGCAACGTCCGTCTTCTTTCCCCTCTATCTATGGGTCATCTTCGGCAACGGTTTCCGCTTCGGCATCTCCTACCTGCTCGCCGCCATGACGATCGGCATCGCGGGTTTCGCCTCAGTGGTCGCCACCACGCCGTTCTGGCGCGGCCACACCCATCTCTCCGCCGGGCTGCTGCTCGGGTTGTTCGTGCTGCCGCTCTATGCCGGGCGGCTGATCCGAAAGCTCTCGGCCGCGACGCGGCAGGCGGAGCAAGCGAGTCAGGCCAAGAGCCTTTTCCTCGCGAGCGTCAGCCACGAGTTGCGCACGCCGCTCAACGCCGTGATTGGCATGGGGGATCTGCTGCAGCAGACGCAGCTTGACGCCGAGCAGAAGGAGATGGCGCGTATCGGCCACGATGCTGCCCGCGCCTTGCTCACCCTGATCGACGGCATCCTCGATTTCTCGCGTATCGAGGCCGGCCAGATGCCGCACCAAGAGACCAGCTTCGAGCTGCCCACGCTGCTGGCGGAGACCCGCTCCATCCTGCTGACCCAAGCGCAGGCCAAGAGGCTACGGCTTCGGCTGCATGTCGCGGCTGGCACACCCGTGGCACTGCGCGGCGACCGGCGCCATCTGCAGGAGATTCTACTCAACCTCGCGGGTAACGCCGTGAAGTTCACCGAGCGAGGAGAGGTCGTCATCGCCGTGCAGGGCACGTCCAGTGAGGATGGCCGTTTGCAGTTGCGCGTGGAGGTGTCGGATACCGGGATTGGCATCGCGTCGGATGCAATCGGGCGTATCTTCGAGCCATTCACCCAGGCCGACGCAACCATCATCAACCGCTTTGGGGGCACCGGCCTCGGGCTCGCAATCTGTCGCCGGCTTGTTGGGCTGCTCGACGGCCAGATCGGGGTCCAGAGCACGCCCGGAGCGGGCAGCACTTTCTGGGTCGTGCTGCCCATGCAGGTTGAGGCCGTGCCGGCTGCGGCGCCGATGGAGGGAACCGTGATCCTGCTCTGCACGGACCCGCCAAGAAGAACGGCGATGGAAGCGGGGCTGTTGGCCTGTGGCCTGCAGCCGCTGCCGGCACCGACGCTCGCGTCGGTTATGGCGCGGTTGCATGAGCGGCCGCTACCATGTGCGCTGGTGCTCGACGAGGTGGATCTGCCCCCTCCGCCGGAGCAGGTGCTGGGTGCGCTTGGGGATGTGCCGACACTGCTCGTCGCCCGCACTTCCCCGCCTCGCCTTGTTCCGGTTGGGCCACTGCGTGGCTTTTCGACGGTGCTGCCGCCGCTTCCCGATCCGTCAGTGCTGGCGATGGCGTTGCGCGCGGCAGTGAATCCGCAACGCGCCACAGCGCCGCTGGCGGAGCCATCAGTAGCTACGCGCCGGCGGCGCGTGCTGGTGGCGGACGACAACCGCATCAACCAGCGCGTCGTGGCGATGATCCTGGAGCGCGCCGGCCATGAATGGGTGGCAGTGACGAATGGCGAGGAGGCCCTGGACGCACTGGAGCAGCCGGGCATCGATCTCGTGCTGATGGATCTCAACATGCCTGTCATGGACGGGCTCGAAGCGACCCGGCTTTACCGTGTGATGGCGCTCGGCCAGCCGCACGTGCCCGTGGTGGGGCTGACGGCCGACGCCAGGTCGGACGTCGCCGATCGGTGCAGAGAGGCGGGGATGGATGCGTGCCTGACAAAACCAGTGGAGCCTGCCCGGCTTCGGGCGTTAGTGGAGGAATTGGTGCCCGAGTCAGCGCTGCCGGCGCTCCCGTCCAACGTGGGTGACATCACTGCCCATCCCCGCTTCCGCCCGGCAGGCCCGGCCGTGGACCAACGCGTGCTCGATGAGCTGGAGACGCTGGGAGGGCAGGCATTCGTAACACACCTGATTGAAGATTTTTTGCTCGATGCGGCGGCCCTGATCGCACAGCTGAAGCGTGCCGTTGTGGCGGGTGATCTTCCTGATTTCCGGGCTCAGGCACATGCATTGCGCAGCGGGGCCGCCAATGTCGGAGCGCGGTCCTTGTACGAACTCTGCGATGACTGGCGTATTAGCCGTCCGCAGGATCTCATGGAGCAAGGACCGCTGCACATACGCCGCCTCGCCCAGGCGCTTGCCAGGCTGCGCGAGGCACTGCCGGAAGCCAATGCGTCCCGGCAGACGCATCCACCCCGCTGATCAGAACACGAGGTCCGCAGAGATTGCCGCGTGGCGACCACCCCCCTTGCTTGTCGCGAGGAGCGGTGGTCGACACAAGGTACCCTCGTCCGCCGGCAAGACTATTCGGCCGCCATCGCTGGAACCTGGGTTGAGCGGATGATAGGCGTCGAGCCGGCCAGGCGGCGGTCTTGCGCCGCGGCCAGCCGGAGCATCTTGCGCAGGTCTGCCTCACCCAAATTGAGCGCCGCGTCCACCCAGATGTCCACCACGTCGAACAGTTCTTCCCGTGTCACCGGGTTCACCCGCCGGCGCGCCTGGTAGATGGCACGATGTGCGTTGTGCTTGCGCGCATGCCGTTCAACATATTCGAGCACCGCCGCCTCGCCCTGCCCGTCTTCTGCCAGCACATCCACGACACCCATGTCGTACAGCTCTTCAGCTGTGTAGAGCCGCCCGCTCATGATCATCCGCTCCGTCCGCACAGCATCCATGCGGCGGGATAGGAAGCTGTAGGCACCCATGCCGGGGAAGAGATTGAACAGGATCTCCGGCAGCCCGAGCTTGGCACTTCTTTCGGCCACGAGCAGATCATAGGAGAGCGCACACTCGAATCCTCCTCCCAGTGCGTCGCCCTGCACGAGCGCCATGGTGATCACAGGAACGTGAAAGGCGTGCGCGTTACGCCAGATCGTCTCGATACACAGGTGTGCATAGCTCCGCATGCTGGCACGATCGCGGGCGCGGATGCGTTCGGCGAAATGGCGAAGATCACCACCCAGATTGTAGATGCCGGGCATGCGGGAGGCGAAGACGAGATAGTCGAATGGCTGTGTCGGCTCGGCGGCACGTTCGGCAAACATGTGGCGGATGCGCTCCTGCATCTCGCGCATGTCGTCCAGAAGGCCCAAGGTGAAGCTCGGCTGCGCCTGCGGCTTCATGAAAGCCCAGTAGATGCGGGAATGCGGGTCGAGTTCCACCTCCAGATTTTCGAAACGCGTTGCGGCGACCTCGAGATGCGCGGGCAGAAAGGTGGAATTCTGGACACCGCCCGTGAGCGGTTCCCAAGAGGTGTCGTCGATGAGGGTCTTCTGGACAAATGTCATCGTCATATCCTTTGAGTTTACTGGCTTGGTAAGAGAGTAACCGGCGGACCATCTGTCGGTGATCGCCGCTTGGGCAGACGGTCATTGTGTATTGCAACGACCAGCGTGCGCTACTGTGCTGATGAGGCAAATGGTGCCTGGTGGGGCTGCGCGGGGGGTTCTGCAGCCAGACCGACCAGATTAACGCTTCGCGACAATCATCAAAGCGCGCGACGCGCGGCCCGCATCCAGATTGTCCGCCGTAGGGTCAGCCTGGAAGAAACGGGTGATCGGCTCTTCACAGGGGAGGGCAAGGATTGGTGTGAAATTGTCACACACGGCCGGCTGGGCGACGAGTGTCTGAACGAGATGCTGTTCACCTCGCCGCCGCAGGCCCGTGCCGTACGACCGCTTGGCAGCGCGACTACTACCAGTCCGGTCGGCGCTCGGCGGGCTGACCCTGGCGGAGATGCCGGGCATCAGCCCGGCCAACCCGAGGTTGGTGTTGTACTCGCCGCCGTCAAGAACACTGCGTTGCCTTCGGCGGTGGCCTGCCGCTTGGCAGATTACTCTTGACCGCAGCCGTGCGCGGCGCCCCGGGACGCTCAGGCCGGGGCAAAGAAGCGGCCCTCAACCGAGCAGAGCAAGATAATGGGATCCCTACAACTCGCCGGACGCCACTTCTGACCGGAAGGAAGTTGGGGTTCAAGGTCGCCATCATCCAACTCCCGTCTCGGCACATCTCATAATCTTATAATCGATGATCGAATGATTGTTACAGTTACGTCGCCTAGACGTAACATTAAGCGAGATTTGTTGGGAAATTCCTGCGTTCACTTTATAAAAATAAATAAATTATTATAAATCAATATGATAAACGTATTTATAAAAAGGGAAAAATTGGCACGTCGTTTGCTCTTAAAAAATAGGAACTCGAATAGCGTTGGTTGCAGAGAATTAGATTATCACAGCTACTGGTTGCTTTCTTTGCACCCTGCGTTGTTTGCATAGCAAGCGTAATTGCCAGATTGACGGCAATGTTGTTGTCATGGAATAATGTTATGGAAAACGATAAGCAAACAAAGCACAAAAAATATAAACACTCCAATATTGCTTATATATCGGCAATATTTAATAAAACAAGCGGTTTAATTTTTGTAGTAACAGTTTCTCTTTCAACCATTATTTCTGCTCCTTCTTTTGCTGGCGGTTTCATGGGGAGCATGCGCGGGGCCATTGGCGCGGCTGCGGGAGCGGCCGCAGGAGCTGCAGGCGCGGCTACAGGCCGGGCCAGCAGCAGCGGTAGCCAATGCTCGACCGGAGGAAGCTCGGGAGGTGGCGGATCTGGAGGGTCATCCGGAGGATCGTCGGGCGGTGGCTCCGGAGGGGCATCTGGAGGATCGTCGGGCGGTGGATCTGGGAGGGCGTCAGGAAATGGCGGGGCCGGGGGGCGCAATGGCGGCGCAGCTTTTATCGGAGGAAGCTATACAGACCATGGCTTCATCAACGCTGGTGTTCAATATCAATATTCATGTGGAGAGAAGCCGTTTGTCGAGTCATCTAGAGTGATTTTGTGCTGGAAACACATATTTGGCAATGAAACAATATCAAAAATAAATATTAGAAATAAGAAATACTCATCATTGAGCCATTACTTTCTCATGTATTTGCATAAAAGCAATGCAAAGCAGTTTAATCCTAGTTTTTATTTTGGACAATATGCAAGTGCGGCCTCTCTTAGTTCCACTAGCGCCAGCATAGAAGTTCGCTGATGAACCCGGGTGAGCCCGATTCAGCCGGACCAGGGCCGGGCGATTATGGGGCCATCTGCGCGACGATCGGCCGTTCTGCGGTACTGCCCTGTCGCCAGCCGCGTACTATTACAGCCCCGACCACGGTAGTGAGCATCCGGCCGCAAACCAGGCAAAATGATCGTTGCCGATCTGGATGCACACGCCATTCACCCTTTTATGGCGTGCTCCCGTGTCGTCCACCGTCAGCCAGGCGGTGTCCGTCAGACCTGCGCGCAGTACCTCGCGCGCTTCGGTCAGGAAGCCGTCCTGGCCGGCGATCAGAAGCCGCATGAGTTGGCGTTTCGACACGCCGATGCCGATCGCGCGCAACTGTGCCAGCAACCGCGGCACTGTGACCTGTCCCTGGGGTACTGGGCGAGCGCGAAGCGGAGCAGTTCCGGACCGAAATGTCCGGCCACCTCAGTGGGCAGCGGCGCCGTGATCGTCTGTCCATCCGGGGATAGCCAACGCTCGCGACGATAGGGGACGACATGCGGGCGCAAGACCAGATCCTGAACGACGAAGTCTTCGTAACCTTTGAACCGTGAACCCACAGGCACCGCGGCCTTGATGATCCGGTTCTCGTGGATGACGCGGCGCGCGGTCTTCTAGCCGCCGCCGTGGCGCCGCTTGCCTTTGCCGGCCAACGCCTTCGGCTGGGTCGCATTCTCCATGCCGCTCGGCTTGATCTTCGGCCGACCCGCTCCGCCCTTCAGCCGGACGACCTCATCGCACAGCGCCGATACCGTCTGCTGCAGTTCGGCCACCTTGCCCCACAACGCGATCACCCGCGCCTTCAGCTCGGCAGACCGGCAAGGCGTCCAGGTCGGGGGGCGGAGACATCCCCGCATCGATTCAGACAAGCCCGCGTCGGTGCAAACGAATTCGCCGCCCCCGCCGGAGGTTTTGCCCCGCTTCCTACACCACCACCCAGCACACAACGCTTCCGCCCGTACCGTCCGGTCCAGCTTCGGCCATGCAATGGCCGTGGAAAATCACGTATGAAACCTAGGTTTGACTCGAGCCTCCAAGAGATCGTGACGGCGCAACATTCTGTAGAGGGTTACACGTGAAACATGCAAAGCCTCAGCGGTGCGCGTTACGTTTTGGCCATTGTGCTGGAGCACATCTATCAGGATTTGGCGCTCGTTATCGGAGCCGGGACGCGGGCGGACATGATATTGGTTATTATGCAATGAGACGGGTGGTGCGAGTCCCAAGTCGGAGACTTGAATCATCGGCGTATTGCCCATGACAACAGCTCTTCGAATAGCAGCAATCATTTCGCGCACGTTTCCTGGCCAGCCGTGGGCTCGCATGGCGGCAATAGCCTCTGGATCAAAGCCGAGCACTTCACGCCCAAATTCCGCGGCAACGCGTCGAAGAAAAAATGTAGATACGATATCAATATCTTCTCCCCTCTCTCGAAGGGGTGGCATGTTCAAGTTTAGCACATTAAGGCGATAGAAAAGATCTTCCCTGAAGCAACCATTTTTTGTTGCCTTAAAAAGGTCAATATTAGTTGCAGAAATAATTCTTACGTCGATTTTTATTGGCAAATGCCCGCCAACCCGGACAATTTCTCCTTCTTGCAAAACACGCAGCAAGTGCCCTTGGAGCTCCAATGGAATATCTCCAATTTCATCAAGGAAAAGAGTGCCGCCATGAGCTCGTTCCATTTGGCCTAATTTTCGCGCGAATGCCCCGGTAAAAGCTCCTTTCTCATATCCAAAAAGCTCAGACGCAATGAGATTTGCAGGCAATGCGGCACAGTTTATTGCCACAAATGGCATAGATCCTCGTGCCGATCGCTCGTGAATTGCACGAGCCGCCAGTTCCTTCCCGGTGCCGCTTTCACCCGCGATAAGAACGGGGACATCACATCGTCCAAACCGTCGTATCAACTCGAAAACAGCCAGCATCTCAGGGCTGTTGCCAACCATGAACTGCTCGTTGCCAGGCACCGTACTCACGACCTTCTTGATGTCTCGGGGACGCAGGGTGGCCGCCGAGATAAAATCGGATGTATCTATTTTGGGATTCGTCGTAAAATTCATTCTGTCAGAATTTTGTATCATCTCCACGCACCCCTAAAATAACGCCTATTGGTTCTTTTTTTGAACGTCAGAGGCGTACTGTTAAGGGATTAACACATAATTATCAATAGTAACGTGACGCGGTTGTAGGTGGTGTATCGCCAGATGAAATTAATACGTTAATATATCTTTTTCAAAGAAACAAACCGTAGATGACTACTCTAGATTGTTTATATGGAGCGTTAGCTACGCCTATAGCGGGTGTTTTAATGATGATATCGCGCGAATCGCGATTTACTTCGCAGAGAATTCCCCAGGGCCATTTCGGAATGTTTACGAAACAATAACAAGTGCGGTTGTGGGTGATCGCGGCAAATATGATTCCGATTGGGAATCAGCCCCCGGATGGGCCCCACGAGCCTCTCGCGCTGTTCGACGCTCAAAGCCTGGGTCAAGCGTTGCCACAGCCGCAGGGTGAACCGCGCGGCTTTGTGCGGCCCTCAAGCCCTGTTGGGACGAAGGGCGTCCCGCCACCTTCAACCCGCCTCCGGCGGGTCGAACAAAGGGCGCTTGGTTGCTCCCGGTAGGAATACTTGCCGTCTTTGGTGCTGCCAGAATCCATGGTTCCGAACACGGCTGGTTCGGCCAGGGGTGGTTCACACGCTTGGCGGCATCCATCTCCCCCGGGGGCCAGAGAGGCAGCCACAGAGCGGGCCGGAGGCGAACCAGCCCCAGCGACCGAGCATCGGCGTGAGGCGGCGATCCAGGCCGAAACACAGGCCGGACTGCGACAGGAACATCGCGACGAAGACGAAGAAATAGATGACGGCGGTGCCGATGTCGGTCGATCCCGCCTTGTAGGGGCCGCCGAACCCTTCGGCGGTGGACCAGATCACGAGCGCGAGCAGTACGCCGCCCAGATTGGCGAGGTTGCTGAACACGCCGAGGATGAGCGCGATCGCAAGTGCCGTCTCGCTCGCCGCGACGATGAGCGCGAACACATGCGGGTTGACCTTCACGATATCGATCCAGAACCCGATCCAGGTTTTCACCAGCGCGGGCTGCCCATCCAGCGCGCCGGTCAGGTATTTCACGAAACCGGTCTGGAAGGCGGGTTGCCATTTGAACTGCGCATCGATGGCCCAGGCCAGCCCGAAGACGATGCGCAGGATGCCGAACGCTTGCCCCCGCCACGG
>Ga0307373_10012090_pt1 | contig 12348 bp, 12 predicted proteins | sample OX2MG_FD_202534 | JGI IMG/M metagenome (GOLD analysis project Ga0307373, IMG submission 202534) | Soil microbial communities from Risofladan, Vaasa, Finland - OX-2 | ecosystem: Environmental > Terrestrial > Soil > Coastal area > Acid sulfate soil | place: Finland: Risofladan, Vaasa | collected...
CCCGTTCCCGGTGCCAAGGGATCCGGTCAGCTGCCTGCTCGTGGGCGGCGGCTACGGCAGCGCGCCGCTGTTCGCGCTCGCCGACCGGCTCCGCGAGCGGCGCTGCTCGGTGGATTTCCTGCTCGGCGCGGCGAGCGGCGACCGGGTCTTCGGCGCGCTGACGGCGCGGCGCACCGGCCGGTCGGCGACCATCACCACGGTCGACGGCTCGCTTGGCGTCCGCGGGATCGTGACCGACATGCTGGGCCAGGTCATCCACGAGGCACGGACCGACGTGATCTACGCGTGCGGGCCGATGCCGATGCTGCGCCAGGTGACGGCGCTAGCCCGCCGGTACGACCTACCCGTGCAGGTGGCGGTCGAGGAGTCGATGGCGTGCGGGATCGGCGTCTGCATGACCTGCGTGCTCCCGGTGGTCGGGAGCGACGGTATCACCAGGATGGTCAGGTCGTGCGTCGACGGGCCGGTCTTCCGCGGCGAGCAGGTCCGCTGGGACGACGTCGGGACGATCCCGTTCGACGCCTTCGGCGCGCCGGGCTGGGAGCCGAGGACCCGGCGGGCCCCGCGGCCGGGCGGCAACGGCGGGCAGGCCGGGTCCGGCGCGAAGTCCCGCGACCAGCACCGGCCGTCGAGCCCGTCGAGCTCTCCGAACCCGGCGCGGAGGCAGAACCATGGCTCCTGACCTGCGCACCAGGCTCGGGAATGTCGAGCTGCCCAACCCGATCCTGACCGCATCGGGCTGCGCGAGTTCGGGCCGTGAGCTCGCCCAGTTCATCGACGTCTCGAAGATCGGCGCGATCGTGACCAAGTCGGTGATGCTCGCGCCCCGGGCGGGCAGGCCAACTCCGCGGATGGCCGAGACCAGCAGCGGAATGCTCAACTCGATCGGCCTGCAGGGTCCGGGCATCGACGCGTTCCTGCAGCGCGACCTGCCGTGGCTGCTCTCGCGGGGAGCCAGGGCCGTGGTGTCCATCGCCGGCAGCACGGTCGACGAGTACGCCGAACTCGCCGCGCGGCTCTCGGACGCCGCCGGGGTGACCGCGATCGAGGTGAACATATCGTGCCCGAACGTCGAGCACCGCGGTCAGGTGTTCGCCTGCGACACCGCGGACGCGGGCGCCGTGGTCGAGGCCGTCAGGGCGCGCACCAGGTACGATATCCCGGTCTTCGCCAAGCTGTCGCCCGACGTCACCGATATCGTGGTGATCGCACGCGCCTGCGTGTCCGCCGGGGCCGACGGCCTGTCCATGATCAATACGCTGCTCGGGATGGCGATCGACACCGAGACGATGCGCCCCGTCCTGGCCGGGCTGACCGGTGGCCTGTCCGGACCCGCGATCAGGCCGGTCGCCGTGCGCTGCATCTGGCAGGTCCGCGAGGCGCTGCCCGATGTGCCGATTATCGGGATGGGCGGGGTCATGACGGGCCGGGACGCGCTCGAGCTCATCCTGGCCGGAGCGTCGATGGTCAGCATCGGGACCGCGATCTTCCACGACCCGTCGGCGTGCGCGAGGATCCTGCGCGAGCTGGACGAGGAGCTGGCGCGGCGGGGTATCGAGCGGCTGTCGCAGGTGATCGGGGTTGCTCACGAGATAAGGACGGCGAGCAGGAGCAGGGGAAGCGCCGTATAGCGGGAATGGGTGCCAGGGAGCGTTCGCGCCCGTGGCGCACCTGCCAGCCGATGAAGCATTCCGAGGATGGAGTGGACATGACTAGCCGCGCCCCGATCGCAGTCGCGCTCGATGCGCCCGACCTTGACACCGCCGCGCACTGGGCGGACCTGGTGACCCCGCACGTCAGCACGCTGAAAATCGGGCTCGAGTTCTACCTGCGGTTCGGGCCCGACGCGGTGGCATCGGTGCGCGGGCCCCGGGGCGTCGACGTCTTCCTCGACCTCAAGCTGCACGATATCCCGGCGACCGTCGGCGGCGCCGCGCGCGCGGTCGCGAAGGTCCGGCCCGACCTGCTTACCGTGCACGCGGCGGCCGGGGCCGCGGCGATCAGGGCGGCCGTGCAGGCGCTGCCGGACACCAGGATCGTGGCCGTCACCGTCCTGACCTCCCTGAGCAACCGCGATCTCGACGAGCTCGGGATGGCGGGCCCGGTCAGCGACGCCGTGCTCAGGCTGGCCGCCCTGGCCGTGGAGGCCGGAGCACGCGGTCTGGTCTGCTCGCCTCAGGAGGTCGCCGCGGTGCGGGCCGAGGTCGGGCCTGACATCACCCTGATCACGCCCGGCGTCCGGCTGGCCGGCGAAGCCAGCCACGACCAGGCGAGGGTCGCCACGCCGCAGGAAGCGCTGCGCGCCGGGGCTGACCTGCTCGTGATCGGCCGGCCGATCACCGGCGCTCCCGACCCGGGCGCTGCCGCGGCCGCGCTGGCGACGGCGCTGCGGCGCCGCGAGCCCGCCGCTGGCTGACTCGCCGCCCGACCCGGACGCTCGGGAGGCACTGGGGATGGTCCTCGCGTTCGGGATCATCACCGCGCTGATCGGCATCGTAGCCCTGGCCTGGCCCGGTCGCACACTGCTGGTCGTGGCGGTGCTGTTCGGCATCCAGCTGATCGCGATGGGCATCTTCAGGTTCGCGGCCGCCTTCGCCAGCGATGACGCGAGCGGAGGGACGCGCGTCCTGCTGGCGCTGCTTGGCGTGCTCTCGCTGATCATCGGCCTGTACGCGGTGCGGCACGTGCTCCGGCGCGGTGGAACTGTTCACGGCGCTGTCGCACCGCGGGATGCACCGCGAGCGCCGGGAGGCGGTTCCGGGGCGCTGGTTCTATATTCGCTGGCCACGACGACGGCGGACCGGAGTCCCGATCGCAGTTCCGGGCGAATCATGCTAAGCGTCTCGCTGGAGTCGACGACACGCAAGACCATTCTTTCGTGGTCAGCGCCCCTCCTGGCGATTACACTAGGCACCGGAACGTGCTCACTACGTGATTATGGATGAATTGTGACGCGTTAAACGGGGGTTCGCGTTGCTCTGGCGGTCTGAACTCGCTAGTTTCCCCTCGCGAACAGAGTTTTTCGATACGAAACCCGAGGTGACCACGCGTGGCTCTTCCTCCACTGACCCCCGAACAGCGGGCTGCCGCTCTTGAGAAGGCCGCTAAGGCCCGCAAGGAGCGTGCCGAGATCAAGAACAAGCTCAAGCACGCCTCGACCACGCTGCCTGAGGTTCTCAAGGACGGCCAGACTGACGACGTCGTTGGGAAGATGAAGGTCTCAGCGCTGCTTGAGTCCATGCCGGGCGTGGGTAAGGTCCGCGCCAAGCAGATCATGGAGCGGCTGGGCATCGCCGAGTCGCGCCGGGTACGCGGACTTGGCGCAAACCAGCGGATCGCGCTGGAGCAGGAATTCCGCGACGTCTGATCTAGTCCGCCAGGCGCCACGTGCGCGGGGACGGGGGAACTGCGTCATGGCTGATCCGGCCGCTTCGACAGGATCGCCGGACGGAGTCCCCGTCCCCGCGGGCCTGACGGTGCTCTCCGGCCCCTCCGGGGTCGGCAAGAGCACCGTCGTGCAGGCGATCAGGCGGAACTGCCCGCAGGTCTGGCTGTCGGTCTCGGTGACGACGCGCCAGCCCCGGCCGGGCGAGGTACAGGGCCGCGAGTATCTCTTCGTCGGCGAACGCGAGTTCGAGCAAATGGCCGCATCAGGCCAGCTGCTCGAATGGGCCCGGTTCGCCGGCAATTACTACGGAACTCCGCGCGAACCGGTAGCGAAGCGGCTGGAAGCGCGCAGCCCGGGACTGCTCGAGGTCGATGTGGTCGGCGCCAGGCAGGTACGGCTGGCGGTACCCGACGCGCTGCTGGTCTTTCTCGCGCCGCCATCGTGGGACGAGCTCGTCCGCAGGCTGACCGGCCGGGAGACCGAGCCACCCGAGGTCATCGAGCGGCGGCTGGAAGCGGCCAGGGCCGAGCTGAGGGCGGAGAGTGAATTCGATGTCACGCTCGTCAACACGTCGGTCAAAGACGTGTGCGCTCAGCTGGTAGCCTTGATGATGGCCCAGCCGGCCGAGTAAGGCTAGCGATCTGGAAGGCACAAGGTGGCAGGAACTCCGGCGCTCGAGGGAATCATCAATCCGCCCATCGACGAGCTGCTCGATGTCGTGGACAGCAAGTACGGCCTCGTGATCATGGCATCGAAGCGTGCCAGGCAGATCAACGCGTACTACGCCCAGCTGGGCGAGGGCCTGCTTGAGTACGTCGGCCCGCTGGTCGAGACCCGGGTGCAGGAGAAGCCGCTGTCCATCGCCCTGCGCGAGATCAGCGAGGGCCTGCTGCACGCCGAGTCGCTGGACATCCCGGTTACCTGACGCCGGGCGGCAGGCGCCGGTGCGGATCGTTCTCGGGGTCGGCGCGGGAATTGCCGCGTATAAATGCTGTGAGCTGCTGCGGCTCCTGACCGAGTCCGGTCACGATGTCCGCGTTATCCCGACCCCGGATTCGCTGCGGTTCGTCGGGGCAGCGACCTGGGAGGCCCTGTCCGGCCAGCCGGTGAGCGCGAGCCCGTGGGACGACGTGCACCAGGTACCGCATGTGCGGCTCGGCCAGACCGCTGATCTCGTCTTCGTCGCCCCGGCCACGGCCGACCTGCTCGCACGGGCTGCTACCGGCCTGGCGCCGGACCTGCTGGGCAATGTGCTGCTGACGGCCCGGTGCCCGGTTGTCTACGCGCCGGCCATGCATACCGAGATGTGGCAGCATCCGGCCACGGTGGCGAACGTCGCCACGCTGCGCGGCCGGGGAGCGCTGGTGCTTGAGCCGGCGTCGGGGCGGCTGACCGGCAGCGATACCGGCCCGGGACGGCTTCCTGAGCCCGCCGAGCTCTACCGGGTGGCGCGGCGCGTGCTGGCCAGGGGAACCGCTGGCCTCGTGCCCGATCTGGCCGGCCGGCGAGTCGTGATCTCGGCAGGCGGAACCAGGGAGGAACTTGACCCGGTCCGCTTCATCGGGAACTGGTCATCAGGCCTGCAAGGCTATGCACTGGCCAGGGCCGCTGCGGCGCGCGGTGCCGAGGTCACGCTGGTCGCGGCCAATGCCGGGCTGGCTGACCCGGCGGGCGTGCAGGTCGTCAGGGTCACCTCGGCCGCCGAGCTGCGTGACGCCGTCGTCAAGGCGGCCGCCGACGCCGACGCCGTCGTGATGGCGGCGGCGGTCGCTGACTACCGGCCCGCCAGCAGGAGTGACGCGAAGCTCAAGAAGGCCGGCGGGCCGCCCGACCCGATCGTCCTGACCGAGAACCCCGACATCCTGCGCGAGCTGTCCGCTACCAGGCCGCACCCGGGTCAGGTGATCGTCGGCTTCGCCGCCGAGACCGAGAACCTGCTCGCCAACGGGCAGGCGAAGCTCGCGGCGAAGGGCTGCGACCTGCTCGTCGTGAACCTGGTAGGCAACGGGCTGGCCTTCGGCACGGCCGACAACGAGGCGGAGATCCTGGCGGCGGACGGGCAGCGGACGTCCGTGCCGCGCGGGCCGAAGGAGGACCTGGCCGACGTGATCTGGGACTGCGTGACCGTTCGGCTGGCCTGACCCGCCGCCCGGCTGTGCTGATGCGCCGCGCGGCTGTGCTGGACGCAGCTTGACGGGCATTTACCCCCGCCAAGCTGCTCCGACCGCCCCGACCGGCTGGGCCCGGCTAAACTTCGGCGAGATCCCGCCGAACGAGAAAAGGTGCCACGTGGCTCGTCGCCTGTTTACATCAGAGTCGGTTACTGAAGGTCATCCCGACAAGATGGCTGACCAGATCAGTGACACCATCCTGGATGCGATGCTCAAGGGCGACCCGAGCAGCCGGGTAGCGGTCGAGACGCTGATCACCACTGGTCAGGTGCATGTCGCGGGAGAGGTGACCACCACGACCTACGTCGATATCCCGGGCCTGATCAGGGACAAGATCCTGGAGATCGGGTACGACTCGTCGGCCAAGGGATACGACGGCGCCTCCTGCGGAGTCTCGGTGTCGATCGGCTCGCAGTCACCCGACATCGCCCAGGGCGTCCTGCACGCGTTCGAGCACCGCGAGGGCGAGGGTGACGACGAGCTTGACCGCCAGGGCGCTGGTGACCAGGGACTGATGTTCGGATATGCCTGCCGGGAGACGCCCGAGCTGATGCCGCTGCCGATCATGCTGGCGCACCGGCTGTCGCGCCGGCTGGCCGAGGTGCGCCACAGCGGCGAGATCCCCTACATCAGGCCGGACGGGAAGACCCAGGTCACGATCGAGTACGCGGGTAACGAGCCGGTGCGGCTGGACACCATCGTCGTGTCCACCCAGCACGCTCCCGCGATCGACCTGAAAGCGCTGCTGATGCCGGACATCAGGGAGCGGGTGGTCGAGCCTGTGCTGACCTCCCTTGAGCTGGACAAGGCCAACTACCGGCTGCTGGTCAACCCGACCGGGCGGTTCGAGGTGGGCGGCCCGATGGGGGACGCCGGCCTCACCGGCCGCAAGATCATCATCGACACCTACGGCGGCATGGCCCGCCATGGCGGCGGTGCCTTCTCCGGCAAGGACCCGTCGAAAGTGGACCGGAGCGCCGCCTACGCCATGCGCTGGGTGGCCAAGAACGTCGTGGCGGCCGGACTGGCCGACCGGTGCGAGACCCAGGTCGCGTACGCGATCGGCAAGGCGAAGCCGGTCGGGCTCTTCGTCGAGTGCTTCGGCACCGAGCAGGTCTCCCTCGAGCGGATCCAGGACGCCGTGCTGGCCGTCTTCGACCTCCGGCCAGCCGCGATCATCAGGGACCTTGATCTGCTGCGGCCGATCTATTCGCAGACCGCGAGTTACGGACATTTCGGCCGCGAGGAGCCTGACTTTTCCTGGGAGCGAGCGAACAAGACGGATGCGCTGCGGGCGGCCGCCGGGCTGTGACCCGGCCGCCTGGCGCCACGGCCGCAGGTCCGGCCGCGGGCTCGCGTCCGCGGCCGGCAGCCAGCCGGTCAGCCAGGCAAGCCGCCCAGCGCACCCGCGCGTCCGCGCAGCCGGTCGCACGGGTGGCCGTCGACGTGCCGCTGCCGCACCTGGACCGCCTGTTCGACTACCTGGTGCCTGATGCGCTGTCGGAGCGGGCAGTACCTGGCTGCCGCGTCCGGGTCAGGTTCGCGGGCCGCCTGACCGGCGGTTACCTCGTGGAGCGCGCGGATGAGACCGAGCACCACGGCCGCCTGGCATTCCTGGAGCGGGTGCTCTCACCCGAGCCCGTCCTGAGCCCGGAGATCGCCGGGCTGGCCCGCGCCGTCGCCGACCGGTACGGCGGGACGCTGGCCGACGTGCTGCGGCTGGCGATACCGCCCCGGCACGCCGCGGCCGAGGCGGCGCCGCCCCGGCCCGCCGGCCAGCCGGTGCTGCAGGTGGTACCCAGGGACCCAGGTCCGTGGGCCAGCTATCGCACGGGCGCATCGTTTCTCGCCGCTCTCGCCGAGGGCCGGAGCCCGCGTGCGGCCTGGTCGGCGCTGCCCGGGCCTGACTGGCCCGCCGAGATCGCGGCCGCGGTCGGCGCGGCGGCCGCCAGTGGACGAGGCGCCCTGGTCGTCGTTCCTGACGCCAGGGATCTTGACCTGGTCGATGCCGCGCTCGCTGATGTGCTCGGCGACGGCGCGCACGTCAGCCTGTCCGCGCAGCTCGGGCCGGCCGAGCGGTACCGCAGGTGGCTCGCGGTGCTTCGCGGACAGGTCAGCATCGTGGCGGGGACGCGGTCCGCGGCGTTCGCGCCAGTTGCCGGGCTGGGCCTGGTCGTCATCTGGGACGACGGTGACGACCTGCATGCCGAGCCGCGTGCGCCGTACCCGCATGCCAGGGACGTGCTGCTGCTGCGAGCGCACCGCTGCGGCGCAGCCGCGCTGGTGGGCGGCTTCGCCAGGACCGCGGAGGCGGCGCAGCTGCTGGCGACGGGCTGGGTGCGGCCGCTGGCCGCCGACCGGCAGACGGTACGTGCGCGCGCCCCGATGGTCAGGACCGCAGGTGACGATGCCGAGCTGGCTCGCGACGAGGCGGCGCGGAGCGCCCGCATGCCGGGGCTTGCGCTGCGCACCGCCAGGGAGGCGCTCGATACCGGGCCGGTTCTGTTCCAGGTACCGCGGCGCGGCTACCTGGCCGCGGTCGCCTGCCGGCAGTGCGGCGCGCGGGTGCGGTGCGGCGCATGCGCGGGTCCGGTCACGCTGCCCGGGGCAGGCCAGCCGCTGCGGTGCGCCTGGTGCGGGACTGCCGCCGGGCGGGCCTGCGCCGTCTGCGGCAGCACCGGAATCCGTGCCCTGGTCACCGGAGAGCGGCGGACCGCCGAGGAACTGGGCCGGGCCTTTCCTGGCGTGCCCGTGCATACCTCGAGCGGCTCAGGAGTCCTGGCTACCGTGCCAGGGTCGCCGGCGATCGTCATCGCCACGCCAGGTGCCGAGCCGCGCGCGGCGGGCGGCTACGCCGCTGCGGTCCTGCTTGACGGCTGGTCGATGCTCGGCAGGCCCAGCCTGCGGGCCGCCGAGGAGGCGCTGCGGCGCTGGATGAACGCCGCCGCCCTCGTCCGTCCCGGGCCCGCCGGCGGCAAGGTCGTCATGATGGCCGATCCTGCCCTCACGGCCGTTCAGGCGCTGATCCGGTGGGACGCGGCCACGCATGCCGAGCGGGAGCTGGCGGAGCGGGAAGAACTGCACTTCCCTCCGGCGGTGCGGATGGCTGCCCTGACCGGCGCGCCGGACGCCATCGCGGAGCTGCTCAGCTCGGTCGTCCTGCCGCAGCACGCTGACCTGCTCGGCCCCGTGCCGGCCGAGCATGACGATCCGGCCGCTCCGCCGGCCGGCGAGATCGTGCGTTACCTGGTCAGAGTGCCCTGGCCAGACGGTACCGCGCTGGCCATCGCTCTCCGCGGCGGGCTGGCCGAGCGCAGTGCGCGCAAGAGCCAGAAACTCCTCCGACTGCACCTCGACCCGGCCGAGCTGATCTGACGTCGTGCCGTTGAGGCCGTAAGGTGCATGGGTGGCAAGTTCAAGGCAGAGGCCGGGCGGACCCCAGGATGCCCCGCAGCGTCGAGAGAGGATCGCGGCCGCGCAAGTGGCTGACCTCATGCGCGGTGATCAGGAGAGTGCCCAGGGGCGCAGAAGGCTGCCATCGGTCCGGCTGGCGCCCCGTGACGAGCTTGCCGGAATGGCCCGGGTGGCGCCGCTGCTCCGGGCTGCCCGGGATGTCGGCCAGTGGGCGGAGCGGACAGCGAGCCTGACCGCCGAGCGCGAACTAGGGCCGGCCACGGTCGCCGCGGCGGCCGCCGCGCTCGACCTGGCGCCTCGTGAGGTCGCGGCGGCCTGGCTGGTGGTCAGCGCCACCGGGAAGCTGGCCGGGCCCGAGGGCGGCGCACAGGGGCTCGGGGCGGTCCTTGCCCGCGGGGAGACCGAGGCGGTCCTGCGGGTCTGGGACGCGGCCCTGGCGGTCGTGCTTGACTCCGAGGAACTGGACGGCATCGCGACCGCCCTGTACACGGTGGGCAGTCCGGTGGGGATGGACGGGCTGTTCGACGCCTACGCGTCCGCGGCGGGTACCCGCCGCCCGGCCGGCCACTCCAGCCCGGCAGCGCCCGATCGGCCGGTGCCCGATCAGGCAGTTCCCGATCAGGCAGTGTCCGACCCGGCGGAGGCCCATGGCGCGGCACTCTCGCTTGCCCTCGAGACGCTGGCCGATCTCGGAGTCGTCGAGCTTGGTACCGAGGACGGCGACGGGAGCCTGACGGTCGCGCTCTCGCCGCTCGGAACCTGGGGCGTTCACCGCAGGCTCCGGGCGCAGGGCTGGCATGTGCCCGTGCTCGGCGCGGTCAGGAAGGACGGCGCGCAGGGCCTTCTCGCCGCGCTGGCGAACTGCGACGCCGAAGACGGCGAGGCCGAGATCACCGCGTGGCTGGAGGCGCGCGAGCCAACCGCGGCCGCGGCCGAGCTGATCGACGCCGCTGCCAGCGGATCGCCCGGTCAGCGCGGTGCCGCGTTCGCCGTGCTCGACCGGATCGGGCTGCCCGCGCTCGACCGGGTCAGGAGCGCGCTCGACCGGCCGCTGCTGCGAGCCCACGCGGCGGTATGGCTGATCGAGCACGGCGAAGAGGTGCATCTCGACCCCGCTGACCGGACCTGGCTGCTCGTCGACCTCGGGGCCGGCCTGCTTGAAGAGGCGAGCGCCCAGGATGTCGTCGCTGAGTTGCTGCCGGACCTTCCCGCCAAGGACCAGGCCGAGATCGTGGCCAGGCTCTGGGAAGTGAGCCATCCGGGAGTGACCAGCTTCCTGACCGCGCTCGGCGACCACCATCCTGACCCGGCCGTGGCGAGGGCGGCGCGCAAGGCTGCCTTCAAGGCACGGTCGCCTGCGGCGTCCACCGACTAGGCGCTGCCTGCCCGCGGCGGAGCAGCCGCGCGCTGGCTGGCCCGTGGTTCGTGCGGCGCGCCGGCCAGGCCAAGTTCGTAGACTGGATCAGCCGTAACCCGCGCGCCGACGCCCGGGGTCTAGTACTGGAGGACAACGCCGGTGAGTATCAAGCCGATCCGCCTGTTCGGAGATCCCGTGCTCCGCACGCCGGCCGATCCGGTGACCGACTTCGACGCGGAGCTGCGCAGGCTGGTCGCTGACCTGACCGACACGATGCAGGACGCGCCCGGCCTCGGGCTGGCCGCACCGCAGATCGGAGTCGGCCTGCGCGTCTTCACGTATTACGTGGATGACGAGCTCGGGCACCTGATCAATCCCGACCTCGATCTTTCGCCGGACGAGGAGACCGACGACGAGGGCTGCCTGTCCTTCCCGGGACTGGCCTATCCGACCAAGCGGTCCTACGGCGTGGTGGCCAAGGGGTTCAGCATGTACGGCGAGCCGGTCAGGCTCGAGGGGAGCGGGCTCCTGGCCCGGTGCGTGCAGCACGAGACCGACCACCTGGACGGGATCCTCTTCATCGACCGGCTCGACCCCGAGCAGCGCAGGCTCGCGATGAAGGAGATCCGCGCAGCCGAATGGTGGGGGGAGCAGGTACCGACCGTGAAGGTCTCACCGCACCTGACGCACGGCCAGGCGCTGTAGCCGATGCGGCTGGTCTTCGCTGGCACACCGCAGGCCGCGGTGCCGTCGCTCGAGGCGCTGCTCGCCTCGTCCCATTCCGTGGCCGCGGTCCTGACCCGCCCGGACGCTCCGGCCGGCCGTGGCCTGAGGGTGGCTGCCAGTCCCGTCGCCGAGCGGGCGCGCCAGGCAGGAATCGAGGTGCTGCAGCCGCCGCGGCCCTCTGACCCCGCCTTCCTGGCCAGGCTGGCCGAGATCGCGCCGGACTGCTGCCCCGTCACCGCCTATGGCGCGCTCGTGCCCGGTGCTGCGCTGCGCATCCCGGTGCACGGCTGGGTCAACCTGCACTTCTCCGTGCTGCCCGCATGGCGCGGTGCCGCGCCGGTGCAGCACGCTATCCTGCACGGCGACGAGATAACCGGCGCGACGACCTTCCGCCTCGTGGCCGAGCTCGACGCCGGCCCTGTGTTCGGCGTGCTCACCGAGGTCGTGCAGGCGTCGGACACGGCTGGTGATCTGCTCGGCCGGCTGGCCGTCTCCGGCGCGGAGCTGCTGGTCGCGACCCTGGACGGGATCGAGTCAGGCGAGCTGGAAGCACGGCCTCAGCCACCGGACGGCGTCAGTCTCGCGCCCAAGCTCGGCCGGGCGGACGCGAGGGTGTACTGGAATCAGCCCGCGATGGCCATCGACCGGCTAGTACGGGCGTGTACGCCCGCGCCCGGGGCGTGGACGACGCTGCACGGCGCGACCGTCAAGATCGGGCCGGTTGCCAGGGCAGGTGGCCCGGACTCCGACCGGCCCGAGCTCGCCGCGGGAGACGGGATCTCCCCTGGCGACGTGCGCGTGCTGGGCTCCGCGGTAGTAGTGGGCACCGGGACGACGCCCGTAAGGCTCGGCGAGGTGCAGCCGGAGGGCAAGCGCAAGATGCCGGCGGCCGACTGGGCCCGCGGTCTCAGGGGTACCTCGCTGGTGCTTGACTGACATGGGCCGGGCCACAGGAGGACGCGTGAGCACCGGGCAGCGCGGCGGTCGGAGGCCGCGCCCGGGATCCGATCAGCGCGGAACCCGGCGACCCGGAGCCGACCCGGTCAGGCGGACGGCCTGGGATGTGCTTGCGGCGGTCACGACCAGGGACGCCTACGCCAACCTGCTGCTCGCCGCGGCGCTGCGCGAGCGCGGGCTGCACGGCCAGGACGCCGCGCTGGCCACCGAGCTGGTGTACGGGACGCTGCGCAACCGATCCTGTTACGACGCGGTCATCGCCATCTGCGCCGACCGACCTCTCAGCCAGATCGACCCGCCGGTTCTGGACGTCCTGAGGCTCGGTACCCATCAGC
>Ga0307373_10012092_pt1 | contig 12347 bp, 10 predicted proteins | sample OX2MG_FD_202534 | JGI IMG/M metagenome (GOLD analysis project Ga0307373, IMG submission 202534) | Soil microbial communities from Risofladan, Vaasa, Finland - OX-2 | ecosystem: Environmental > Terrestrial > Soil > Coastal area > Acid sulfate soil | place: Finland: Risofladan, Vaasa | collected...
GGTAGCCGCGCTCGCGGCCGATCAGGCGAAAGCGCTGTCCCTCGCCGCGCGCGCGGTGGTAGGCAAGCGCGATCTTGAGCGCCGTGTCCACGGATTCGGAGCCCGAGTTGGTGAAGAACACGTGCGACAGACCCGGCGGCGCGAGGCGCTTCAGCCGCTGCGCGAAGTCGAACGCCAGCGGGTGCGCCATCTGAAAGGTCGGCGCGAAGTCCAGGGTCGCGGCCTGGCGGCTGATCGCCTCGACGATCTTCGGCCGGCAGTGGCCGGCGTTCACGCACCACAGCCCGGCGGTGCCGTCGAGCACCTTGCGGCCCTCCGGCGTCCAGTAGTACATGCCTTCGGCGCGCGCGAGCAGGCGTGGCGCCTTCCTGAACTGCCGGTTCGCGGTGAACGGCATCCAGAAGGCGCTCTGCTCGAGCGTGGCGGGTAAGGCTGCGCGATCGTTCATGGCCTCGTCTCCGGTACCGCGGCGCGCGCGACGCCCGCGCGCGCCAGCACCGCCCTGAGCAGCACGTCGCACCCGGCGGCGAGATCCTCGGGCGTCGCGCTCTCGATCTCGTTGTGGCTGATGCCGCCCGCGCACGGCACGAACACCATGGCGGTCGGCGCGATCCGCGCCAGGTACACCGCGTCGTGCGCGGCTCCGCTTACGATGTCGCGATGCGCCAGGCCCAGCTCCCCGGCCGCGGCGCGCACGCTGCCGACCAGCTCCGGCGCGAACTCGCTCGGCGGGAAATACACCACCTGCTGCATCTCGATGGCCACCCGGCACTCCGCCTCGATCGCCCGGGCACGGCGCCCGAGCTCCTCGACCATCGCCGAGAGCGTGGCGTCCCTGGCGCTGCGCAAGTCGACGCTGAAGCGCACTTCGCCCGGCACCACGTTGCGCGAATTGGGCTTCACCTGCATCGAGCCCACGGTGCCGCGCGCATAGTCGGGATGGCTGGTCGCGACGCGGTTCACCTCGAGCACCATGCGGCTCGCGGCGAGCAGCGCGTCCTTGCGCACCTCCATGGGCGTCGGCCCGGCGTGCGAGTCCATCCCGGTCACGGTGACGTCGAACCAGCGCTGCCCGAGCGCGCCCTGGACCACGCCGATGGTGGTCCCGCTCTGCTCGAGCACCGGCCCCTGCTCGATGTGCGCCTCGAAGTAGGCGCCGACCGGGTGCGGCTGCGCCCGGCCGGCGTAGCCGATCGTCTCCAGCGCCTCGCGCACCGATACGCCTTCGGCGTCGCGCTGGCCGAGCAGGTCATCGAGCGCGTACACGCCGGCGAACGCCCCGGAGCCCATCAGCGTCGGCACGAAGCGCGAGCCCTCTTCGTTGGTCCAGGACACGACCTCCAGCGGCGCGCGCGTGCGCAGGCCGGCCGCATTCAGGGTGCGCACGACTTCCAGCCCCGCCATCACCCCGTAGGCGCCGTCGAACTTGCCGCCCGAGGGCTGCGAATCGAGGTGGCTGCCCATGAGCACCGGCGGCAGCTCCGGATCGCTGCCGGCGCGGCGCGCGAACAGGTTGCCGATGGCGTCGAATTCGACCGTCATGCCGGCTTCGCGCGCCCAGCGCGAGAACAGGTCGCGCCCCTGGCGGTCGAGCTCGGTCAGGGTGAGGCGGCGCACGCCGCCCTTGGGCGTCGCGCCGATGCGCGCCAGCTCCATGAGCGAGTCCCAGAGCCGCCGGCGGTCGATGCGCAGATCAGTCATGGCGGGGTTGCGAGGACGGAGACGGAGCGTCGAGCTTACCGCAGCCGCGCACCGGCGGGCAGCGGGCCGCCGGGACGAAAACGCCCGCGCACGGCGGGCGTTCGGGCCGGCGCGCCGTGCCCGCTCAGCCCGGCCAGGCGAGGACCTTCTGCTGCTGCTCGCCCAGGCCCTTGATGCCCAGCGTCATCACGTCGCCCGGCTTGAGGAACAGCGGGGCCGGCTTCACGCCGAGGCCCACCCCCGGCGGCGTGCCGGTGGTGATGATGTCCCCCGGCAGCAGCGTCATGTATTGGCTCACGTACGAAACCAGCTTCGCCACCGGGAAGATCATGGTGCGCGTGTTGCCCGTCTGCATGCGCTTGCCGTTGACGTCGAGCCACATGTCGAGCACCTGCGGGTCGGGAATCTCGTCGGTGGTCACCAGCCACGGGCCGATCGGCCCGAAGGTGTCGCAGCCCTTGCCCTTGTCCCACTGCGAGGACTGCATCTGGAAGGCGCGCTCGGACACGTCGTTGACCACGCAGTATCCGGCAACGTGATTCAGGGCCTCGCCCTCGGTCACGTACTGCGCCTTGGTCCCGATCACCACGCCGAGCTCGGCCTCCCAGTCGAGCTTGGTGGAGCCCTTAGGCTGGATCACGTCGTCGTACGGGCCGCTGATGCAGGTGGTGGCCTTCATGAACACGATCGGCTCGCTCGGGATCGCCTGGTTGGCCTCCTTGGCGTGATCGCTGTAGTTCAGGCCGATGGCGACGAACTTGCCGATGCCGACATAGGGCACGCCCAGCCTCGGGTTGCCGTTCACCACCGCCAGCGACTCCGGCTTGATCTTGGACAGCATCTTGAGGCCGCGCGGCGAAAGCTCGTTCGGCCCGATGCTCGCCACCACTTTCGACAGGTCGCGCAGCCGCCCCTCGGCGTCGATCACGCCCGGCTTCTCGAACCCGTTCTTGCCATAGCGACACAGTCTCATGCGTTCCCCCTGATGAACCGCTCTTCCCGAAATAGTAGGGTGCTGCGGCGCAGGAACTACCTGCGCCGCAGCACGGCGTTGTTCTATATCGTCATGCCGCCGTCGATCGAGTATGCATTGCCGGTCGCGAACAGCGACTCCTCCGAGGCGAGGAACACCAGGATCCCGGTGATGTCCTCGACCGTACCCAGCCGCCCCATCGGCTGGCGGGCGATGAAATCCGCCTTGGCCTTGACCGGGTCCTGGAATGCCGCGATGCGCTCGTGCAGCGAGGGAGTATCGACCGTGCCCGGACAGATGGCGTTGCAGCGGATGCCCTGCTTCACGTAATCGGCGGCGATCGCCTTGGTGAACCCGATCACCGCGGCCTTGGTGGCGCCGTAGACGAAGCGGTTCGGCAGTCCGCGGATGCTGGAGGCGATCGACGAGATGTTGATGATCGAACCCCGGCCCTTGTTCAGCATGCCCGGCAGGAATGCCCGCGTCACCAGGTACATCGACTTCACGTTGAGGCTGAAGCTGAAGTCCCAGTCCCTGGGCGTGCACTCGAGGATCGTGCCGTGATGCACGAAGCCTGCGCAATTGAACAGCACATCGAGCGGGCCGACCTCGGCCGCCGCTTTCGTGATCGCCGCCTCGTCGGTGACGTCGAGCACGCGCGTGCGGATGCCGTCCTGGCCCTCGATCCCGGCGAGCGTCCCGGCGTTGACGTCGGTCGCCCAGACCTGCGCGCCCTCACGTGCGAAGGCGAGCGCCGCGCCGCGCCCGATGCCCTGGCCTGCCGCGGTGATGAACGCGACCTTGCCCGCCAGCCTTCCTGCCATGGACAAGCTCTCCGGGTGCTTTTCGAGGGGGGGTCGATTATAGCCCAGCACCTCGCGCGCGCAGCCGGTGGTGCCGCGCACCATCCCTGTGCGGCGCGTAGCCGCCCGCCACTGCCACTTGACCGCTCATCGGGCGCTGGCTACGCTGCCTGCGCCCCCGCGGAGGTTGCCTTTTTCCCCAGCGCTCGTTTCGCGCGCATCCGCCGGCACCGCGCCGCCAAAGGAGCGACATGAACCAACCAACCTTCACAGACCGCAGCGCGATCGTCACCGGGGGCGCGCAAGGCATCGGGCTCGCGATCGCGAAGCGCCTGCTCGCCTCGGGCGCCAAAGTACGCATCTGGGACCGCGACGACAAGCTGCTCGCCGGCGCGCTGGCCACGCTCGGCCGCGACGCGACCGCAGACGCGATCGATGTGACGGACGCCGCGGCGCTCGAACGCGCCACCCGCAGCGCGCTCGAGGTCTTCGGCCGGATCGACGTGCTGGTCAACAACGCCGGCATCGCCGGGCTCAACGCGCCCACGCTCGAGTACCCGATCGAGGAATGGGAGCACGTGCTGCGCGTCAACCTCACCAGCCAGTTTCTCACCTGCCGCGCCGTGGCGCCGCACATGGTGAAGCGGGGCTACGGGCGCATCGTCAACATCGCCTCGGTCGCGGGCAAGGAAGGCAACCCGAACGCGGGGGCCTACAGCGCCTCCAAGGCGGGCGTGATCTCGCTCACCAAATCGCTCGGCAAGGAGCTGGCGCAGACCGGGGTGCTCGTCAACTGCGTCACCCCGGCGGCCGCCAAGACCGCGATCTTCGAGCAGATGACCGAGCAGCACATCAGCTACATGCTCTCGAAGATACCGATGGGCCGCTTCGTGCAGGTGGAGGAGGTGGCCGCCCTGGTGTGCTGGCTCGCCTCCGAGGACTGCTCGTTCTCGACCGGGGCGGTGTTCGACATCTCCGGGGGCCGCGCAACATACTAAGGAACAACGACGTGCTGCAGTGCAGGCCATTCCCGCACTGCAACACCTTACTTTCGGAAAGAGCGGAGCGAGGTACCGATGGCCAAACCGAAAAAGCCGGAGCTGCGCAGCGTGCGGTGGTTCGGGCGCGAGGACATCTACGGTTTCATCTACCGCAGCTGGGTGAAGAACCGCGGCGTGCCGCAGGATCAGTTCGATGGCCGGCCGGTGATCGGCATCTGCAACACCTGGTCGGAGCTCACGCCGTGCAACACGCACTTCCGCGTCCTCGCCGAGCACGTCAAGGCGGGCGTGCTGGAGGCCGGCGGCTTCCCGCTCGAATTCCCGGTGATGTCGCTCGGCGAGACGCTGCTGCGCCCCACCGCCATGCTGTACCGCAACCTCGCCAGCATGGACGTCGAGGAGTCGATCCGCGGCAACCCGCTCGATGGCGTGGTGCTGCTGGTCGGCTGCGACAAGACCACGCCTTCGCTGCTGATGGGCGCGGCGAGCGTCGACATCCCCGCGATCGCGGTTTCGGGCGGCCCGATGCTCTCGGGCAAGTATCGCGGCACCGACATCGGTTCGGGGACCAACGTCTGGTCGATGTCCGAGGACCTGCGCGCGGGCAAGATCACGCTCGAGGAATTTCACGAGGCCGAATCCTGCATGCACCGCTCGCACGGCCACTGCATGACCATGGGCACCGCCTCCACCATGGCCTCGATGGTCGAGGCGTTGGGCGTGGGCATGCCCGGCAATGCCGCGATCCCCGCCGTCGACGCACGCCGCAATGTGCTCGCGCGCATGGCGGGACGGCGCATCGTAGAGATGGTGAAGGACAACGTGCCGCTGTCGAAGATCCTCACCCGCCAGGCGTTCGAAAACGCGATCCGGGTGAACGCCGCGATCGGCGGCTCGACCAACGCGGTGATCCACCTGATCGCGCTCGCGCGGCGCATCGGCGTGGAGCTCAAGCTCGACGACTGGGACAAGTTCGGCCGCGGCGTGCACACGCTCCTGAACCTCATGCCCTCGGGCAAGTACCTGATGGAGGACTTCTATTACGCCGGCGGACTGCCGGCGGTGATCCGCGAGCTGGGCGACAGCGGCCTGCTCAACAAGGACGCGCTGACGGTAAACGGCAAGAGCATCTGGGACAACAACCGGGACGCTCCGTGCTGGAACCGCGACGTGGTGTTCCCGTTCAAGAAACCGTTCAAGAAAAACACCGGCATCGCGGTGCTACGCGGCAACCTGTGCCCCGACGGGGCGATCATCAAGCCTTCCGCCGCGACCCCGAAGCTGATGAAGCACCGCGGGCGCGCGGTGGTGTTCGAGAACATCGAGGACTTCCACAAGCGCATCGACGACCCGAAGCTCGATATCGACGAGAGCTGCGTCATGGTGCTGAAGAACTGCGGGCCCAAGGGCTACCCCGGGATGGCCGAGGTCGGCAACATGCCGCTGCCGCCCAAGCTGCTGAAGAAGGGCGTCACCGACATGGTGCGCATCTCGGATGCACGCATGAGCGGCACCGCGTATGGCACGGTGGTGCTGCACGTCGCGCCGGAAGCGGCCGCAGGCGGGCCGCTCGCGCTGGTCGAGAACGGCGACACGATCGAGCTCGACGTCGCCCGACGCCGGCTGCAGCTCATGGTCTCGGACCAGGTGCTCGCGCGCCGGCGCGCAAAATGGAAGCCGCCCAAGCCGCCGCTTGAGCGCGGCTACTGGAAGCTCTACGTCGACCACGTGCTGCAGGCGAGCGACGGCGCGGACCTCGACTTTCTGGTCGGCAAGAGCGGGCCGATGGTGCCGCGCGATAATCACTGAGGGGACAACTCGGTGCCGCGGCGCGGGTCATTCCTGCGCCGCGGGATCGCACTTTCTGCAAAAGCGAGGCTGAAAATGCTGCAGGCCGCTGAACTCACCATCCGGCTCAACCCGGCCGACGACGTCGTCATCGCGCGGGTGGAGATCCCCGCCGGGACCGTGCTGCTCAAGGAGAACGGGGTGCGCACCGCGGTCACCGTGCCGGCCGGCCACAAGGTCGCGGTGCGCGCGCTGCAGCGCGGCGCGCCGGTGCGCCGCTACAACCAGATCATCGGCTTCGCCACCCAGGACATCCGCGCCGGGGAGCACGTGCACGTGCACAACCTAGGCATGGCGGACTTCGAGCGCGATTACGCCTTCTGCGCCGACGCGCGGGCGACCGAATACGTCGCGCAGCCGGCGACCTTCGAAGGCATCGTGCGCGACGACGGACGTATCGCGACGCGCAACTACATCGGCATCCTCACCAGCGTGAACTGCTCGGCGACGGTGGCGCGCATGATCGCCGAGCATTTCCGCAACCGGCTCGATGACTACCCCAACGTGGACGGCGTGGTCGCGCTCACCCACAAGACGGGCTGCGGCATGGCGAGCGAAGGCGAGGGCATGGACCTGCTGCGCCGCACGATGGCCGGCTACGCGCGCCATCCGAATTTCTTCGCGGTGCAGGTGGTGGGCCTGGGCTGCGAGGCCAACCAGATCAACGACCTGCTCTCGGCGCACCGGCTCAAGCGCGCCGACAGGCTCGGCGCCTTCACGATCCAGGAAAAGGGCGGCACGATGAAGGCGGTGCGCGAAGGCATCGCGCGCATCGAGGCCGTGCTGCCGCAGGCGAACCAGGTGGAGCGCCGCACGGTTGCGGCCGGCCACCTGGTGCTCGGCCTGCAGTGCGGCGGCTCCGACGGCTACTCGGGCATCAGCGCCAACCCGGCGCTCGGCGCGGCGGTGGACCTGCTGGTGCGCCACGGCGGCAGCGCGATCCTGTCGGAGACCCCGGAGATCTACGGCGCCGAGCACCTGCTCACGCGGCGCGCGGTGTCGCGCGAGGTGGGCGAGAAACTCATCCGCCGCATCAAGTGGTGGGAGGAGTACACGCGGCGCAACGGCAACGAGATGAACAACAACCCCTCGCCGGGCAACAAGGCCGGCGGGCTCACCACCATACTGGAGAAGTCGCTCGGCGCGGTCGCCAAGGGCGGTACCACCAACCTGGTCGACGTGTACGAGTACGCCGCGCCGGTCACGGCCAAGGGCTTCGCCTACATGGACACGCCCGGCTACGACCCGGTGTCGGCCACCGGCCAGGTCGCGGGCGGCGCGAACCTCATCTGCTTCACCACCGGCCGCGGCTCGGCCTACGGCTGCAAACCCGCGCCGTCGCTCAAGCTCGCCACCAACACGCCGCTCTACCTGCGCCAGGAAGAGGACATGGACATCAACTGCGGCACGATCGTCGACGGCAAGGAAAGCATCGAGCAGGCGGGCGAGCGCTTCTTCCGCCTGATCCTCGAGACCGCCTCGGGCCGCAAGACGAAGAGCGAGCTGTTCGGCTACGGCGAGGACGAGTTCGCGCCGTGGGTGATCGGCGCGACGATGTAGCGGCCCTCTACGCCGCCCGGCGCCACTTGATGGAGCAGCCGATCGAGGGTGCCTGCGCGCCGGGCCCGCGCCCAGTGCGCGCGATCTGCACCATCGCATCGAACAGCTCGCGGCGCGCGTTGGGCACCGGCTCGCGGCGCGACGCGTCCAGCCGACCGCGGTAGTGCAACTCGAACGCCGCGTTGAAGCCGAAGAATTCGGGCGTGCACACCGCGCCGTAGGCGCGAGCGACCTCCTGGGTCTGGTCGAACACATACGGAAAACCGAAGCCCTTGTCGCGCGCCACGCGCTGCATGTTCTCGAACGAGTCCTCCGCGTACTCGGCCGGGTCGTTCGACATGATGGCGATCGAGCCCACGCCGTGCGCGCGCAGCTCCGCGCACTCGCGCACGATGCGCTCGATCACCGCCTTGACGTACGGGCAGTGGTTGCAAATGAACATCAGCAGCAGCCCGTTCGGGCCGCGCGCGCTGGCGAGGCTGTGGCGCTTGCCGTCCACGCCCGGCAGGTCGAACTCGATCGCCTTCCAGCCGAAGTCGCAGACCGGATTTTGCGTGCTGACCATGCCAAAATCTTAGCATGCCGGATAAGCCAGCGAGACTGCCGCGCTTCTTCGTCGACGTTGCCGTGCGCGCGCACGGCGAGCTGGCGCTGGGCCGCGAAGCGGCGCACCACGCCGCGCGCGTGCTGCGCCTGCGCGCCGGCGACGCGCTGATCGTGTTCGACGGCCGCGGCGGTGAGTACGCCGCGCACGTCGCCGCCCTGACCCGCGAGCGCGTGGTGGTCGGCATCGGCGCCTGGCACGATACCGAGCGCGAGTCGCCGCTGGCGGTTACGCTGCTGCAGGGCATCTCCTCCGGCGAGCGCATGGACTTCACCGTGCGCAAGGCGGTCGAGCTCGGCGCCGCCGCGATCCAGCCGCTGCTCTCGGCTCGCTCGGTGGTTCGCCTGAGCGACGCCCGCGAGGCCGCGAAGCTCGAGCACTGGCGGCGCATCGTGATCGCCGCCTGCGAGCAGTGCGGCCGCAACCGCGTGCCCGAGCTGCGCGCGCCGCTCGCCGTCGAGGACTATTGCCGGCAGCCCGAGCCCGCGGCCCTGCGGCTGCTCCTCGCCCCGGGCGCCGGCGTCACGCTGCACGGGCTGGGGGGCAGGATTTCAGGGCCGGTGGCGCTCGCGGCCGGCCCGGAGGCGGGCTTCAGCGCGCGGGAGGAAGCGGACCTCGGCGCCGCCGGCTTCGTGCCGGTGAGCCTGGGGCCGCGCGTGCTGCGTACCGAAACCGCTGCGCTCGCGGCGCTCGCCGGGCTCAACGCGCTCGCCGGCGACGGCTAGGCCGCTGCCAGGCCGGTTCGCGCGCCTCTCAGGCGGCCCGCTTCGCCCAGCGCTCGAGCTCTTCCCAGCCGCCGATGTGCCGGCCGTTGATGAACACCTGCGGCACCGTGGCGCGGCCCGTGATCGCGCCGACCGCGCGGCTTCTGGTCTTGTGCTCGAGCGCGATCTCGGCGTAGTCGTAGCCGAGCTCGCGCAGCAACGCCTTCGCCTTGGCGCAGAAGGAGCAGCCCTCGCGCGTGAGGATCGCCACCTGGTCGGGTTTTTTCGCCTGCGGATTGAGGTAGGCGAGCATGGTGTCGGCATCCGACACCTCGAACGGGTCGCCCGGCTTCTCGGGCTCGACGAACATCTTCTCGATCACGCCGTCGCGCACCAGCATCGAGTAGCGCCAGGAGCGCTTGCCGAAGCCGAGGTCGGCCTTGTCGACCAGCATGCCCATCTTGTCGGTGAACTCGCCGTTGCCGTCGGGCAGCAGCCGCACCTTGTCCACCTCCTGGTCCTTGGCCCACTCGTCCATGACGAACGCGTCGTTCACCGAAACGCACACGATCGCATCGACCCCGTTGGCGGCAAACGCCGGCGCGAGCTCGTTGTAGCGCGGCAGGTGGGTGGACGAGCAGGTGGGCGTGAACGCGCCCGGCAGCGAGAACACCGCCACCGTCCTGCCCTTGAAGACGTCGTCCGTGGTCAGGTTCTTCCACTCGCCGCCCTCGCGCGTGCGGAACGTGACCTGCGGCACGCGTCGGCCTTCCCGGTTCTGAAGCATGATCGGATCCTTGCACTGGAAGTTGAACACCGGCGCACTGTAGCCGGCGCCGCGTGGCGCGCGCCAATACTCTGTTAGCATGTCGCTCATAGGCAACCCCTATGGATGCCGCGTGACCTTGACCGAGCTCAGATACCTGGTGGCGGTGGCCGAGGAGCGCCACTTCGGCCGCGCCGCGCAGCGCTGCCACGTCAGCCAGCCGAGCCTGTCCGCCTCGATCAAGAAGCTCGAGGACGAGCTCGGCACGCGGGTCTTCGAGCGCGGCAAGCGCGGCGTGTTCGTGACCGGGGTCGGAGAAGGCGTGGTGGCGCAGGCGCGCCGCGCGCTCGAGGAGGCCGCGCGCGTCAGGAGCGTGGCCAGACAGGGGCGCAATCCGCTCAAGGGCGTGCTGCGCCTGGGGCTCATCCACACCGTCGCCCCCTACCTGCTGCCGGCTCTGGTCGCGGCGCTCAGGAGGCTGGCGCCGGAGATGCCGCTCGACATCGAGGAAAACATGACCGCCGGCCTGGACCGCCTGCTCAAGGCGGGTGAGCTGGACGTGGTGATCCTGGCCCTGCCCTACCAGGCGCCGGGCATCGAGGTGCTGCCGCTGTACGACGAGGAATTCCGCGTCGTGGCGCCGGGAAGGCATCCGCTCGCGCGCCGCAAGGCGGTCGCGGTGCAGGAGCTCGAGGCGTACGAGCTGCTGCTGCTCCCCGAGGGCCATTGCCTGCGCGACCAGGTGCTCGATGCCTGCCGCGAGTTCACGCGCCCGCCGCCGCCCGGCCGCCAGGGCAACTCGCTCGAGACGCTGCGCAGCATGGTCGCCTCGGGGCTCGGCGTCACGGTATTGCCCGCCACGGCGCTGACCGCGCGCTACGCCGATCCGCTCGTGAAGGTGATCGATTTCGCCCCGCCGCGACCGGCGCGGCGCATTGCGCTGGCGTGGCGCCGCGGCTTCGCGCGTCCCGCGGCGGCGGCCAAGATTGCCGAGGCGATTCGCGGCCTGGATCTGCCGGTCAGGTTGCTGCCCGCGCCCGATGCGTCCGCCTGAAGTGGCATAGAATTTCACGCCCTCGAGGACCAAGACGCCGCATGCCGACACGCCCCAATCCCGAAGCCTTCGTGCGCTGGTTCCGCCAGGTCGCACCCTACGTGCACGCGTTTCGCGGCCGCACCTTCGTGTTCGGCTTCGGCGGCGAGCTGGTGGCCGATCGCACGCGCTTCACGCAGTTCGTGCACGACCTGAATCTGCTCGCCGCGCTCGGCATCCGCCTGGTGCTGGTGCACGGCGCGCGGCCGCAGATCGAAGCCGAGCTCAAGGCCAAGCGGCAGCGCTCGCACTATGCCAAGGGCCTGCGCGTCACCGACGAGGCGGCGCTGGTGGCGGTCAAGCATGCCGCCGGGGTGCTGCGCGTCGAGATCGAGGCGCTGCTCTCGCAGGGGCTGCCGAACTCGCCCATGGCCGGGGCGCAGATCCGCGTCGCCTCGGGCAACTACATCACCGCGCGACCGATCGGCGTGCTGGACGGCGTCGACTTCCAGTTCACCGGCGCGGTGCGCAAGGTCGATGCCACGGCGGTCGCGCGCCGCCTGGACGCGGGCGAGGTGGTGCTGATCCCGCATCTGGGCTACTCGCCGACCGGCGAAGTGTTCAACCTGGGCTGGGAAGACGTCGCCGAAAGCGTCGCCGTCGCCCTCAAGGCGGACAAGCTGCTGCTGTTCTCGGACCGGCTGCCGAGCGACGTGCGCGGCGAGGTGCTCGCCGAGCTCACCGCGCGCGAGGCCGCGGCGCTGGCCAAGAAAGGCGGGCCCACGCCCGAGGCCACGCGCCTGCTCGGCCGCGCGGTGCGGGCGGTCGCCGGCGGCGTGCCGCGCGCTCACCTGGTGTCGCGCAAGATCCTGGGCGCGACGCTGCTGGAGCTGTTCACGCACACCGGCGTCGGCACCATGATCACCGCCGACCCGGTCGAGCAGCTGCGCCCCGCGCGCATCGAGGACGTGGGCGGCATCCTGGAGCTGATCGAGCCGCTCGAGGCCGACGGTTCGCTGGTCAAGCGCAGCCGCGAGCTGCTCGAGCGGGAGATCGGCAATTTCTTCGTCGTCGAGCACGATCGCGTGATCGTCGGCTGCGCGGCGCTGTACCCGTTTGCCGAGGCCAAGGGCGCGGAGTTCGCCTGTCTGGCGGTGGCCTCGGAGTACCGCGACGCGGGATACGGCGAACGGCTGCTGCGCGCCTGCGAGGAGCGCGCCCGCGCGTTGCGCATCCGGCGCCTGTTTGCGCTCACCACCCGCGCCGCGCACTGGTTCCTCGAGCAGGGCTTCAAGCCCGCCGAGGTGGCCGTGCTGCCGGCGCGCCGCCAGCTGCTGTACAACTGGAAGCGCGG
>Ga0307373_10012093_pt1 | contig 12347 bp, 8 predicted proteins | sample OX2MG_FD_202534 | JGI IMG/M metagenome (GOLD analysis project Ga0307373, IMG submission 202534) | Soil microbial communities from Risofladan, Vaasa, Finland - OX-2 | ecosystem: Environmental > Terrestrial > Soil > Coastal area > Acid sulfate soil | place: Finland: Risofladan, Vaasa | collected...
CGGGCTTGGCGTTGGGGACGCCCGCCCGCCGCACGCCGGGCCACACACCACAGCAGGCACAGCAGATCAAGACCGCTCACACGTCACGGGCACTGGTACAGCACTCAGCCGTCTTCCTCGGCTCCGATTGTCCAGCTCGCGGCCACCGCATCAAGGGCGCCCCTTCCGGGCCGTCGCTAACGCGATGGCTTCGCCACCCTTGACCCGGCGACCACTCACAAGGGATTCGCGCCTACGAGGAAAACGGGAGGAGTATAGGGTCCTGCAACACCTCGGACTCGGCCTGGTGCGACCTTTGGGAGTCAACATGCAAGCCCCCCAGGGCGGTTTCATGCACATGCTGCCTGTGTACATACCGGAAGGCATGACCCTCACCCACCTAAACTTCGCGATGCTTCCCTGGCTCTCGCCCTCCTACAGTGGCGTAGTCGGCACGACAGCAGCCAACCCTTCCGAGCCAGCCGTTGTAGTAACTTTCGAATGGCCAATTACATGGCTGAGGACCATTCAGGAGATACCGAAGGTTGAACGCGAAATACTTCTGGTTAGGCGCTTCAGCGCTGATCAGGCGCTCGCGATCGGAACGCACGCGTTTTCCAACGTGCGGCCTGGCCCCCACCCGAACCAGGCACCTGATACTACTGTCACAACTGACCAGGGCATCCTCGGGGTGGAGTCAACGTCCCTGACTCTCCGAGACCGGCGTGGGGCTCACGGCCTGTTCCAACGTCTTCGGCGACGAGTTCTCGAACAGGAACCCGCCGCGTTCGCCAAGCTTGCCGGTTATATGATCTATGTGTGGTTCGAGGAACCCGGAGGGGTGCCAGGACTAGCCCTGCCCTTGAAGAAGAACGACGACGAAGCGGCCACGGAACTCCTCCGAGAACTAGCTGCCTACACACCCCAAGCCGGGCAGATGTGGGTACCATCAGGACCCCCTCCTGAAAAAGCACCGCCACTGCCTCTCGCCACGACATCTAAGGGGGCGAGGTTCTACGCAATCCCAATGGTTGGGAACGCACCCAGCACCATGTTGTATACATTCGCTGGATTCGAACTAGGACTGGCATACACCTCACTTCGCACTGCACAGGCAGCGTGGCAGGAAATCCAGCGCCTGGTGGATCAGCATGACCAAGCTGGCGTCGATATCCTGCTTATCACCTCAGGTGCGCCAGACCAGCATGGCCAGATCTTCCCCGCCGAGGAAGCCATCGCCAGCTTCCTACTGGAAACCCCGGTAGGTCTTACCCGGCCTCCCACTCACATTGAGCGAGTGTTGCTTCATTCCTGGACTACAGGCCACGCAGCAGAACTGCACCCGACCGTGAGGACCATGTTCGGTCCCCTTTACCAATCGTTCCTGCCCGAGCACTATCCACTCATTGTTCCCACGACAGGCAACCAAGCAGGACCGCCCACCGGTGACGCCGAGCCAGACGCTGATACCGGTTCAAGCTCGGTCGCATCTCCGTAGGCTGACTACGGAACACATGGCCGGGACGTGATCGTTAGGTAACGGTGTTGCTGGGCTGAACTCGACCCCCGCGCTGATCGGTGTGTTCATCTTCGTCATCTGCTTGCAAGCTCTCAAGGTCTCGTACAAGCGTTCTATCCACCAACGAGACAAGAAGGGCAGGGTGAGCCGTATGAGGAGTACGGAGATTGGGTTCAGCGGCCGGAAGTCGGCGGCATCCCTCGCTGCGACGTGCTCTGCCCTGGGCGGGTACGTCGCGCTAAGCGGGAGGTAGGGTTGAGCCCAGCAACACCGCGAGCGATGCCGGGGCTCATCTTGTGGGGACATCCCGCGTGCCCCTGGCGGGCCGACCCTGCGCGACGGGCCGGGCACCGCTAAGAAGCCCAGCCCTTGCATGGCTCACTCACACTGCCGGACCGCATCGCCGTCGTGCACGGGCAAGCCGAGCGGGCCTGGCCCCCTGGGCTCAACGTCGTTCGTCCAGTGGGGCGCTCCACATTGACCCCAGGCGGCCAGGCCCGCTTCCCTCATCGGCGGGTCGACGGTGACGGGATGATCAGGCAGGCGAGCAAGTGTGCGGACGTGAACACGAAAGACCAGCCCTCAACCCCACCGCCTGCAATTTTCTGTCCATTTCATTTCATATCCTGACCTCTCATTTCATTATTAATTTCATGGTGCAATGTAATAGAATGTCGCTATGACATTAACCACCGCTCCCCAGTGCGCCTACCCAGGCTGCGACCAGCCCGCCGCAGCACCCACCAGTGACCGCGGTGCCAAGCCGAAGTACTGCGCTGACGACAGCCACAACCCGCTCACCGCGCATCGTGAGCGGCGCCGCGTGCGGGCCGAGGCCAGCGGGCAGCGGGCCGAGGAAACCGGCGGCCAGCCCGTCACCTTCGGCCTGACCCGGGCCGCGGAACTCATCCGCACCCTGGAGAATCTGACCGCCCAGCACGCCGACGCCCTGACCCGCGCCGTCGCCGAGTTGCGCTCAGCCGGGGACGTGGAATCGGCCGAAGCCGAGGTATACGCCGCCCGCACCAGCGCCGACCAGCGCGTGGCCGCCGCCGAAGCCCGGCTTGCCGAAGAAATCCAGCGCCGCCGCGACGCCGAAGCCGACCGGGACCAGGCCCAGGCCGACCGCGAGCAAGCCGACGAAGCAGCCGCCCAGGCCATCGCCCGCATGGACGAACTCACCGCCGAACTCACCACCCTGCGCGCTGCCACCGCCGAGGAGAACCGCCAGCTCCGCACTACCACCGCGGCCGAGGTGGAGCAGGCCCGCGCCACCGCAGCCCGTGAAGTCGAGCAGGCCCGGGAGGAAGCAGCCCGCCAGGTGGCCGAAGCGACCAGCCAGCTACGCCACGCCGAGCAGGAAACCGCTCGCGCCCAGCAGTCCGAGACCGCCGCCCTCACCCGCGCCGACCGCGCCCAGGCCCAGGCCGCCGAAGAAATCGCCCGCATCCGCGCCGACGCCCAGCGCGAACGAGGCGAACTCCACGCCGCCACCGACGCCAGGCTCGCCGCCTTGGAAGAAACCCGCATCGCCCTGCGCATCCGGGCCGAGCGGGCCGAAGCTGATCTTGACGCGGCACGAGCCGAGAACCAGCGACTCACCGCGCAACTCGCCATGGCAACCGCCACCGACGACGAGCACACCCACGACCCCAGCAGTCCCCCGGCACCTCGCCGCGCCAGGAAGACGCCAGCCACGCGCAAGCCACCCGGCGCCCAGGCGTAGGCCCCGGCACCAGGGCAAGCACCCACCAAACAGCGTGCCCGTGGCGTGCCCGACCGGACGGTGACCAGCGGTGAATCACGGTCACTCACGGGCACGCCACAGGGCCGCTGACCTGGAGCCCGGCAGGTCAGGACCAAAGCCGCGAAGACCTCCTAAGCAGTGGGTCGCTCGTTCGAGTCGCGCTCGGGGCGCTAACCATCCGTCGCAGGTCAGGACGGGCTCGTGGCCCCTGTAAATGATCTTCAAGGGGCTTGCTTCCGTTCCGTGCCCGTTGCGTGGCCCTGAGGGCCGCTCGCGCCGCCGACCCGGAGCTAGCGGGAACAAGGCCAAGAATGGGCTAGGGTGCCACCCCAGGCTGACACTGAGGAGCAGGGGTCAACGCCACGCCGAGTTTGGCGGAATCCGACACAGGGGGTTCGCCTGGACTTACGCTGGCTCCCATGAGCGGTACACAGCCTCGGCTCACCCAGGCAGTAATGGACGTCCTCGACGTCCTGGCGAACTCACCGCCGGATAACCCAGCATGGGGGCTGCGCCTATGCCAGGTGACCGGACACGGAACCGGCACTATCTATCCCGCGCTTGACAGGCTTCTGAAAGCCGGGTTGATCAACGACTACTGGGAGGATCCGCAACCGGCTGACCGGCCCCGCCGCCGGTTCTACGAGATCACCTCTACCGGCCGCGAGCGGTACACAGCAGCGCTGCGGACACGCGACGAACGGCGCGCGGCATGGCTGCGTCCCAGCCCGCAGCCGGGGACATCCCTATGAACACGGGACAGCCAGGAGAAGAGCAACCGAAGCGGGTCTTTTTCAATCTGCCGCACAGATGGCTTCCAGCCCTATCACCAGAAGGCGGCAGGCTGTTGCGTCTCAACGCCGATGACGCAATGGAGAAAATACTCGCCAGTTTCCGGCAAAATAGCGAATCGAGCCCTGACGCCGGAGTAGACGCGGCGCTGGTTGATGATGACGGGACTATATCCCTGTTTCAAGTGAAGTACCACGCGCTGAAAAGGAAGCCCAAGGCCAGAGGCCGTATCTTCAAGCTAGTATGCATCCTAGTGGCCCTAGGCACTACTAATACCATAGCCGCATTGCTTCACCTTTCGTGGCTGCTCAACCCTTTGTTGCTCCTAGAAACGTTGGCGACGATCATAATGCCGCTCGTTACGTTCTGGCAGACTTTGCCTTTGCGGTCTACTCTTGCTCGGCTATCCTTCGCTCGGCTATCCGTCGATAGCCTTACCAGCTTCGCCGCTCTCCTCGCAGGTCGCAGGAGGCTGGCGCTACGCCAAGAATGGATAGCCCATCTGGCTGGAGAAAGCGGCCATGACCCAGCCACCTGGCAGAAGGTAAAACAAGCTTTCGGTTTCCTCGTCTCGGCCATCCGCTATCGCTGCACAGACGCGGCCGACGCGGCTTGGACTCCCGTTGACACGATCCTCAGGTCACGAACGCTCTCCAACCTATCTGTCCTAGTTCCCACTACCGCAGCGGGGTGTCTTGTGCTGCGCCACGAAGGGGCTCTCGGAGTAGTAACCTCCGCGGAAAGCATTGTCGCGATAGCCGCTGCCCTGTACGGACTGATCCGGACTGGCCGCTGGTGGCGAAACGTGAAGCCGCCAGAGCCGAAAGCTCAGCGCGCGAAGAAATAATTAGCCCGGGAGAGCAGCGCGGGACCCCGTCTGCCTCGCCTCGACTGTCCAGGTCGCAGTCATCGCGTCGAGGGTTGCAAGCAAAGTCTGAAAGTTATCGGGCGCGAGCACGCATGAATCGCCATAGTGCCCGGCGCTCCATGCGCATATCGTCGATCAAGCCAAAGATGCGGAGCATAAAGTCAGGCGTATTCCCCGCATAGTCATCCGCTGGAAGACCGGCGTCCACATAATTAGCCTGGAGTGTCAGTATCTCGCGAAGACTCAACCTCTGTTCGCCCTTCATGCTCTTCCGCAGCTTACTAATAGGCTCGGAAGCAAGTCCAATGAAGCCCATGAAAGCACCGAGCGCGAACACTGCGAATGGTGCCACCAGTGCAAGGCCAGCACCATTCATGTAAAGCATGATGGTCGCCCAGGTCAAGAATGCGGAGTCACATCCAATGAAAATCCCCAGTCCGCACACCCACCAGAATGAGATGGAACGCCTTTTCTTGCTTGGAACATGAGGTGGCGTCTCCCATAGTGACCTTCGGGCGCGGTTATTCCAGGCGATTATGTTGCCATCGGATCGCATTACAAATAGTTTCATGCGATTGTCAGGACTCTCTGCCCAGCGGGTAGCAGCTCTCGTGTAGCCGACTGCGGCGAAAAAATAACATCCCTGCCCCCGCTTTGCAGAGCCAGCTAGACGCTGAACTTCTGCTATTCCCACACGTTTAGTTTTCCAGTACTTTACTTGTGCGACAGCGCCGACTGACTCAACGTCGATTCCGTCGTCTTGGCGATCAACCGTGACGAGGGCGTCTGAGTAGCCAAACCTGCGTAGCCATGATGCGGCGATTTCCTCTGCGTCGCGATAGTTATTGATCAGCTGCTTATACGATTTACCACCCCGGGCAGTATGAACAAGGAACGCCTGCTCCACTATAACCTCCACCCAGTTAACGGATGGATCGCCAGGAATAAAGAGTCCATATGATGGCAGCAACCCCACACCCAGAGCCGACGCTATATATGTGATTCCGATGACATATCCATAAGAACGGAAGACGTAGAATCCCAGGCATTCGTCAAGTGCGAGAATGAGCCAAGTTCCTACTGTTGCCGGCGGAATTCGTATCCCTTTCTCTCGCATTAGGGCGGCCAGAATACTAAGCCAGAGAGGTCCAGCTGTAGCCGAAACTACGATGCTGAGAAGGCTGAACCCTCGATCGGTATGGTCGATCTTGGAAAGCAGATACCCGACGTAGCAAGCCATCGCTACGGCCACGAGGCACGAGAGCGTTCTCTTCTTCCAGTGAACTCTTGCGTATTCTGCGGCATACTTCCGTTGCGCTTCAAAGGCCCTATCCGCTGTTGACAGTGGCTCGACCAGCATGGGTGCAGCGCAATCGTGATCTTCAGGGCTCGTCCCATGGTTCATGCCAGCGATTATGGGCGACACCACTGACAACGGGCGTTCGGAGACTGGCCCGAACCACTTGCGCAACGACGATCAACGATCTCGCTTTGTGCTGCTAGGGCAGACGGGCCTGCTGGCCTCCTAGGCATCGTCTGCAGCCAAGGAGCTGGACGGCAGCGGAACTCCACGCACTGTGACATCCAGCTCACTCAGCATGGACAGCCTCCAGCGGCGCCCCTCCGCAAACTAGTAAGGGCTCAGCTTGAATCAAGGTCTTCAGGTGGCATGTCAGGATCGTCGGGTGTGGTAGGCGGGTGGAGGCTGTAGTTCCATTCGCCGTGCCAGGGGTCGCGGGTGAGGCGGGTCTTCTCCAGTTCCCGCATCTGCCGGTCGGGGATCTTCACGCCCTTGGGGTAGGTGCCCTCGTCGAGCCTGGCCTTGACCTTCAGGCCGGTGCGGGTGGTGGTCGCCCCGATGGTGTTGATGATGACCTCGTGGCTGGTCAGAGGCCGTCCGCGCCAGTTCATCGAGATGAAGCTGAACAGCTTGTGCTCGATCCGGTTCCATTTGGAGGTTCCCGGCGGGTGGTGGCACACCGTGATGGTCAGGCCGGTCCCGGCGGCCAGGGCGGCGAGCTCGGTCTTCCACAGCCGGACCCGGTTGCCGTTCGATCCGCCGCAGTCCGCGGTGATCAGCAGCTGGGCCGCGCCGGGGCAGGTGGCTGTGCCGATGGTGTTCCACCAGGTGCGGATGGAGTTGACGGCGAACGCCGCGGTGCCGTGGTCGACGCCGACGCTGACCCATCCGGTGTTCGCACCGACGTCATACACCCCGTACGGGACAGCTTTGCCGAGTTTCTTGTCGATGAAGTCATGCACATTGACCTGCTCGGGGTCGCCGCGGGGCCGGTACTCGCGGCCGCCATTCTTATACGGCCCGACGATTTCCTTTTTCTTGGTGTCCACGCTGATCACCGGCTCACCCGCAGCCAGGGCGGCTTTCACCTGGGCATTGATGTGGTGGAACTGGGCGTCACGGTCAGCGTGCCGGGTGCCCTCCAGCGTCTTGGAATTGGCCTGCAGGCTGAACCCCTGCTCCGTCAGCAGCCGCCGCACCGTGTCATCGGAAACCGGATGACCCCGCGCGGTCAGCTCACCAGCCAGCGTGCTCAGCGACTTGGACGTCCACCGCAGCGGCGATTCCGGGTCACCGCGGGTCACCGGCTCCACCAGCGCGTCCAGCGCCGCGGGCAGTTCCGGATCCACCTGCTCGATGCGCTTGCGGCCCGCGCCTGCCCGGCGGACCCGCCCGCCCGGCGCCGTCTCCCCGGCCAGCTCCTTGATCCCGCCGGAGATCGTGTCCTTGGCCACCTTGGTCACCGCCGCCACAAACTGGGTACCGCCATAACCCAGCGACCGGGCCTCGGCCGCCAGCCACAGCCTGCGCGACCGCTCATCCAGATGATCACGCAGGTCAAGCCACCGGCGCGTCAGCGCGCCCTCCAGCCGCTCCCGCTCCTCAGCGGCCATGGTCCGAAGCCCCACCACAGAATTAGATCATCAACACACACAAGACGACCTAATTTTCAGATGAACCCTAATCGACGGGTCGTCTCGTGGCCACAGCGTCATGGGCGGATCGTGCCCGGTGCGTGCCCGATCTGGCAGTTAACATGGGGGGACTCATGGTCGCACTCGGCGAGGCCAACAAGCGCCCGAGCTGGGATGGGCCAGGTCGCCGCGTCCAGGCCGACGACCTTGCAAGCAGGTGATCCATCCTCCTCGCTGCTCGATGGTCTCGGCGAGTCCTCCGAGTCAAGGCCAAGCCGCCACGCGGTCGCTTCGCGAGCCTAGACACGTCGGCCACGGCCAAGGGCTGGCAGCTACGAGGAGGAGGATGGGGTAGGACCAGGGAACGGCAGGTCAGGACCCGGTTCTGCTAACGTATTTGCTAACGAGAATCCCCGAAACGTGGGAGACACGGCGAGGGGTAGGAGACGCCTACCATCTTGACGTCTAGGTCGTGGGGGATGCACGGGCACGCCAGAGACGTGGAAGACGTGCGTCGTACTGCTCATAACCCAGCGACCGCCGATCCGCTCTGTTCCGGGGCACATTCGGGGCACATGATCCTGCGATTTGCCGGGAAGCGATGAGATCCGCTGAGATCGCAACCGCAGGTCAGCCCACATGCGGCCCGTATCAGCGGAGGTCAGCACTCCCTGGCCACGAGACCGGGCCTACAGGCCGACTCGTCCCTACGTCCGAGACTCGACCGGATGGCCCTCTGGTGCGAACTGGCATTACCAATTCACCGACGTAGTCAGGGGCCGCCAGCTACCGAGTTGGCAGCCTTGCCAACAGCCGACGCTCATTTGTCAGCCTCCACAACACAGGCAGCCATGATGCCGCTGTAGGATTCTCATCGGAGGATTGTCCGACCCAAAGTCTGGCGGTCGTCAGCGCTTGAGGAAAGAATGAGCGTCATGATCAGAGATATCGCTCTAGCAAGTGGCTCCCTTCCTGCGCCTGGACCTGGATCTGACCCTGAGATCATCTATCACTATACGAACGCCACGGGCTTGCTAGGTATTGTCGAAAAGCGCGTCCTATGGGCGAGCGATGTGTGGTTCATGAATGACACCACAGAGGGGACTTACGGAAGAGAGGCAATTGAGCGGTACCTGCGTTCCAAGAGACCCGCTTCGACCGCAGAAGAGGATTTCCGTCAAACTATCATCAAGATTCTGGCCGGCTTGCCATCCGAAGAAGGATCGAGATCGTACATTTCGTGCCTAAGCGAAAAGGGCGACGACTTGAGCCAGTGGCGCGCTTATGGCGGTGGCACAGGCGTATCAGTAGGCTTCGCCCGCGTCGCCTTGGAGGAGGTTGGACAATCCTTGCCGTCACCTTTGACTTTCACCCTCCGAAAAGTCGCCTATCGGCCCGCGTTGCAGGAGACGTTGCTTGACCCTCACTATATCCCGATAGCATCTGCGTTGCCCAACCCGGCGTCAAGTACCGTACTGCAAACGGAGGCAATAAGGTTTCTTATTGGTGCACTGAATCTCGTTCCTGCCTTGAAACATCCCGCCTTCGAAGATGAAGCGGAGTTTAGAGTTCATGTCTTTCTCGACCCAAAGAATACCCCGGGTGTGCTGAGCTTCAGAAATTCGGCAATGGGAGTGACACCATACATCAAAGTCCCCCTCTGTAGGGAGGGAGAAGATCAGATAACCTCGATGCGCCGAATATATGTTGGTCCCCAGCGCCACCCGAACGAGTCTCGACTAGCAATCAGGCAGCTACTTGATGCCAACGGTTTGAACGATGTAGAAATCGAAATATCAAAAGTTCCTTTGCGGGCGGCATAGCGGGAAACTACGCCCCGGGGAGCGTGCAGCAGCAAAGTGCAGCAACCGCACCGGACAGCGCCGACCACGGCCAACCCCGCGTAGCCCCAGATCTCCGGGGGTTGTCGCGCCCGGCTGTTAAATGCTGGGTGGCGTGAGGCTCGCGGTGAGCTGGTAGGTGATGGGCCGGTTGTCGCCGGGCAGGCTGGGCGGCGCGGTGTTGATCTCCTCTAGGAGCAGGGCCAGAGCGCGGGTGACGCGGGGGCTGCCGGGCTGCTGGAGGGTGACGGTGATCGCGGCGGGTGTGTAGGTGATGACGCCGGCCAGGCCGCGGATGATGGTTTCCCTGGTGATGGCGCGGTATTCGTCGTCGTCACGGAGGTAGGCGTTGAGGCGGCTGGACAGCCAGTGCTCGGCGTTGTGCGCGAGGAGGCGCAGCACCATCTGGAGGCCACGGCGCCCGGTGCGCAGCAGCGCGACTTTCGCGTCGGGATCGATGATATTGGCGGGGAGTTTGGCGGGGATCTTGCCACGGGTGGCCTCGGCCCTGGCCAGTGCCTTCTCGGCCTTCGTGATCGTCTTGCTGACGGCGGGGATGAGGATCTGGTTCTTGGCGGCGGCAGGGATGGCGGGGTCGGCGAGCATGACGGCCATCGCCTCGCGGGCGGCGGCGAGGTTCTTCTCCGCCTTATGGACGGCGGTGTTCGCGGTCTTGCGGGCCGGGTTGCCTGTCACCTTGGTGCTGGCCTGGACAGCGGCGATGTAGTCGCAGATGGCGTCGATCCCGTAGTTCTGCGAGGCGTATTTGAGGAAGTTCTCCTCCCGCCACCGTGATTTCAGCCAGGACAGGATCTCAGCCGGGCAGGCCGCGAAGTCGGAGGTGAGGATCTGCAGCGCGACCTGGCCGTGCTCGAACAAGGTGATCTGCCGCGCGTCGCCGTAATCCTTCAGGTCCACGGTCTCCTCGGCCCAGGCGACCTGGCGTTTCCTGCCGCCGGCGCTGATCGTGGTCAGCACCGGCAGCCGCGACGGGACGGCCAGCGGCGCGCGCCGGTAAGTCACCCAGTCCACGTGCTCGGTCCGGCAGTGGGTGAATACCTGCGCATACGCGCCGCCCCGGTCGAACCCCAGCATGATCGGGGTGCCGGCCGGGGCGGCTTTGCGCAGTTCCGCCAGCGCCAGCGGAAGGGTGACGGCCAGCCCGGACGGCTGCCCGGTGATAAAGCACACCGCCCGGCCGTCGTGGGCGGTGACGTGGGTGTCGGCGTGTCCCCGCTCCGCGCGGCCGCGCTTGTTGTTCCAGCCCTTGCCGACCGGCTTGGCGCCGGCATAGGGAATGAAGTGGTCATCGACGTAGTACACGCCGGAGGTGACCGGGTCGGCGGCCAGCATCGCCGATGCGAACATGGCCTGCAGTGCAAGCGGGTCGGTGCGGTCGGCGATGCCGGCCAGCCGGGGCCGCAGGGTGCTCAGGTCCGGCAGTACCTGCAGGCCGGCCAGCGGCCCGGCGCACGCGGCGGTCAGGTGCTTGAACTGCTCGGTCGTGGCGGCGCCGAGGGCGAAGCAGATGCTGGTCGCCGACAGCAGCGCCACGTCGGCGTACCGGAGCCCGTCCCGGTCTTTCGTCCCGGCGGCGGCGGCCAGGATCGCGCCCGCATCCACCCGGCCGGCGAAGGCGTGCAGCAGCATCGCGCCGGCGTACCGGGAGCAGAAGCCGCCCTCCGCGATCCGCGGCCCGCCCGCCGCCGGGCCTGAGGAAGCATGCCCGGCCGTGCGCGCCAGCCCGGCCCGCCGGGCCGGGACCAGGTCAGTGCCGCGAGCATGCTCCGGCTCAGACTCCGGTTCCGCCGCAGGGCGGCCCGGCCGGGGTGCCGGGCCGGGCTCGGCCGGCAGTTCGGGCTGGGTGTCGAGGGGGCCCAGGCGGCGCAGCACCGTGGACTGGTGCACCCCGAGCCGGCGGGCGATCTCGGCGTCGCTGATCCCGGACTCCCGCCAGGCCCGCGCCCGCGCCCAGGCCTGCCCGGCCAGCTTGCGCCGCGCGCCGGGCTGGCGGACCACCCCGGCGGTGCCCTGGCGCAGCGCCCGGTTCCGCAGCGTGGCCACGTAGTTCTCCGACAGGCCCATCAGCTCAGCGACCGCCTGGCCGCCGTAGCCCAGCTGCCGCAGCGTCACCACCGCGATGTTCCGCATCCCGGCGTCGGCCTCGGCGTAGCTGAACAGCGCCACCGGCCCGGCCAGGATCCAGGTCGTGCCGTCGGTGGTGACGCGGTGCAGGTCCCGCGGCTCTGGCATGCCGTCCAGGATCGCGGCGGCGGCGGGCGTCATGTCCTGATTCTATCGAAGTTTAACAGTTTCCGCGATGATCCAGGCAAAGAATAACCGCAGGTCACACGGCCTGCGGCCAGCTAACTAGCGGAGATCTGGGCCCGCCACGGCGCGGTTCAGGCCGGTGAGGGCTTCGCGGAGCAGGTGAGGGAGGTTCTCGGCGGCCGCGTACTCGGCGAGCACCGCGCACAGGAACAGGGCCAGGATGCGGGCCCGGATCTCACTCTCCGCGCTGACCGGGCCATAGGCGGCCAGCAAGGCCCGGGCCACCTGGTGCCGCCGGCTCGCTGCGCGGATCCTCAGCGGTCATGCGTCCATCGTCGTCTCCGGCCCGCCCGGCGGCGAGGACCGCTGCGCCGTGGGGCTGGGCTGGAGCAATCC
>Ga0307373_10012095_pt1 | contig 12345 bp, 11 predicted proteins | sample OX2MG_FD_202534 | JGI IMG/M metagenome (GOLD analysis project Ga0307373, IMG submission 202534) | Soil microbial communities from Risofladan, Vaasa, Finland - OX-2 | ecosystem: Environmental > Terrestrial > Soil > Coastal area > Acid sulfate soil | place: Finland: Risofladan, Vaasa | collected...
CTAACCCCGCAAGGGGACAAGGGAGTGCCGAGCCGCTGAAGCCACGGCGAAGGCCACGGAAGGCGCCGAAGACCTGGAAGCGCAGGCGCCGAGGAACTCCCCGGGGTAGGGGGATCGGCATGGACAGACGGTGGGCACGGAAACTGGGGAGGCCCTCGTCGGCCCCGGCGGGGCATCGCCGGGAGCAGCCGGTGCGTATAACCGATCAAACGGGAAGTCGCATCGAGCCGACAGGGCGTCGGATGGGGTCGTAGTAGTGACGACGGTCGGGACAACACAACCCGGCTCGAGCGAAGGACCCCTGCTGCATCACGTGCTTGCAAAGGAGGGAAAGGCCGGTGAATGCCTGATGGCTAACGGCACCCAAGACAAGGTCCGAGAACTTCAGACCAAGCTGTACCAGGCGGCTAAGTCGTCGCCGACCAGACGCTTTCACGCGCTTTTCGACAAGGTCCATCGCCCGGACTTTCTATGGAGAGCGTGGGTGGACGTCGCCCGAAACGGTGGCGCACCCGGCGTGGATGGCGTGAGCATCGACCACATAGAGGAGCGAGGCACCGACGGGGTCAGGGAGTTCTTGGACGCCTTGGCCGCCGAGCTCGAAGCAGGCACGTACCGGCCACTGCCGGTGCGGCGGGTGACCATCGAAAAGCCCGGGGGCGGTGAGCGCCATTTAGGCGTGCCCGCCATCCGGGACCGGGTGGTCCAGGCTGCCACCAAGGCGGTCATCGAGCCCATCTTCGAAGCCGACTTCCTCGACTGCTCCTATGGCTTTCGCCCCGGGCGCTCAACGCATCAGGCGATGGACGTCATCAAGGCAGAGGTCGACCGGGGGCGGGTGTGGGTGGTGGACGCCGACATCGCCAGCTTCTTCGATTCGATCCGGCCCGACGTGCTCCGAGCGGCATTGGAGGAGCGCATCAGTGACCGGCGGATCCTGACGCTCATCATGGGGTGGCTGCGATCGGGGGTGATGGCGGGGGAGACCCTGCTACATCCCGAGACCGGTACTCCCCAGGGTGGGGTGATTTCCCCCGTTTTGGCGAACGTGGTTCTGCATCGCCTCGATCGCCAGTGGGCGGCACAACACCAACGACTCGGCGTCCTCATCAGGTATGCCGATGATCTGGCCGTGTTGTGCCCTACGAAGGAAAAGGCTGACGCTGCTCTTGCAGCCTTGGCGGTGATCCTCGCCGAGCTGGGGCTCTCCCTGGCCGAGGCGAAGACCAGCGTCGTGGACCTGCGAGAGCCACGTGCCGGCTTCGACTTTCTGGGCTTCCACCACCGACGAGTGGAGAGCTTTACCCGCAAGGGAAGGTATTTCTGTGCTCGATGGCCCTCGGACCGTTCGGTCCGGCGGGCTAGGGCCAGGATCAGGGCTGTTACCGATAAGCGGTGGACACCGGTTGCGGTCGAGACCATCGTGGGAAACCTGAATCAGTACCTCATCGGTTGGCGGGGTTACTTCGCCAAGGGGAACTCGACGACGGTGTTCCATGACCTCGACGAGTTCACGACGGAGCGGATGGCCCGCTTCATCTCGAACAAGCACGGCCACCACGGTCGGCACTACGGCCTGCGGGTCCTGATCGATCACAACAACCTTGGCCTCGTCCGCCTCGTCGGCAGCATCAAGAGCGGTCCCACGAAAAGCGTCCGGCCCGGCCCGGTGTATGCCGTGTGGTGAAGGGATGTGGTTGAGCCGTGTAAGGGAAAACCTTACGCACGGTTCTTTGGGGGGGCGCTGGAAACGGGGCTGCCCGACAGCCAACTGCGGGTCCCGGGCCGGTGTGCTGAGAAACGCCACCACGATGGCCTGGACGGGACCCAGCTGTCGATCAGTGGCTACCGCGCCAGCGCTCTACCCGGCCGGAAGGCATTGGCTACCAGGTTGCGGTGCCGCCGATGTTCGGGGTCGTCCATCCCGAGGATCATGTGACCCATGACCATGCCGATGGTGTTGTCGTAGCCGGCGGAGCTGAAGGCCTTGGCGCTGCGCAGGATGCGCGAACAGTCTTCGAAGCGGAATGCCGTCCAACTCTCCGCCGGAATCATGCCTTCGGGCATCATGTCCACGCTGACGAGGCTGCCTTTCCAGACCGGCGTCTCCGCCCTCTTTTCGGCGAAGTCGGCGTAGGGGTCGCGCAGATCACCGCCGATCACGTCGTCGAAGGCGTCGAACGGGTCGTAGCTTTCGCTCTTCGTCTGTGTTTGCTCACTCACGGCCTGCCTCCCGGTGTCCGGTGTCGCTGCGGACGAGCCATGGCGGCGAGGCTAGCTCTGCGAGAGGTTGTCCCGCTCAGCGGGACAACCTCATCGGAGAAGCTTGGAGCGATATCGTGCGGTCGGCTTGTAAATGAGTGGCCACTGCTGCCCCCTGGCAACCGGCACTTCCAACGCGGGCCAGACAAAGACACGTTGTGCGATCGGTGTCTACCAACTATGGGCGCCGACGTGACGGTGCCGGACCGAAGCAGATCGGCTCGTCAGATGCGATTTTGGGCGGTGAACAGCAGGTACTCCCAGTCCATGACCGTCGTTTCGCTACCCCGGTCGTGACGTTGGGCCAGCTCGGCGAGGTCGCGGTCGAGCGCAGCTACCCGGTCGGGATCCTGGGCTATGCCCCGGTAGGCGGCGATGGTCGGGCCGTAGCGGGTCTTGAAGTAGTCGCGAAACGCCTCGGAGTTGGCGAAGTGGTCGACTGTGACCGTCTGGCGACGGGGGCTTATGTCGGTTACCCGGTCGCCAAGCAGCGCGAGCACATGGTTCTCGTTTCCCCACAGCGGTGGAGGCTGCGCCCCCGGCGGGGGTGGGGGTGCGTAGGGCTTCATCGTGGCGAGCATCTGACCGATGAACCCCTCCGGGGTCCAGCTGAGCAGGCCGATGGTCCCGCCGGGGCGACAAACCCGGGTCAGCTCGTCGGCCGCGGCCTGATGGTGGGGGGCGAACATGACCCCGACACAGGACAGGACTACGTCGAACTCGCCATCGGCAAATGGCAGTGCCTCGGCGTCCGCTTCGCGCCACTCCACCCGAACGCCGTGCCGGGCGGCCTGTTCTCGGCCCGCGTCGAACAGTTCCGGAGTCAGGTCGCAGGCCACAACGCTTGCTCCGGCCAAGGCTGCGGGGATCGCCGCGTTGCCCGACCCGGCCGCCACGTCCAGCACCCGGTCACCTCGCCTCACCCCACAGGCTTCGACCAATACGGCACCCAGGTCCGGGATGATCTCGGCGGCGACTGTGGGGTAGTCGCCCAGGGCCCACATCGTCCGATGCTTGGCCTTTAGGGCCTGGTCGTTATCGCTCGGCACAGTCATGTCTTTCGCCTCCTATCGCCGTGAAACAGCACCTCTGGGCGGACGGCGGGCCGAGCCGCACGCCGTGAGCTGGCGTCCCCTGTCGGTTCCCTTGGTCACTGCCCTCGGACCCAGAGTAAAGAAGGGCAGGTCGTGGGCCTAGTGCAAGATCAGTACCAGTAGAGTTGGCCGGCGTGGGGTCCGGATACCACCAGTTCTGCCCCGTCTCCAAGGCGATGGAGTTGCTCGACGAGCGCTGGACGATGCTTGTCGTGCGCGAGTTGGTGAGCGGGAGCCAACAGTTCAACGAGATGCGCCGTGGCCTGCCCCGGATGTCCCCGTCGTTGCTGTCCAAACGTCTGCAACAGCTGGTCCGTGCCGGCATCGTGGAACGGCGGACTGACGGCGGTGGCGTGCGCTATGTCCTTACCCCAGCGGGCCAGGAGTTGCGGCCGGTGGTCGAAGCATTGGGTGCCTGGGGGGTCCGTTGGGTCGGCGAACTCGGTGACGAGGACCTCGACCCAAAGCTCCTGTTGTGGGACATGCACCGGAACATCGACCACGCCGCGGTCCCAGGTGAACGGACCGTGGTCCGGTTCAGATTCCCGGACGCACCGGTAAAGGCCCGTCACTGGTGGATGGTGATTACCGCCGAAGACGCCGACGTGTGCGATGTGGACCCTGGTCACCCAGTCGACGTGACGGTGAGCGCCAGCCTGCGCCGTATGGTCGAGGTCTGGCGTGGCGATGTGGCGTGGTCGGAGGCTCTGGGCTCAGGCGCAATCGAGGTGAGCGGCCCCGAGGTGCTTAGGCGATCCCTGCCGCGGTGGTTCACGCTCTCGGTATTCGCTTCGGTACCTCGGCCTGCATAACGTCTGACTGCGCTTACCAAATGGCGCTCAATAATGCGCCGCATTCCGGCAAATCGAGGCCAGATTTACCCACGCGCTATTGCCGGTTATGCAGCCGTGGGGCCGATCACCCGGCCGGTCAACCTGCGCGCAAACGCTCGTGTTGCGCGATTGCGAGCGGGGGCCAACCGTGGCGGGCACACGAAGCCCCTCCGCACACGAAGCCCCTCCGTAGGGTGCCAAATCAAAGTAGAGGGGCGGCTGTACCGGGCAGCCTATCCAGACCCCCTCTGTCTACTATACTAGGCGGATGACAAGCAAGACCCTGCTGAAGTTGCTGACCGGCAGGAGGTTCAACTGTGTGTGGTTCTCCGTCAACGTGGTTCGCACATCATTGTCCAGTGTGGGGAGTGTCGAACTCTGATACCGATGCATTCCAGAGACTTGGCCCCAGGAACCTGGGCCGATATCCGATCGGCGCTCGCGCCGTGTTTGGGAGAGGGGTGGTGGGAATGAAGCGCTTTAAGGTCACGATTCGACGCGATCCGGAGGATCGCACAGCCTGGCTCGTGAATGTGGTGGGTCAGCCGGGGGCCCATACCTTTGGGCGTTCATTGGCTGAGGCGAAGCGTCACGGGAAGGAAGCAGTGGCGCTCTGGTTCGACTTGGAGCCAGATAAATTCGAGATCGACTGGGATGTCCATCTTGGGGTCCTGGCTGGATCGGTCAAACAAGCACGCGCAGCCATGGCTCATGCTGAAGCGGATCGCCATCGCCGAGATGAGGCTGTCAAGACCTTGACGGAGGCGGGGGTTAGCTACCGGGATGTGGCTGAGCTTCTTGGCCTGTCACACCAACGAGTTGCCCAAATCGCCAAGGCATCTTGACCGATCGGGCGTTCAGGGGAGTGATTGCTCCGTCGGGCTTCAGCAGGAGCGTCGAGTGTCCACAGGCGTTCAATCGGCGTATCGGGGTCGAATGCGGAAGGTTGCCGATACCCCTCATTGTGGCTCATCGACCATGTTGACCTGGTCTTTTGGTTTTGGTGCGCCCCTCGGGATTCGAACCCGAAACCTGCGGATTAAGAGTCCGTTGCTCTGCCGTTGAGCTAGAGGCGCATCGATGAGTGTAGAAGATGACGCCCGAGCCGTGGTACGGACAGCACGACGATCATTGGGGTGACCGAGGGGACTTGAACCCCCGACCTCCAGGGCCACAACCTGGCGCTCTAACCAACTGAGCTACGGCCACCGTGCCGGTCCAGCATGACACACGCAACACCTGGCCTGAGCCGGGCCGAGAGGTAGCCTTGGTCCGACGGGACGAAGGGTCCGGCGGTTGTCCGGCCGGGGCCTCCCGCCTCCGTAGCTCAACTGGATAGAGCAGGTGGTTTCTACCCACCAGGTTGCGGGTTCGACTCCTGCCGGGGGCACACTGCCGGGGCACAAAAGTGCTGATCAGCCGATGTAGCCGGTTGACCGGCCGAACTCTCGGGCGCGATCTGGGCGCGAACGGATCGCGTTTTCTTCGTTATCAAGGACGAGTTTCACGGGCGTCACCAGTCCGGCCAGAGCGCCGGCCAGCACCCGGCCGCGGTCTTGGGCCGCATGCTGGCAGGCGAGCGGCTCACGGCGTGCAGTGCCCGGTTCGAGACATCAGCTCCATGGTTACCCCCGTAGGAACAACGTCAGGTGGAGGTGGCGAAGGTCGTGGAAGCGCGGGCCGGGAGTCTGGCACCGGTGAACATCACGGGTCCTGACGGCGCCGAGAATATGGTTCGGGTTCTCCACCGGCCTCGCGTCCACCTGTCGGACAGCTCTTGGCCGACTCGAAATGCCCGATAGGGGGCTCGGGATCCCTGATCGTGCACCCTGGGTTATCACCGATCCGACCTCCGACCCGTAGGAGGTAGGGGGCTTCCGGCCCCGTCCCGATGAATGAACGACGGCCCGTTCTCGTGGCCTGTCAGGCAACTTCTGCCCGGTCCGATGGCGCTTGCAGAGGCGGGTCGGGCGCACTCTGCCCTCGTCGTTGTCTGCGGCCTGAGCGGGTGGCAGAACGATCCCCGACCGGGCATTATGCACTGCCGACAAAGAGTGCCTTCGTGTTCGGTGGATGCGTCGATAGCGGGAGGGCCGATGCCGAGCGCCGATGAGATCCGAGACGTTCAGCGAGCGACGTGGGCCGGGCTCTCTGCGGGCTGGGAGAAGTGGGACTCGGTCATCATGGAGCAGTTGGGCCCGGTCGGCGCAGCGATTATCGAGCGTCTCGAGATCGCTGAAGATCATCAGCATCTCGACATTGCCGCGGGTACGGGTGAACCGGGTTTGAGCATAGCGAGACTGTCGCCGAAAGGACGCGTCGTGCTGACCGACCTCGTAGCGGAGATGCTGGACGTAGCGGCGCGACGAGCCAGGGCGCAGGGGATCGCCAATATCGAGACGAAGGTGTGTGGCGCCGATGATCTGCCGTTCAACGACGCCACATTCGATAGCGTCTCGGTGCGTTTTGGGTACATGTTCTTCCCCGACATGGGCAAGGCGACGGCCGAGTTCGCGCGCGTGCTCAAGCCGGGCGGACGTCTCTGCTCGTCGGTATGGGTCAAGCCCGAGGAAAACCCGTGGACGACGATCGCCATGCAGGCAATTGCCACCGAGGCGGTGGTGGCGCCACCCGATCCGGACGGGCCGAATATGTTTCGGTGCGCTGCCCCCGGATATGTCAGTGCCCTGTACGAGGGCGCGGGGCTGCGCGACGTTGCCGAGTGGGACGTCGACGTCGAACTCGTGACGCCATCGCCCGCACAGTATTGGGAGATGATCAGCGAGCACGTCTCGCTCGCCGTTTCGGCGCTTCAGCAGGTCGACGAACTGGCTCGGGAGCGGATTCGGGCAAACGCCATTGCGAAGGTGAGCGCGTTCGAGAAGGACGGCAAGGTCCGGGTTCCGGGCGTGGCGCGCTGCATCGTGGGAACGAAACAGGACGCGGGCGGCATCCACCCTGACGACGACCGAACCGGCTGGGATCACTCGACGTCGCGATTATGAGCGCGTGGCCCCGGCCGGCCGCAGTTCCGTAGGACGAGTTGCGGGTCGGCCGTGTCGGACGAAGCGGTGGGCGCTACCCCGAGTACAGGGCGGACAACTCCTCAGGATCGACGATGCGGGACAGGACAGATGTCGTCTAGCGTCAGGACCCGTCTGCATCCCCTCGTGGGAGGGGGCGGTGGCGGAGGGACCGGCAGCGCGACGACGGCTGGGACCGGAGGCAATGCCGGGTCGCCGAACACCGGTCAGGTGGTGCCGCGCTTTTGCGGGCAATCGGTGGTGCCGGCAACACGACCGGTGGCAACGGCGGGGTCGCTGACGCGACGCGTGCCCCACCTCCACCGTCACCTACGACGGCAACGGGTCGACGAGCGGCGCTGTCCCAGCTGACGCTGCCGGTCCTTATATCCCTGGGGCGACGGTGACGGTCCTCGCCAACACGGGAGGCCTCGTGGAGACCGGCTATGCGTTCGCCGGCTGGAACACCGCGGCCGACGGTACGGGAACCGGCTACTCGGCGAGTGGGTCTGCGACCTTCGCCATGCCGGCCACCAACGTCGTCCTCTACGCCCAATGGACGGCGAACCCGTGCGCCGCCGGCTCCTACAACAGCGCCACCGGTCACACACCTTGCACACCGGCTCCGGCCGGCTCCTACGACGCCGGGACGGGCAACGCTTCACCCACGCCGTGTCCGGCCGGGACCTACAGCCCGACCCGGGGTGCCAGTTCATGCCCGGACGACGTGGTCATCACCGTCAACGTCTCGGGCACCGAGACCGTCGGCTCGGCACCGTCGTTCTCCCAGAGGGTAACGCCCCGGGGGGCGTTACCCTCTCCGGCCCGCTCTCCTGCGCCACGGCCGGGGGTGTGGCCGTGGGGAGTCTGATCCCGGGGCCGTACACGCTCGACGGGTCCTCCTGCTCGGGGTTGAGCCCATCGGCTCCGGGCTACGTGCTGTCCTACGTCGGGGTCACCCACGGCTTCGTGGTGTCGGCGGCGTCCCCGTGTGGCCCAGGGCTCCAGGCCCACGTCCTGATGGCCACGTCGCGCCGTGGGAACTTCACGGGGCTCTTCTGCGTGAACGCCAAGGGGGTCGGCACCTACACCCCGGGGAACGGTGCCCGGCACGGGGAGCATCATGGTCTCGCGAGGAACGACCTGGATCACCGCCTACGGGAAGAACCTGGCTCTGTTGGGGACCAAGACCGCCAGGTCCAGCACGTACGTTGAGACGGCTCCCTCTCCCATCAAGGCAGGGACGTCTACATTGTCGTAAACGGCGGCAAACTGGGATCAGCCAGGACAGCGCCGATCACCGGTTCCGGTGAGGTCGGGAAGGCCGAAATCTCAAACCGCCCTTCATCGCTTCACCAGTAGGTCCCAAGGCCACGCCCGGTCGGACCCCTGGGCCGGAGGGATCTCGCTCCCGTCGGGGTCCGGGATTTGTCTTGTCCCGACCGTAAGAGACCTCCTTCGGATCGGTGCATCGCCGCCGTGGCGGGTCGAAGTTTGGGCCGTCGTGGATCGCGCGTTGGCAGGTCGTTGGCTCCCGAGGCCGTTCTTGGGTCGCGCGTCCTAGTCACAACTTTCCATGGGTCGGGTGTCCTAGTCACAACTGGTGATTGGTGACGTCGTTTTCGTCGTCTCGGCATCCCCGTTGTGGTTATCGTCCTGGTCGGAAATTGTGTGGACGGCACTTCGGGCGAACGCGAACGAACGGTAAACTGAGAATCGCTCAGCGTGGCCTGTGCGGTGGATGGACATGGCCTGGTGGGGTCGACTCGTCGGCTCCGAGCTTCTCGGGGGGGAAGGTGGAGGTGTGCGGGGTGTTCGTCGCCGCAAGGCGCGTCGCAATCGTCTGAACCGCGGTGTGAGGGGCCGAGGTCCGGCTCGAAGGACCGTGCTGCGGGTGGTCGGCGCATGTCTTGCCTCTGGTGCGGTGATGAGTTCCGCCTGGGCCAGTCCGGCCCGGGCGGCTAAACCGCCGGTCTCGTGGTCCATGCAACAGCAGTATCAGCCGACGACAGGCCCTCTGTTCTCGGTGTCGTGCCCCGACGCCTCGGATTGCTGGGCGGTGGGAATCAACTCCGTGAACGGCGGTGCCGTTGTCGCCACCACCGACGGCGGTGTCACCTGGGCGAACGAGACCCTTCCGAGCGGGACGAAGTACGTGACGAGCATCTCGTGTCCCACCGTCTCGAGCTGCTGGGCGGCCGGACTGGGGGCGGACGGCGCCGTCGTCGTTGACACCACAGACGGGGGCGGCACCTGGAACACCGAGGCCATTCCCAGTGGAACGGCCGAACTCAGAAGGATCTCGTGTCCGACCAGTGCGGACTGTTTCGCAACGGGTACCGGCAACGGTTCCACCCTCGGCAACCTGGTGATCGCCACCACCGACGGTGGTTCCACCTGGAGCACGGAAGCATTGCCTGATGGTGCGTACGGCGTGACCGACATCTCGTGTCCGACGCCGTCCGTGTGCTGGGTGTCGGGCATCAACGAACGGGCACCGGCCGGAGTGATGATCGCCACCACCGACGGCGGTACAACCTGGAACCCGCAGACGCTCCCGGGCACGATCAGGGGAATCGTCAACCTTTCCTGTCCGACGGCCTCGACATGTGCCGCCGTCGCCGGCACTTACGGTTCACCGGGCAGCGTGATCGCCACATCCGACGGGGGAACCAGCTGGACCACCGAGAACCTTCCGAACGATTCGTACGACCTCACCGGAATCTCGTGTGCCACGGCGTCGGCGTGCTGGGCCGTCGGGGAAGACGGAAGCCTTTCGGGTGCCGTGGTGGCCACCACCGACGGTGGGAGCAGCTGGAAGCCCCAGACTTTCCCCGTCGATGCGGTACTGCTCGACGCCATTTCGTGCGGCTCCACGTCGAGCTGCGTCTCCGTCGGTGTCACCGATACTTTCTCCGGAGCGGTGGACTCCACCGTTGACGGAGGTGTCTCGTGGTTCTCCCGGGTTCTTCCCGTCGCTACGGGCATACTCGACGCCGTCTCGTGTCCCACCACGTCGGCCTGCTGGGCCGTGGGCTCCGGAACCGACGATGTGGCCTCCACCACCGACGGGGGATCCCTGTGGAGTGTGAAGGGTCTTCCCGATCCCCGGGCCGTTCTGACCGGCATCTCCTGTCCCACCACGTCGGATTGCTGGGCGGTGGGGGTCGACAGCCGCACAGGCGACGGCGTGGTCCAGGCCACGACCGACGGGGGGGCGACATGGGCCCCTCAGCGCCTCCCCCCCGGGACCGGGCTTCTGACCGGCGTCTCGTGCCCGACCGGGCTGGACTGCTCGACCGTCGGGTACGGCCAAGGCGGCGCCGTCATCGTCTCCACCACCGACGGCGGGACGACCTGGAACTCGCAGGGCGCCCCCGGTCCACTCGGGTCTCCGACCGGCGTGGTCGACGCCATTTCGTGCCCGACGGCCATGTCCTGCTGGGCCGCAGGCTTCGATCATCGTCACCCGAGGGGAGCGGTGATGCGCACCACCGACGGGGGAATCAGCTGGCACCTCCAAGCGCAGCCCCACGGGGTCGGACAATTGGACGGCATCTCGTGTGCCGGCACCTCGGACTGTTGGGCCGTCGGCCGCGGCACCCCCGTCCCCGTCGGGGTCATCGTGGCCACGACCGACGGGGGGAAGCACTGGAGCGTTCAGAAGGTCCCGAGACGATTCGGGAATCTGAAGGCCATCTCGTGCGGTAGCCCCTCGTCCTGTTGGGTCACGGGCAGCCTGAACACGTCGGCCGGGGCCGGAAAAGGGCCCGGAGTCGTGACCTCCAACGACACTTCCGGAGGGATCCTGGCCACCACGAACGGCGGAAAGCGCTGGAGGTCCGAGGACCTACCCGAAGATCAGGGTTCCGTCCTCGGTGTCTCGTGCCCCTCCCCGGCATCGTGCTGGGCGGTGGGCTCGACGACGAATGCCGTCGTGATCCTCACCCTGGGGGTGACGCCGCCCCCGGTGATCACCGGGGTTCCCCGTCATCGCCACCGATCCGTCGGCAGCTAGTGCGGCGAGCCGGAGCGGGTCCCCCGGCAGACATCCATGTCTGCAGAGCGACGAGTGGTCGCGGTCGGGAGAAGAGGCAGCCCTGGGCCACGTCACATCCCATGAGCCGGAGCTCATCGAGAACGTCCTGCGTCTCCACGCCCTCGGCGACGACCCGTAGCCCGAGGGCGTGGCCGAGGTCCACGATGCAACGGACGATGGCCGAGTGCGCCGGAACCGACGTCATGTCGGTCACGAATGCCTGGTCGATCTTGAGCTGGTGGACAGGAAGCGAGGAGAGGAAGCCGAGAGAGGTCTGTCCGATACCGGAGTCGTCGATACTGATCCGGACACCGTGAGCCGAGAGCTCGGCCAACACGTCGGCCGCGTGCGCCGGATCGGTGAGCAGAGCCGTCTCGGTGATCTCGAGGGTGAGGCGATCGGCTGACACGGCGTGGTCCCGCAGGGCGGCGAGCACCGGGGTGGCGAACTCCCCGCTGCCGAGGTTCCGGGCCGCCACGTTGATCGAGACGGCGAGCTGCGAGAGTTCTGAGCCCTCGACCGTTGACAGAGGCAATCCGCCGACCTGAACCTCCTTCTCGATGACCTCGCGCAACCGACGCCGCCCGTCGTCGGGATCGTCGACATCACACAGGATCACGCCGAACTCGTCACCACCCAAGGGCCACGGCATCCTGAGGCCGGGTGAACGCCGACAGCCGTCGTGCCAACTTGGTCAGCAGCTCGTCACCGTTGTGGTGACCCCGGGGTGTCGTTGATCTCCTTGAACCGGTCGAGGTCGATGATGGCGAGAGCGGTGTGCGTCCGGTGTCGGACGGCGTCGGCCGCCGCCGATTGCGCGCAGCGATGGAAGAGCGCTCGGTTGGGCAACTCGGTCAGCACATCGTGCTCGGCCAGGAAGCGGTTGCGCGTCAGCTGCTGACGGAGCCCCGGGCTGAGGGTGACGGACAGGGCGAAGAGGATGAGGTAGAGCACGCCGAGACCGAGGGCGAGGTCGCCATAGAGCTGGTGGAGCCCCGAGGCCACGTCGACATTGATGGGTGTGTAGGGGAGATAGATCTCAAGGACTCCCACCGGGTGGGTCGGAGATCCGGCCGGAGCTGGAGGTAGACCCC
>Ga0307373_10012096_pt1 | contig 12345 bp, 11 predicted proteins | sample OX2MG_FD_202534 | JGI IMG/M metagenome (GOLD analysis project Ga0307373, IMG submission 202534) | Soil microbial communities from Risofladan, Vaasa, Finland - OX-2 | ecosystem: Environmental > Terrestrial > Soil > Coastal area > Acid sulfate soil | place: Finland: Risofladan, Vaasa | collected...
TGGCTGACCCAACCCTCTGGGCTGGCCATGAATGTGGCCGATCTTCTGGGGATGGTGGCGGCTCTGCGGCAGGCGGGTGCCACCCAGGTCGGGCTGTATTCGACCGCAGGTCAGTGGGCCGAGATCACCGGCGGCGACAGCCCCGCTCTCGGGTCGCTCAACGGCCTGCCGGAGTGGGTGCCGGGGGCGAGCACGGTGGCCGGCGCGGTGTCTGCCTGCGCCGCCCCACCCTTCGCGGCGGGGCCAGTGGATCTCGCCGAGTGGCAGGGCCAGCCGGTCGACGGAGATGTGCTCTGCCCCCTGGGTGCCCCCACCCAGCTCGCGGCGGTTCCCCAGAGCGGGCAGGCTCAGCTCAGCTGGACCGCTCCGGCAGCCGGCGGCAGCCCGCTCACCGCCTACACCGTGGCCGCCACCGACACCACCACGGGGACGGCGCTGCCGCCGGTCACGCTCTCGGGAAGTCCTCCGCCCACGACGGCGACCATCACCCAGCTGGTGTCCGGGGACACCTACAGCCTGGAGGTGACCGCGAGCACCGCCCAGGGGACCGGGCCCGCCTCCGCCCCGCTGGCCGTGACGGAGCCTGCCCCGTTCCACCCGCTGGCGCCGATGCGCCTGTGTGACACCCGACCGGCGGCGACCCCCGTCACGGCCTGCACCGGGCATGACCTGGGGCCGGGCGCTGTGCTCACCGTGCCCGTCGCGGGGGTGGTGCCTGCCGGGTCGACCGCCGCCCCCGTCCCGCTGGGGGCGACCGCGGCCGTCCTCAACCTGACCGCGACCGACACCACCCGCGCCTCGGCCCTGACCGTCTGGCCCGCCGGGGCTCCCCGCCCGCGTGCCCCCGCCCTCAGCTGGACGGCGGGGGCGACGGTCGCCGAGCTCGTCACCGTGCCGCTGGGGCTGACCGGGGCGGTCGACCTCTTCAACCGGCGAGGTGCGGCGGCGGTGGTGGTGGACGTGGAGGGGTACTACGGCCCCGCCAGCCCAGCCTCTCTGGGACTCGGCCTCACCCCCGTGGAGCCCACGCGTCTGTGCGACACGCGCATCGGGGCACCCGAGGCCGGCCCGTGCGCGGGGCATTGGCTGGGTCCCGCCTCCACCCTCGCCGTGGCGGTGACGGGCGGCGTGGTCCCGGCCGGGGCGGCCGCCGCGGTCCTCACCGTGACCGTGACCGACACCACCGCCTCCTCCGTCCTCACGGTGTGGCCGGCGGGGTCGGCGCGCCCGCTCGCCTCGACGCTCAACTGGGCTGCAGGCGCCACCCGGTCGAATCGCGTGATCGTGCCGCTCTCGACGGCGGGAGCGATCGACCTCTACAACGCCCACGGCTCGGCCGCCGTGGTGATCGACGTGGCGGGGTATTTCGGGAGCGCTGGGACCGGTCTCTTCGAGCCGGTCGCGCCGCTCGCCGGCTGCGCCACCGCGGCGGCCGGGAGTCCCGTGACGGTGTGCAGCAGCCGGTCGCTGGTGGCGGGGAGGGCGCTCACCTTCCCGCTGGCCGGGAGCGGCGGGGTCCCCGCCTCGGCCGCCGCGGCCCTCGTCACCGTGATCGTGACCGCCCCCACCGCCGCGTCGTACCTCACCGCGTATCCGGCGGGGACCCCGCGGCCGCTTGCGTCGGACGCCAACGTCACGGCCGGGGAGGTGCAGATCTCCCAGATCGTGGTGGGCCTGGGGACCGGCGGCGCGATCAGCCTGACCTTGGCCGCGGGCGCGGCCGAGGTGGAGGTCGTCGTGACGGGGTGGTTCACCTGACCCTGCCCGGGGCGCCGGGGGATGGGGGTCAGCAGACCCTCGGCGAGGCGGCCATCGGGGATGCGGGGGGGCGCTCGCGCGGGGCATCGGCGACGGCTTCGGTCGGTCGCGTGGGGTGGGGGCCGACGGAGAGTTGATCGAGCCGGGCGTGCTCCGCATCTCGCATCGTGATGCGTGGCACGGGTCACCAGAGCGGTACCATGACGTCATGCGCACGACGGTCGTGCTCGACGAGGATGTTGCCGCCGCGGTGGAGAGCCTCCGCCGCGAGCAGTCGCTGGGCCTCAGCACAGCCATCAATCAGCTGGTCCGGGCCGGCCTCGTCCGGCGGCCGCCCCATCCGCGCCGGACGCTCCCGCATCGACCTCTGGGGGCACGCCTCGACCTCGCCAACGTCGCCGAGGCGCTCGAGCTCGTCGAGGGGACGGGCGCGCGCTAATGCTGGTCGACGCCAACCTGCTCCTGTATGCCGTCGACGAGGCCAGTCCCTTCCACCGCCGCTCGGCTGGGTGGCTCCAGTCCGTCCTCGACGGCCCGCGCCGGGTCGGCTTCCCCTGGGCGGTGCTCTCCGCCGTGGTGCGTCTCAGCACGCATCCGCGTGCCTTCGAAACCCCGCTCAGCCCCGATGCCGCGGTGGATTACGTGGACCACCTGCTGGGATATGAGGCGGCCTGGGTGCCGCAGCCGACGGAGCGCCACGCCGCCGTGCTCGGCGCTCTGGTCCGCCGTCACCAGCTGCGCGGCAACCTTGTCAGCGATGCGGACCTGGCAGCCCTCGCCGTCGAGCACGGCTGCACCGTCTGCTCCGCCGACACGGACTTCGCCCGCTTCGACGAGGTGCGCTGGCTCAACCCGCTTGCCGGGCGGTGAGCGCAGGCTCAGCCCGGCCTGGCCTCCCCGGGCGGGTCCACCGGCTCGGGCGGGTGCACCCGCCCCAGAAGGTAGCCGCGAGCGATCATGGTGTCGAACTGGTAGACGGTGCTCTCCCGCCCCGCCAGCGGGCCGGGCCGGAACCCCCGTGAGCTGACCCCGCGCTGGACCGCCTCGCAGGCGTCCCAATCCTCACGGTTGGTGATGTCCCAGAACTCGGCGGCGTAGGTGGGGCTGAAGCCCTGAGTCGCGATCGCCTCGGGCGCGAACAGCCACTCGCACTCGATCCGGCTGCGGCCGGGCCCCAGCGGCTCCAGCCGGTGGGTCATGACGTAGTCGGGATGGAGCGAGATCAGCAAGTTGGGGAAGACCCCGAAGTAGTGCACCTCCCGCAGCCGCTGGGGGTCGAGCCGAGGCAGCGGCCGTCCCAGGCTGCGCCCATCCAGCGACATGGTCTCGGCGTGGTCCATCAGCAGCATCGGGCCGCCCGCGAACATCCCCTGGGCCACCAGGTCGCGACTGCTGTCCGGCGGCGAGACCCGGCAGAGCTCGGGATGGATGCTGGGGCAGTGGTAGCACTCGTGATAGTTCTCGACGATCAGCTTCCAGTTCGCCGCCACCTCGTAGTCGTGGCGCTCGGCCACCACCAGCCGCTCCGGTTCCCAGTCCTGGACCAGCTCTCCGAGGTTGCCCAGGTACTGGTCGAGCGGCTCCGCGTGGCCGTCGGGGTTGACGAAGATCCAGCCGTGCCACTCCTGCATGCGGATCGGAACCAGGCCAAATTGGCCGGGGTCAAAGTCGCGCCCGCCGTCGAAGCGCGGAGCGGCCCGGAGCGAGCCGTCGAGGCCGTAGGCCCAGGCGTGATACGGGCACTTGATGGCGCGCTTGCGGACCTCGGCGCCCACCGGCAGCAGCTCGTGCCCGCGATGCCGGCAGACGTCGAAGAAGGCATGCAGCTGACCGTCGGCGTCGCGCGTCAGCAGCACCTGCTCGGTGCCGGCCCGGACCGCCCGCTGGCTGCCGGACGCAATCGCCTGCGAGCGGCCGACCACCACCCAGGTGGCGTCGAAGAAGTGCTCCAGCTCCCACGCCGCCACCCCGGGGTCGATGTAGGCGGCGCGCGGGAGGATGTGCGCCTGACCCAGCGGCGCCAGCGTCCGCGCCAGCTCCGCGGGGTCGACGGGGGCGCGGGAGGGTGAGCTCACGGTGCCAGCCATGCCAAGCCTCCTATCTGGAACGGCGGTTCAGTATAGGCCAGGGTCACCCGTGGGGGACCCGCGCCACCGCCCGCGGGTCGCGGTCGACCACGCAGCAGCCGTCGGGACACCAGCCGTCGGGCCAGGGGCCCTCGCCTGACTCCGCCAGCCGGGGGGCGTTGTCGCAGCGCTCGGCCAGCAGCGCCCGCACCACCCCGGCCAGTTCGACCCCGGGGGTGGCCGCCCGCGCCAGCGGGAGGCCGAGCTCGTCCGCCAGCTGGCGCGCCTCGACATCCAGGTCGTAGCGCACCTCCACGTGGTCGCTGACGAACCCCAGCGGCACCAGCACCACCGCGGGCACGCCCTGCTGCTGCAGCTGGCGGAGGTGGTCGAGCACGTCCGGCTCCAGCCAGCGCTGCTGGGGCGGCCCGCTGCGGCTCTGCCAGACCAGGTCGACCGGACCCTCCGCTCCCAGCCGGTCGGCGACCAGCCGGGCGGCGATGCGCAGCTGGTCCTGGTAGGCGCCCCCGGCGGGACCCGCTGCCCGGGCCATCGCCAGTGGGACCGAGTGCGCCGTGAAGACCAGCCGCGCGCCCGATCGCACCGGCTCCGGCAGCGTCGCCCGGGCGGCCCGCGCGGCCCGGGCGAACGCCTCCAGGAACAGGGGGTGGTCGTACGGGTGGCGCAATCGGCTGATGACCGGAGCCCGTGGGCCCACCGCCGCCCGGGCTCGGGTGATGTCCTCCAGGTACTGCCGGCACGACGAGTAGCCGGCGAAGGCGGCGGTGATGAACGCCGCCGCGTGGCGGATCCCGGCGTTTGCCATCTCGGCGACGGCGTCGGCCAGCAGGGGTGCCCAGTTCCGGTTGCCCCAATAGACCGGAAGGCGGGGCCCGTCGCGGTCGAGCTGGTCCCTGATGGCGGCCAGCAGCTGGCGATTCTGGTCGTTGATCGGACTGCGGCCCCCCAGCTGCTGATAGTGTTCGGCGACCGCCTGCAGCCGCTCCCGGGGGACTGGGCGACCCCGGGTCACGTTCTCCAGGAAGGGGAGGACGTCGTCTGGCCCCTCGGGCCCTCCGAATGAGACCAGCAGCAGCGCCTCGGGCCGGCTCATGCCGGCCGGCGGGCGATCACCCGCCCGGTGCCGCCCGGTGGTCGCCGAGCAGGCCCCGGGTCGGCGCCGCGCGCCGTCGCCGCCGGCCCCGCTCGCTGCGGGCGGGCTCGCGGGCACGGGACGGCGCGCGCTGCCCTCCCGCCTGTCCGGCGCCCGGGCCGCGTCAGGGCGGAGGGGGAGGCAGCGATGACGCGGCCCGCCCGGCCCGCCGCGCGGGAGCCGGACTCGGTCGCGGCGCCCGGGCCCGAGCCGGGACGCGGCGCGACCCGGAGGCGAGCGCGGCCCGGACGTGGAGCGCCGCTCCCACGATCCCGGCCTCGTTCTGGAGCTGGGCCGGCACCACCTCCCCCTGCGCGTGCAGCCGGGGCAGGAACCGGTCGGAGCGGGCGCTGATGCCGCCGCCCACGATGACCAGCTCGGGATTCAGCAGCGCCTCCACCCGCTCCAGGTACTCGTCCAGACGTTTGGCCCACGCCCTCCAGCTGAGGTGGCGCTCGTCTCTCACCCGGGCCGATGCACGCCGCTCAGCATCCCGCCCGCGGATCTCGATGTGGCCGAACTCGGTGTTGGGGACCAGCTGTCCGTCCATGAACAAGGCGGTCCCGATGCCGGTGCCGAGCGTGATCATGAGCACCACCCCGCTGCGTCCGCGGCCGGCTCCGAATGCCATCTCCGCCAGGCCGGCGGCGTCGGCGTCGTTGATGACGGTGACGGAGCGGCCGGTGGCGTGCCCCAACAGCCGGTGGGCGTCGATCCCGACCCAGGCAGGATCGAGATTGGCCGCACTCCGGATCACACCCCGCATCACCACCCCCGGGAAGGTGCAGCCGATGTGGTGGCTGCCGCCGAAGTGCCGGCTGATGCTGGCCACCACCTCAGCGAGCGCCTCCGGCCGCGAGGGCATCGGGGTCGCGATATGCACCCGCTCGGCCAAGAGGCGGCCGTTGGCGGTGTCCACCGGCGCGCCCTTGATCCCGGACCCGCCGATATCGATGCCGAGGAACTGATCCACCTGCGCCCTCCGCCCCGGTCGGTCGCGGCCGCTCGCGGCCCGAGCCCGGATGTCGTCAGCGCCCATCATGACGCCGAGGGGCGAGGCCGCGGGGGACCGCGGCCGGCCCGGGCGCCCGGCGCGGGACCACCACCACGGCGAGGGTGATCTGTCCCTGGCGCCGCGCCTCCCGCGCCGTCGTGCGCAGCACCTGGGCGGCGAGCGGCGAGATCGACTCGGCCCAGACCTCGAAGCCGCGGTTGAGGACGGCGACTGACGGGGTGCGGGCCAGCGCCTCACGGAAGAGCCGCGCCACCGCTTCCGGCAGCGGGTCCCGGACCTGCGAGCGCACCCAGGCGACCGCGAGGTCGTCGGCGGCAGCCGAGTGAGGCTCCTCGGCGACCAGCGCCAGGATCCGAGTCGCCAGCTGATGCATCCGCTCGAACAGGACCACGTGGTCGGGGACCTGAACCAGTCGCTCCAGGAGGTCGGTGACCGCCGCGGGCAGCACCATCTGGCCGAACAGCTCGGGCACCGGCAGGCCCCAGTCGCCCCCCAACAACAGCCGGTACGCGTCGGCCGCCCCGTCCGAGAGGGGAGCGGCGAGCCGCCCGAAGATCCCGAGGCTCTCGCGGTGAGCGGAGGCGACCCGGGCCACCATCCGGTCCGGGGGGAGGTCGGGGTCGCGCAGGGCGGTGTCGACCGCGGCCAGCAGGCGGTCGAGGCGCTGGCGCTCCCGCGCCAGGGTGTCGCGGTGGCGGCCGAGCGCGTCGCGCAGCCCGTCCGGACCGGGACGGAGCGAGGCAGCGATCTCATCCAGGCCCATCCCGAGGCTGCGCAGCAGGTCGATGTGGAGGAGCCGGAGCACGTCCTGGGCGGCGAAGTGACGGTAGCCGCTCTCGGCGTGAGCCAGCCGCACCAGCCCGCGCTGCTCGTAGTGGCGGATCCGGCCCGGGGTGATCCCGGTGAGGGCGGCCACCTGGCCGATCGTGAGGGGGGAGGGGGCGGTCGCGCGCCCCCCGGGAGGGTCGACCACGAGCTTGACTCTCCGATGATGAGAAGGTTGATTATGGTGCCACAACGATCCGCTGCCGTCCGCCCCGGTCCCGCGAGGTGCCCGATGTCCATCCCCCTGCGCCAGAAGCTCAAGGTCGGAGCCTACGTCGCCCGCCAGCGGCTGCGACGCAACGACAAGTTCGCCCTGGTGCTCCAGCTGGAGCCCCTCTACCAGTGCAACCTTGAGTGCGCCGGATGCGGCAAGATCCAGCATCCCGACGACATCCTGCGGCGACGGCTCTCGGTGCAGCAGTGCATCGACGCGGTCGAGGAGTGCCACGCCCCGGTGGTGTCGATCGCGGGCGGTGAGCCCCTGGTGCACAAGGAGATCGATCAGATCACCCAGGCGCTGGTGGAGCGCAAGCGCTTCGTGTACCTGTGCTCCAACGCCGTCCTGCTCGAGAAGAAGCTCGACCTCTTCACCCCCAACCCCTACTTCGCCTGGTCGATCCACCTCGACGGCCTGCGCGAGCGTCACGACCAGTCGGTGTGCCGGTCAGGGGTCTTCGACAAGGCGGTCGCGGCGGTGCGGGAGGCCAAGCGGCGCGGGTTTCGGGTGACCACCAACACCACCTTCTTCACCCAGGACAACGCCACCACCGTGCGCGAGGTGCTGGACTTCCTCAACGACGATCTCCAGGTCGACAACATGCAGATCTCGCCCGGCTACGCCTACGAGAAGGCTCCCGACCAGGATCACTTCCTGCAGGTCGAACGCACCCGCGAGGTCTTCCGCGAGGCCTTCGCCGAGGGCCGCCGCAAGCGCTGGCGCCTCAACCACTCGCCGCTCTTCTTGGACTTCCTGGAGGGCAAGGTTGACTTCAGCTGCACCGCCTGGGCGATCCCGTCGTACTCGGTGCTGGGCTGGCAGCGACCCTGCTACCTGCTCGGCGAGGGTTACGCCACCAGCTACCGCGACCTCCTCGAGACCACCGAGTGGAGCCAGTACGGCCGCGGCCGCAACCCCAAGTGCGCCAACTGCATGGCCCACTGCGGCTACGAGCCGACCGCGGTGGTGGCCACCACCCACTCCCTCAAGGAGTCACTGCGGGCCGCGCTCGCCAGTTGACCCGGGTGGGCCCGGAGGGCGCTCTCGTCGGGGGGGTGCCCCCGGCCAGGGGCGAGGTCGTCCGGGTGACGGTCCCGGCCGGGAGGGCGGCGGCGGTGGCTCGGCCGGATCTGGGCCGCGCTCGCGCCCGGCGCCCGTGTCGCCGCCCCCGCCGAGACCCGTGAGCACGTGGGGCGGCTCGATGGTGCCGCCCGCCCCGCCGGCGGCGGCCTCTGGGGCACCCTCGAGCCGCGGGGCGAGTCCAGGCCCGGGACCCGCCCGGGCGGGTCCCGGGGGATGGCGCCGGTGGGATCTCAGCCTGGCCGAGGGAGTGGAGCGGATCGCCACCGGGGAGCGGGGGGAGGGGCGGGCGCAGCCGGCCTGCGAGCCGGCGTCCTGGAGATGATCGCGACCCGCCCCGCGGCCGCCTGTGGCCAGGGGCGGGGGTAGACTCGCAGGATGCCGTCGACGGAGTTGCGGGCCGTTCCCACCGACCGGCTCGGGCGGCGCCTGCGCGACCTGCGGGTCTCGGTCACCGACCGCTGCAACTTTCGCTGCGGCTACTGCATGCCGCGCTCCACCTACTGTCCCGGCTTCCGCTTCGCGGCTCGCGCGCAGATCCTCAGCTTCGAGGAGATCACCCGGGTGGTCGCGCTCGCCACCCGCTGCGGGGTGCGCAAGGTGCGACTCACGGGCGGGGAGCCGCTGCTGCGGCGCGATCTGGCGGGATTGGTGGCGCGGCTCGCCGCCCTGCCCCAGGTGGAGGACCTGGCGCTCACCACCAACGGCAGTCTGCTGACGGCTCATGCCCGCGCCTTGCGCCAGGCGGGCCTGTCGCGGGTGACGGTCAGCCTGGACAGTCTGGACGAGCAGGTGTTCCGGCGCATGCACGATGTCGAGGTGCCCCTGGCGGCGGTGCTGGCCGGGATCGCGGCGGCCCGGGCGGCGGGACTCGGCCCGGTGAAGCTGAACACGGTCGTGCGCCGCGGCCTCAATCAGGACGGAATCCTCGATCTCGCCGACTTCGCCCGGAACGAGGGGCACGTCCTGCGCTTCATCGAGTACATGGATGTGGGCCACAGCAACGGCTGGCGCCTCGATGAGGTGGTGCCGGCGCAGGAGATCATCGAGCGGATCGCCCAGGTCCACCCGCTCGACCCGCTGCCGCCTCGCACCCCGGGCGAGGTCGCCCGCCGCTACCGCTACCGGGACGGCGGCGGTGAGGTGGGGGTGATCGCGTCGGTGACGCAGCCCTTCTGCGGAGCCTGCACCCGGGCCCGGCTGACCGCGCAGGGGCGCCTGTACACCTGCCTCTTCGCCACCGAGGGCACCGACCTGCGCGCCCCGCTGCGCGCGGGGGCGTCCGACGACGAGATCGTGGCGCGGCTGGCCGGGGTCTGGCGGGAGCGCACCGACCGGTACTCGGAGCGGCGCACCGCGGCGGGCCCGGACCCCAGTCGGGTGGAGATGTCCACCGTCGGGGGCTGACCCCGCGGCTGGCGGCCGGGGCCGATCAGCTCGCCCCGGGCTCCCGGCGCATCGCCCACAGGGTCGGCCCCCCGGGCGGGCGCGTCTGCCCGATCACCGCGAAGCCCCGGCGCGCGTAGAAGGCGACATCCCGCGCGGTCGCGGTGTGGAGCAGGGTGGGCACCTGCTCGAGGTCGCTGCGCTGGGTCCCCTGCTGGAGCAGCGCCGAGCCCAGCCCCTGGCCCTGGAGCGCGGGATCGGTGCCCAGGATGGAGAGGTAGCGGTAGGGCTGGGGCGGGAGCTCGCGCATCAGGGAGGCGAAGGTGGTCGCCACCACCGGCAGCCGGCGCCCGAAGACCCGCAGCGCCTGGGCGGTGAGCCGCGCCTGCGCCCACCAGCTGAGTCCGGGAGGCCCCGCCGCCGGCTGGGGCGCTTGCCAGAGCGCCGCCGCCCCGAGCCCCTCGACGGTGACCAGCTCGCCCTGGGTCAGCCGGCTGGCCGCCAGCTCCCAGGCGATCATCTGTGCCAGCCGGCGGGGGCGCGGGCCGGGGTCGGGGAAGATCCAGACCGTGGTGGGGTCATCGGCGAAGGCCCGGGCCAGCATCCTGGTCAGGGCCGGCCGCTCCGGCGCCGCCGCCATCCGGCACGCCGGGCTGGGTCCGCCGACCATCCCCGGCCGGTCGGTCGCGGCCGGACCGTGCGGGTCGGAGCCGATCAGATGCCCGCCGGCTCCAGCAGGACGGTGTCGGGGGTCAGCGGAAGGTCGAACGCGAGCACGACCCCGCCGCGCTCCGCGACCCAGGTGGCGAACTGCTGGTGGAGGGGGTGCGGGAGGTATGCCGCCAGCTGCTCGGCGCCGTCGAACTCGATCATCAGGCCGAGCTCGTGGCCAAGCGAGCGCCCGCTGACGTCGGCCCCGAAGCGGACCCGGCGCAGGCCGTCGATGGTGCCGATCCAGGCGGCGATCTGCTGGCGCATCTGGGCGACCTCAACGGCACCCAGCCGGACGGGGAAGCGGAACAGGACCAGGTGCTGGACCGGGGTGGCGGCCTTAGCCATCAGAAGAACTCGAAGTATTCGCGCTGCTCCCAGTCGGTCACCTCACCCAGGAACCGGCTGACCTCCGCTCGCTTCAGCAGCACGATGTAGTCGACGATCTCCCGTCCCAGCGCCTGGCGGAAGAAGCTGTCGTGGTCGAGGGCGTCGACCGCCTCCCACAGCGCCGCCGGCAGGCGGGGCGCCTCCTCCACGTAGGGGTCGGTTTCGACCAGGGGCGGCGGGGTGAGCTGACGCCGGATCCCGTCCAGGCCGGCGGCCAGGTTGGCGGCCAGGTAGAGGTACGGGTTGGCCGCCGGCTCGCCCAGGCGGTTCTCCAAGTGGCTGGTGGGGTCGCCGGGCTGGCCCTGCACCCGCAGCATCGCACCCCGGCTCTCCACCGCCCAGTTGACCCGGTCGGGCGCGAACGAGTACGGCTTGAAGCGCTTGTAGCCATTGATCGTGGGGGTGGTGAACGCCGTCATCGCCAGCGCGTGCTCCAGGATCCCGGCGGCGAAGTGGTCACCGAGAGCGGACAGGGGCCGGGTCCGGTCGGTGGCGAAGACGTTGGCGCCCGCGTGGTCCTGCAGGGACAGGTGCAGGTGCCAGCCGCTGGAGGTGATGTTGGGCAGGTGAGGGCGGCACATGAAGGTCGCGTGGTAGCCTTCGGCGTGGCAGATCTGCTTCACCGCGCTGCGGAACAGCACCATCGCGTCGGCGCTGCCGAGCCCGAGCTGGGGGTCGAAGGTGAACTCGCACTGACCCGGTCCCCACTCGTCCTCCATCGTCCGCAGCGGCAGCCCCATCTGCTCCAGGTGGTCGCGCAGCACCGTCAGGATCGGGGTGAGCTGGTCCAGCCGGGTCTCCGAGAGCGCCTGATAGCCCTGGGCGAGGATGCTGACCTCGGGCGGCGCCGCCGGCCAGCCGGTCTCATCGGACCCGATGCGGCGGGACTCTCGCCGGGTGATGTAGAACTCCACCTCCAGCCCGGTGACGAACTCGTAGCCCATCTGCCGGGCCGCCTCCAGCTGGGCCCGCAGGACGTTGCGGGTGGACAGCGGCACCGGCCGGCCGTCGCTGTAGAACATGTCGCACAGCACCCAGGCGGTGGCCGGCGCCCAGGGCAGCACGACGAAGGTGGTGGGGTCGGGCACCAGCACCACGTCGGGCGAGCCGGTCAGCTCGGGGATGCCGAGTCCGATCCCGGCCGCGAACAGGTGCGTGAAGACGTGGTTGGTGGTGTCCATGCTCAGCAAGGCGCTGGTCATGTCGAGGCCGTTGCGAAGCGCCGCCGGGAAGTCGGGCGCGGAGCAGAACTTGCTGCGGGTGGCGCCGTGCTGGTCGGCCCAGCTGAGCCGGACGGTGCGGATCCCCCGCCGGGCAACCTCGGCGACGGCGCGCCCGCCGGCCTCGAGCTGCGCATCGGTGAGGAGTCCGTGCTGCTCGACGAAGCCGAGCTTGCCGACCCCGAGGTCGCGCAGCGGAGTCGTGGGCATGCCTACCTCCTCGCGTCCGTGGACCCGACCGGTGGGCAGATCCCCGGCGGGACCACCCGGGCGGTCCCCTGGCCGACCCGGCTCGCCGCGCGGGCGGCCGGCAGACACCGGCTGATCAGCGCGGCGTCGGCCGAGTGCAGAGCGGTGCTCGCCACCGTGGCATCCTCCAGCCGGAACTGCCAGAGAGGGTTTCCGGGATTGCCAGCATAGACGAGGAGGTCCCCGTCCCCGGCCAGGCAGGCGAGGTTGGCCGAGCCGCCCAGGCGGCGGTGGGTCTCGGCCAGCGCCGTGGCGGCGGCCACCGGCTCTCCCCG
>Ga0307373_10012100_pt1 | contig 12342 bp, 13 predicted proteins | sample OX2MG_FD_202534 | JGI IMG/M metagenome (GOLD analysis project Ga0307373, IMG submission 202534) | Soil microbial communities from Risofladan, Vaasa, Finland - OX-2 | ecosystem: Environmental > Terrestrial > Soil > Coastal area > Acid sulfate soil | place: Finland: Risofladan, Vaasa | collected...
CGCCGGCGTGGTCCAATCGTTGAAGCTCAAAAACAACAAGTCCGGCAAGCGCTACGCGACTTTCTCGCTCGAAGATCGCGCCGGAATCCTCGAGGCGATCGCGTGGCCCGAGACCTACACCAAGTACGAGGCGCTAATCGCCGGCGATGATCCGGTCCTGGTCCGCGGCAAGCTCGACGTTGACGAGGACCGCTCCCAGATAATCATCGATGAAATCCGCCTGCTCAGCGCCGCGCTGGTTGATTCAGTGCGCGAGGTGCGAATCCGCGCGCAAAAGAGCCGCCTCGAAAACGGCGGCCTCGACGCGCTCTACGCCGCCCTCAAGCGCCATCACGGCAAGTCCGTGACCTACCTGCATCTAGGCCTAGAAGACGGCCGCGAAGCGGTCCTCCTCCTAGGCGACGACTTCCGCGTCTCGGCGACGGACTCCTTCGTAACCGAAATGGAACAGCTACTATCCCCCGGCGCCATCCAGTTGAGGTAGATACGCAGATTGCTATATCGCGCGAGCGGCGAGCGCGATGAGAAGGTTATAGAATGGCAATAATACGAGAGATGACGCTTAGGGTTATTGAGAAGGATTCTCCTCACACCGATGCGGAGTGTACTTATTCGATTGTTGACGAGCCTGACGGCGCGAAGATGCTTCAGATCGACACCTACGGTTCCGAGCATCGCCGCTTCCCCGGAAAGGTGAGCCAGTCCATCCGATTTTCCCCGCAGGCGCTCCAACAACTGATGAAGATAATTCGGGAAAATTTCTCCGATGGATAGGTCCGCGTGCCTGCGACCTATCCGTGGCTGCATATCATACTGGCAGTTCCGTAATTAATGGCTGGACTATATTGGTGGGTCATTCCCGCGCCCTTCGACATTGCTCAGGGCAGGCTCCGGCTGCCGCGCGAGAGCTTGTCCTGAGCGGAGCCGAAGGAAATCCCGAAATCCTTTGGTCGAGCTGTCGCGTGCGCAACCGGAATCCGGGATTCCTCGCGCGCGGCAGCCACGCACACGGGAATGACACATCAGCGTCGAAAGCCTTCGATTTTCAAAATGAACCATTGCCCAAAATTCCGCGGACTTGATCGGTGACGAAAAATGCGAAGACCCGAAGCGCGGCGCTTTCTCAGGCCGGTGGTTCGTAGCGCGGCTGCGAGGAAAAGGGTTCTGCGGCGAGACCAGTTCAGTTGCCAGGTATGTGGGTCCGTCGCCGGGGATATAAGTGAGATTAATCCCCACGCGCGCGTGAGCCTCACGGTCGGCTACAGAAGCCAACCACCGGCGGGACGAATCCGCCTCGACGATCTCCGAGCCGAATGCTCCGATTGCAATGAGGGTTTGCGCACTCTTGCGTTTCCCGAGTCGGACCGTATCGGGCTGCTCACGCAGATTCGCCGCGCCACCGTCGATGACCAGCGTGCGGTTTTGAAGTGGCTCAAATCCAAGTTCGAGGAAACCGGTAGGTAGCCTGCCAAGGATTTCCCGGATCGCACGTGGACCTCGTTAGCAAGGCCGTTCGTGGCGGCGGGGAATCCGGGATTTCCCTCGGAATACTCGGGACAGGCTCTCGCGCGCGGCAGCCGGGGCCTGCCCTGAGGAATTGTGAATTTTTCGGTGGCGCATCGATCTTGTGTCATCTTGAGCGGAGGCCGCCGCGGCCGGAGTCGAAAGCTTGTCCTGAGCTTGGCCGAAGGAACCCCTAGTTTTTCCGGGATCCTTCGGCTCGCGCAGCGCTCGCTCAGGATGACACAAGACGCTAACGATCGAGAAAATCACAGACTCTGAGCCTGCCGAAGGGCACGCGGGCATGACGCATCAGCGGCGAGAGCTTCTGAGCGGCTCGGCCTATAGACTAATTCCACAAAAAGTCAAGGCTGAACAGTTCAGCCTTATTGTGATCGGGCCGCTATGCGATACTGGCCGCGATGAAGCGGAGAAGCAGACTTGCCCGCGTATCGGTCGCGCCTATTGATGGTCGTTCCCGCGCGGAGCACGAACGCATCGGGATTTCTCGCCGGGTGTGGCGGGGCGAGGCGTACCGCATCGATGATCGTGATCGGCGGGGCTGGCTCGAAATGACGGGTCGTGGGCGCGCTAGAGGAACGATGATCATGGCGGCGAACGCTGGATCGTCATTTCGACCCCTTCGACGTTGCTCAGAGTTTGTGAGTTTTTCGAGTCCGGCTCAATTTTGTGTCATCTTGAGCCCTTCGGCGGTGCTCAGGGCAGGCTCCGGCCGTTGCGGCCGGAGTCGAAAGCTTGTCCTGAGCTTGGCCGAAGGAACCCCTAGTCTTTCCGGGGCCCGGAGCCTGCGTTGAGCCGCGCCGAAGAGATCGGGATCCTTCGACTCGCGCAGCGCTCGCTCAGGATGACACCCGATCGCAACACATCAAAAATTCACAAGCTATGATGACGCCAAACGCTAACAATCAAGAAAATCACAAACTCTCAGCGCAGGCTTCGGGACAAATCCTGGATTACAGGAATCTCCGCACGGCAAGGGGCATCGAGGACTGGACGAACTCCCGCTGGCGGGGAAAAACCCCTTGGATTCGCCGGATAATCGGAGTGCGCGGCTCACGAAAAATGTCAAACGAACCCATCGCGGCGCACGCGTCGAGCGACGGCCGCGATAGCGTAAGCGCACCATTTTGATAGAGTAACCAGAACACAGCCGGACTGCGGAGAGATGCTCTGAGCGAGTTGCATAACATTTCCACTGAAGGTCTCGACCGCGCGATCCTGGTCGGGATCGAACTCGGCGCCGCCGAGGGAATCTCGACCGAGGAATCGCTGGCGGAACTGCGCGCGCTTACGCTCAGCGCCGGCGCCAGTGTCGAGGCCACCGTCAGCCAGAAGCTCAGGGCGCCCGATCCGCGCACCTTTATCGGCAAGGGCAAGGCGGGCGAGGTGCGCGAGCTCGCGCAGCGCACGGGAGCGACGGTGGTGATCTTCGACGATGCGCTTTCGGCCGCGCAGGCGCGCAATCTCGAGGCCGAGCTCAAAGTGCGCGTGATCGATCGCAGCCAGTTGATCCTCGATATCTTCGCGCTGCGCGCGCGCACCCTCGAAGGCAAGCTGCAAGTCGAGATCGCGCAGCTCGCCTACCTGCAACCGCGCCTGACCCGCCAATGGTCGCATCTGTCGCGCGTGCGCGGCGGAGGCAGCGGGGGCGGCGGAGTCGGCACGCGCGGTCCCGGCGAAACCCAGCTCGAAGTTGATCGCCGCCGATTGCGCGAGAAGCTCACCCGCCTGCGCGCACGCCTGCGCGAGGTCGAGCGCACCCGCGGCATCCAGCGCCGCCGCCGTCTCGAAGTGCCGTACCCGACCGTCGCGCTGGTCGGCTACACCAACTCGGGAAAATCCACCCTGATGAACGCGCTGACGGGCGCCGGTGTCGAGGCCGCCAATCGCCCGTTCTCGACTCTCGATCCGACCATCCGGAGCCTCAAGCTGCCCGGACGAATCACCGTGATGCTCGCCGACACGGTGGGATTCATCCATCGCCTGCCGCATGGGCTTATCGATGCGTTCAAGGCGACGCTCGAGGAAGTTCGCACCGCGAGCCTGCTGGTGCACGTGGTCGATGCGAGTTCCGCGCTGGCGCCCGAACGGATCGAGATCGTCGATCGCGTGCTGAGCGAAATCGGCGCCGGAGCGACCGCGCGGGTTATCGCGATGAACAAATGCGATCTCGCCGAGCATCCGCACGCCCTCGCGGGCGAGCACGACAGCGTCGCCATCTCGGCGCTGAGCGGCGCGGGACTGCCGGCGCTGCTCGAGACGATTGCTCGGCACTTTGGCGGCACGCGCGAGGAAGTCGCCGTGACGCTCGCCGCCAGCCGCGGCGACCTGATCGCGATGGCGCGGCGCGATGGCGAAGTGCTAAGCGAGGAGTACCGCGACGGAACGGTCGCGATGCGCGCGCTGGTCAGCAAGACGGTCGCCGGACGGCTGCGCAAGGCCGCCATCGCGATCGCGTGAGCGCGCGCTCGAACGGACGGGGGAGCGCAATGGCAGCAGGGCAATCGCATCAGGCGCCGCCGCATCTGGTCACCCGGCCGGAGGCCCCGGCGGTTGGGCATCTGCTCAACCTGCCGAATATCCTGACCCTGTGCCGGCTCGGCTCGATTCCGATTTTCCTTTCCTTCCTGAGCAAGCATCGCTACACCCCGGCGCTGTACGTGTTCATCGCGGCGGCGATCACCGACAGCCTCGACGGCACGGTCGCGCGATGGTTCGATTCGCGCACCGAGATCGGCGCGTTTCTCGATCCGTTCGCGGACAAGCTGATGCTGGTGTCGGCGTTCGTGGTGATGACGATCGAGGGCGATTTTCCGGGCTGGCTGTTAAGCGTCGTCGTGATCCGCGACATCGTGATCGTGTTCGGCTACCTGATGCTGTCGTTCTTCACCGGCGAGCGGATTCCGGTGCGGCCGAGCTATCTGGGCAAATCGAGCACCTTTCTGCAGCTCGCGTGCGTGACCGGGGCGCTCCTGCGGATGCGGCTGGCCTATCCGGCCTATTGGTATCCGCTGCTGTACGTGACGGTCGCGGTGACCGCGCTGTCGGGCGTCCATTACATGTATCGCGGATTGGTGTGGCTGGGGTCGCGCGAGCCCGAGATGTTCGTATAGCGCCGCCGCCGCGCTGCGCGCTTGATGGATAGTGCAGTCGTCAGGATGCTTTCGGGCGCGGCGGCGATTCGGCTCGGAATCTTCGCGCTCGTGTTCGCCGCGATGGCGATCGCGGAGGTGATTGCACCGCGGCGCGAACGCGGGTTTGGCCGCGGGCGGCGATGGACTGGCAATCTCGGCGTCGCCGCCATCAATACGCTCGTGGTCAGAATCCTGATTCCGGCCGCCGCCGTGGGCGCGGCGCTGGTGGCGGAGCGCGATCACTTCGGCCTGCTGAACGAGTTTCCGACCGGGCGATGGTCCGGGTTCGCGAACGCGATCGCGATTATTGCGCTCGATCTCGTCGTCTATCTTCAGCACGTGATGTTCCATGCGGTGCCGGCGCTGTGGCGGGTGCATCGGATGCATCATGTCGATCCCGATTTCGACACCACCACCGGCGTGCGCTTTCATCCAATCGAGATCGTCCTCTCGATGCTGCTGAAGATCGCGGCGGTGGGCGCGCTCGGCGCCGCTCCCGGAGCGGTCGTGACCTTCGAGGTGCTGCTCAACGCGACCTCGATGTTCAGCCACGGCAACCTTGCGCTGCCGGAGCGCGCGGACCGATTGCTGCGGTGGATTGTGGTGACGCCCGACATGCATCGCGTGCATCACTCGGTCGTGCGCCTCGAGACCAACAGCAATTTCGGTTTCAACCTGCCGTGGTGGGACTACCTGCTCGGCACTTATCGCGCCGAGCCGGCGGCGGGACAGCTCGGGATGACGATCGGGATCGAAGGCTTTCGCGGCGCCGACGAGATCGGGCTTATCGCGATGCTGGCGCATCCGCTGCGCGCCGCCGCCGGCGCCTATCCGCTCGGCCGCGAAGATTGAACTCCGGTAAGCGTCAGCTCGCGCGGCTTAGTTGATCACCTTCGCGGCGCGCAGCTCTTCGACTTGGGTGCGCTCGATTCCGAACTCGCGCAGGACTTCCTCGGTATGCTCGCCGAGCTTGGGCGGCGTGCGCCACACCCGTGCGGGCGTCTCGCTGAAGCGCGCGCCGGGATTGACCGTGCGCACCTTGCCCGCGTCCGGATGATCGTAAATCTGGAAGCTCTCGTTGGCGACGATCTCCGGGTCGGTGAGCAGCGTCTCGTAGTTGTGAACCGGGCCGCACGGAATATCGGCGCGCTCGAGGATCGGCAGCCAATGCGCGGTCGGATGCTCAGGGAACAGCTTGGCCAGCCCGCGCATGATTCCGCGCCCGCGCTCCATCCGGTTCTCGACCCCGTCGTACCATTCGAGATGCCCGACCGCGGCGCACAGGCGGCGCAACTGCTCGTCGGTGAACGGCGCGATCGTCAGCCATCCGTCGGCGGTGCGGAACGGATCGAGCGTCGAGCTTTTGGGCGCGGTGCCCTTGAATTCGGCCTCGGGGATGAAGGTGTATTCGTAGATCGAGTCGTTGGCCGTGAACGCCATCATCGCTTCGAGCATCGGCACCTTGATGTACTGGCCAACGCCGCGGGTGCGCGCCGCGTGCAACGCGCTGACCACGCTGAGCGCGGCGGTGATTCCGCTGACTTTATCCGCCAGCGCCATCTTGACGGCGGTCGGCTGGCCGCTCTTGGCGCCCTGAATATTCGCCATCCCGGAGTAGCCCTGGATCACGGGGTCATAGGCGGGAAAATTCGCGTAGCGGCCCTTGGGCGGAAATCCGCAGATCGAGCAATAGACGATCTTGGGATTCGCGCGGCGAATATCGGCGTAGCCGATTCCGAGGCGCTCGGCCACGCCGGGCCGATTGTTCTCGACCATCGCGTCGGACTTCACCGCAAGGCGGCGCACCAGGTCGCGCCCGTGCTCTTTTTTGATGTCGATCACGACGCTGCGCTTGTTGCGGTTGAAGTTCAGAAACGCGGCGGTCAGGCCGTTCTTCTTCGGCCCGATATTGCGCCGCATCGAATCGCCCTCGGGTGACTCAACCTTGATCACGTCGGCGCCGTAATCGCCAAGCAGCATCGTGCAAAACGGTCCCGAAATGACGGCCGTCAAATCCAGGATGCGAAATCCGGCCAGAGGTCCCTCAGCCATGATACTAATTCCTCGACTACTACCGTGCGTGCTGGACGTTTACCCGCGATCGGCGAACCATCATCGAGACGGCGCACTGCCGTGCGATCACGGGTAAGAAGCCTGCTTAGCCCGCCTAGAGTTCCGCGTCAAGGCGTGTCGCTGAAGATGTCGCGCCAACGATGCATCGTTAGCGTGACGATGCGGCGAAAAATGGCTCTCGCGCCGCTATTGCGCGGGCGGCTTCGGAACGGCGGTTCCGAACGCGACCTTCAAGTCGTCGCCCGCGAACGGATAGACATGCACCATCCATCCAAACGCGAGCGGAAGGAAATTTCCGCCAGCCGCCTGGCACGCGGAGGCGTCGTGAATCTTTCCGGTGAAGCCGAAGCGTCCGTCGGCGAACACGCCGTACTTCCGGTCGAGCCCGAGCGCTTCCGGATTCGCCGCGACCGGGATCATCCCCGGAAGATCCCGCTTGCCCTGGCCGACGTTGCCCCGCAGCAGGTCGTCGAGTGTGATGCCCGCCGGCAGGCAGATATCGATATGCTCGTGCCAGCGCGCAATTCCGAGCGGTACCAGCGAATTAAGATCATCCGGCGTGAAGTAGGGCGGTGCGCTGTACATCGCTCCCACCAGCACGTAATTGCCGTCGGGCTGCTTGACGTACAGGAGCGACCCCGGATGGGCGGGGTTGAAGCGCCCCCGATATTCGTCGCCGGACCACGCGTAGTTGGTGAAGTGATAAACGTCCTGCGGAACCGAGGGCATGAAGATCCGGAAGCCGTGCGCCAGCGCGGCGTGATAGTTGCGATAGGGCGCGAGCGCGCTGCGCAGCGTGGACAGAAGATCGTTGGCGCTGTCGATATCCTCGAGCGTCGCGGTGCGCGGCTCGGTCATCCGCATGTGGCCATTCATGTGCATGTCCCGCAGGTCGGCGCCCATCCCGTTGCCCGCCGCGCTGGCGGCCATCGGCGCCATCGCGTCCATGCCCGGCATCGAGCTCATCGCGCCCTTGTCCTGGGCCAGAATCGGCGCGGAGATTGCGGCGGCAAGCGCCGCCACGGCCAACCCTGATGCGAGCTTCTTCATCTCGGTTCTCCCGGACCGCGCGCGTCTGCGATGCGGCCTGCTCAGCCGCGGTCGCCGCGCAGCCGCGCATGCGAGAGCGCGGGCAGCTCGCGCCGCACGCGCTCCTGGTAATCCAGATCGATCGGCGCCACGACGACGCCTTCCTGGTCCGCCGCGCGGGCCAGCACGCGCCCCCACGGATCGACGATCATCGAATTTCCATAGTCGCTGAATCCGTGCGGATTCGGCCCGAACTGGGCCGGCGCGACCATGAACACCTGGTTCTCGATCGCGCGGGCGCGAATCAGGGTCTCCCAGTGCGCCTCGCCGGTCGGAAAGGTGAATGCACTTGGCAGCGTGATAATCCCCGCGCCGCCGAACGCCAGGCGCCGGAACAGTTCCGGGAAGCGCAGGTCATAGCAGATGGTAAGCCCGATCGCGCCGAGCGGAGTTGGCGCGCAGACCACTTCCGTGCCGGGAATCTTGACCTCGGATTCCCGCACGGTCACGCGGCCCGGAAGGTCGATGTCGAACAGGTGAATCTTGCGATAGACCGCGATCCGGGAGCCGTTGGGTCCGAGCAGCACCGAGGTGTTGTAATTGCGTGGCTGGCCGGGCGCGTGCTCGGTGATCGACCCGGCGACCAGATGCAGTTGCAGCTCGCGCGCGATGCGCGCCATCCGCGTGATCGACTCACCCTCGAGCGACTCCGCGGCGGCGGATTCCTCGGAGCGCTTGCCGCGCCAGTTGAACATCTCAGGCAGCGCGACCAGATTTGCGCCGCGCGCGGCCGCCACGCGCACCAGGAGTTCGGCGTGTGCGAGGTTGGCAGCCTTGTCGGAGGCCGCCGCCATCTGGATTGCGGCCGCTAGGAAAGTCATGCGCAGTTACCGTCCCACGGCGCGATTATCGCGCTTTCCGGCCCGGCTGAGTAGGGCGGGAGTCAGTAGCGCGGCACGGCGGGATCGGCCTCGATCGACCAGGCGTTGATTCCTCCGGCCAGATTCAAGATCCGCTCGAAGCCGTTGCGCGCCAGGTACATCGCGACCTGTGCGCTGCGGATTCCGTGATGGCATACGACGACCGTCTCGCGCTTCGGATCGAGTTCGCCGATCCGCGCCGGTATTTCGCCCATCGCGATATGCGTCGCTCCCGGAAACGGCGCGAGCGCGATTTCCGCGGGCTCGCGCACATCGAGGACGAACACCGCTTCGCCACGCTCGAGGCGCGCTTTGAGCGCCGCCGGGAAAATCTCGATCAGGTCAGCCATGCGCAACTCCGCCCTGCGATGACGATTACCCCGCGCCGCGGTCTCTCGCCACTGGAGGCGCGCTACCGGCAGACGACTTGCGGGCTGAGTTCCACCTTCGAGAATCGTGGCAGCAGCGGGATCGGAATCGAGAACGAAAAATGATCGGTGGCGCCCGGCACCAGCGGATCGAAGTGCGGCTTCTCGTTCAGGGTCTGGTTGACTTCCGCGTCCGCGCCCATGCTGACCGCGCGATGGTTGTACGCGGTCTCGGCGTAAACCACCTTGCCGTGCGGATCCATAAAGATGAAGTTCAGCTTCACGTAGTCGATCGGATGAGGATCCGTATTGACCACTTTGCCGGCCACCAGCAGGGCGGGCGGCATGCCGCACGGGCGCACGATCTGATCGGTGGTGATGATGACGTGCACCTGCTTGGCCTGCACCACCCGGGTCATCGGATGATCGAAGAGCGGATGCGTGCGCGCCTGCCTGGGTGCGGCTTGCCGCTGATCCTTGACGGTCACGGCGGCGAACGCGCTTGACGCGGCGATCAACGCGGCGCATGCGATGATTCCAATCATTTTTTTCATGGATGGGTTCCCCGCTCCGATCTTGGTAGCGGGGCCTGTTAATGTCAATCTGCTATAAAATATCCTGCGTGCGGAAATGAGCATTTCGAATGTGTATCCCGAATAATTCGAGCGAAGATCGCGCGATCATGGCGCTGGCGATCGAGCAGGCTAAAGCCGCCGCCACCGAGGGCGAGGTTCCGGTGGGAGCGATCGCTGTGAGCGCTGGCCGGATTGTGGCCCAGGAGCATAATCGCCCGATTTCGTTGCATGATCCGACCGCGCACGCGGAAGTGCTCGCGCTTCGCGCCGCCGCTTTGGCCCTTGGCGCCTACCGGCTAACAGAGGTCACTCTCTACGTGACGCTCGAGCCATGCGTGATGTGCGTGGGCGCGATGATCGCGGCGCGGATCGAGCGCCTGGTGTATGGTGCACGTGACGAAAAGGCGGGCGCTCTCGGCTCGGTGTTCGATATCGGACGCGACGGGCGGCTGAACCATCGCCTCGAGGTTCACGGCGGCGTGATGGCCGATGAGTGCGCGGCGATCCTGAGAGAATTCTTCCGCAGCCGCCGCTGAGCGCGGAGTAACGGAAACAGGCGATGGGCAATTTCAGATTCTACCGCCGGATGCGAATTTTTCCCGGCCTGTCGGTCAACCTCTCGAAGTCTGGACCGAGCCTGACCCTCGGGATGCGCGGCGCGCACGTCACGCTGGGGTCGCGCGGGGTGCGCAAGACGGTCGGGATTCCCGGCACCGGAATTTATTACACCTCGCACAGCGGCTACCACACCGGGGTTCATTCGGCGCACGTCGAGGATCCGATTACCAATCAGCAACAGGCCGCCGCGCACGGTATCGGCGCCGTGCTCGCGGGCCTGTTCCTCCTCGCAATCGTGCTGCTGATCGGGATGGCGATCGGCCACGCGCTCGGGCCTTAGCCGGGCGGGTGCTCGCCCGCGCACCTACCACGTGTTAGGTTTATCAAGATGAGCACTGCGCAGGATATTGTCATCGATTGCGACTCGCACGTGATGGAGCCGCCGGAGCTGTGGGAGAACTATCTCGAGCCGCGCTTCCGCGACCGCGCCATCCGTATCGTCATCGACCCGGCCGACGGCATGGAAATCCTGATGATCGACAATCAGCCGGTGCTGAAGGGGACGCTCGCGGGACTCGGCGGCGCGAATCTTCCGCGCCAGTCGCTGTTCGTGCCGGGCCAGAAGAAGTATCTCGACGGATGCCCTCCCGCCTCATACTTGCCCGGCGAGCGCATCCGGATGCTCGACGAATGGGGAGTCAACGCGGGCGTGCTGTTTCCGACCGTCGGAATTTTGTGGGACACCCCCGATGATGGGCTGGCGGGAGCATACACCCGCGCCTACAACAACTGGATAAACGACTTCGCGGCCCACGCGCGCGGCCGCGTAATTCCGATCGCGCATATCGCGATCCAGGATCCGGTCTCCGCGCTCGCCGAGCTTAGGCGATGCCTCAAGCTCGGATTCAAGGGAATTTTTCTCGCGCCCGAGACGGTCGGGGGACGGCGTTTTTCGCATTCCGATTTCGATCCGATCTGGAGCGAGTGTGAAGCGGCGGGAATTCCGGTTTGCCTGCACGTGATCGTGCGTTTCAATCGCCCGCCAGGGATCATCGGACAGTTCTATCAGCCCGGTAATTTCCGCGCGGTGTTCGGCTTCGCGCTGGGCGGATTCGCGCAGGTGGTGCCCGCCGCGATGACGATGGTGGCGGACGGTCTGTTCGACCGCTTCCCGCGGCTCAAGGTGCTATGCGTCGAGGCGGGCTGCGGATGGGCTCCGTACATCATGGATCGGATGGACGAGAAGTATGAGCATCTGGGCTGGACCTTTCCGACCCAGCTCAAGCCGTCCGACTATTTCCGGCGCAACATTTGGGTGGTAGCCGAACCGGAAGAGCGCAGCATCGGCGCGACGATGGATTTGCTCGGCGAGGACCGTGTGCTGTGGGGCTCTGACTATCCGCATATCGACTCGACGCTCGAAGCGCCGCGCCTCATCCGGGAGAGTGTCGCGGCGCTGAGTCCCGAGCGCCGCCGCAAACTGCTGGGCGCAAACGCCCGCACCGTGTTTCCCGATTGATCTGTTAGACTGGGTTCGAGGTCATCCGATGCCGAGTGAGAAGGCCAGGGAGAACAAGGCGCTGGTCGCGACCTGCGCCGCGTGCGCCAAAGCGGGTTCCACCGAAAACGCGGTGGCGCTGATGGGTAGCGAAGCGGGGCGGCGCAGGCAATTCGTGGTGTGCGTCGCGTGCGCCAACGGCGGATGGCGTCCGCCGGGATTCACCGGATTGTACACCAACCGTCCGCGCTGAGCGGCGACACATTGCCCGCGGGCGTGTTCGGCGGCGATTTCGAAGCACGTCTTTCCGGGCCCGGTCTTGGGCAGGAAGTACATCGTGACGCTCGGCAGGAGCGGAAACGCCAGCAACGAGAGCATCACCTTTTTTTGCGCAAACTGAAATGCGCGGCCAGCGCTCCGTCCAGAAATTCGGTAGAGCGACGATTTGGATTGGATGGTTCGCTCATGGCGAGATGCCTCGGCCGCTGGCGCCGCCGATGTAACGCGGGCGAGCGGGTGTGCGCCGAAGAAAGCAACGACCCTACAATTTGCGTTCGCCGCTGGCCCAGGCGAGATAGCCGATCATCCCGGCCACATCGACCGCCGCGATCAGATAGAACACGGCGGCGAACGACCCGGTCGCCTGCACGATAAATCCAGCCACCG
>Ga0307373_10012102_pt1 | contig 12341 bp, 11 predicted proteins | sample OX2MG_FD_202534 | JGI IMG/M metagenome (GOLD analysis project Ga0307373, IMG submission 202534) | Soil microbial communities from Risofladan, Vaasa, Finland - OX-2 | ecosystem: Environmental > Terrestrial > Soil > Coastal area > Acid sulfate soil | place: Finland: Risofladan, Vaasa | collected...
CACGCCGACGAGGTAGCCACCCGCGGCGAACACGATGCTGAGGCCCGGAATGTTGCCCAAACCCTCGGTCAGTCGCTGGTAGGAGCCGCTGACGCTGGAAGCCACGAACGACAGCGGCGTCAGCACCGCGAAGATGACGATCATCAGCATGGACATCAGCTTTTGCCGGATGAAGTTGCGGCCCGTGGTGCGGTAGATGATGCTGAAGCAGTTCTCCATCACGCCGAACAGGTTCGAGCCCGTCCACAACAGCGCAGCGAAACCGATGATGGCGGCCAACCCAGAGGCACGGCGGAAGGTGTCGAGGACCGCGTTGAAGTCGAGGTTCAGGCCGTTCTGGCCATTCGCTGACGAAGGGATCGCGCCATTCAAGCTGGCGCCGACCTGATGCACGAGTGAAGCCGGCAGCACCAGCGCGGCCAGCGCCAGTATGCCCAGCAGCAGTGGGAAAATTGCGCCCAGGAAATTGTAGGCGAGCATGCCGGCGAAGTTGGTGCACCAGTCGTTGCCGAACTTCTGCACGAATGCCTTCGCTCCGTCCATGTCAGCCCGATTTTCGCAAGGCGCGGGCCAGGAGCCGTGCTACGCTCTGAAAACCTTCCGAACGGGAGGCGCTTTTGGCGAGTGGTGTAGTGGTAACACAGCGGCCTTTGGAGCCGTTATCCCAGGTTCGAATCCTGGCTCGCCAGCTATTCGGTGATCCTCGTGGCGGCCCGCTATACTCCGCGCCGGTGCAACTGACCTGCTGACTCCGCTCGGGTGGCTTCCGCTGCCCACACCGCGTTTGTCGTTACCAGACTGAATGCAAGCGAGCCTGCGCCGTGCGTGGCGGATGCTCCGGAAGGGTTTGCACCGTGATCACTGCCACAGCTCTTGAGCTGAACGCCGGCGCGCGCACGCTCATCACGTCAACCACATTCCACATCGGACCGGGCCACCGCGTGGGACTGGTGGGCCGCAACGGCGCCGGCAAGAGCACTCTGCTCAAGGTCCTGGCCGGCGAAGCCTTGCCGGGCGCCGGCACCCTGATGCGCGGCAGCGAGACCGGCTATCTTCCTCAGGATCCACGGACAGGCGACCTAGACGAGATTGCCCGGGACCGCATATTGTCCGGTCGCGGGCTGGACCGGCTGGTACACGAGATCGACGCGGCCTTAACGGACATGGCGAGTGCCGACGAACAGGCCGCGGGCAGCGCCATGCAGCGCTACTCGCGCCTGGACGATGCTTTTCAGGCGCGCGGCGGCTACGGAGCCGAGGCTGAGGCGGCGTCTATCGCCAGCAGCCTGGGTTTGCCTGACCGGGTGCTGGGACAGCCGCTGCGCACGCTGTCGGGCGGCCAGCGGCGACGTATCGAGCTGGCCCGCATCCTCTTCAGCAGCGCCGAGACCCTCTTGCTGGACGAGCCCACCAATCACCTGGACGCCGATTCGGTGGCTTGGCTGCGCCAGTTCCTGCGGTCGTATCGGGGTGGCGTGATCGTGGTCAGCCACGACGTGGGCCTGCTGGAGGCCGTGGTGAACCGCGTTTTCTACCTCGACGCGACACGAGCTGCCATCGATTTCTACAACGTTGGCTGGAAGAAATACCTGGAGCAGCGCGAGCTGGACGAGCGTCAGCGCAAGCGTGGACGGGCCGTGGCCGAGCGCAAAGCTTCGGCCTTGCAATTGCAAGCCGACAAGCTGCGGCACAAAGCCACCAAGGCCGTGGCCGCCCTGAACATGGAGCGCCGAGCTCAGCGCATGCTGGCGGCGGTGCCTCAGGAGCGGAGGGCAGAGCGCATCGCCCGGCTGCGGCTGCCCGAGCCGGCGCCCTGCGGCCGCCTGCCGCTGGTCGCCCGCGGGCTGTCGAAATCGTATGGCTCGCTCGAAGTGTTCAGCGACGTCGACCTCGACGTAGAACGCGGCAGCCGGACGGTCCTGCTGGGCCTGAACGGCGCCGGCAAGACGACGTTGCTGCGCCTGTTGGCCGGCTTGGACGAGCCAGACACCGGCCAGGTGCTCGCCGGCCACGGACTGCGCCTGGGCTACTACGCGCAGGAGCACGAGACATTGGACTTGGGGCAGAGTGCTTTGGCCAACATGCGCACAGCGGCCCCCGAGGCAGCCGATGGCGAGCTGCGCAGCATCCTTGGCAACTTCCTGTTCTCGGGCGACATGGTCAACCAGCTGGTGAGCACGCTGTCCGGCGGGGAAAAGACCCGCCTGGCGCTAGCCCGGCTGGTAGTTTCCAGCGCGAACGTGGTCCTGTTGGACGAGCCGACCAACAACCTCGACCCTGGCAGTCGCGAGCAGGTGCTGAAGACGCTTCACAGCTACCGTGGGGCCATCGTGCTGGTCACCCACGATGAAGGCGCCGTGGAGGCCCTCCAGCCCGAGCGCGTGCTGCTGCTGCCCGACGGCGTCGAGGACCGCTGGAGCGACAACCTGGCCGACCTGGTCGCGATCGCCTGACTCAGATACCTCGTCAAGGTTCAGGGCACGACGAGGCTACCTCGCCATCCGCTCGAGGGTCTGCGCCAGGCGGCCGGGCGCGTCGTTCTGCGCGGCAATGTCCGCCAGCGAACCAGCCTCGAAAGTCTTGGACTCCAGCGCCGCGGCTGCCGCGGCGAGCCTGGCCATCTGGCTCAGGTAGCCCAGCTCGCGATCTCGCCAGCGGGTCCGTTCGAAAGCAGCATTGAGCTTGGCCCGAAGGAGGATCGTGTCGACCGGCTTGCTGAGGTAGTCGTCGGCGCCCAGCTCGATGCAGCGCGCTACGATGGGGATTTCCTCCACGGCGGAGATCATGAGCACCGGCGTGTCGCGATGCGCCGGGTTAGCCTTGATGGCGCGCAGGGTTTCAAGCCCGTCCATGTTGGGCATCAGCACGTCCAGCATGAACACGTCGAATTGTCGATCGTCCAAGATCTCGAGCAGGGCGCGCCCGTCGGGTACGACCAACACGCTATGGCCGAGCTGTTTCAGGCGACGGGTCAGCGCTTCCGCGTCAAGCTCGTCGTCGTCCGCCAGGAGGACGGAAATGCTGACCGTGTCCTCCGCGAGCTGGCCGAGAGGCGCGGGCGCTGGCCGCTCCCCGGCCACAACCCGCTGGGGGAGCGGCGATTCGTAGACTTTGGCAAGGTCGAGCACGACGGCGATCAGGCTGGTGAGGTGCTTGGCCGCCGATTCGACCTTTTGCAGGTCGGACACGGCGCCGGCCCAGCCGTTATCCCGCGCTTCTTCCTGCAGCAGCTGGCTGTACCCCACTATCGACTCCAGGGGAGTCCGTAGATCCTGGCTGATCTGCTCCGCGTCCAGGCTGGCGGTCTCAACCTTTGCCAGATCGACAGTCTCGCCAATGAACGAAGCCAGGCCCCGTCCGGCTTGCTGGATGCGCTTCAGGTCGGGCGCCATGGCAACCCAGCCCTGGCTGACTGCTTCCTCCTCCAGCATCTCGCTGAAGCCGACAATGTGATTGACGGGCGTGCGCAGCTGATGCCGCAGGTTACGAACGAGGTCGGCGACAACGAGATGCGAGTCCAGCTTGGCCAAATTAGTACCACTAGCGCCCGTTTCCACTATGGTTCATAGGAGAAATGTGAACGAGCTGTCGCTCGAGGCCGGCGTCCGCTTTCAGACATTTGCCGAGAGCTCCATGGAGGCCCGCATCTCCGCGGACCGGGACGGGCGTATCATTTATGTCAACAAGCGTAGCGAGGCCCTGTTCGGCTACACCGCCGACGAGCTGCTGGGCCAGCCTCTGACGGTGCTCATACCGGAGCGGTTCCGGGAGCTGCACGACCGCGGCGTCGAACGCTTCGAGACAGCGGAAGAGCATCCATTCCTCGGCCAGACTGTCGAGCTGACGGCGCTGCGCCGTGATGGCCTCGAGTTTCCCATCGAACTATCGCTGGCGAGCTGGAGCACCGGTGGGGAGAGGTTCTTCTTCGGGAATATCCGGGACATCACGGAGCGCAAGCGAGCCGAAGAGGAGCGCCAACGCCTCCTGGGCCAATTGCGCGAGCTGACCGATGCCCGCGAGAGATTGCTGCTGGACCTGGCTCATGACCTACGGGTCCCATTGGTGTCCCTGGAGCTGGTGACCAGCCTCTACCGCGAGTTGGAGCCAGCCAAGCTGGACGAAGCCATGACGCAGGCGCGGCGGATGCTGTCGCACCTCCAGGGCCTGGTGGACGACATGCTGAATGCAAGCAGCATCGAGGCCGGCCAGCTCGATGTTGAGCCTAAGCCGGTGCCGCTGCGGGAGGTGGTCGACGCCGCCCTGGAGGCGGCCGGGCCCCTATTCGAGAGCGCCAACCAGCACGTGAGATGCTCGCTCCCGCGTGAGCCGCTGATGGTGCTGGCAGACCGCAAGCACATCGTCCGGGCTTTGTTCAACCTGCTGAGCAATGCCAGCAAGTACTCGCACGGCGGCAGCGCCATCCTGCTCCGAGCCCGGGCCGCGGGCAACGAGGCGAGGATTCAAGTGATCGACCACGGGCACGGGATCGCCCCCGAGCACCAGTCTCGCGTCTTCGAACGGTTCTTCCGCGCCAACCCCGAACGCCGGCGCCCAGGGGTAGGCCTGGGCCTGGCCATAGTGAAGGGCATCGCCGAAGCGCACGGGGGACGGGTGGGGGTGGACAGCACTCCGGGGAAGGGCAGCTGCTTTTGGCTGAGCCTGCCGCTTACGACGCCGGACTCTGCTGCAGGAAGCCTTCCACCTTCGCGACAAGCCGGGTAAAGTCGATCGGCTTGCTGTCGTAGTCGTCGCAGCCAGCCTCTAGGGCTTTCTCGCGATCGCCCGTCATGGCATGCGCGGTCAGGGCGATGACGGGAATACGCTGCGTGGCGGGATCCCCTTTCAGCTCGCGGGCGGCAGTCCAGCCGTCTTTCGCCGGCAGGCTCATGTCCATCAGGATCAGATCGGGCGCCTGCTGGCGAGCCATGTCCACACCCTCGACCCCATCGACGGCGATGATGACGTCGAAGCCTCGCCGTTGAAGCCGCCGGGACAGCATGTCGCGATTCATTTCGTTGTCTTCGACCAGCAGAATTTTGGGCACCGCTATCTCCTCTTACGCCTTTGCGGCTGCCGCCTGGCGTCGATCGCCAGTCTGCTCAGCCAAGAACTCGTGTACTTGCTTCAGCAGATCGTCGCGGCTGAAGGCGCCTTTGCCGATGATGCGCTCCACGTTCCCCTGGAGCTGCTTCCGCTCACTCGGGGTCAGATCCTTGGCGCTGATCACCACCACCGGAATGTGCCGCCACTCCTCCCGCCCGCGCAACTCCTCCACGAACTCGAAGCCGTCCATTTCCGGCATCATCAGGTCGAGCAGGATGAGATCGGGCTGGCGGTCCCGGACGCACGCCAGCCCCTGGCGACCGTTGTCCGCCTCCAGGACGGTGCATGCCTCCCGCTCCAGGAGTCTCCGAAGCAGATCGCGCGTGGCGGCCTCATCCTCGACGATAAGCACCACCGGGTGCCCGGGCCCGGCGTGCTGCCGCAAGATCGCCGACAAACGCAGGTGGTCGATGGGCTTGCTCAGGTAGTCCGTAGCGCCCAGCGCGAAGCCCATGTTCTTATCATCCACCATGCTGAGCATGATCACCGGGATATCCGCGAGGTCGGGGTCGGCCTTCAGGGCGGAAAGGACCGCCCAGCCGTCCATGACGGGCATGAGCACGTCGAGCAGGATGGCCTTGGGCTTGAGCTGCTTCGCCAAGCGCAGGCCGTCCTCGCCGGAGGCAGCCGCGGCGACCCCGAAACCACGCTTGTCGAGCGAGCGTGCGAGCAGGTCGCGCACCGCGGGATCGTCATCGATCACGAGCACCGCCGTGCCTCCGCCAACCCTGGGCGCGCCCAGCCCGGGAGTCGCTTCGGGATCGCGCTGCGCAACCTCAGCGGGCAAGCTGACGGTGAATGTCGAGCCTTTGCCAAGCTCGCTCTCGACCGCGATGTCCCCGCCCATCATCTGACAGAAGCGGCGGCTGATGGCCAAACCGAGGCCGGTGCCGCCATATTTCCGGGTGGTAGACGGATCCGCCTGCGAAAAGGCTTGAAACAGCTTGGCCATCTGTTCCGCTGTCATGCCGATGCCGCTGTCCGTCACCCGGAACTGGATAACGGCCGAACCGCCTACCTCAGCGAGCCGCCGGACGGCGAGCTGAACCACGCCACCCTCAGTGAACTTGGAAGCATTGCTCAGCAGATTGAAGAGTGTCTGCCGTACTTTTGTCAGGTCCGCATGGATGGCGCCTAGGCCGTCGGGACAATCGACCCGCAGCTCGTTGGCATTTGCCTTGATGAGCGGGTGGATGGTGCTAACCACATCCTCGACCATCGCCCTTATCTCGAAATCCTCAAGAAACAGCTCCATCTTGCCAGCCTCTACCTTCGAAAGGTCCAGCACGTCGTTGATCAGCGCCAGCAGATGGCGGCCCGCGGACTGAATCTTCTTGAGGTCCGGCACGAGGGCGTCCGAGCCCGCATCCAGGGCATCCTCCTCCAGCATCTCGCTGTAGCCGATGATGGCGTTGAGCGGCGTGCGCAGCTCGTGACTCATGTTGGCGAGGAAGGCGCTCTTGGTGCGGTTGGCCTCAACCAGGGCCGAGGCTATCTTGTTGAACGAGACGGCGACCTCGCCCAACTCGTCCCGGTTTTCGAGCTCGACCTGCTCCTCCGCGGCACCGGTAACCATCCTCTGCGAGGCGTCGCCCAATTGCCGAACCGTGCGCATCACCGCGAGATAGAAGCCCACCAGCAGGTACACGACCAGAAGGCCGGCGACGGCCGCGGCAGCCACGCTCAGCTGCTCTCTCTGCGTGAGTCTGGTGATCCGATTCTCGAGCAGCACGTCGAGCGCATCCAGCGTCGGGCTCCACATGTCGAAGCTGGCGCTCAGCGCCTTAGCGCCCAGGCCATCCACGACGCGCGGATCGGCGCCGGAGCCGATGTCCAGGAGCGCCGCCAGAAATTGATTCGTGGCCCCGGTGGACGCTTGAAAGACGCGGCCAAGGTTTGGTTTGAGATTGCCGGCGGGGTTGTTGGCGGTTGCCACGTCGAACGACTTCTGCAGGGCTCCGGCGTTGGCGCGGAGGCCGCCATCCAGGAAGTTGAGGTGCAGCAGCTGGTCCGGGGGCGGGTTCTTGCTCTGAGCTATGCCTACCGCGGCCGATCGCGCCTGTGCCAGCAGGTCCTCCTGCTGGGGTAGCTGGACGATCGCGAATTGCATGATGTAAGAACTGTCCAGGGCTGGATCTACAACGAGCTTCGAAGCATCCCCCACGGTGGAGATCAAGGCCCGGATGTGTGACACCAACTGCGGGTTCATGAGGTGCACCGCCGCGTCCTCCCCGAAGCCCGCGGCGTGCATCGTCGTTTGCCAGTCAGACGCAATGGCCGCCACGGCAGGCGTGGCGGCCATTGGCGCGCCTATGGTGCGATCCACGGCGGCGACGGCCGCGATGTCGGCCTCGATTTCGGCTTGCTTCGCCAGGATCGCGGTTCGCCGGGCCGGATCTGCCCCGCTGCCGCCCTGATACCCGTCCACCAATGCCTGGTGCTCGATAACGTGCCGCAGCAGGAGGCCGACCGGTCGCAGATAACCGGCACCGCTGATCTCAGAGCGCGCCACGGCTAGCTGCGCGTTCATTTCGCCGATCAGCTCGAACATGACAAAGCCGAGGGGCAGCAGGAACAGCAGGCAAATGAGGGTGAACTTCTGCGGATACCTCAGGCGATTCATCACCAAGATGGCAGGTCGCAGAAAAGTACGCATGATCCCTCAGTCTGGAGTTCTAACTCGCATGCCTGCGCCGATGGTACTTTAGGTCCAAACTTCGAGCACGGCGGCTGAGCGCTCGGGCTTTCAAACGGCCATGGCAGTGAGCTGTCACGCCGTGTTAACGGCGTTGCCTACGTATCAGCCCGCAGCACGCCCGTCGTGTCCACCCCTTCGCGCAACGCGCGAAGCTCACCACGCGTGGGCGCTTCGGTCATTGCCCATGGAGGCGGCTCTGGTAATGAGAAGCCGGTACTGTCGACCACCTGCTGGGCGCCTATTCCCGGATGCACCGAACGCACCATCATCTCCTTTGTATCCGGTGTGAAGCCCAGCACCGCCAGCGGCGTGATGCAGAAGACCGGCCCCTCGGTGTTGATGCCGAGATCGCGCCGGCTGGAGCCGCCGTCCAGGTGGCCGGGGGCCGTCAGGTAGTCGACTCTGTCCACGAAGGTGCGCCGGGTGTGGCTCATGGCGTAGAGGTAGATGCGCTTGGCCACGACGGCGAAGGAGATGTTGGCCAGGCCGGGACCGCGGAATGCCGGCTCCCGCACCTGGGTAAGGTTGATGTTGCCGTGGCGATCGATCTGAACGCCGCCGTAGAACATGGCGTCGAGCCTGCCGTTTTCCGACAGCTCGAACAGGTCGTAGCCGGAGCCCACGGCTTCGGCGCCAGCCAGCCAGCGTCCGTCGGCCGCCGAGCGGTACAACCGGCCGGGCCGCGGGTTCACGATGCCTGAAGGCAGGATCAAGGTCAGGTTCGGCGCTTGCAACTGCTGGGCCAGCAGGCAGGCCGCCACCGGCACCTCCGAGTTGGTACCCGTCATGCACAGGTCGCCGTCGCGCAGCTCGCGCGCCAAGGCCACGACCATCAGCTCACGGATGGAGCAGCCGGTCACGGCACCGCGACCAAATCCAGCGGGCCGCCAATGGCTTCGAGGTACTCGTCATGCGAGTGGCAGGCGAACACGTAGCGCTGCAAATAGGCCTGGAACGCTCCCGGCTCAATGCCGCGCAGCGCCGCGTTCGACGCCGCCAGGTAGCCGCGGAGGTGTGCTTCATCGTGTGGGTGCAGGCCATGGCTGGAGCACGGATGCGCTCCGAACGGCGCCTCGACCACGGCATCTACCAGGTAGCCGGGGATGGTCGTGCGCGAGGGCGCCTGCCGGACCTCGCCATTGCTGACGAGCTTGTCCACTGTGACGATCACGTGTGATGCCGTCTTGGCGAAAATTGGGTCTACGAACGGGGCTCCGAAGCAACGGACGTTGCCGTACTCATCGGCTTCCTGAGCATGGAGGATGGCGACGTCGGGCTTCAGTGCCGGCGCCGCCACCATCGCCGATCCGTCGCGCGCAATGTACGGCATCGCAAGCGGCGACGTTCGCAGATGATCCGTGCCTCTGAGCGAGCTGATGGGGTGGTATGGCAGGCCCTCGAGCGTGGCCATCAGCCCGCCCAGCAAGGTCGCTTCATCGCACTCGTGCAGCTCGACGAGCCCATGCTCCACCGCGTGCCGGAAATTGGGCGCCAAGCCCAGGTGCTCGAACGACACGTGCGCCAGATAAGCGTCCTTGACCAGGCCGGCCCCGATCAGCAGATCCGAATCGAGGCTCGACGGTGGCGCGGCGATCAGCGTGAGATGCCGCACTCCGCGCCGGATCAACTCCCGCAGCGCGGCCATGGGCTTGTTGTGGAACCACAGCCCACCCACTGCCAGGGTGCAGCCATCACTCACGGCCGCGAGAGCCTCCTGAAGCGGTACCAGCTTGCTCCTACGGCCCGCCATCCTCCGCACGCCTTCGCCCGGTGTGAGCCAGCCCAGCGGCGGCTCTACGCCTCGTCGTCCTTTGGGGCGCGTTCACGTTCGACCTTCCATACCAGGCCCCGTTCTAAGGCGTGCCGCTGGGTATCGGCATCGGCGAGATCCTGAGCCTCGTCCAAGTTGCCGCTCGTTTGACGGTGGAAGCGAAAGCGCTCGCTGTAAAATGCCACCAGCTCGTTATGCTCGGCATGGGGCCCAGCTTTTGCTTGGTGGATGAACCGGCTGGCTCGTCTGGTGGCCAACGAACTTCGTACCCCTGGCTTGGAGTGTTTGTTCGCGTCGGTCGGGGGACGGACGGGAACGGGAGCTATTGTTGTCAGCGTAGCATCACAGCGAGCAGCGCTCGCGGGGAGGATTGAGTTTGGGAGCTTCGGTCATGGAGGTCGCGGTTAAAGTGTGCGATGCCCTCATCACGGAGGAGGAAGTCAGCCGCCATCGGCTTCGGCAGTCATTCGATTTCACATCTGACGAGATGGCCCGCGGCATCACGTTCTTAGAGAGGACGCTCGGTTGCATCACCCAGAAGTACCGAGCCGAAGGTCCGAGCTATCGCATCCGATCGGGCGAGGGCCAACTGCTCCGCCTGGCCATTGTGGACGATCCCGAGGTGCGACGAGATCGTGTCGAGACGGCGCTCGAGGGACTATTCCAGGATCGAACCGGCCGCCGCTATCTGCGGAAGCAAACCGGCGCTGGCTAGACTCGAGTCTAGTTCAACGCCGACGCGCCGATCACGGTGAGCCACACGCTGCCGGCAGTCTCGCCGTCCAGGCTGAGACGGAACTCGTATTCGCCTGCATGAGGGATTTGACCGTTCGACACGTTGAAGGTGATGTCGTTCGATGGGTGCCCTCGCTCGGGCCGCCGGGGGAGATCGATGGGGCCGCCGCTGGTGCCGATTTGCTCGCCGTTGAGCATGTCCCAGATGGTCACGCCGACATTGTGCAGCCCGGCCTCCTCGGCCGAATACATGAGGCGGGCCCAGATGGTCAGCTCCGGGACCGTGGCCGGAAATGTGGGTGCCGTAATCTGGTCGTAAACGCCCTTGAGAGTCGTGGGTTCGTTCGTTACCTGCTGCGTAAACAGGAGCGCTGCGCAATGCACGTTGCCTTAACTGTAGACTTCCAAAAAATAAGAGGAGACCTCTATTAGCAAAGTAACCTTGATAAACGACAAAATTCGCGCGCGCGAGGTGTCGGTGATCGACCAAGCTGGAGCCTCGCTCGGCGTTCTCGCCCTCCGTGAAGCGCTCGACGTTGCCGCTTCACGAGGCCTCGACCTGGTAGAGGTCAACCCCACCGCGAATCCGCCGGTCTGCAAGCTGCTCGACTACGGACGCTTCCAATTCGAGCAGAGCAAGAGGCAGCGCGAGGCAAGCAAGGCCCAGAAGACTTTTGTTCTCAAAGAGGTCCGTTTTCGTCCGAATGTCGGCGAGCACGACGTGGACACCAAGATGAAGAACATCCGCGAGTTCCTCAACGCCGGCGACAAAGTCAAAGTGGTGGTCCGTTTGCGCGGTCGCGAGCTGGCCCATCCGGAGCGAGCCGGCATGCTGCTGGACACCCTCGCCGAGCAGCTCAAGCCTCACACGGTGGAGCGCCCGTCCCAGGCCGACATGCGTACCAGGACGATGATCGTTTCCCCGGCTAAGGGCGTGAAGACGGCGACTTAGGAGAGACTAACCGCGGGCGGCGCGGCCGAAGTCGTCCTCCAGCCGCACGATGTCGTCCTCGCCGAGGTAGTCGCCCCGTTGCACCTCGATGAACACCATCCGGCCGTCGCCGGGGTTGGCGATGCGATGCGCCGCGCCCACCGGTATATCCACGGTTTCGCCCTCGGCGAGGTGTCGGTCCTGCCCGTCCAGCGTTACCGTCGCCTGCCCCTGCACCACCACCCAGTGCTCCGAGCGATGCGCATGCTTCTGGTAGCTGAGCCGCTTGCCCGGTATTACCTCGATGCGCTTGACCTGGTAGCCATCCCCGCCGTCCAGGACGGTGTAGTTGCCCCAGGGGCGTTCGTCATGATCCGGCATTGGCAGGCTCCCGCTCGATGGTCCGGGCCTGCGCTGCCTTCGTCAACGCACGCATTCCGCTCATGCCATCGGGCCACAAACGCCCAAGGTCTAGTCGAGGTCTTGCCATAAGCCCACTATAACGGGCAACCTAGCCTGCGCGGCATGACCGAGCGACAAACCTACCCGCGGTGGGCCTCTACGGTTCGCTGGGCTTTGAGGAGAACGGTGATAGAGTGTGGCCAAGGTGACGATGAATGGCTGACTTGGCCTCGCAGGCGGCGGCTTTGAGGGGCTTGCACCGGGTGGGCGAGCCGCTGTTGCTGGCGAATGTGTGGGATGTGGCTTCGGCCAAGATGGTCGAGGAGGTTGGCTTCAGCGCGGTGGCGACGTCCAGCTCGGCGGTGGCGCATGCGTTTGGCGAGCTGGATACCGACGGCATGCCGCTGGAGGTGGCCTTTGGCGCGGTCGAGCGTGTGGCCAAGGCGGTCAGCTTGCCGGTGACGGCGGACCTGGAGGCGGGCTACCAGCTGCCGGCAGATGAGCTCGTCCGGCGCGTGCTGGCGGCGGGGGCAGTCGGCCTCAACCTGGAGGACAGCGACCATCATGGATCGGGCGTGCTGGTCGACCTGGAGACGCAGACGGAGCGCATCGCCGCGGTGCGAAGGGCGGCCAGGAAAGCCGGCGTGGACGTCGTCATCAACGCTCGGGTGGACGTGTATGTGCGGCACGTTGGCGACGCG
>Ga0307373_10012103_pt1 | contig 12341 bp, 10 predicted proteins | sample OX2MG_FD_202534 | JGI IMG/M metagenome (GOLD analysis project Ga0307373, IMG submission 202534) | Soil microbial communities from Risofladan, Vaasa, Finland - OX-2 | ecosystem: Environmental > Terrestrial > Soil > Coastal area > Acid sulfate soil | place: Finland: Risofladan, Vaasa | collected...
TCCAATCATCGGCCACGGTGCTCGCGCCCGTGGCGAAGATAGCGCTCCTGCAGCAGAATGAATGCGCGAACAGCGGCTCGAACCTTTCGAGTATGACGTGTGCGTATGCGGGTTCGAACGAAACAAGCAGCTTGCTTATCGTCCTTGTCGCGAACGTCACGAGCACTTCGGCGGTTTCGATCTCCGACACGGCGGGTAATACTTGGACGAAGATTGCGAATGTTCCCTATAGCGCTTACAACGAGGAAATGACGGCGTTCGCCGCCGTGAACGCAAAAAATGCCGCGAATACCGTGACGGCAACGTTCGGATCGAACGCGGGTCCCGCTTCGATATTTATTTCCGAATACCGCGGTGCGGCGACTGCTTCTTCGTTCGACGCTTCCTCGAGTGCTACGCAGGCGAGCACGCAAACGCCTTCGAGCGGCTCCGCGAATCCCACCTCGACCATCGAATTGCTCTACGGCGCGACGTACAATGCGACGACCGTGGAAACTCCGGCGGCCGGTGGCGGATTTACGTCCGAGCTCACGTCTTCCGTGAGCACCGTTTTTACGGAGGATTCGGTGCAGTATATCACGGGTTCCGCCGCCGCGACATGGCAGTATACGAATACGACGCCGAGCTCGACGGCATTGATTGTGACGTTCAAATAGGTCTTGGTAGTAGCATCGGCAATAGCACAGGTAATAGCACGGGTATTTTAATACCCCCACTGCTACCACGCTCTATCCATGCTCTTTGCCCCCTGATTATTCCAAATGAATGCTTCTTTCGAATTCTTCCATTCGCGTTTTGAGCAGGGGGTACGCGGCGAATTCGGGATCGCTTTCGATGATCTTTGCCGCCGCTTCGCGGCTTGATTGTACGAGTCCCGGGTCCGCGAGCGCCTGCATGGCGACGTCGGGCAATCCCGATTGGCTTTCGCCGAGGAACTCGCCGGGGCCGCGGATCTTCAGATCTTTTTCCGCGAGTTCGAATCCGTTTTTTGCTTCAACAATCGCTTTGAGCCGTGCATGGGTGGCTGCGCCCTTGGAGTCGGTGAAGAGGAAGCAGTACGATGCGTGCTCTCCGCGGCCGACGCGCCCGCGGAACTGGTAAAGCTGTGCGAGGCCGAAGCGGTCGGATCCTTCGATCATCATGATCGTGGCGTTTTTGATGTCGACGCCCACTTCGACGACCGAGGTCGAAACGAGGATGTCGGTCGTACCTTCCGCGAACGCGCGCATCGCGGCTTCTTTCTCTTTCGCTTTCATCTGGCCGTGGAGCATCGCGACGCGGAGGTCGGAAAATACTTTCTGCGACAGCTTTTCGTATTCCTCTTTCACCGATTTGAGCTCAAGCTGTTTTTCTTCGCGCGGACTGAGCTTTCGGTTTTCGTCGCTCGCGCGCTTTCCTTCGATGCGCGGACAGATGACGAAAACCTGCCGGCCGCGGCCGACCTCCTCGCGGATGAACTGATAGGTGTGGTCCCGTTCCGCGGGTGGCACCACTTTCGTCTCAATGGGTTTGCGGCCGGACGGAAGTTCCGTGATGGTCGAGATGTCGAGGTCGCCGAACACGGTCATCATGAGCGTGCGGGGGATCGGGGTCGCGGACATCGAGAGGAAGTGCGGCTTGTACTCGCGGTCGAGGAGCGCCTGGCGCTGTTTGACGCCGAAACGGTGCTGTTCGTCGACGACGACGAGCGCGAGGCGCGCGAAAGAAATGTTGCCGGCGTCGTTGCCCGCGATCAAGGCATGCGTGCCGATTACGATGCCGATCTCTCCCTTCTCGATGCGTTCGCGCAGTTCTTTTTTCGGGAGATCCGCTTCGAGGCCGTCCGCATAGCGCACTTTCGCTTCACTCGCGGTAAGAAGTGCCGTGGCAATCGCGGCGCCGGTGCCCGAAAGGATGCCGCGGAGCGTCGTGAAGTGCTGGCGCGCGAGAATTTCCGTGGGCGCCATGAATGCCGTCTGGGAACCGTGCTCGGCGGCGGCCATGGCGGCCAAGGCGGCGATGACGGTCTTTCCGGAGCCCACGTCGCCCTGGAGCAGGCGGTTCATCGGCGCGCCTTTTTCCATATCCTTCAAGATTTCCCAAAGCGATTTTTTCTGCGAGAGCGTGAGCTCGTATGGCAGCCGTTCAATGATGGCTTTGAGTCGTTCCACGTCCGCCGGTACGGGATGAGCGCGCTCGTGCTTCAATTTAATTTTTTGGGAAGCGTTCCAGAGTTGCAGGAGGAACAGATCTTCGAACGAAAAGCGCCTGCGTGCGCGCATCGCGTCATCGATGTCGTCGGGAAAATGGATCGAGGAAAGCGCCAGATTGATCTCGGGCAGTCGTTCGCCCGCAAGGATCTCCGCGGGGATCCATTCTTTTACGGGTTCGGCGCTTTTGAGAATCGGCTGGAGGAGAAAACGCAGGCCTTTCGAAGTGAGGCCGCGCGTTTCCGGATAAATCGGCACGAGCCGCGCCGTGTGCCGCGTTTCCTGCTCTTCGCTTTGCGCGCCGCGGTTCGCCATTATTTCATAAGCGGGGTTTTGGAGATAAAGGTCGCCTTCGTGCGAGACGGAAACTTTGCCGGCGAAGTTCACGTTCTTCCCGGCGCGCAGGGTGTTCGCGATGTAGGGTTGGTTGAACCAGACGGCGCGGATGCTTCCCGACTCGTCCGCGATGATCGCTTCGACGATCGCAAAATTGCGCCGCCAGGTGTGTTTGAGGCTCACTTCCTCGATCACGCCCCGGATCGTCGATTGTTCGCCCGGCTCGAGATCGGCGATGCGCCGGACTTCCGAAAAATCCTCGTACCGCGCGGGAAAATGCCAAAGCAGGTCGTGTACCGTCATGATACCGAGCTTCTTCAGGTATTTCGAAAATTTTTGCGCGATGCCGGGAAATGCCTCAAGCGGCATCTCAAGCGGGACTTTCGTAGGCGGCCTGGAGCTGTTGCGCAGAGGCATATGATTCCCGAAAGCATACCATAAATGGTTCACGATGTGAATAATGGCACCGGCCGGCGGGAGACACTTTTTCCATTCCAAAACCAGGGGAAATCGGGTATGGTTATGATAAGCTCCATAGCTCGTTAGCGCTTGAAATCAAAACGATGGATTTCAAGCGTTTAGCTCTTACCTACTAACGAGCTAACGAGCTAACGAGCTAACGAGCTAACGAGCTAACGAGCTAACGAGCTAACGAGCTAACGAGCTAACGAGCTATCCCATGCCCTACGAACTGAAACTCAAAACATTCACCGGCCCGCTCGAAAAACTCCTCGAACTTATCGAGGAGCGGAAGCTTGAGATCTCGGAGGTGAGCATGGCGCAGGTGACCGACGATTTTTTGAAATATCTGAAGACGCTCACGGACGGGCATGCCGACCTGCGCATGATCGCGGACTTCATCGTGACCGCGAGCCGGCTTATTCTCATCAAATCGAAATATCTTCTGCCCGATCTCACGCTCACGGGTGAGGAAGAGACGCAGATCAAGGATCTCGAGTCGCGGCTGAGGCTCTATCAGAAATTGAAGCCCGCGATGAAAATGCTCGCGAAGCTCTGGAGCGCGAACGGACAGGAATTTTCGCGACCATACTTTTTATCCCGCGGGTTCGAGGCGAACCCGGCGGGCATTTTTTATCCGGGCGGGGAGCTCGACCTTACGAATCTCGCGGGCGCCATGCAGAACGTGTTCGAAAGCATCCAGGCGCTCACGATGGAGACGGAGACGATCCGCGAGAAGATTATGACGCTCGAGGAGAAGATGGCCGAGATCATCGAGCGCTTCAAAACGGCGACCGAGACGAATTTCGCGAACCTTTCGAGCGCCAAATCGCGCGGCGAGATCATCATCATTTTTCTCGCGATCCTTCACCTTGCCCGCGAGCAGATCATCCGCCTTGAGCAGGAAAAGGATTTTTCTGATATAATCATCAGGAAATCGGATAGAGAAGCGGATCAACGCGAATCGGGCGAAATATAATAGAAGCGGATCAACGCGGAAGGATAATTCGTATCGATTCGCTTCCAGAAACCGCCATATGTGCCAATCCGCTTCTAAAATATCGTTATCCGCGCACAGCCGCTTCTACATGATATGAAAACCCCCGAAAACAAACTTGCCGAACTCGAAGCGCTTCTTTTCATCCATGGCGAGGCTTTAGCCATGAAAAAGATCGCTTCCATCCTCGACGTGAAGCCGGAAGAAGCGGCGCAATTAATAGAGGAGCTCAAGGGGAAGCTCGGCGCGCCCGACCGCGGACTCGCACTGGTCTCGGACGGCGATAAAGCCCAGCTGGTTACGAAAGCGGAATTCGGGAAGCTTCTCGAAAAGTTCGTGAAAGACGAGCTTTCGGAAGAGCTTTCGCCCGCGAGCCTTGAAACCCTCGCCGCAATCGTTTATTTTGCGCCGATCTCCCGCGCGCGTCTCGAATATCTCCGCGGCGTGAATTCGAGCTTCATTTTGCGCAGTTTGCTTCTGCGCGGGCTTGTCGAGCGGTTTCCCGATCCGCATCGGCAGAACCAGTTTTTGTACCGTCCGACCTTCGAGCTTTTGAAGCATGTTGGTCTCGCGAAGCGCGAAGACATGCCGGACTTCGAGAAGTACCAGTCGCTTATGCAGGCATTCGAGACGAGCCAGGCGAATCCCGCCGCGCCGCAAGCCGAAAATCAAGGAGCGGCAAGCGATGCCGCGTTGCAGGAACACACGCATGCTGAGGAAAAAAACGATGGCGCGCAGGAATAGTGTGCGGTTCACAAGCGGTTTTTTCGCACGGTTTTTCTTTTCAAAAATAACGCAGTACAATGGAAACATTATTTTTTCACGAATAAATTATATTTGACTTACGAGCTTACGAGCCTAGAGCTTACGAGCCTAGAGCTAACGAGCCAACGAGCTAACGAGCCAACAAGCTAGCCTATGTCCGACCATTTCCACAAATTCCTTTTTTTGGGCGTAATGATCGTGCTTGTGGTTTTCGCGAACCGCGCGACGGTCGCGAAGCAGTCGCTCAACATGAACTACGGCGCCGCCACTACTTCAAAAACCGCCGGTACTGTCCCGCCGCCCGTTTTCATTCTCGAATCGCCACGGGGCTCCGCACCGAACGCCGCTGCGGTTTCTGCAGTCCAGACCGTGGACGCAGTGCCGACGTTTACGGCGGCGTCCGGCATCGTTTCCGTTCAATCGCAAACGATACCAGACACCACTGCGTCACCGTCCCCATCGTCCGCGGCATCCTTCGGCGCTTCGGGCGCGAGCAGTGTCCTGTTCACGAGAACGGGAGACGCGCCGCCGCCCGGCATCAGCGCGCATATTGCGCTTGTCGCGGATGTCAGGAATGGCATACATTTTCTCGATGCGTATTCCGATACCCGGTGGCCGCTCGCTTCGCTCACGAAGCTTATGACGGCGGTCGTCGCATTCGGGCATCTCGACATGAACGCGACCGCGACCGTGAGCGCGGCGGATTTCGCGGTGGACACGAATGACCAATATCTCAGGCCGGGCGACACATACACGATCTCCGACCTCATGCGTATATTGCTTTTGCCGTCCTCGAACGTCGCTGCGGAGACGATTGCCGGAGCATATCCCGAGATTTCGCCCGGGACAGGCGGCCGCGACGGATTTCTTGCCGCGATGAACGCGCAGGCGCGGGAGTGGGGGATGTTCGATACGCACTATGACGATCCGTCGGGACTTTCGGTCGCGAGCGAGTCGAGCGCCGACGACATCTTTACTATAGTGGAGCGTATCTATGCGGAATATCCGCAGATCTTTTCGATTACGCGGACGCCTTCGGTCTACGTAACGGAGCTTGGAGCGAAGAAGCGGATGCTTGTGAAAAGCATCAATTATTTCGCGGGTCAGGCGGATTTCATCGGCGGGAAGACCGGCTATACCGATGAGGCGGAGCAGAATCTTGCATCGCTCTTTTCGTATAATAAGAAAGCGGTCGCGATCGCCGTTTTGGGCACGAGCGACCGGTTCGGAGACACGCAGAAATTACTGCAATGGTTCGAAGCGAATTATAAGTAAGCTCGTGAGCTCGTAAGCGCCGAACCACATGCGATGGTGGTTCGACTACTAAGCTCGTAAGCCACTCATTCAACATGTTAAAATATAAACAAATGGAAGCTCGCGCAGCGACTTACGAGCTTACGAGCTTACGAACTTACGAGCTATGCTAATTCTCGAAACAGTCCGCATCATGGTGCTTACGACCGTCGCGTTCCTCGTGGCGCTCGCGGTCACGCCCGTGTGGACGAAATTCCTTGCGAAAAAGCAATTCAAAAAGCAGATCAGGGAAGCGGGTACCGCGCCGGTGTTTTATGGCCTGCACGGAAAAAAGGCGGGGACGCCGACGGGCGGCGGAGTGATCATCTGGTCCACGGTTCTCGGGCTTGCGCTCGTTTTTTGGATCTCCGCGCAGCTTATGGGCGGCGCCTGGTCATACCTCAATTTCGTGAATCGTGCGGAAACTTACCTGCCGATCGCGGCGCTCGCGATCGCGGCGGTGCTCGGACTCGTAGACGACTGGTTCGGGATCATGAAGATCGGCGGCGCTTCAGGCGGGGGACTGAAGATCCGGCACAAATCGCTCATCTATCTCACAATCGCCGCGATCGGCGCCTGGTGGTTCTATTTCAAGCTCGGGTTCGACGCGATCAACGTGCCGTTCGCCGGCAGTTTCCACATTGGCCTCTGGTATATTCCCATTTTCATATTCATCGTGTTCGCCTCGGCGTTCTCGGCGAACGAGACGGACGGCCTGGACGGCCTTCTGGGCGGCGTGTCGCTCTTCGCTTTCATTTCGCTCGTCACGGTCGCGTTCGTGCTCCATCGTTACGATCTCGCCGCCTTCGGCGGCATCATGGTCGGCGCACTTCTCGCTTTTCTCTGGTATAACGTCTTCCCCGCACGGTTTTTTATGGGTGACACGGGCTCGATGTCTCTGGGCGTCGTGATCGGCGTGATCGCCATGCTCACGAATACGACGCTCATCCTTCCGTTTTTCACGATCATCCTCGTCATCGAGTCGCTTTCGGTGATCATTCAAATTACATCGAAAAAACTGCGGCACGGGAAGAAAGTGTTCCTCTCGACGCCGATCCACCACCACTTCGAAGCGCTCGGCTGGCCCGAGTCGCAGGTCACGATGCGTTTCTGGATCATCTCCGCCGTTTCCTGTGCTTTGGGGCTCGTCATCTTTTTCCTGTCCCGGGTTTTATAAAAAGCGCGGTGCCGCGTCTTCTTCCTGTCGTAGCTTCATTAAAACTTCAAACCGCGGCGCGTAAGGTCCGATAAGTTCGTTCTAATTTCGAGAGGAGGGCATAGTGAACGATTCGCTCCAAGATGAAAATTTCTGGATTGTTTTCGGGTATTATCCCGAGCGGCACAAAATACGGATTATTTATTGCTTGGGGAAAAGCGAGGCGTCGAATGAGGCAATCGCCATTCGGAAAGCACTCGCGCGCGCCGGCCGCGTGCATAAAGGGTATCGCGCCTCCGCGTTTCTTTTCGAGAAAGGGAAGGTGGTCGCGGATCAGGTCGAAAAACTGAAAGAGGCCATGAGGAAGGCGGGTGTTCCGGAGGAGCGGCTTCACACAGCGATGCGGAGTTTTTCCGATACGCTCCAAAGTGCCGTGCGGCGCATGATGCGCGAGCGGCTCGCGGCTTGGGAAGACGATACCGTGCAATAGCCGCCGCGAGCCCGCGCCCCGCATTTTCACGCGGGGCGTTTTTATTCTTTTGGACAGAGCGCGGTTTCGATGATAGGATAGTGGATACAAGGCAATGGCATTCGCAAAAAAAGACCTTCCGAAAAAATCGGAGAATCTCTCGGACTGGTACAACCGTATCGTGCTCCAGGCGGAGCTCGCTGATTACGGCCCGGCGAAGGGGACGATGATCTACCGCCCGTACGGCTACGCTATTTGGGAGCTCGTACAGCGGGAGATGGATAAGCTAATCAAAGAACGCGGCGTGGAAAACGCGTATTTTCCGCTTTTCATCCCGGAATCGCTGCTCAAAAAAGAAGAATCGCACATTGAAGGATTTGCGCCCGAGCTTGCGGTGGTCACGATCGGCGGCGGCGAAAAGCTCGGCGAACGGCTTGCCGTGCGGCCGACGTCCGAGACCATCATGTACGAGGCGTATTCCCGCTGGATACAATCCTGGCGCGACCTGCCGCTCATGATCAACCAGTGGAACAATGTGGTGCGCTGGGAAAAACGCACCTATCTTTTTTTGCGCACGACGGAATTTTTGTGGCAGGAAGGGCACACCGCGCATGCGACGCACGAAGAGGCGTCCGCCATGGTGCGCTGGGCCATCGATATGTATGCGAAAGTGTACCGTGAACTTTTCGCCCTGCCGGGATATGTCGGCAGGAAATCGGATGCCGAACGGTTCGCGGGCGCGGATCTTACGATGAGCTATGAGACGCTCATGCCCGAAGGGAAAGCATTGCAGAGCGCGACTGCCCATGATCTTGGCCAGAACTTCGCGAAGACGTTCAATATAGAATTTAAGGATAATAAAGGCGCGTCGCAGCACGTCTGGCAGACGAGCTGGGGATTTTCGACGCGCTCGATCGGCGGGCTCATCATGACGCACGGCGATGATTCGGGCTTGCGCATCCCGCCCCGGCTCGCGCCGGTCCAGGCGGTTATTTTACCGGTCAAAAGCGATGAAGCGGTGCTCAAAGCCGCCCGGGAGATCGAAGCGGCATTCGCGAAGAACGGCATCCGCGCGAAAATCGACGCGTCGGATAACGAAACGATCGGCTTCCGTATCAACAAGTGGGAACTGCGCGGCGTGCCCGTGCGCGTGGAGCTCGGCGCGAAAGAATTGGAAAAAGGAACCGTGACCGTCGTGCGGCGCGACAATGGCGAAAAACTCTCGATTACACTCGCCGATGCGCCGACAAAAATTGCGGCATTGCTTGAAGATATCCAGCGTGCCATGTACGAGCAGGCGGAAATATTTTTGCACGAGAACACCCGCAAGGCGGATTCATACGATGAGTTCAAAAAGATCCTCGCGGAGAAGCACGGCTTCATCGCCGCCCTGTGGTGCGAAGATCCCGAATGCGAACGGAAGATAAAAGAGGAAACGAAAGCGACCACGCGCTGCCTTCCGCTCGATTCCAAAGAAGAGAAAGGAAAGTGCGTTTACTGCGGAAAATCGGCGAAGCATCGTTGGTTATTCGCCCAGGCTTACTGATCCGAATATAAAAAAAGCCGATCAAAGATCGGCTTCCGGCTGGCATTAGGGCGAAGGCTGTATTTCCTTCAACGTGTCGCGCAGCTTTTTTTCGTAAGCGTTGTCGGCGTAGCGCATTGCGCTGCGGAAAAGAACATCCCAGCCCGCTTCGATGGTCCGCCAAAGATCGTCGACAATTTCTTCGTCGATGAAAGTGTCTTCGTACCTCGTGACGGTATCTTTCTTTCCGCATAAAGCGCGAAAAAAAGATTTCGGAAACCTTTCCTCTCGGCGACTGGTGCGGATTCGGAGCACCGCTTGTAACCGCAACCTATCGCGGGAAGACGGACGGAGAAAAAGAAGCAAGCCTTTTCCCTGATATTCCGACATCTCGCAGCAGATGAGGTGGTGTTCGCTCGCAGGATCGTATGCATAGCTCGATCCGATCCAGTGCATTTTCCGCTTTTCCGTGAGATCGATCAATGTTTGCACGATAGATTGCTTGGCTTCCGTGGTGCCCGCTGTGTTTTGGCGCATAGATACCCTCTAAATTTCTCGAATAACTAAGGAAAATCTAACACAATTTTGGGAAAATTGCAAGCTTCGTTTCTTGCTTTACAAGCTCGAAATATCAAAGTATTCTATGGGTAACTACTTTCCATGAAATTTTTCGATAATATTTTCAGGGATATCGGCATCGACCTCGGCACGGCGAATTCGCTCGTGTACATGAAGAATTATGGCATCGTCATGAACGAGCCGACGGTGGCCGCCATGAACACGAAGACGAACAAAATGTTCGCGGTGGGCGATGACGCGAAAAAAATGATGGGTCGGACGCCTGCGCACATCACGGTCGTGCGTCCGCTCGTCTCGGGCGTCATTTCCGATTTCGACATGACGCAGGAATATCTGCGGGAACTCCTGAAGCGGCCGCGGACGAACCCGATGCTTTCCTACCGCCGCGCCATCCTCGCGATCCCGAACCATCTCACGGAGGTCGAGCGAAAATCGGTGGAAGACGCCGCGGTCGGCGCGGGCTGTTCGAAGGTATTTCTCGTGGAGTCGCCGACGGCGGCGGCTTTGGGCGCCGGCATGCCGATTGCCGATCCCTCGGCAAGCCTCATCATCGACATCGGCGGCGGCACGACGGATATCGCCGTGATATCGCTTGGCGGCAGCGTCGTGTCGCGCACTCTGAAGGTCGCGGGCGACAAGTTCAACGACGACATCATCCGTTTCGTGCGCGACGAGTTCCGGCTCGCGATCGGAGAACCGACGGCCGAATTCGCGAAGATCGCGGTCGGTTCCGCGATTCCGATGGATGAGCGGCTCGAAGTCGCGATCCGCGGGCGCGATTTCGCCTCCGGCCTGCCGCGCGAGGTTGCGATCAAGAACAACCATATTCGCGCCGCACTCGCGAAATCATTGGCCTCAATCGTCGAATCCGTCCACGAAGTGATCGAAGAAACGCCGCCCGAGCTCGTGGGCGATATCCTCCAGCAGGGCATCTACCTGTGCGGCGGGGGAGCGCTCTTGCGGGGGCTCGACCAGCTGATCAATAAAGAGACCGGCGTGAATGTGCGGATCGTCGACGATCCTTTGACCTGCGTCGCACGAGGCCTGGGGCAGATGGTGGACAATTTCGACGCGCACCGCGGATTTTTGAACAATCCGCCGAAGCCGCTGTTTATCAATATATAAGCGCATTATTGGATGTCGTCCTCCGCGAAGGCGGAGGATCCACGCTTCCTAAAATCCGAAATCCGAATATCGAAATTCGAAACAATATCGAATATCTAAAATAGAAAAATTTAAAACGTTTCAGATATTCTGATTTCGAATTTGCTTTGAATTTCGTGTTTTGGATTCAGGATTTTATTTTAAGGAAAGCGTGGATCCTCGCCTTCGCGAGGACGACGATCGGGAAAAATTATGAAAAATCGCTGGCTCCCCGTTTCTCTCCTTGCGCTTATCGCGCTTCTTATCGTGTTCGAGCCTTCCTATGGTTGGCAGGTACGGAATTTTTTCGCGCGGGGGATGGCGTCCGCGGGCGACGACGGTACCATGCCGACGCTTCAAGAGCAGACGCTTGAAGCCGAAATCGCAAAACTGCAAAGCGTTCAGGCTCAACTTCCGGAAACGGTCCCGAACTATCTGCGCGCGATGGTGTATTCGCGATATCCGTTCAATTTTAAGAATGAATTGTTGATCGATATCGGCAAGAACGAAGGAGTCGCGGCGAACGCCGCGGTCGTCTTCGATGGCGCGCTCATCGGGAAGATCAAGGTAGCGTATTCCGACACGTCGATCGTCACGACTGTTTTCGACAGCGGCTTCCAGATGCCCGTGCGCGTGGGCTCCGCGGGCGTGGATGCTCTGCTCAAAGGCGGCACGCTGCCCATGGCGACACTCATCCCGCTCAAAGCCATTGTTTCCTCGACGGCCATCGTTTATTCGGCGACGCAGGGCGCGCCGTATGGCCTGCCTATCGCGACAATCGGCACTCTTGGCATTTCCTCGGACCAATTATTCCAGGAGGCGTCGCTCGATTTCGGATACGATATTAATGCGATACAAACGGTATTGGTGGCGAAACAATAATTTTATCGTCATCCTCGTAAAAAAATGTCGCCCTCGCGAAGGCGAGAGTCCACGCTTTCAAACTTTCTTATCTGGAAGCATGGATCCTCCGCCTTTGCGGAGGACGACAACGATTCGGTTTCCGGTTGAGCTGCGGGAATGACAAAAATCAGATGTCTCTCAAATTCCTCACCGCCTTCCTCTTCCTCGCCCTCGCGCTTTTTTTGCAAAGCTTTTTTGGCGCTGTGAGCGGCATCTGGATCGATTTTGCTCTTGCGGCGCTCGTCGCCTCAGCGTTTTCCATCGGCTTTCTCGAACTCCTGATACTCGTTTTGTGTTCGCTCTTTGTGCTGAATTTTCAACCCGCATTGAGTCCGGAACTCCTGGTGTTCGCGGCGCTTCCCTTCGCCGCGTGGTTTTTGCACCGCGCGAAATTACTTCCTTTCGAACCGCCGCTCGTGAATGCGATTGCCCTCGCCCTCGCCCTCGCCGTCTTTTACGCAATCTTCGGCGCGCATCTTGTTCTTGCCGCGCCGCAGCTTTTTCTTTTCGATCTCGCGGGAAGCCTC
>Ga0307373_10012104_pt1 | contig 12340 bp, 12 predicted proteins | sample OX2MG_FD_202534 | JGI IMG/M metagenome (GOLD analysis project Ga0307373, IMG submission 202534) | Soil microbial communities from Risofladan, Vaasa, Finland - OX-2 | ecosystem: Environmental > Terrestrial > Soil > Coastal area > Acid sulfate soil | place: Finland: Risofladan, Vaasa | collected...
CGCCGGCACAATCGGCCGTCACGAGGATGCCGGCCGTCACCGTGCTCAAGGCGCTGTGCGGGGCCGAACCGGGGCTCTACCGCCAATTGCGCTCATTCTGCGTGCAGGATTATCCGGCCTTTCAGCTGGTATTCGGGGTACGCGAGCCGACCGATCCGGCCTTGCAGGTGGTACGCCGCCTGCAGCAGGAGTTTCCCGGCCTTGACACCACGGTGATCATCGACACAACGCTGCACGGCCCGAACCGCAAAATCAGCAATTTGATCAACATGCTGCCTGCCGCCCGGCATGCCCTGCTGGTGATGGCCGACAGCGACATCGTGGTGGCGAGCGACTACCTGGCACACGTGACCGCCCCGCTGGCCGATCCCGGCGTGGGACTGGTCACCTGCGCCTATTTCGGCCGTCCCGACAGCGACCGCCCCAGTATCGCCTCCGAGCTCGGCGCCATGTTCATCAACGAGTGGTTCACGCCATCGGTGTTGCTGGCTGCGCGCTTCGGAGCGCGCTCGTTCGTATCCGGAGCAACCATCGCCATGCGCCGCGAGGTGCTCGGCTCAATCGGCGGGTTGCGCAAACTGGCCGACCAACTGGCTGACGATTACAAGCTCGGCGAGCTGGTGCGCGGGCACGGCCTGCGCATCGTGCTGGCCGATATCGCCGTCGAAACCACGGTCGCGGAGCCGGACCTCGTCACGATGTGCCGGCACGAGCTGCGCTGGCTGCGCACGATCCGCTCGGCCCGCCCGCTCGGTTATGCCTGCTGTTTTCCCAGTTTTGCGGTCCCCACGGCCCTGGTGGGCGCGGCGCTCGCCGGCTTCGGTGTAACCGCCTCGGTGCTACTCGGCATCGCTGCCGGCGCTCGTCTCGTGCTACATTCTTCCATCGGCAACGGTGGCGTGCGCGCACGCCTACAGCGACTGGCGCTGCTGCCGCTGCGCGATGCGCTGCTGGCAGCGTTGTGGGGCTGGAGCTTCTGCAAACGTGAGATCGTATGGCGAGAGCAGCGCTATGGCATCGGCCAGGATGGCTCCCTGCATCAGGTCGGCTGATTATCTGCTGTGATCATCGTCTAGCGTGTAAAGTGTCATCGATGAAGCCGCTCTTTCTGCATCCGCCCTCCTACGACGGATTCGACGGCGGTGCCGGTGCACAGGTGTCGCTGGCTGCACCCTATCCGGGCACCGAGCTGTACCGCCAGGCGGTGGCGAACGGCTGGCTGGCGCAAAACAGCGCCACCGACCTGGTCAACGAGCGCGGCATACAGCTCTCGCCGATCAGCTACCCGCACCTGTCCGCGCAGGACATCTTTCACGCAGTGCAGACCTTTTGTCGGCGCTGTTATTTTCGGCCGCGCAAGCTCGGCGAGCTGCTCGCCGAGATGATGGGAAGCTGGGATCTGGCCAAGCGGCGCTTGCGCGAGGGTGTGGAATTCTTTCGCTTCCTGCGCGCGCATGAGGCCTGAGCGCTTCCTGATCGTCACCGCCGACGACTTCGGCCTGCACGAGGCAGTGAACGAAGCGGTCGAGCTCGCCAGCCGCGTCGGCACGCTGTGCACCGCCAGCCTGATGATGGGTGCTGCGGCCACGGAGGATGCGGTACGGCGGGCGCGCGAGCTGCCCGGACTGCGCGTCGGGTTGCACCTGGTGCTCACGGACGGCAGCCCGGTGCTGCCACCCGAGCAGATCTCCTCGCTGGTGGACGTGCACGGACGCTTTCGCAGCCGCCTGTTTACCGACGCGGCGCGCTATTTCCTCTCACCGCGGGCGCGGCGGCAGCTCGAGGCGGAGATTCGCTCCCAATTCAAGGCATTCGCCGCCACCGGTCTGCCGCTTGATCATGTCAACGCCCACAAGCATTTTCACATTCATCCGACCGTGCTCACGCTGATGCTGCGTGTGGGCCGGGAATTCGGTCTGCAGGCCGTGCGGCTGCCCTACGAGCCGGCGGCGCTGTTGAGCGAGCGCACGCGCACCACGCTGGTGGACGCGCTGGGCGCCTGGGGCATCAAGCCTTGGCTGCAGCTGATGAAGCGACGCCTGCAGCGCGCCGGGGTGCTGTGCAATGACCAGCTGTTGGGCATTCACCACAGCGGCGCGATGAACGAGACCACGCTGCTGGAATCATTGCAGCGGCTGCCGGTCGGGGTGACCGAGATCTACCTGCATCCGGCCACGCAATCGGGCGCGAGCATCGCACAGTCGATGAGCGGCTACCGTCACACCGACGAGCTGGCCGCGCTGCGCAGCCCGCGCATTCGGGCCGCGCTGGCGCAGATGCGCGCCACCTGCGGCGGCTACGGCGACCTGGTGCGACTGCGCAGCCAACGCTACGCCGCGTAAGCGCCAACCCTCGGGCAGGGTGCCATGAAACACCTGACTTACGCTCCTGGCGAGGGCGCCGAGTCGCTGCAGCTCGTGGATGGACCGCGGCCCGAGCCCGGCCCCGGGCAGATTCTGATCGAAGTGCACTATGCCGGCGTCAACCGTCCGGACCTGATGCAGCGCCGCGGCGTCTATGCCCCTCCACCGGGAGCCTCGCCGATCCTGGGGCTGGAGGTGGCCGGCATGGTGGTCGCGCTCGGCGGGGGGGTGAGCCGCTGGCGCATCGGCGATGCCGTCTGCGCGCTCGTCCCGGGCGGCGGCTACGCCGAATACTGCGTGACCAGCGAACACCATGCGCTGCCGATCCCCGCCGGGCTGAGCTTAGGCCAGGCGGCCGCGCTGCCGGAGGTGTGGTTCACGGTATGGGCCAACCTGATCGATCTGGGCCATCTGAGCCGCGGCGAGCGCGTGCTGATCCACGGCGGCGCAAGCGGTGTCGGCCTGGCGGCGCTGGTGCTGGCGCAGCACCTCGGTGCGCAGGCTTTCGTCACCGTCGGCAGCGACCAGAAGGCGCAGTTCTGCCGCGATTACGGCGCGCAGGGGGCGATCAATTACCGCACCGAGGATTTCGCCGTGCGCATCCTGGAACTCACCGGCGGCGAGGGGGTCGACGTGGTGCTCGACATGGTGGGGGCGCCCTATGTCGAGCGCAACTTGCGGGTGCTGCGGCAGGACGGAAGACTGGTATTCGTCGCCTTCCAGCAGGGCAATCGCTGCGAGCTCGATCTGTGGCCGGTCATGGCCAAGCGCCTGCGCATCACCGGTTCGACCATGCGTCCGCGCAGCGTGGCGGAGAAGGCCGCGATTGCCGCGGCGCTGGTGCGCAACGTGTGGCCGGCGCTCGCCGCCGCGCCCGACAAGACCCACCTGCACGCCACTTTTCCCTGGCAGCAGGCCGCACAGGCCCACCAGCTCATGCACAGCAGCCGCCACATCGGCAAGATCGTCCTGGCCGTACGGCCGTGAAGCGGCGCTACCGCGGCGGGGCGCCGCCGTCGCTCTGAAACCAGCGCACCGCATCGGCCAGGGCCTGCTGCGGCGCTCGCCACTGATAGCCGAGCTCGCGCGCCGCCTTGGCGCTGGAGAAATACATCCGATGGCGGGCCATGCGCGCGCCATCCACCGTGATGCGAGTCTCGAACCGCCCGATCCGCGCGCAGGCTTCGGCGGCATAGGCCAGCGGCAGCACCAGGGCATGCGGCAGCCGTACCCGCGGGGCTGGCCGCCCCACCAGCGAGGCAATGATGGTCAGGATCTGCTTGAGGGTGAGATCGGTGCCGCCGAGGATGTAGCGCTCCCCGACGCGGCCGTGATGAAACGCCAGCAGGTGGCCCTGCGCGACATCATCGACATGCACGATGTTCAGGCCGGTATCGACGTAGGCCGGCGTGCGCCCACGGGCCGCGTCGAGCACCATCCGCCCGGTGGGTGTGGGCTTGACGTCGCCGGGCCCGACGGGCGTGGATGGGTTGACGATCACGACCGGCAGGCCCTCCTGCGCCTGCTGCAGCACCCACTGCTCGGCCAGGAACTTGGAGCGCTTGTAATGGCCGATGATGCCGGCGAGCGTGGCGCGATCGCTCTCGTCCGAGGCCGCGCCGTCAGCTCGGGCAGCGAGCGTCGCCACACTGCTGGTATAGACGATGCGCGCGACCCCGGCACGCCGCGCCGCCTGCAGCAACGCCCGGGTGCCCTCGACATTGCTGTGATAGAGCCGCCGCGGCTGCGCGGTCCACAGCCGGTACTCGGCTGCCACGTGAAACAGCGCCTCACAGCCCTCCAGTGCCCGCTCGAGCGAAGCCACATCGCCCAGATCACCGACCGCACAATCCAGCGACAGCCCCTGCAGGTTGCGCCGATCGGCGGCGGGGCGCACCAGCGCCCTAACCTGCCAGCCCTCACGCAGCAGCGCGCGCGCGACCGCCGCGCCCACGAAGCCGGTCGCACCGGTGAGCAGCGCCTTCACGGCGCCAGGGGCGCCGCGGGAGCGGCTGGCCCCGCCACGCAGCCGCAGCGCGCACAATGGCGCAGCACCCGGCGGGCGATGCGATAGCGCTTGCCCATATGCAACAGCCCCGGCCAGGCTGCCGGCGCGCCCAGCAGCGACAGCCATGCCAGCGGATCGCCCCGATCAGCGCCGATGGCGCGCTGGAGCACGGCCGGCAACGCGTCGGCAGCGGTATCGGCGATCACCCGCAGCGCCATGAACGGCACGCCATGCAGGCGGGCGACCACGCCTACCGCGGCGCTCTCCATGTCCACAGCCACGGCCGTGGTGTCATGAAACAGCTTCGACTTGAGCACGGCGCCGCAGACCAGCTCCTGGCTGGTCAGCACCGCTGCCTGTACCACCGGGCTGTGGCGCACCAGCGCCGCCTCCATGCGGCCGCGCCATGCGGCGCTGGTGCGCAGCCTGGCACGCGCCGGTAAGGCGGTCGGACGCATCGAATCCAGGCGCAGGTGCAGTGGCGTATCGCTGATCACCTCGGTTGCCAGCACGATATCCCCACAGCGCAGCGAGGGGTCGAGCGCGCCTGCCACGCCCCAGCACAGCAGCGCGCGCGCCCCTGCGCGCACCAGCTCATGGGCCGTGCGCGCCGCGCGCTGGCAGCCGATGCCGCCGGCCTGCACCCGCAGGCTCACCGCCGGCGTGCCGTCCGCGCTCAGAGCCTGCGGCAGCGGCAGCAGTGAGCGCGCCTCGGCGCGCAGGGCAGCCACCACCCCGACGCACTGGACGGCGTAACTCGCTCGTTGTGCCACGCTAGCGATTGGCGGGCAGCGCGGGGGCCGGATGGTCCTGCAGGCAGCGATATCGCGCCAGTGCCCACAGCGGGAAGTAGGCGCAGTAGCCGTGGTACTTCAGGTAGAACACCCGTGGAAAGCCGGGAGCGGTGAAGCTCTCGTGCTGCCACAACCCATCCGGGCGCTGCGAGCGCAGCAGGTAATCGATGCCGGCGCTTACCGCCTCGTCGCGGCAGCCCATCGCCATCAGCGCCAGCAGCGCCCAGGCGCTCTGGTACGGCGTACTAGCCAGACCGCCACCGGCCAGCGCCGGGTCCTGGTAGCTGCCGTTGCTCTCGCCCCAGCCGCCGTCGGGGTGCTGGCAGGCCTTGAGCCAACCGATGGCGCGTACCACCGACGCATCATCCGGGCCGATACCGGCCGCCGCAAAGGCGACCAGCACCGACCAGGTGCCATAGATGTAGTTGGTACCCCAGCGCCCGAACCAGGCACCGCCGGGCTCCTGCACGGCGCGCAGGTAGGACAGCGCTCGCTCGAGCGCGTCGCGATCCTGTGGCCGCTCGACATGCGACAGCGCGGTCACCACCCGCGCGGTGACGTCCGCGGTCGGTGGATCGAGCAGTGCGCCGTGGTCGGCAAATGGAATCTCGTTCAGATAGTAGTGTGTGTTGTCGACATCGAACGCCGCAAAGCCGCCGTTCCTGCTCTGCATGCCGGTGAGCCAGTCCAGCGCCGCCTCGATGGCCGGGTCGGCAGCGGGCAGCGCCGGGCCGCGCCGGCCGGCGTGCAGCGCCCACACCACCACCGCGGTGTCGTCCAGGTCCGGATAGTGGCCGTTGCCGTATTGAAAAGCCCAGCCACCGCCGCGCAGGCGCGGCCTGCGCGCACGCCAGTCGCCATAGGCGTCGTTGATCTGCAACGGCCGCAGCCACGACAGGCCACGCTGCATGGAAGCGCGGCTGACCGGGGCACCCTCTTCGTGCAGCGCCAGCGCCGCGAGCGCGGTATCCCACACCGGCGAGAGACACGGCTGGCAGTAGGCGCTGTGCTCCGAGCTGACCACCAGCTTGTAGATGGCCCGCTTGGCGGTCACGCGTCGCGGATCGGTATCCGCGTAGCCGAGCAGCACCATGACCTCCAGCGCATTGACCATCGCCGGAAAGATCGCGCCCAACCCGTCCTCGCCGTTGAGCCGCTCGTTGATCCATAGCTCGGCCAGCCGCAGCGCCCGGCCGCGCACGGCGCGCGGCACCAGCGCATCGGCGACACGGCCGATCCGATCGAACAGCAGGAACAGGCGGTTGATCGCGCCACGGCGCTGAAAGTAGTGCCGCTCCTGAGCGGCCGGAATCGTGAACAGCTCGCCGATGCCGATCGCGTGCGGATTGACCGCCCGCGCCTTCAGCGTGCACAGGATCAGCAGCGGCACCATCACCGTGCGCGACCAGTACGACACCTTCTCCAGATGGAACGGGAACCAGCGCGGCAGCAGCATGATCTCGACCGGGATGTAGGGCACCGCGCGCCACGGGACCTGCTCGAACGTCGCCAGCAGGATGCGCGTGAACACGTTGGCGCGGGCGGCGCCGCCGCGCTCGAGGATGGCGCGGCGGGCACGCAGCATGTGCGGGGCATCCGGGCTGTCACCGGCGAGCTTGAGAGCGTAGTAGGTCTTGACGCTGCAGCTCAGATCGAAGCCGCCGCCCTGGTACAGCGGCCAGCCGCCGTGCTGTTCCTGGTGCGCGCGCAGGTACACCGCGAGCTTGCCGACCAGCGCCGCGTCGATCTCGTCGAGGAAGTGCATCATCAGGATCAGCTCGGCCGGGATGGTGCAGTCCGCCTCCAGCTCGAACCACCAATGGCCATCGGGGCGCTGCAGGGCCAGCAGCGCCTCGCGCGCGCGCGCGGTGGCGCAGCCCAGATCGTTCGCGCCGATCCCGCCCGCCGCAAAGGCATCCAGTGCTCGTTCCACCGCCACGCCGGCCCTCCTCTAACCGCTCGGCGCGGAGTGCAGGTCCGCTTCCCGCTCACGCTCCCATTGCTGGCGTATCGGCGCATGTAGCTCGGCACCGCCGCGGGCGCCGGTCTGGGTGATCAGCGGCAGACCCTTGGCGGCATATTCGAACAGGCGCGTCAGCATGCGGTCGCTGTGCACGGTCAAATTGGAGCAGATCGTCACCATCATCACCTCCCGGCGCGAGATCTTAACCTGTGCGCCGGCGGTGAAGTGCGGATTGTCCTGGATCGAGCGCAGCGTCAGCAGCGCCAGCCCGACCGACCACGAGCAGAAGCGGCGGATGCCGGCTTCGTGCGAGGGAATCAGCAGCGTGAAGGCGAGCGCGTTGCGCAGGTGCCCGTGCGCGATGCCGATCAGCTCCTGCAGGCTGTCGCCGAAGCTCTGCTGGTCGCGCGAGCGCAGCAGCTTCAGATCGAAGCCACGCCGCTCGAACACCTCCTGCGGCAGCCAGCAGGCACCGCGGCGCCGGTCCTCCCACAGGTCCTTGAGGATGTTGGTCATCTGCAGGCCCTGGCCGAACGAGGGCGCCAGCCGCCGTAGCACCGGCCCGCGCGCGCCAATCTGCTCCGAGTAGGCGCAGAACAGATCGGTGAGCATCTCCCCGACCACGCCGGCGACGTGGTAGCAGTAGCTGTCCAGATCCTGCAGCCGCTCGAGGCCGTCGGGGCTGGCGCTGCGCTGGAAATGATGCATGCCCACGCACATGATCTCCACGCAGCGGCCGATGGCCTGCTGCGCACGCGGATCGAGTCCCTGGCATACGCGCATCACGCTCGCCATGTGTCCGACCAGGTCGCGCTCATGCGCACTGGTCTGATGAGACAGCAGCGGGGTCAACTCGGCCGCCAGTGCCGCGGCATCGGCCGTACCGGCCACCACGCGGCTGAACTGCGTGAGGTAGTGCAGCTTGTCCGGCGCGCACAGCGTGGCCTCATCTTCGATGGTGTCGGCAATACGACACAGCAAGTATGCGGTCGTGACCGCCTCGCGCAACCCGCCCGGCAGCTGCGGAATCGTCAGCGCGAAGGTACGTGAAACGTGTACCAGGATCTGCCGCTGGTATTGTTCATCCGCGCCATTGGTGGATTGCGTGGACTCTCGGATCATGCTCTCACCACAATTGCAGTCAGTTCAATGTCCGATGACCGTGGGCGTCCAGCCCCCGGATCGGCCGCTCGGCTGTACGATTGCGCCTACCCTTCATATCAGCGCCAAACCGCCGCAAGCCGGATGCCCGCAACCAACAACCTGACCTCCCATGCAATTCCTGGTCTGTTCTAATCCAATAGCCTACAGGAGTCCAATCGAGTGCACAGTCTCAGTACCAGCAGCCCAACCACGGCACGCATCGGCGTACGCCCGGCCAGTATCGCCTGTCTGGGGCTGGTCTGCAGCCTGCTGCTGCTGGTGCTGCCAGCCGCCCCGGCGCAAGCGTATGACTGGCAGCACTGGCTCAACCCCCGGACCGCCCCCTTCATCCCCGTCCCGGAAATCGATACCGACCCGGACAGCGGCCATACCATCGGCCTGCTGCCCACCTTCCTCGGTACTGACTCGCACGGCGACATCCGCACGATCATCGCCCCGTCCATCTACAAGAGCAGCTTCTTTGGCTGGGGACTGGGCGCAAGCTGGTTTGCCTATCCCTCGTCGGATACCCAGTGGTCGGCGGACGGCAGCGTCGAGCAGCGCGTGGAGCGCCAGGCCGAGGTGAAGTTCCAGACCGGGCGCGCGCGCTTGCGGCCCTGGTCATTGCGTACCTGGCTGATGTACGAGCGTATCGGGACGCCGCGTTTCTTCGGGATCGGCAATGACACGCCCCTGCGCGATGAGACCAATTACACCAGCGAGCGCGAGCTGCTGCAATTGCAGCCGGGCTGGAACATCAACCCCTACCTGCAGCTGGGCTATCTGCTGCAGATCGAAAACGTCACCGTGAGCCCTGGCGTGCTGCGCAACGTCCCGTCGATCCAGCACCGCTACGGGATCAGCGCCGGCCTCGGCACCAACGCGATGGTGCTCAACCGTCTGCTGCTGACGTATGACACCCGTGATGATCTGACGATGCCGACGCGCGGCATGGCGCTGACCGCCTACGCGGGGCTGGCCAGCCGCCACGGCATCCTCAATGCCTCTGCGTACAGCGAGACCGGCTTCGATACGCGCTTGTTCCTGCCGCTCGATACCGTCACTGTGCTCGCGGTGCATATGGCTGCGCGCTACCTGCTGCAAGCCCGCCGGTTGCCGTTCTGGGCGTTGAGCACCATCGGTGGGGATCGCAGCTTCATTGGCGGTGCACAGCCGCTGCGCGGTTTCGGCGCCGGCCGTTTCTCCGACCGTGATTCGTTCTCCTTCAGCGCGGAGCTGCGCCGCACGGTAGCCTCCATCAACGCAGTCTCGACCCACATCGACCTGCAGCTGGCGCCATTCGTCGACATCGGCCGTGTATTTCACCGTCTGAACGCCGACCCGCTGAATCATCTGCACAGCGTCATCGGACTGGGGCTGCGGGGGCTGGCCCGGCCGTTCGTGGTCGGCTACGTCGACATCGGCTACGGCAGCGAGGGGGTAGCCGTGTTCACCGGCATCAACTATCCGTTCTGAGCCGCGCTCACGCGCTCAGCAGCCGTTCCACTTCGCTCAATCGCGCCAGCGCCAGCAGACCCTGCGGCGGCTGTACATAGCGCAGTGTCTTGTGCTGCGCGCGGGCGCTGGCCAGCCAGTCGATCAGCAGCGCCAGCCCGGCGCTATCGGCCGTCGGCACGGCCGAAAGGTCCAGTGTCAGCTCGCTTGGCGCGGCGCTGATGAGCGCCAATCCCTGGCGGCGCAGTGCCGGAACCGTGGCGAACTGCAGCGGCGCCTGCAGGCGGTGCACCCCGGGGGAGGCGGCGACGAACGCGGGGCGCACGCTCTAGCGCCGCGCCGGGGCGCCGGAACCGGTGGTGCGCTGGATTGCAGCGGGCGTTGCGCCCTGCTCGAGCCGCTTGATCACCGCCTCGATTCCCTGCCGGTCGATCTGCTCGCCGAAGTCCTGCTGAAAGCTCTTGTCGTAGCTGATGCCTTCGATCACCACGTCCCACACCTTCCATCCATCAGCGCTGTGCGTCAGGTTGTAATTGACCGACACCAGCGAACCGTTACTCCTGCGGATGCGGGTGTCCACCGTGGCGTACTTGGCGTTCGGGCTGCCGCGGTAGGGCAGCACCCGCATCTGGTTGGCGGTGAAGTCCAGCAGCGCATCCCCGTAATTGCGCAGCAGCGACTTGTAGAACGCATTGATGAAACGCATTCGCTGGTCCGCCGTGGCCTTGTTCCAGTGCCGCCCGAGCACCAGCCGCGCGGCCAGCTGCGTATCGAAATGCGGCAGCAATACCCGATCGACCAGCGCGCGCAGCTTGGACGGATCGCGGCGGTACTCGGTCCGGTGCGCATCCAGTGCCATCAGCATGGTATTGGCGGCGCTCTGCACCAGCTGGTAGGGCCCGCTGGCATCGACCTCGGAGGTGGCCGCGCCCGCTGCCGGCGCCGCCGCCGGCGCGGCCCGCGCGGGCATCGACGGCACTGCCAGCATCAGCGCCAGACTCAGTACCAACGCGATTTCAACTGTCCTGATTTGCATGTGCCTGGCCTCGCTGGTGTGGCTACTTGCCCGGGCCGCCGGAAGCGCCAGCATGGCCCGTTTTGCCGCCGCTGTTGCCGCCGCTGTTGCCGCCGCCGTTGCCGTTGCCGGCCGAGTTGGCGAAGAACTTGTTGATCAGGTTCTCCAGCACCAGGGCCGACTGCGTGAAGGCGATCTGGCTGCCTGCATGCAGGAACATCGGCGATGCCCCGGCGGTGAGCGCAATGTAGTTGGCGCCCAGCAGGCCGGAGGTCTGGATGGCGGCGTTGCTGTCGTCCGGAATCTGGTCATAGTGGCGCTCGATGGCCATGGTGACCGTGGCGCGGTAGTCGGACGGGTCGATGGCAATGGTGTTTACCCGGCCGATGCGTACCCCGGCCATCGTCACTGGCGCACCGACCTTCAGCCCGCCGATGTCATCGAACTGCGCGCTCACAGTGTAGCTGGGCGCCCCGCTGCCCAGTTGTAAGCCGCTGCCAGGCAATTGCGTAGTCAGAAAGGCCAGCGCGGCGAAGCCGAGCAGCACGAACAGCCCGGTGCCGATCTCCAATGAACGATTCGCCTGCGCCATGATCGAAGTCCCCTACAAAAACACCGCAGTGAGTACATAGTCCAGCAGCAGGATCAATACCGCGGAGGTCACCACGGTGCGCGTGGTCGCGAGTCCCACCCCTTCCGCAGTCGGCTCGGTGTGGTAGCCCTCGTACACCGCGATCAGGCTGCACACGGCGCCGAACACCAGGCTCTTGACCACGCCTTCGTAGATGTCCCGCAGCCCGACCGCACTCTGCATCTGCGACCAGAACGTGCCCGACTCGACCCCCATCATCTGCACGCCCACCAGCTGCGCGCCGTACAGGCCGATGCAGTCGAAGATCGCCGTCAGCAGCGGCATCGCGATCAGCCCGCCGAGGAAGCGCGGCGCGACCACGTAGCGCACCGGATCGACCGCCATCATGTCCATCGCGGCCAGCTGGTCGGTCGCGCGCATCAGCCCGATTTCCGACGCGAGCGCAGTGCCGGCCCTGCCGGCGAACAACAGCGCGGTGATCACCGGCCCGAGTTCCTTGATCAGCGACAGCGCCGCCGCCTCGCCCAGCGCCGAGGAGGAGCCGAAGCGCGCCAGCAGATCATAGCCCTGCAGTCCCACCACCATGCCGAGAAACAATCCGCTGAGCATGATGATGACCAGCGAGCGCGCGCCGGTGTTGTAGATCTGCGCCACCAGCAACCGCGGGCGGCCGAGCGACAGCAGGCACTGACCCAGCAGCCGCAGCAGGAACAGCGCCACCGCGCCGAGCTTGCGCAGCGCCTCGAGCGGCCACCACGGCCGCCGCGCGGCGCGCACGAGCGCTACCATCGTGGCGAGCTCATCGCGACCGCTCGAGCAGCTGCCCGTAGTAATCCGGGGCCGGGTAATGAAACGGCACCGGTCCGTCGGGTGCTCCGCTGATGAACTGCTGCACCACCTGCGCGCCCTGCCCCTGCAGCTGCGCGGGGGCGCCCTGCGCCACCACGCTGCCGCCGGAGAGCAGGTAGGCGTAATGCGCGATCGCATTGATCTCGTGCACGTCGTGA
>Ga0307373_10012105_pt1 | contig 12338 bp, 9 predicted proteins | sample OX2MG_FD_202534 | JGI IMG/M metagenome (GOLD analysis project Ga0307373, IMG submission 202534) | Soil microbial communities from Risofladan, Vaasa, Finland - OX-2 | ecosystem: Environmental > Terrestrial > Soil > Coastal area > Acid sulfate soil | place: Finland: Risofladan, Vaasa | collected...
ATTTCATTCGCAAAATTCTAAAGCAAATCTACACGGCCACTGGTGCGGCTATCGCTGATGTTTGCCGGAAATGCCGGTAGATGGCGATCGCAATGGCGCCCATTCCCCACCAAAGCGCAACCAGCTTCACGATTGAGCCCGCGTGATACGGCAACAGTTCGAGGCCGTGTAGAATCACCAGGCCAAGCGCCAGCCGTCCGAGCAGTGCTCCCGTGCCTTCGCCCTTCCCCAGCAAAGCGCCACCAATCCACGTGCTGACGAAAGTCTGCGACGCATACAGCGCAATCGCATAAACGAGAATCGTGGCAATTCCCACGCCCAGCCCGACCATCGTGAGGCACACGATTACCGCTACAATCGGCGTCGCAATCATTGCCACCACTCCCAGGCCCAATGCCGGCAAAAATCTCCGGCTCGCGCTCATTCCGTCGGCGAAAAACCCCGGCAGAAGCAAAATCAGCGCGAGGCCGAAAACAAATGCAGCTCCCCACAGCAACGCGCGATGCCACCAATAACGCCCGGAAGAATAGTCGGGCCCTAGTTTCAGCAGCGTGAATACCAACGGGCTAGCAAGTTTGGCCCCGGGATCCACAATTGCGGTGTTGCGTCCTGTGTACGTCGTCGATCCCGCCATTTCCGCTTCGGACCCGATATGGAGATGCGAACTGCGGAGCTTTGCATTGCCGCCCACCGAACCGCTAATTTCCAGATCCGCAGTTCTCGCCATCAGGTCCCGCCCGATTTTGCCGTCTAGTCGTCCCACTCCGCCCTGGAAAGTGAAACTGCCATTCACCTCCGCTTTCGGGTTCAATTCAATCTCTTCGCCTATCACCAGCACATTTTTCGCCACTTTCCCGTTGATGACGACCACTTGGCTCCAGCCCCGCACGTTCCCGTCCACCTGTCCATTAATCCGTACCGTCTGGCAGGCAGTGAACACGTCGCCCGTGACGTGGCCATTCACTTCGGCCTCTCTGCCAAAGATGAACACATCTCCGTTCACTGTCCCATCGATGCGAGTGTAATCCGCGCCCACGAACAAATCCGTATTCAACGTTTGTCCTGCAGCCAGCGTGTAGCTCGGATTTCCGTGCTCGATGTCTCCCGCATGCGCCGCCGGCGCGGCCAGAAGCAAAAACGGAAGAACCAGTATCACAAGCGCTATGTTCGCGAGTACGACGCCCACCGCGACTCCGCCCCGCCAGAATCGCTTCAACAGCGCCAGCACCAGCATCGAAAACGCCGCCACCGTGAAAAATTCCACAAAGCTCAGCACGCTCGACCATCCCTTCCAGAATGCGCCGCTAAAAAAGAGCATCGTCATCAAATTTCCTCCGCTGAACCCTGCCTGATTGAGCTGCTGCTGAAACGGTTCCACGATTCCATTCCACACCGTATAAATTCCCGCCGCGCCCATGGCCATCACCGTCATCCATCCCCAGGACATGCTCGCATGCGTCGCGGGCGTGGCAAACCGCGCCGGAACCGCATCCTTTTCCTGCAAACTTCCTTCGAGCCAGCGCGTTTCGTGTTCCAGCGACGCCAGCAGCGCCCGGCACTCCGCGCACTCGCTCGTGTGCGTCAGCACTTCGGCCGCCTGCGCGCGTTCGAGTTGCCCATCCAGATACAAAAGCGCCGCCATCTCATCGAAGTGTTTCATCGCCTGTTCCCCGCTGCGGAAGCGCGCAACCCCGGCGCGGTTTGTTCCAGCGTCCGCCGCAATTGATGCCGCGCCCGCAGCAACAGCACGCCGACAAACGGCCGCCGCACGCCCAGCGTCTCCGCAATTTCGTCGTAACTCATATCCGAGTAGTACCGCAACGTCAGCGCCATTCGCGTCCTGTTCGGCAACTGTTCGAGTGCCTTCCGCACCTGCTCGCGCGAGTGCTGTTCGAGCAACCGCTCAAGCTGCCCCGGATCAGGATGCTCCAGCGGCATGCTTTCAATGTCGCCCGTTTCCAGGTCCTGCCGCACGCGACGCCGCCGCAATAAATCCCAGCAGTGATTCGCCGCCACGCGGTAAAGCCACGCGTTGAATGGCCGCGAAGAATCGTATTGTTCCAGCTTGCCGCGCAATTTGGCGAAGACCTCCGACGTCGCGTCCTCGGCGTCCTCCCGGGTGGGCATGGCCCGCCGGCAGAACCGGAAAATCGAGGGCGCGAACTGGCGGTAAAGCTGCGCCCAGGCTTCGGAGTCTCCGTCCCGTGCCTGAGCGATTGCCCGCTCCAGCCCTGCGTCTTGTCCTCCGGGTTCCATCTCGGGCTGCATATATGTCTACGCACCACCGCCCCGTTAAGTTACAGCAACTAACGGCTCCCGACTGCGGACCAATACTGGTAATTTTTAGCTGGTGAAGTTTACCGCGAATGGAGCGAAAAGCCTGCGTTTCGTGTCAGAGGATGCCCGTACGAGGAGATAACCGAGGCAGGTTAGCTTTCTCACACCGTTCGACACCACTTCAAGAGGAGCTCGCGCATTTCAGGTGATGCCTCGACGGGTGAAACAGAGGTCTCACCCATTGCGATACTAAGCTCCCCGTCAGCCGATTCTGCAACGCGTACTGCCCCTCGCTCTCTTACTCTGCATTGCAATAAACGCCCCGTGTTCCGGGTCTTAAATTTAGCGATCACCCAGCAGGATCCAGCGTCCAAAAGGCGATACGTCCAATATCCCGTCCAAAAGCTCTTCGTGGAAAACTCCGCCACCGGGTCTGTCCTGCCCGGAGATGTCAATATCTTTATCCAGTCTTCCACCGGATAACGCTCGTTTTCCAATCCTTTAGAATGCGCGGCAATGAACGGCATTGCGTTTGTCGCCCATCGATATCCTACGAGGAGCAGAATCGCAAAACCTACGTATGCAGACGCCAGCCCTAAGAAGGTGTGGGTGTCCGGATCGTCAGCTATAAAGCCCCCCCCCGCAATCACAGTCGCAAAAAACAGAACCGCCAATGCGCAGACGGCGTAGCGCGAACGCATCCAGAGCATGATCGTTGTTACGACGGCGAGAATTGCCAGTATTGAAACAGCCAACGTCTCATAGAAAGGAGCCTTGGAAACAACGGCCAGCAAAACCATGAAGGCGGCGACGAAGGTCGAGGGCACTCTGGCCCGGGAAAGAATAATCTTCGTCGCTTCAGCTCTGGCAACCAAATCCAGCCGCTCGATTTGTATGTGGTCAGTCATCACAGCGCGGACGTCCGCTTGCCAATTACGGTCAAGCGGTTCAAGATGACGAACTCCATGTCTTTGCCTTCAACTGCGCAAAAAACTAAATGCTAACCACTGCGTAAGAGCTTCGTCAGTCGTCTGAGAAACTCAAATTTCGCCGGGTGCATTTTCTCTCGCGCCGCCTCAACAGTATAAAACGCCGCGCGGTCCACTTCCGGAAACTCCTTCTGTTTCCCAGATCGCGGCGGCCACTCCATCAAAAACGTATTGCTCTTGATTGACGCGGGCTCGCAATCGCCTTCAAACGCCCATGCCGTAACCGTTTTCCCGCTCTTGTGCTTCACGCTGCCCAGTTCCAGGAATTTGCCCTCTGCTTTCAGTCCTGTCTCTTCCATGAATTCCCGTTTCGCCGCCACGAATAAATCCTCATCCGGCTTCGCTTCGCCCTTGGGAATAAACCACGCACCAACGTCCTTCCTCGCCCAGAATGGCCCGCCCGGATGCACCAGCAAGACCTCAATCGCTCCGCCGCGCATGCGATACATAATCAACCCCGCGCTGGCCTTCGGCATTCGCTCAGTGTAATCCGTATCCTTCGCGTTGCCCATGCCGCGCTCTCGGCGATGCGCCTCTCTTTGCTATAATCATAATTTGGTAGCGGGGCAGTTTGAATTTTCTTGATCGTGACCATAGCGGTCAAAATTCAAACCGACCCGCTGCCCATAATTTCGCTTCATCGCGAAACTCCGTGCAGCGTGTTACCTTGTTTTCTCGCTTCCCGTTCAACATTCGGGCTGACGCATGACCGCCAAATCGCGCAAAACACTTTTCCTCGTCGACGCCATGGGCTACATCTTCCGCGCCTACTACGCACCCATGGGCGAGCGCTTCGAGCACAAAGGCATACCCACTAAAGTCCCCTACATTTTCGCCACCATGATGCGCCGCCTCATCGAAGGCCAGAAGCCCGATTATCTCGGCGTGGTTTACGATACGCCGCAGCCCACGTTTCGCGACAAGCTCTTCGCCGAGTACAAAGCGCAACGCGCTCCGATGCCCGACGATCTTTTCATTCAAGTCCCCTTCGTCCGCCGCTATTGCGAAGCCATGCGTCTTCCCATCCTCGAGCTCTCGGGCTACGAAGCAGACGACGTGATTGCCTCGCTCGCGCGCCAGGGCGTCGAAAAAGACCTCGATATCTTCATCGTCACGGCGGACAAGGATTTCATGCAGCTCGTCGACGGCCGCGTGAAGATGCTCAATCCCTCGAAGGGCGATCTGATTATCGACGAGAAAAAAGTTGAGGAGCTGATGGGCGTTCCGCCTTCAAAAGTCGCCGACGTGATGGCCCTCATGGGCGACACCATTGACAACATTCCCGGCGCGCGTGACCCAAACGAAAAGCCGGCCCCCGGCGAACGCCGCAAACCCGGCATAGGTGACGTGGGCGCGCGCGTGCTCATCCAGCAATTCGGCAGCGCCGAAGAAGCGATTCGCCGCGCCGCTGAAGTCACGCGCGCGAGCTACCGCGAAGCCCTGCAAAACAATGCCAAATTCGTCACGCTCAGCAAAGAGCTCGCCACCATCCATGCCGCCGCGCCCGTCGAACTCGATCTCGACGCGCTGCGCTTGCAGGATCCTGATGTCGTCGCGCTTCGCGAACTCTATTCCGAACTCGCCTTCACTTCGCTCCTGAAAACCCTTCCCGCGCCAAAGAGCACGGAGAAAACCGACTACGCGAATTTCGCCTCCGCGCGCGAACTTCGCGAATTTCTCGATTCGCTCCCGCCCACGGACGAAGTCGCCATCTGGCTCGCGCTAGACAGCGACGACACTGACAACCAGGGCTACGGCACGCGCGTCCGCGCCATCGAAGTCTCAAATCGCCCCGGCTTCGCTCGCATTTTGTCCATCGATGCGGCGCCAACCTCGAAAAAGCCCGAAAAAGATGGGTTTCTTGGCGCGCTCGCCGATTGGCTTTCCGACGCGACCCGCCCGAAAATTGTTCACGATCCAAAGCTTTTCGAGCTTCTCGCTCTCTGCGACGCCGACGCGAAGCAGCGCTGCGTGGCCGGAATTCGTCACGCGACGATGCTTTACTCGTATCTCCTGCGTCCCACCACCGCAAATCATTCCTTCGCGGAAGTGGTTCTGCGCCATCTGAACATCACGCTCTCCGGCGCGTCCGGCGAACACGCCGATTTTCTCTTCCGCCTCGCGCCGGTTCTGCACGGCGAAGTCGAAAAAGAAAATCTCCTCGGCCTCTACGACAAAATTGACCTGCCGCTCGCCGCCGTTCTCTCGCGCATGGAACGCGCCGGCGTCTGCGTCGATCCCAAAGCCCTCAAAAAACTCTCCCTCGCTCTCGAAGAGGAAATTCGCGGCTTCGAGAAACGCATCTACGAAATCGCCGGCTTCGAATTCAATGTCAATTCGCCGCAACAGCTCGCCGAAGTCCTTTACGACAAACTGAACCTCACCCTTCCGCGCCGCACGCGTGGCAAAGCGCGCTCCACCGCCGCCGAAGTCCTCACCGAACTGGCCGCGCTTCACGAATTGCCCAAGCTGGTGATGGATTACCGCGAAGTGGCGAAACTCAATTCCACGTATGCTGATACGCTCCACCAACTCATCTCCCCCCACACTGGCCGCCTGCACACGCAGATCGACCAGACCGGCACCGCCACCGGCCGCCTCAGTTCCTCGAATCCCAATCTTCAGAACATTCCCATTCGCACCAAGCTCGGCCGAGAAATTCGCGCCGCGTTCGTCGCCGAGCCCGGCAACATTCTGCTCTCCGCCGATTATTCCCAGATCGAACTGCGCATCCTCGCGCATTTTTCCGAGGATCCGGTTCTCGTCGAAGCCTTTCGCCGCGCCGAGGACATTCACTCGCGCACGGCGCAGGAAGTTTTCGACGTCGCGCCTTTTGCCCAAACGCCCGAGCATCGCCGTGCCGCCAAAGTAATTAATTTTGGCATCATCTACGGCCTCTCCGCCTTCGGACTGGCGCAGAATCTGCAGATCGACCAAAAAGAAGCCGCGAAATTCATCGCCGCCTATTTCGACCGCTACCGCGGCGTCAAAAAATATCTCGAACGCCAGGTCGCCGAAACGCGCAAGACCGGCGTCACGCGCACCATGTTCGGCCGCATCCGTCCCATTCCAGAGATCAATTCGCCGCAGCCCAATCTGCGCAATTTCGCCGAGCGCACGGCCATGAACACGCCGCTTCAGGGCACCGCCGCCGATCTGATTAAGCTCGCCATGATCGAAATTGATCGCCGCCTCGTCGCGGAAAAATTTCGCACGCGCATGATTTTGCAAGTCCACGACGAACTTCTTTTTGAGGGTCCCACGGAAGAACTCGAGCGCCTCAAGCCCCTCGTCAAGCACGCCATGGAGCAAGTCCATCCGCTCAATGTCCCGCTGGTCGTCGACATCAAAGTCGGCCCCAACTGGCGCGATATGGAGCCGTCTCCTGTGCGATAATTTATTTAGGATTTGAATCGGAGGGGATTACAAATGGCGCACTATCACTCGCCCGCGTTTCTCGCCATCGTCAACGACGCAAAAAAGCGCGTCAAGGAAGCCGATTTTCGCGACATCAAAAAACGCCTAGACGCCGGCGAAAAAATGATTCTCGTCGACACGCGCGAGGACAACGAATGGGCCAAAGGCTACATTCCCGGCGCCGTCCATCTCGGCAGAGGCATCATCGAACGCGACGTCGAAACAACCATCCCCGACAAAAACGCCACGCTCGTTCTCTATTGCGGCGGCGGTTTCCGTTCCGCGCTCGCCGCCGACAACCTCCAGAAAATGGGCTACAAAAATGTGATCTCCATGGACGGCGGCTGGCGCGCCTGGACCGAAGCGGGCTTTCCTGTCGCGAAAGTTTGAGACTGTCAAGCATGCTGCAAAGCTTTTGAAATTCCTCTTCCGGGAGGACGAAAATGTTCAGCGGCGGACAGTTGATTTTGATCTTTCTGCTTCTGACCGTCTGGCTGTCGGGCCTCATCTGGAGTTTAATAACTGGCTTCACGTCTCCCCGATTGTCGAAGGCGCCCCAGTGGAGACGCGTGCTGACGTACGTTGGCCTCGCTCTCTGCGTGCTATCCGTGGGAGGTCTATGGGTTCTTACTGTTTCCTGGTTTTCTCCTGCCTTGTCTCAACGCTTTGAGGGCTGGCCGTACTACATCGCCACAGCGGTGGTTTTCTGGTCCACAGCGGTCGGTTTGCTCGTTGGTTTGATCGGCATCGGGGTGAGGCGTGCCCTCACGGTCGGAACATCCCTCCTGGCTGGACTTTGCTGGTTCTGGATCTGGTTCGTTGCGGGGATTTCAATGGGGCCGATTGCGGCGCGGCGTCCCGTCAAGTATCTTATTCCGGACGGATACATTGGATGGGTCGTTGTTTCATACAATGAACCAGCAGCACCCCCACTGCCCATAGTCAAAGGAGAGATCGTCTGCAAATTTCCGGCGAATGGCGTCCTGCGCACTTCTTCGGCGCTCGAGAGCGGCTGGGCTAAGGATGAGTTCTTTTATTACTCTACAGATGGCTCACTACACCAGCTAAGGGACAGCAGTTGGGTTAGCGGCGGAATGATATGGGATGGCTCGGTTTCCTATGAGCTGCCCGCTGGAGGAATTCCGAAGCAGTTCGACCAAATGTATTTTGTTGGATCAGAGGAGCAATTTCACCACGCGCCTCCGCGTCCACCTCCCGGGCAACGCTGATAATCCCCTTTTCCTTCTCCAGCCTCTAACTTCCAACTTCTAGGCTGGCTGGGGCGGTTGGATTCGAACCAACACCGTCTGCATTAACAGTGCAGCGTCCTACCAATTGGACCACGCCCCAAGTCTCCCGCAGGTTACGCCTACATTTTAGATGATGGGAAATGCCCGCGAGGAATTTTCTGAGGCGAGGCACGGTCGACTTTCGACTTTCGACTTTCGATTTTCGATTTTCGATTTTCGATTTTCGACTTTCGACTTTCGACTTTCGACTTTCGACTTTCGACTTTCGACTTTCAGAAACACCCCCGCCGTTTAGAGGGTAGGTATCGTGGGAGTCGGCGGAGTGTGTGGGGGAAGGAAACCGGCCCAGCCCTCAATCCCCTAAAGGGATCCTCGGCTTGTCTTCCCCCGACGCTGCCTTCTTACGCACGCCGCAAGCCATTCTTAAACCCCTCTATCTAAATAGCTTAAGAAATCCACAGCCACGTAAAAATCTCCACACCGCGTAATTTCTCCCCGCGCCAAGGTAATCTGAAGCCCGCCCGATTCTCCCTCTCGCCCATCCGCCTTGACCCCTTCACTCCCGCCTTGCTATGTTGGTAGGTTACCTTGGGCGTATTCTCCGCGCTGTGCGGCGGCTGCGCCTGTAGGGACCCTCTTCCGACATGGGACTCAAACAAATCGTCATTCGCGGCGCGCGCCAGCACAATCTCAAGAACATCAATCTCGAAATCCCGCGCAACTCGCTCACCGTCGTCACCGGACTTTCCGGCTCGGGCAAATCCTCGCTCGCTTTCGACACGCTCTACGCCGAAGGCCAGCGCCGCTACGTTGAATCGCTTTCCGCCTACGCCCGCCAGTTCCTCGACCAGATGGAGCGCCCCGAAGTCGATTCCATCGAAGGCCTTTCGCCCTCCATCGCCATTGAGCAGAAAACCACCACGCGCTCTCCGCGCTCCACCGTCGGCACCATCACGGAAATTTACGATTACCTGCGCGTCATTTACAGTTCCATCGGCACGCCGCATTGCCCCAATTGCGGCAAGCCCATCGCGCGCCAGTCCACCGAGCAAATCGTCCAGTCCGTTCTCGCTCTGCGTCCCGACGAACGCATCATGGTCCTCGCGCCCGTCGTTCGCGGACGCAAAGGCGAGTACAAAAAGGAATTCGAGAAATTTGCCCGCGCCGGATTCATTCGCGCGCGCGTTGACGGCGACCTCGTCAATCTCGACGAGCCTCCCGCGCTCGATCGCCGCCGCAACCACACCATCGAAATCGTCATCGACCGCCTGCTCATCAAAGAGGGCATCTCCAAGCGCCTCGAGCAATCCATCGAAACAGCTACCAAGCTCACCGACGGCCTCGTCACCATCGCCATCGTCGGCGGCGAAGAGCAGATGTACTCCGAAAAACTCGCCTGCGCCGACTGCGGCATTTCCGTTCCCGCGCTCGAACCGCGCTCCTTCAGCTTCAATTCACCCTATGGCGCGTGCCCCGAATGCCACGGCCTTGGCTCAAAATACAATTTCGATCCCGGAAAAATTATCGTCGACTGGTCCAAGCCGCTCTTCGAAGGCGCTCTCGGCCCCGGCGGAAGCTCCGCGCATCTTCAGCGGACGCTCAAACTCGCCGCTCTTGCGCACGGTTTTGATCTGGGCACGCCATTCGAGAAACTTTCGCGCCGCGTGCAAAATCTGATTCTCTACGGCAATCCCGCGAACGGCCGCCCCACAAAAGGCCTGAATTTCAAGGGCGTCATCGACCATCTCGAACGCAATCTCGAGGAAACCGCCTCCGACGAATATCGCGAATGGCTCGCGCAATACATGTCCCCAACGCCCTGCGCCGCCTGCGCGCAAAAGCGTCTGCGCCCCGAAAGTCTCGCCGTAAAAATTGGCGCATATTCCATCGCTGATTTCACTTCTCTCTCTCTCGCCGAAGCGCGCAAGGCCATCGACAAAATCCTTCCCGGCCTCACGCCGCGCCAACATGCCATCGCTGATCGCCCATTGGGCGAAGTCGCCGAGCGTCTCGATTTCCTTCTCGCCGTCGGCCTCAGCTACCTCACTCTCGATCGTTCCGCCGCCACTCTCTCCGGCGGCGAAGCCCAGCGCATTCGCCTGGCCACGCAAATCGGCTCGCGCCTTCGCGGCGTCCTCTATGTTCTCGACGAGCCTTCCATCGGCCTGCACGCGCGCGACAACGGCCGCCTGCTCGGCACTCTTGAAACTTTGCGCGACCTCGGCAACACCGTCCTCGTCGTCGAGCACGATGAAGAAACCATTCGCCGCGCGAATTACGTGATCGACCTCGGCCCGGGTGCCGGAAAAGTCGGAGGCCACCTCGTCGCCTCCGGCGCGCCGTCGGACATCCAGGCGAATCCGGCATCGCTCACGGGACGCTACCTCTCCGGCGAACTGAAAATTCCCGTCCCTGAAACTCGCCGCAAGCCCAACGGCAAATCGCTGAAAATTCTCGGCGCGCACGCGAACAACCTGAAAAACATCGACATCGAATTCCCCCTCGGCCTCCTCACCGTCGTCACCGGAGTCTCCGGCTCCGGCAAATCCACGCTCGTCAACGACATTCTCTATCGTGCTCTCGCGCAAAAACTTTACCGCTCCACCGAAACTCCCGGCGCGCATCGCGCCATTCTCGGCCTCGAGCATCTCGACAAAGTAATCGAAATCGACCAGGCGCCTATCGGCCGCACACCGCGCTCGAATCCCGCCACCTACACCGGAGTCTTCACGCCCATCCGCGAGCTTTTCGCCATGCTGCCCGAATCGCGCGAACGCGGCTATCGTCCCGGCCGCTTCAGCTTCAACGTAAAAGGCGGCCGCTGCGAAGCCTGCCAGGGCGACGGTCTGCGCCGCATCGAAATGAATTTTCTGCCGGATGTTTACGTCATGTGCGAGGTTTGCCGCGGCCACCGTTACAACGCGGAGACGCTTTCCGTGCGCTACAAAGGCTATTCCGTTTCCGACTTGCTCGAAATGCCCATCGAAGACGCGCTGCCCATCCTCGAAAATATTCCGCAGATCAAGCAGAAGCTCGGGACCATGGTTGACGTCGGCCTCGGCTATGTGCAACTCGGCCAGTCCGCCACCACTCTTTCCGGCGGCGAAGCCCAGCGCACCAAACTCGCGCGCGAATTATCCCGCCGCCAGACCGGCCGCACGCTTTACATTCTCGACGAGCCCACCACCGGCCTGCATTTCGACGACGTGAAAAAACTTCTCGACGTTTTGAAGCGCCTCGTCGATTTGGGCAACACCGTCATCATCATCGAGCACAATCTCGACGTCATCAAACAAGCCGACTGGCTCATCGACCTCGGCCCCGAAGGCGGCGAAGACGGAGGCCGCATCGTCGCCCAAGGCACCCCCGAGCAAGTAGCCCGCAACAAAAAATCCTACACCGGCCAGGCCTTAGCGCCGGCCCTCAACATCGCCGCCAACGGCAACAACCACGCCGCCGCGCCAAGCAAATAAAACCGCGTTGTCATTCCGAGGAGCCTCGCGACGAGGAATCTGCTTTTCGATTTTGCCCTTACGGGTGCCCCATCCTGAGCGTTTTCTGCGAAGGGTGGGGGTTTCCCTCACACAAGCCTCGAACTTTCGCGCTGCTCGTTCACCCTGAGGAACGAAGGGCTCCGCCATCCTGCTCGACAGAATTAAATTACGTTGTCATTCCGAGGAGCCTCGCGACGAGGAATCTGCTTTTGTGGTATAAGGTTTTCGATTCGCCGATGCAAACGTACCGAGCCATCTGCGCCCGCCTATTCTTCTGCTGCTTCGGCGCTTTGTTTTTTGCAATCCCGGCTTTCGGTTTTTGCTTTCAGCCGAACCCGTCCGTTAGTTGCGAATTCCTGAACAGCGACGCCGTTTTTGCAGGCAAAGTCATTCAGGTGCGCACAGTCGCCGGCGAAGGCTGGTACTACAAACTTCACGTCCTTCAATTGTTCCGCGGCCCTCACACCGAAGTCATCGAAGTCTACACAGGTGACGACAGCGGACGATACCCGCTGGAATTGGGGAGAGAGTATTTGATTTTTGCTTACGCCTACGAGAAGAAGCTCAAAATCGACAACTGCGGCGATTCCAAACCTCTTTCCGAGGCAAAAGAGACAATCGGTCAAATCGAAAAAATTTCGGTCCCGAAGGACGGGATTGTAGAGGGACAGGTCGCTCTGGAAAATGAGCGTCGGATTCCGTCAGATCGCGGCCTGCCGGGTGTCCAGATTTTCCTCCATGGGGAAGACAAGACATACTCCGTCATTACCGACGGTAGAGGCTCGTTGGCTCTGTTGACATCCTCGTTACGACAATGAAAATTCGAGATACAAGATTGGTTGAAATTGTTGTTTGCTACCGAGGCAGGAGGTGCGATGGCCGAGGTCGGACTCCTGCCGTTTGCTCGCATC
>Ga0307373_10012106_pt1 | contig 12338 bp, 10 predicted proteins | sample OX2MG_FD_202534 | JGI IMG/M metagenome (GOLD analysis project Ga0307373, IMG submission 202534) | Soil microbial communities from Risofladan, Vaasa, Finland - OX-2 | ecosystem: Environmental > Terrestrial > Soil > Coastal area > Acid sulfate soil | place: Finland: Risofladan, Vaasa | collected...
GTACTCCTGCTTCGCCAGTTCGCTGTCGTTCGCCTGTGACGCCCTCGGCGTTCGAGCCGCCGACCGCAGCCTGACCGTGACCGGCGGACTCCCGTACCACGGAGGACCCGGCAGCAACTACTCGACCCATGCGTTGGCGGCGATGGCAGAGGTGTTGCGCCGTGACCCTGGCACCTTCGGGCTCGTGTCGGGTGTCGGGATGCACATGACCAGTCACTCGGCCAGCCTGTGGTCCACCCGTCCGGGCGCTTTCGTCCCGTCCGAGCCCGCCGCGCCGCTCCCCACCGTCCCGATCGCCACCGACGCCCGCGGACCGGCCACGGTGGTGACCTACTCAACCGTCCACGACCGCCTGGGTCCCGAATGGACCGCCCTGATCTGCGACCTCCCCGGTGGGTCGCGTTCCTACGCCAGACTGGAGGAGCCCGCCACGGCCGACGACGACCTGGTCGGCCGGACCGTGACGCTGGCCACGTCGGAGAGGGGGGCCACGTCCGCCCATCTCTGACCCCTCTCGGCCCGGGGGCGATCGGGCACGCCCGGGTCGCCCCGCCTATCATCACCATCGGCTCACCGGTCGACGGGGCACCGGCGGAGCGCGTCGGCGTCCCGGAGACCTGGCCCCATTGCGCTCCGTCCCGACCAGAACTGCGAGATCGCCCATGACCATCCACTACGAGCCCGGTGACGACCACATCGTCCGCATCACCATCGACCGCCCCGAGGCCCGGAACTCGTTGGACATGGACCACTTCGCGCAGCTGCGGATGGCCTGGGAGCGGTTCGGCGAGGATGACGACGCCTACGTGGCCGTCATCACCGGGGTGGGTCCAGACTTCTGCGTGGGTGCGGACCTCAAGACGTACATCCCCCAGATCACCAAGCTCCAGGCCAGCATGAAGAAAGCCGGGGTCACCGAGATCGACGGCTACCGACTGGACGACGGCGTGAAGGCGGTCCTCCGCAACGTGCGGCTGTACAAGCCGATCGTGGCCGCCGTCAACGGCACCTGCGTGGCCGGCGGGATGGAGATGCTCGGCGGGTGCGACCTCCGGATCGCGGCGGACACCGCCACCTTCGGTGTGATGGAACCCAAGCGGGGGCTGTTCGCCGGGGGTGGGACCACGGTCCGCCTCCCCCGCCAGATCCCCTTCCCGGCGGCGATGGAGCTCCTGCTCTGTGCCGACCAGGTCCCGGCCCAGAGGGCCTACGAGATGGGGCTGCTCAACGAGGTCTGCGCACCCGGGGACGTGATCGAGCGGGCACTCGGTTACGCCAGGCGGATCACTGCCAACGGCCCCTTCGCCGTGCGCAAGACCAAGGAGTCCGTGCTCACCGGGCTGGCGGTGGACATGAAGGAGGCCTACCGAATCGAATCGTCGCTGTCCTCCGAGGTGTTCTCCAGCGAGGACGCCGTGGAGGGGCCCAGGGCGTTCGCCGAGAAGCGCCGGCCGGTGTGGAGGAACCGCTGAGCACCGTGGCACCGGGCGGCACTGCGCAGCACCGCGCAGATCCGCCGGAGGAAGATCCACTGAAGGGGGAAGTGTGGCCGACAGCGCCGTAGGGAAATTCGTCGGGGCCCGGGTGCTCGTCACCGGGGGCTCGTCCGGCATCGGCGCCGGGCTGGCCGAGGCGTTCGCCGCCGCGGGGGCCACGGTGGGGATCGCCGCCCGCCGGCGGGACCGGCTCGCCGACGTGGTGGAGCGCTGCCGCGCCCACACCCCCGAGTCCACCATGTGGGCGGTCGACCTGTCCGACACCGTCGCCGTCGACCGGTTGGCCCGGCAGGCCGTGGACGAGCTGGGAGGGGTGGACGTCCTGGTGAACAACGCCGGCATCCCAAAGCGTCGGCACGTGAGCGCCCTGGACCCGGCCACCGTGGAGGCGGTCATGGCCATCAACTACCTCTCACCGGTGCGTTTGACCCTGGCCCTGCTTCCCCACATGCTCGAACGGGGGTCCGGCACCATCGTCTCGGTGGCCTCGGTGGCCGCCACCCTGAGCCCGCCGGGCGAGTCGGCGTACTCCGCGTCCAAAGCCGCCCTGGCCGTCTTCTCCGAGTCCATGGCCGTCGACCTGTGGCCGACGGGAATCAAGGTGTCGGTGGTCTACCCCGGTGTGGTCGACACCGAGCTGTTCACCCTGCCCGACAACGACCCCTTCGCCGGGGACGTTCCCCCCATCACCGTGGAGGAGGCCGCGGCCACCATTCTGGAGGGTGTGGCCGCCGGTGCGCTGTCCATCTACGTGCCGGGGTACTTCGCCGAGTTCGCCTCCCAGAAGGCGCAGGATGTCGATGGGTTCCTGGCCGGGACGGCGGCCTATGTGCAGTCGAGGTCGACGACCCCTTCGGGGGGGTAGCACCCATTCGCCGACCGGCCGCCGGGCCGAACGGGCCGGACGGGCCGGACGGATAGCGCCTAGGCCAGCCGTTCGATGACCGTGGCGTTGGCCTGGCCGCCGCCCTCGCACATGGTCTGGAACCCGTACCGTCCGCCGGTGGCCTCCAGGTGGTTGAGCAGGGTCGAGGCCAACCGCACGCCGCTGGCCCCCAGGGGATGCCCGATGGCGATGGCGCCACCCCGCGGATTGAGCCGCTCGGTGTCGGCATGGAAGGCCCGGTTCCACATCAACGGGATGGCGGCGAAGGCCTCGTTGCACTCGATGGCGTCGAATTGCTCGACCTTCATCCCCGAGCGCTCGAGGAGCCGGTGGGTGGCGGGGACCGGGGCCGACAGCACGATGGCGGCGTCATCGGCGGCCACGGTGGCGTGGGCGAAGCGGGCCCGGACGGGAAGGCCGAGTCGCTCGGCCACGGAACGTTCGGCGATGAGCATGGCCGCGGCCCCGTCGGTCATCTGGGAGGCGTTTCCCGCCGTGATGTCCGGGGCGGTGTCCGGCTCCCAGCTCTGCGCCGGCGGCAGACCGGCCAGGGCGTCGAGTGAGGCGTTGCGGCGGATGCCCTCATCGGCGTCGAGGGACTGGCCGGTGAAGGTGCCGTCCTCGGCCTTGACGGGCACCGCCACCGCCTCGGCGGCGAAGTGGCCCGAGTCCCACGAGGCCACGGCGCGACGATGGCTCTCCAAGGCGTACTCGTCCATCTCCTCCCGGCTCACACCCCACCGGTCCGCCAGCACCTGGGCCACCCGGAACTGGGCCCACAGCCGGCCGTCGATGGCGTCCAGGAACGACGGCGGGAAGGGCCCGGTGCCGCCGCGGGCATTGGAGGCCATGGGCGCCCGGCTCATCGACTCCACGCCACAGGCCACCACCAGGTCGTAGTGGCCGGCCTTGACCCCGGCGGCCGCGAAGTGCATGGCCTGCTGGGAGGAGCCACACTGCCGATCGACGCTGGTGGCGGGCACGCTCTGGGGCAGACCCGCGGCCACCCAACCGTTGCGGGTGACGTTGGTGCCCTGCTCCCCGGACTGGGTGACACATCCCCCGATCACGTCATCGACGGTCTCGGGGTCGATCCCGGTGCGCCCCACCAGCGTGGTGAGGGCGAATCCGAGGAGGTCCACAGGGTGCCAGTGGGACAGGGCACCGCCCCGCTTGCCCAGGGTGGTGCGCACCACATCCACGATGACGGCGTCGCGCTCGTTGTTGCTCACAGTGGTTCCTCTCCCTCCGGTACTGCCTTCGCATGCCGTTGCCGACGTTACCGGGACGACCGGCATCGGACACCATCGACGGCCGCCCGTCCGGCCCGGGCCGCTCGAAGCTCCGCAACCCCGCTTCTCGGCCCCGTCGGCCCTAGTCCCGTGCCGACCCGTTCTGCTGGGGGTCGGGGACCCGCACCGTCCGCTCCCCCCGCGAGGCGAGGACCTGCTCCACGGCGGCCAGGGCCCCCGACGCGTTCCCGCAGTAGGCCACCGAGCCGTGCTCCAGCACCACGGCGTTGCCGGCGATCTCCAGCACCCGGTCGACCTGTTGCTCCACGATGAGCAGCGCCGTTCCGGCGCCGTTGATCTTCCGCAGCCCGTCATAGACCGCGTCGATCATGACCGGGGCCAGACCGAGGGAGATCTCGTCAGCCACCAGCAGTCGGGGTGGTGCGACCAGCACCTTGGCCAGCGACAGGATGCGCTGCTCACCCCCGGACAGGGTCCCCCCGTTCTGGCGCCGGCGCTCACCGAGCACCGGGAAGGCGGCGTACGCCTTCTCGAGGGAGCCGGGCACGCTCTGGCGCCCGCCGCGTTGGCGGAAGGCCAACCTGAGGTTCTCCTCCACCGTGAGGTTGGCGAAGACACCCCGGCCCTCGGGCACGTGGGCCGCGCCGGCCCGGGCGATCTTGTAGGCCGCAAGCCCGGTGATGTCCAGGCCGCCCAGGCGGATGGCGCCCTCGGTACTGGCCAGCAGTCCGGTCACCACGCGGGAGACGGTGGACTTGCCGGCACCGTTGGAGCCGATCAGGGCGGTGACCCCGCCTTCCGGCACGTCGAACGTGACGTCGAACAGGGCCCGGTACGGGCCGTAGCTGGCGCTGACACGGACGACCTCCAGGGCCGCAGACCCACCGGGCCCCCCGGTCATGCCGTGACCCCGAGGTAGGCATGGCGCACGGCCGGATCGGCCATGACCTCGTCGAATGTGCCGTCGGCGATGACCACACCCAGGTTCATGACCACGGTCCGGTCGACCACCTCGCCCACCATGCCGAGGTCGTGCTCCACCAGCAGCATGGCCATCCCCTGCTCGCGTTGGAGCATACGGAGCACGTTGGACAGCTCACGGGTCTCGTGGACATCGAGTCCCGAGGAGGGCTCGTCGGCCATGAGCAGAAGGGGCTCGGAGACCAGTGCCCGTGCCAACTCCACGAGGCGGCAGGAGCCCAGTCCGAGGGTCGACACGATGGTGTCGGCCTGGCGCTCGATCCCGACCAGCTCCAGGACGGTGGAGACCCGCTCCCTCTCCTCGGCCGTCGGAGCGCTGCGGTTGCACAGGTCCTTCCAGATCCGTCCGGTGCGGAACCGCGCCCGCACCGCCACCAACAGGTGGTCCCAGACCGTCATGTCGGGAAAGACCTCGATGCGCTGGTAGGTGCGGCCGATGCCCAGGCGGGCCCGCTGGTAGGTGGGCAGGTCGAGGAGGTCCACGCCGTCGAGCTGGACTCTCCCTCGCTCCGGTCGGAGCTGACCACCCACGCAGTTGAACAAGGTGGTCTTTCCGGCCCCGTTGGGCCCGACCAGGCCCACGCTCTCACCTCTCCGGAGGGAGAGGCTGACGTCGCTGACCGCGGCGATCCCACCGAACGTCTTCGAGACGCCGCTCACCTCGAGCAGGGCCGGTCCGGCGGTGCCGTCATCCATGGTCGGTGCCCACCGGCTTGGCCTCCGCGTCGAGTGCCACCGCCGTCCCGGGGCCGGACCCGTTGGGAGCCACCGGTCCGAGCGGAAGTCCCCCGACCCCGCCGGGTGGCACGTCGGGCGTGCGGAACAGGATGCCCTGGATGCGCAGGGTCCATCGACTCTTCTGGTACTCGAGGATGCCCTCGGGATGGGCGGCGTAGGTCAGGGCCCCGAAGGCGAAGAACACCACCACCAGGCTGTTGCCCCCGAACCGCGCCGGCACGTAGGTGAGCAACTGTTGGAGGATCACGAAGCCGAAGCCGGCCTGCACCGCGCCCTCCACGGTGCTGGCTCCTGTTGTGACCACGACCACGACGAAGACCAGTGAGATCTCGTAGACGAACAGCTGCGGGTTGACCTGCTGCTGCTGGATGGAGAGCATGGTGCCGCCGATGCCGGCCACCGCGCCGGACAGCGCGAAGACCAGCACGTGCTGCCATGTCAGGTTGATGCCGAGGCCGGCCGCCGCGGTGTCGCTGCCCCGCATGGCCCCGAGGAACCGGCCGGTGGTGCCCTTGTGAACCAGTTTGACCCCGGCGATGCAGACCAGGAGCACCACCATGGCCAAGACGAAGAAGGCGTGCCCGTTTGGATCGGAGATGCCCAGGCCGACCCATTGAGACTTGACGTCCAGCGCCGCGCCATTGCTGGCGGTCAGCTGGGGAAACACGGTGTAGTCGAAGAACAGGGCTGCGGCGATGGTCATCAGGGCCAGGCCAAGGCCGCGGAGCCGGACCGAGGCGAAGCCCAGTACCACCGCCACAACGGCGGCGGCCAACGCGCCGACCAGCCCGCCGAGCAGCAGGTTGAGGCCCAGGTGGTTGGCCAGCTGTGCGGCGGTGAACGCCCCCACGCCGGCCAGGGTGGCCTGGGCCAGGGAGAGCTGGCCACCCATGCCGGTGATCAGGGTGATGGAGAGGAAGACGACGGAGTAGACCAATCCGGCGTTGAAGACGTTCTCCCACGTGGTGGGGAGCCAGGTCAGCATGGACACCACGAAGGCCCCCAGCAGGACGTACCACCCGACTCTGCTGAACCGCTCGATCTGTGGTGCCCGGAGGGTGGCCGCCGACGGCGGCGTCGGCGGGTCGACCGAGGAGAGCGGGTCCTTGGTGCTGTCCAGCTTGCGGAGTCCGGGCACGATGAGCAGGGCCGCCACCAGCACGATGAAGGGCAGCGAGGTGAGCACGGCCGAGGACCAGACGCTGCTCACCGGCAGATAGCCCTGCAGTGTGGTGGCGATCACGCCCATGAGGATGCCGACCAGGGCGGCGATGGGCATGGAACGGAGGACCGCCCATGCGGCCGCGGCGAACGCCGCCACCATCAGGGCCGCGTAGTCGCTGAACTGCAGCTCCCCATAGATGGGGGCAAGCAGGACACCGGCCAGACCGGCCATGAGCCCGGAGATGGCCCAGGCCGTGGCCACCACCCGGCGTGCGTTGACCCCGTCGAGCTCGATGAGCCGCCTGCTCTCCACCGCGCCGCGCATCTGGAGTCCCAGGCTGGTGAAACGCATCAGCACCACCAGGCCGACCAGGACCACCACCGTGGTCAGCACCGAGGTCACGTAGATCCCGTTGACCGGGGTCCCCACGATGTGGAAGTACACGGTGTCGGGGTTGAACAGGATGCTCGGCGGGCTGTAGGTGTTCCCGCTTCCGAACAGCACCGACAGGAGTGAGTGGATGCCCACGAACAGGCTGATCCCAGTGACCAGCTTGGCCATGGTGTTGGAGTTGGGGATCCGGCTGAACAGCACCCTGTCGAAGAACAGTCCGAGCAGCGGAGACAGCACCACCACCGAGAGCAGGAAGGCCAGGCCCACCGGGAGGTGCTCGTTCTGGACCAGCTTGGTGAAGGCATAGGCCGAGATGTAGGCCTGCGCGCCGTAGGCGAAGTTGAAGACCCCGGTGGCCTGGTAGGTCAGGACGAGGCCGACGGCCACGATGGCGTAGGTGCACCCGTAGGGGACTCCGGGGATGGCGAAACCCAGGAAGTGCTCCACCCCCGTGTCGACCCCCTATCGGTTCCTGCTGACGCCGGGCGGGGTCACGCGCCCGGCGTGCCGGCCGGCGGCGTGACCGGCACAGGGTTCTTCACGCTCTTGCCCACACAGACGAAGACCTGCTTGCCCTTGCCGAACACCGGGACGTACTTCTTCTGCTGCACCTGGATGTAGGCGCTGCAGCTCGGCCAGGTGACCCCGGTGTGGAGGACCGTCCAGTCCACCGGCGCCGAGATGCCCGCACCGGTGAAGTTGGTGAGCTTGTTGGTGGCGCTGACCACGCTGGCCTGGGTGAGGTTGCTCCCGGCGGCCTTGACCCCGGCGGCGATCAGGGCCGCCGACTGCCAACCCTGGAGGGCGATCCCGTTGTAGGTGTAGAACGGCTCGTACTTCTTCATGGCCGCGATGTAGGCCTGCATGCCGGAATACGTGTTCCCGTACCGGGACGTGTTGGCCGCCTCGAAGGGCAGGGTCCCCGTGTTGTTCACGTAGACCCCCTGCATGAGGCTGCTGTACTTGTTGAGCAGGGTCTGGTCATAGCCGTTGAGCCACAGCTGCTTGATGTGCAGCCCGTACTGCTGGATGGCCCGGGCCAGGGTGACGTTGTCCGTGTCCTCCATGCAGCTCACCACCAGCTGGGAGCCGGCCTGCTGCATGCGTTGGGCGTCTGATGTGTAGCTGCCGCCCAGCTGGCCCCCGACGTCCACGAAGTTGACGTTGATTCCGGCCTTCTTCAGACCGATGGCGTAGGAGTTGCAGGCATCATAGGACGCGGCGATGGACGGGCCGTAGCTGATGAAGGCCACCGACTTGGCCCCGACCTTCTTGATGAAGTAGGCCATCTGCGGGAACCCAGCGGAGTAGACCTGGGTGGATCCGCCCACCGCGAACAGGTTGGGCGCCTTCTGCCAGTTGGCCGAGACGTTGTAGCCGTAGGTGGGCGTCTTGGTCGAGACGAAGTAGCCCGGCGTGAACCAGGCGGACGACGCGGCCGCCGCGAAGACGTGGTCCTGGTCGATGAGGGTGTGGACGTCCTGGGTGAACTGGCTGGGTGATCCCCCGTCGTCCAGGCTGTTGGTCAGCACGATCTTGCGACCGTTGATCCCCCCCTTGGCGTTGATGGTGTTGAAGTAGGCGATCATCCCGGGGGCCAGCCCGCCGAACAGGCCGGCCAGAGGGCCCGACTTGGTCGAGATGGCCCCGATGTTGATCTGTGTGGACGAGACACCCGGTGCCGAGTTGGCCGCTCCGGCTCCCGTCGCCGCCGCCGTCCCTCCGGCAGCGGCCATCCCCGCGGCCAGTATCGTCGACAACACCAACATCCCCCGGCGCTTCCCCATGTCACCCTCCCTAGTTGCCGACCTGCCCCATCGGCTCGCCGCTCCCGCGACTTCCCCCCTGGACGGCCGAACGTCGAGCCAGTTCTTAAGACACACTCGCAGCCGATGTCAACAGCTACCACCGGTGCCCTGCCTGCACGGAGCATGGTACTGGCGAAATCGTGACCTCGCTGTGCAATCCTTCAAAGAATGCCATTCTCACCCGAGGAACAGCCGGCGGCGGTCGAACTCGCGCAGCTCGCGCACCTCCCATCCGGTCACCGGGTCGAGCTCGCCCACGTCGGCGGCCACTTCGGGCTCCCACCCGCAGGAGGCGACCATGGCCCGCACCCGTTCGTCGAACGGGTCCGGCCCCGACGGCACTGCCGCCACCCGCAGTCGCCCGTCGATGCGCCGCAGCACACCGCGGTCGGTGACCACACTGGTCACCCGCGCCCCGGGGGCGGTGACGTACGCAGCAACAGCGGGCAGGCGACGTGGTCGCCCGAGGGTGACCACCACGCAGGCGGCGGCCCGGCTGACCACATCATTGGCCCCACCCGACCCGACCAGCACGCGACCGTCCCCCAGGCGGGTGGAGTTGAGGTTCCCGTGCTGGTCCACCTCGGCCGCGCCGAGGCACCCGATCGTGGTCGTCCCGGGGCCTCCGACCACCATGCCGAGCACGGTGGAGGCGTCGGCCAGGAGGGAGGTCCGGGGGAAGACGCGGTGGTTGAAGATGTAGGGATCGGCCGGCGTCGGGGTGTACCCCCACAGGCCGAGCTCGGCGGTGAGGTGGACCGAGCCTCCGGCCGCCCGGGCCCTGGCCACCGCGGTCCAGGCGGCCAGGTTGGCCACGCCGGCGCCGGCCAGCACGGCATCGGCCCGGTGCTCGACCACGGTGGCCTGGACTTCCCGGGCGCCGAGGCTGGCCGCCACCTCCCAGTCGCTGATCGGATCGTCGACCGGCACCGGACAGGCGTCGGCGTCGCGGCGCCACGACTCGGGATCGGCGAGCAGACGGAGGCCGGTCAGCCGGTCGTCTCCCAGGTGCCGGAGGTAGGCGGCGTGGTCCGGGGGCCCGAGAACGTGCTCCCGAGCCCAGGCGTCGAAGTCCTCCCGGGCCGCGGCGGCCGCGGCGATCCAGAAGGGGATGTCCTCGCCGTAGCCGGCCACCGGCAGCCCCGGTGCGTAGCATCCCCCGGGATGGGCACCGAACGGGGCCTCGACCACGGCCAGCACCCGGTGGGCGGGGATCCGTACCCGGTGACCCAGCCCGCCGAGGTCGTCGACGATCTTCTCCACAGTGGCCACCACTCCCCGGCGCGCCGCCCAGGCGCCCCACACGCCTTCGAGCAGAGGTTCGGAGACGGCCAGATTGCCCTCCCGGTCGGCCACCGCGGCGTGGAGGAGCGCCACATCGGGAGCCAGAGGAGCCACCAGGCCCACGGTGCCGAACGGCGAGTCGACGGTGGTGAAGGCCTCGTTGGCGGCCATGTCGGAGCCGGCCAGCGAGCCGGTGACCACCGCGGGGAGCCCCCGGGCGGCGGCCTCCAACCGTTGGCCCAGCGTGAGGATCGACCAGTGCTCGACCTCCACCCCCCCGGACTGGTAGCCGTGCTGGAAGATGGGATTGGGGGCATAGGACGGGAAGCTGTTCCCCGAGTAGGCGGTCACCACCCGGCGAACCATCCCTCCCCGGAAGAACAGGGCCGAGAGGGCCCCCAGGCTGGTCATGATGAGGGTCAGGCCGGCATCGGTCCCCCACTGCTGGCGGGCCAGCTCCCGGGCCCCGGCGGTCCAGCGGCTGTGGCCCAGCATCACGTGGACGGCGTCTCCTGGCCGCACGTGGTGCTCCACGGCATCGTCCAGCCGGACACCCACCTCGGTCACCGCCGGGCTCCCGTCAACGGCTGGCAGCCACGTGGCGGGCGCAGTGGGTCGGCGGGGGGAGGCGTCATGGAGGGGCAGGTTACCGAGGAGCCGGGGACCGGTCAGTCGGCGAGCACGTCGACCGGGGCACCCAGGGCGACCAGGTCCACACTGTCGTTGTCCTCGGCGTAGCGCAGACCCTGCACATTGAAGAGCTCCACGGAGTCGGCGCCGATCGGATAGGGACCCCAGTGCCAGGTGCCGCGGTGCAGGACCACCGGCTCGAGGGTGTCGAGCAGGAACGCCCTCACCTTCTCGACGTCCTCGGGCGACCGCATGGCCACGTCGGCCGGAGCCACCACCACGACCGCCCTCACGTCCAACGGCATGACCACCTGCGTGTGGGTGGCGTGGCGGAAGAGGACCTCGCAGCGCAGGCCACCAGCTGCGGAGGGGACCTCGTCCCGACGGTGGCCGATGCGATTGACGTGGGCGTCCTGCCAGGCGAACTCGAGTCGATGGTCCCCATCGCTCGGATCGGTGTCCGCGACCGGCAGCCAGCCGAAGGGGGCCCACCCCTCGCTGGTCAACGGAACCGGATGGATCTGGCGGACTTCGTCACCCATGTCGCACGCTCCAGAGGGGATCTACTGTGTCGGTGCAACCTAACATCGGCACCGGTAGCCACGAAGACGAGGAGGCCCCATGGCCATGGACGTACGGAACATCGAGGAGGTCGCACCCGTCGTCGAGCACAACGGGACCGTGCCGGTGTGGTGGATGGTGAACTCCCAGGAGATGAAGGAGGCCACGGACGGAGGCTTCCTCGAACTGGTGAACGAGTTCGTGGTGGAGGGCGGCAGTTACGTCTTCCCCCACTCCCACCCGACCCACGAGTTCTACTACGTACTGCGTGGTCGGGGCATCATGACCATCGGGGGGGAGGAGCGCCCTGTGCACCAGGGCGACCTGGTCCACATTCCACCTGACGCCGTCCACAGCCTTCGTCCGATCAGCGACCACGCTTCCATCCACTGCTTCTGCTTCGCCATCGGCGTCAAGGGAGCCGGGCCCATCGACTACACCACGCACTGAGGGCCGTGGGTCTGGACACGGATGCCTCGGGGGGCGCGGGAGCCGAGGTCGCCCCGATGCTGGATTCGGACTCGGATCGAGTCAGGTCGATCCTCCCTCTCCCACCTCGACGAGGGATGTGTCCAGCTCCAGGAGCTCCACCGTGGTCGAGCCCTGCCGTAGGGCGGCGAAGTAACCGGCCTCGGCAGCGGAACGACGCTGCCCGGCGGCCAACGTGTCGTCGAGCGTGCTGCCGGGCAGTACCACCACGCCGTCGACGTCCCCCACCACCCAGTCCCCTCCACTGACGGGCACGCCGGCCACCGTTGCGGTGAGGCCCACCGAGCCGCGTGCGAGCTTGGTGGCGCCCGGCAGTGCGATGGTGTTCGAGAACACCGGGAACGCCAGCGCCTGCAGAGCTCCGACGTCGCGGACCCCACCGTCGATGACCAGGCCGGCCAGACCCCGGGCCACGGCCCCGGTGGTCAACACCTCACCCCAATAGCCCCGATCGGCCACTCGTCCCACGTCGACCACGAGCACCGAACCGGCCGGGGCGCGGGCCACCGCCACATGGATGGCGAGATTGTCACCCGGCGTGCAGCGCACCGGATAGGCCGGCGCGGCCAGCGTGGCGCCTGGCCATGCCGGTCGGATCCTGGGGGGCATGGCCAGTCCGCCCGACTCACCGAGTGTGGCGGCACCCAACTGGCC
>Ga0307373_10012108_pt1 | contig 12336 bp, 8 predicted proteins | sample OX2MG_FD_202534 | JGI IMG/M metagenome (GOLD analysis project Ga0307373, IMG submission 202534) | Soil microbial communities from Risofladan, Vaasa, Finland - OX-2 | ecosystem: Environmental > Terrestrial > Soil > Coastal area > Acid sulfate soil | place: Finland: Risofladan, Vaasa | collected...
ATCCCCTTGAAGAATGCTCTCCACCAAGGCGTATAGCGGCAAGATCAGGGCGTAAAGCGCGAGTGGACTTCTCATCACGAGCGCTGCTCGAAAGGGGGGCGCTGCTACTCCTACCAAGAGGATGAAAATTACGGCAAGAATGATCCCCCCACCCTGGAGCACCTCGAGATATTCGTTGCCTGAGCCAAGATTCGTATTTCCCCCGTACTGGACGTCGACAAGTGAACTCGTCCCGAACCCCCAACCGGTCAAGGGCCTCTGCACGAACGCACCGATTGCTCCGTCTAAGTTGGACAGGCGTGCAGCGTTGGAACCCGCATCACGAGTGCTAGCGGCTGTCGGATCGAATCGATCCAGGGCGGATTGAAGGCCGGGTACTACAAAGAACGCTGCGACAGTGGCAACGATCACGATGCCGACCACGATCGTTTCGCGCCGATGCCCAAACCGAAGCATTCCATAACCAAGCGCAACGAGAACGAGAGCCAGAACCCCGGCTCGCGACAAAGACGCAACAATTCCAAGCGACAATACGGGAAGAGCTATGAGTCCGACTAGCCGCTGAGCGCGGTACTGAGACGTCAGGCTTGCCAGGGCCATCACTAGGCCCAGTACTAACGAAAGGGCCAGCGAGTTTGCGTGGTAGAACGTCCCAATGCCACGAACAAAACCAGGGATATTGGTGGCCTCGGTTATCGATGCCGCAGGAAGTGCCTGACCCATGAATACAAGCTGCCCGGCGGCAAATTGGACAATACCCAAAATCGCCTCACCACAAAGGAACGCCACCGTGAAAGTTGTGGCCAAGGCCACCATTTTCGGCTGAGAGCGATGTGATGCCCAAATGCTGAATGCAACCAAGGCTGCCGTAACAAAAGTCAAAAGGCGCGCGCCGATTTGGTTGCTGTAATCTGACGTAGTAGCGGCCTGGTACCCAATAAATAGAAACAAGGCAGCCAGAACGACAACCACGCGGGTGTTCACTGGCGGCGCTGTATTAAACCGAAGTGCGGCTGTCGCCCCGACCAGAGCGATTGCGAGACAAATTATTGTTCGTGTCCGAAGGTCAGCTCCTAGCGACGCACCCCAGCCGCTCAGGGGGAATGAGAGCAGGATCGTCGTAATCGGAAAGCACGTTGATGGAGCGAGAACAATCAAAGCGCCGATGCTGACCACCGCCAGCGCGAGAATAGTGGCCGTTGGGTGGACCGTTATCGCAACGCCGGCAGCGGCAGCTAAAGCGAGTCCAGTTAGGAGAGCCACAGAACGATTGGCATCTGTTGTCTCTCGAATCATTTGGTCACGGAATCGTAAGCTCTGACAAGTGCATTCCCGGTGGTCTTCCACCGCATTTGTTCGACTATCGCGCGCAATCGGGCACTGTCAAATGCAACTTTGCCTGATACGACGCCTCTGATCGCGTTCGCGAATTCGTCGGCCGTGTCAGCTATTAACAGTCCAGGATCCGCCCGCGAGAGACCTTTGGCTCCCTCCGAAGTAGTAACCACTGGAAGGCCGGCGGCTAGGGCTTCCAACACTTTGTTTTTCAGCCCGCTACCTTCGGACGCAGGATTCAGAGCCATGGAGGCGAAGCTCAAAGGGACGGACTTGTCTTCAACAAACCCGCGATAACGGATTCCGGTAGGCAACTGAAATCGCGGAGCTGTTGGCCCGTAGATGTCGACGCTGGTGGTCCCTGGGGGGATCAGCGGCCAAACGTTGCGGACAAACCAGGCAAGACCATCAGCGTTAGGCTGATAGGCCAGATCCGCGAATATCGTCGCTGGCCCTGACATGTGCATATCTGGGTCGCGCAATGGTATGGCAAATAGACCCTCATCAATACCATTAGGCACCACTACCCCGGGTGGAAGCCGCGAGAACCGCAATCGATCAGCAACGAGATCTCGCTCTGATATGTAGATAAGGCGGGACGCGGCGGTGGCGGCTCTGGCCATCAAAATATCGACGGCAAACTGCGCGAGCCACCGTTCAAGTGTAAGTAGGTGATAGCCACCAATCCGCATTGTCCAGCTATCGCAGACGTCGAGAAGGCACGGGACACCGAGCTGGCGAGCACCTACAGCTGCGTGCGCAAGTGGCAACCCGTCAATATGAAGCACGTCTGTACCGGCAGGAAGCTCGCCAGCCAGACGTGCGGCGCTCCTCAAATGTAGATGACGCATAAACAGGTTGCGACTGGAGGCTGTTGAAGTTCTGACGGTAGTGACGGCCCAACCCAGCGTGCTAACGGCCTGCTCGAGGCCGTGAAGACGGAGAACGCCCCCGGTAGCTGGAGCATCGCAGTCGTACTCGGTTAGGAAAGTGACGTGCTTCAACCCCCGAGCATCACCGCCACTCGTTCGTAAGTCCGGTCCTTGACCCGAAGAATGGCGTTTCGACCGAGCTTTTGGCGGAGACCCTGATCCGAACGCAGTGCTTTGAGCCGTTCGCTTAGGAGGCCCACGTCACCACGACAGATGTATCCCGACTCTCCATCAAAAAGAAAGTCGTCTACTCCCCCCCTAGCGGTGGTCACGACCGGAATCCCACATGCCATTGCCTCCATCATCGCTATACCAAGAGATTCGAACTCCGACGTGTTAAGGAAGACGTCGGCCGCCCACAAGGCTTCTCGCGGGTTACCGTCAACCTTCCATAAAAGGCTGGGATCGCTTTCGGTTGCGCGGCGAATCGAGGTTGCGAGCGCATGCTCCTCCGCATTTGTCGGCGACGGAGTGACTATTAGGCCACGCGCTCTCGCCTCGCGGGTCGCGTTGATCGCAAGGGCAGGCCGCTTGATGTCCTGAAGTCTACCGATGAAGACGAAAACGCAATCCGCGGAGGCGAATCCAAAGTGCGCACGTGCCGCGGCCCTCTCGTCGGTTGTCGGAGGCCTAAACCGTGAGTGGTCCGGACCAATAGGTAAGATGCCTAAATCGCGACTTGCGTAAAAGCCGTGCTGGATTATCGCTGTCCGAACAGCATTCGAAGCAGCGAACAATTCCGCGTTGGCCAATCGCGCGAACAAATTTCGTGGTACCGACGTTTGCCACCACCCGTGAACGACGAATTTCAAGCCCCCACTCGACCAGAACATTGCATGCCGCCTTAGCGAGTGGAAATCGTTGCAAACAATCATGTCTGCGGGGACGCGGATCGAGTCGAGTGTGAGCGTTAGGTCAACGGCCTTAGTGGCCAGCATGCTGTGAGCAGGTACCCCAAGCGAAACAACGTGGCCCCGCGCTGCGAACGCCTGAGCTGTGGCAAGTAAGAACGTTTCGCCACCTCCCCAGATGATCTGGCGAGTGACCAAATGAATTCGCACGTTAAAGCTCGCTCAGCACCAAACGAGACCACGCGTCTTCACTCCAACGCCGCACCCGGCTAACCTGGTCAGGGAGGACCGGAACCGGAGTCGTGTCATAGCTAACGAAGCTCGCAATGGAGATCGGAGCAACGCCGAGGCTCCGGAGGGAGTCGAACTTATGGTGGTAGGCAACCGTTACCGCCGGAACGCCGGTCAGTGCGGCTGCTGTGGCGGCGTGGAACCGACCGGCTAGGGCGACGCGGGCCGAGGCGACAGCCGCTATACCAGAGCGGTAGCCAGCAGGCTCGACGACCTTCGCGACATCTGCCCAGAAGCCAGCGTCGTCTCGGTCGAATGCGATGAAGACAACTTGCTCTCCCTCTGCTAACTGACGCGCCGCTCTGGTCACTGCAGATACGTAGTCACTCCATCGGGCGCGTGGTAGCCAATGTGCGTGGGGACGAGGCATCGCAACGACGACTCCTCGGCTGTTCGGTACGTGTCCTTCGAGCTCCGCGGCAAACGTCGCGTCGCCAACAACTCTGACGGATTGCGAGGTAAGTCGCCGCACACACTCGGCATCTTCTTGCGACCGCACTCCTAAGATCTTTAGTCGGTCCAAAATCCGTCGGCCAAGAACTGCACCTAGCGAACTAGAGAACGGGCCAACGCCAATCCCATATGCATAAGCCGGGACTCCTGTAAGGAGCTGCATGCGCCATGTCCAACGCGACGGCGCCCGCAGCCCCATGTCGTCTGCGAGCCATCCGCCTCCACAAAACAGGACACCATCCCATTCGCGAAGCGTCTCAGTGAACGCGGCGGCGCCATAAATCGTAGATTGTCTTGGAGAAAGAATCGGCCATCTCAAGATTGAGTGACCGACTGCGTCTGAGGGAGGACTCGCGTTCGGCTCCAAGAGTAGTCCGATTTCGCGTCCAGGCGCGAGCCTGTCGATCGCGACCGAAAGAATCCAGTCGTCGCCCAAGTTTCCCATGCCGGCCCAAGCGGAAAGCAAGAGCCGTCTCATGGCAATCGTTTTGCCCCTCAGCCGGGCTGCGCGCCCACAAGCCGGAAGTGGACCGCCATTAAAACCGGACCAATTTCGACTCAGATCTGCTCATGAGTTAGCATTCGATAGGGAACCAGCCGCCTGTAGAGTGCGGACATTTGCCAGGACACCAGGAACATCCGACTGAGAAGAATCCCGACAGCAACGACCAGGATCGCTCCGGCTGCGGCTCCGATCAACGTTGCACTTATTACCACAAGCATCTGCAGGATTGATGTGATTGCGACCACCCTTGTTTGGTGACGCATGACTAACAAGGCAGAAGACAATTGAGACAGCGTGCCGAATGCGTAGGCCCCGAACAGACAAGCTAGGGCGAGTGGTTGAACGGAGGCGCGGTGTCCATACAGTGCGTCCAGAATTGGCGGCAGCACTAAGTAGGCGGCAGCGCCTATAACGAACGGTAATGGCAATAGGAATGGAAGCCGACTACGCAGCCGATCACGGGCCAGCTCGTCCGCCGTTGCAAGTCTGGGGAGCGCTACGGCCGCGATTCCAACCGAGAGAGGCACTAGCGCAAAGGCTGGACGCTGGTTCATTGCGTAACGGCCCGCGAGTTGTGGATTAAGTGCCCCAAGGAAGACGCTGTCGACGCTTGAGGTAACAGTGTTAGCAAACATGAGCGTGCTGAAATGCTGGCGGTCGGTTGGCGCGAGGTCCCGAGCCGGCTTGACACCAATGATCCTTTGAGTGCCGACCATCCCAATTAAGAGCAGGGCGAGCGCGGGGCCAAGAATTACTAGTGGGAGGATACGCCAAGCAATTGGTGAGAGCGAGATTCCAATGGAAACCAGAATGTAAAGTACGCCGTTACCGAAGAGACTAGCGTTATACGCGGTACTTCTGCGAGTGGCCTGGTAAAGGATCAGTGAAAAGCCATATGCAAGGCTGCCGACCACTAGAACATCAACCGCGGCGACGGCGCTAGGTTGCCACCGCAACGCGATCAAGACAATCGTAATCACGGGAACTGCAAGACCTACGCGGAGTACCCTGCTGCGGAACCCCCACGAGAGAACTGACAATGGGTCGCGCCCGCCTAAGTTCGCCTCTCGGATCAATAGAGGGCCGTAGCCCCCATCTACAAGTTGGACTGTCAACTGAGAGAGTGCGACCGCTAGCGTGAAACGCCCCAGAGTGGAGGCATCTTCAACCCGTGAGACGACAACAAAGAGAATGAATGTGCTCCCGCTTGCCCAAAAATTGGCTATAACCGTCCACGTAAGGTGGCCCAGCAAGTTCCTCATTGCTATTGCGTTTCCCCGACATCTCTCCGTCGGCGAAAACGCGGCATGAGATAGGCGTCAATGCCGTGACTCCGGTCTCTAGACGCGCGCAACGCCGGCTCCGGCAACGCATTGGGGCTCTGGCATCGGTTAGCCGAGGCTCAAACTCGGCAGCGTCGCTTGCGCCGGCTGCCCAGGAGTTAGTGCGACCCCACTAGCCGATAGCGTGATGATCTGGTCCTGTGCAAGGTTTCCAGAGATTCGATAAACATGACCGCTGCCATCGTTCCAAACAACGTTGACGCTGTCTTTCAGGGTACCGGGTTGCTTCTGCCAATAAATGGAGTACGGGAGATCGACACTCCCTCCCCACTCTGTGTCGTAAGTGAATGTGCTGCGGCCACGGCCGCCGTTACAAGAAACTTGCGGGAGCCATCCATCGAGCACCCTGATTCCCAAAGGCGGCGGTGGATTTGGGTATTTCACTCGCCGAAGATTGTCGGTGGGAGCCGAGACGTTCTGACCAACAAAGAGTCGTGCGTTAGCTAGGTATGACGTCCTTGCGTAGGAGCCGCATACCGTGTTATTCACAAAGTCGACAGTGATCACATGATGCAGAATTCCACCAGTGCGGGTCAGAGTTACCGTGTAATGACGCTGCAGGAAGTAGTTCACCTTGTCGCCGAAGTAATTTGCCTCGACCTCCATCATGTAATCGGTACTCGTTGTCGGATTAACGGTGCCGGACCACCCGACCCTCTGTATCTCCTGCTCGGCAGAAGCGGTGTTGAAATATGCCTGGATGTGTCGCTGCGCAGCCAGTCCGTTCAGGTCACCAATCAACGTGGGCCATTTAGATGTCGGAAGCGCTGATACCCGCTCCATCAAGGGGCCGGCAATGGCGCCCAGGATGGCTTTGTGACTCAGAGTGCCGGCGATGTCGGCTTTGATGATCAGCGGAATGAAATTGCCTGCGGTCATAGTCGTGGCATAGCCCGGCACCGCGATCGGTCCCGTTAACTCCAGCATCTTGGCGACGGTGTAGTAGTCGATTGCGATAACTCCATCGACCTTGACACCGAGGCGCGGTTGGGCGAACTTCTCGGCGGCTTCAGCATTTGATGGAAAGTCGGGGTAGATGTTGGAGTCGACGAAGCTCCAGCTCGTCCCAGGTATGACTTCCCGGAGTGGCATCGGCAACGGGATGAAGCCAGCCTGGCCAGGTACTGGCCGTGGATTGGCGAGCTCGTACGCATCGCCGCTTCTCAGAACCTTGAGGTTACCGTTGTCGGCACGCAAGACGCTGTAGGTTCCGATGAATCCGCCTCCAGCCCGCAACTCGGCAGGATTCAGTTGTTCGATCAAATACGTCCGATAACCGTTACCGCCGAGCACCTCTGTGAGCACTGGCACGAGGCGGTCGAATTCATCCAGTCCTGCAAGCGCAGAGGTAATCGTGTCCTTTGCCTTGAGAAAAGTCGCTTGCTCGCTTGCTGGAAGCACTGACACATCGACGTCACCAGCAGATGCTTGGGCGAGAGTCAGGTCGCCTCTAATTGTCACCAAACTCGGCTTGACTTCATTTAAGACCGTCAACAGGGTGTGGCCGCCCTGGCTGGAGGTCGGCGGCTTGATGAGTTGCCCGTCGAGGTCCGCCAAGTCCTGACCGGTCTTTGAGATCGCGATCCCCATGTCTGCTACCCCCGTCACCGCGGTGTGCTCAGAGCGGGCCACGCTCCCGACCTTAGGCAGCCCTTCGACGACACGAAGTAGCAGACTCCCGTCGGCGAGCTGGCCGGCGGCTCGAAATTGGGCCTCTGCCGCTACGAAATGGCTGGTCGCCTCTGCAACGAGAGTTACGTCGTGCTGTGAATTCGCTTGGGTGAGGCTCGCCTTGCCTGCCTCAAGCTCCCGCTGCCCGGCCTGGAGATCGGCGATGAGGTTGTCCTGAAGCTGCGCGGCTTGCTTCTTGAGCAGCCCGTATGCGAGATAGGAACCCCCACCGATGCCAGCAACTAGAACGATTATTAGCCCGGTTGCGATCAGGCGTCGAGTGCGCCGGCGGCGGGAGCGCCTGGAGGAATGCACCCGCGCCACTTTATCAGCCACCTGGATCGACTCTGCCACCTAGGTTATTGAGCCCCTGACTTCAAACGCGGTACCCTGCACGAATCGCTGACTTTAGCGTCTCGCGGGCCGGCGAAAGGGTTTTACTGGTTTGAGTTACCGCGTTCCGCTCGCTTTGATCGTTATTTTGCTGGCGATCCTTGGCGCCCTGCTTCACCCGCTGGCCATGCTTTTGGGCTTGATTCCATTCGATACCGCACCACTCCTCGCCAAACTCCTGGTCGTTCGAGAGACGATCGCTGACCTTCTCGGCTGGGGTGTTTTCGCTTTGATCGTAGTGATGGTTGTCTATGTCGCGCGCGGCAGACTGGCCCCGATGCGCCCGCAGGTGGTGGATCCCCCGCGCTCGGCCAATGAAGAAAGCCGCCCAGCACGTGCTGTTGTGGCGATTACCGCCTACAACGACGCCGAGGCCACTGCACAGGCTGTGAAGGATTACCTGGGTCAGCCTGGCGTCATCAAGGTGCTTGTTATCGATAACAACTCAACCGATGGCACCGCTGCTCTGGCAACTGCGGCAGGGGCGACTGTGATCCAGGAGTCGCGACAGGGTTATGGCTACACCTGCATCCGAGCCTTGACCGAGGGGCTTCGGGTGCCCGACGCCGATGTCGTTATCCTGACCGAGGGGGACGGCACCTTCTTTGCCGAGGACACCGCCAAGTTTCTCGCATATGCCGATAACGCAGACCTCGTAGTCGGCAACCGGGTGGTTCGTGGCCTCATCGACCCAGATTCACAGATGGACCACTTTTTCACCTGGGGCAATATGGCGGTCGCCATGCTCCTTCGATTGCGCTTTTGGGACGGGCGCCACCTCGGCCCCGCGGGCCTGATGGACGTCGGATGTACCTTCCGCGCGATCAGGCGGCCGGCGCTGGAGCGCATCCTCCCCGACCTCCTCGTAGGTGGCAATCACTTCTCGCCTCACATGCTCCTAGTCGCTATGGGTCGCGGCCTTGCCGTGATCGAGATTCCTATTCGGCTGAGGCGTCGCGTCGGACAGTCGAAGGGCGCAAGTCAGAGTTTCTGGAAGGGACTCCAGGTGGGCCTTGTCATGATCTGGCACATCATGACTTTCAAGCTCCCACCCGCAGCTGCGATTCAATCCACTGTGTCGGATTCAGGATCGTCCGCTGACGCAGCGCCTCTAGCGAGAAACCGATAAACAGCCAACGGATAGCCCCGCATGAGCTCAGCTCGGCGGGCCAGAGAGCCGGCTCCAAGAAACTCAAGGTCCTTTTTCTGGCGACCCGCGATTGGTACAACCCGGCAACCACCGGGGGCGACAACACCATGTGGGAGAACGCTCGGTACCTCGCTTCAGTCGGCCACGAGGTCACCTATGTGGCCGCTAGCTATCGGGGCGCTTCGAGGAAAGAATCGATTGACGGGCTGACGGTTGCCCGCCTGGGCGGAATCCATTCGCTTTGGTTTCGGACATTCGTTTACTACATGTCCCGAGGCCGAGGCATGTATGACGTGGTGGTCGCTGAGGGTTTCGGCGGCTCACGAATCCCCCGGCTGACCCCATTGTACGTGCGTGAGCCGATCATCACCGAGTGGCACCAGGTTCACCGGGCTCTGTTTGCAGCCCAGTATCCAAAGCTGCTTAACGGCCCTCTCAACTTGCTCGAACGAACCGCCGCGCGGGTTCACAGGAACACGCTTGTCAGGGCTGGCACAGTGGAGTGGCAAGCAGCGTTTCAGGAGATCGGTTTCCGCCAGGAAAACATTTTCGTCGTGCCGGTCAGCATTCGAGACGACTGGGTTGGACAGGGGGTCGGCACTCGGACAGCCGAGCCGACGCTCTTGTGGCTCGGCAAGCTACGCCGCTACAAATGCCCTCATCACGTCATCGAGGCGATGCCCGAAGTAATTCGTCACGTCGAGGCCGCCCGCCTCGTGATTGCGGGCAGACACGATGATCGTGGTTACGAGAGCGAGCTCCGTGAAACGGTGAAGCGACTCGGCCTTGAGAGCCATGTCGATTTCCGCTTCGACCTCACAGAACCCGACAAGAGGCGACTCATCCACGAATCGAGGGTCATGGTCTTGCCATCGTCGGTGGAGGGCTTCGGCATCGTCGTCCTGGAGGCGAATGCCTTTGGAGTGCCCGTCATAGCCAGCACCGGTGTTCCGCAGGGCGCCGTTCGCGATGGGTTCAACGGTCTCCGTTACAAGTTCGGGGACATCCAAGGCCTGGCCGGCGCCATTGTGAGGCTCCTCCAGAACAGCGCTCTGTATGCCAGCCTTTCCGACAACGCCATGAAGAACGCACAGCGGTTCACGTGGAGCCGGGTAGGGGTCGAGTTTGAGCGGGTAGTAGCTCAATTGGCCGCGAGGCCACGATGAGGGCTTTAGACGAGAAGGATCAATCGCTGGGAAGGACCACTAAGCGGGAATCGCCACTCGCCCCGAAGACCATCGATCGAGTTCTCGCGGCATTTGTCTTGGTCCTGGCAGTTGCCATTGTTGCATTGGTTGCAACTCCGGCTGGAGTCTGGCGGCGCCCCGCGATCGATTCCGTTTATCGAGGCTTCGATCCAAATCTGATGTTCGTCTCGTTAACCGGGCCTACCGACCATCCAGGCAGCGTTGCGGTCTCGCCAAGGCTGCTAACAATCGCTGCTTCTGCCGGCTCACACCCGACCATTCATCTGATAACGACGCCGCTGTCCTACAACGCAGCCTTCGACGTTGCCGTCGCGAGCGCCTCCTCAGATGCGATTCCTCTACGCGTTGGCTTATGGAGTCCCGCGACCGGGGCCGGCTACTTCCTTGTCTTCTCTCCGCAGAACAACGTTGTTCGCACAGAAATTGTGAGCGACGGCGTTCCGAGGCAGGACCTCCTAGGTGGGAGTGTCACACCATCCAAGATCCTCGGTCATTACAGCTTGGGCCAGTCGTATCACGTTGTCGCCACAGTCGATCAAGTTGGCCACACGATGGGTTTTCAGGTTGACTCTCTGGGTTCTGATTCCATCACCCAGTCAGCTGCGCCCGCGGTCTTCAATGCCTTCCGGCCAACCTTGACCCTGTCGGCAATGGCCGCGACAGGCTCGTCACAGGTTGCACTTAGGAATTACGTAATAACCGTCCCTTCTCAACCTTCCGCATCGGCCGAAGAGACCGTGAAGGTTGACGATCCCCATGCTCGCCTGCTGGTTCTGGCTCTGCTCGTTGCCTCGCTGGTCATTTGCGTCATCAGCGTTGTTAGGTGGCTCGTGACCAAGAAGACGCTGCCGATCACCAGGGCTTCTTGGGCGACGCTCAGCGTTCGGACGGCACTTCTGCTTCTTGTTGCGGCTGCAGTCTACTTGCTTCTCAACCTACCTCTGTTTGGGGTGGCGTCGCCCCACTTCGACGTCCTGGCGGCCAAGGTCTGGTCGTACGTTGCCTTCAAGTACGGGCTCGCTGACCTCTACTACCGCACCGTCCTTGTACCTGCAGCGGGTGCTTGGCAGGGGGTGCCAGTACACGAGGCAACTTTTCCATACGGCATTACCAAGGCGTACTTCTACTTGGTCGCTGGCTGGATTTACAACCTGCTGCCCGGTCAGTCGTCAAACATCAATACGTTCTCCTTCGAGATCGTCCTGAAGGCAATGAACGTTCTCTTCGGGTTCGCGGATGGCCTCCTTGTGTACTTGATCGTCAAACGGCTCACGACCGCGCGCACGGGAATGACATCCGTTTTGCTTTTTCTACTCAATCCAGCCATCGTGCTGGTGATGTCCATTTGGGGATCGACCGAGACTGTCAGCCTGTTCTTCATTCTTGGCTCGATATTGCTTGCAGAACAGCAAAGGCCCTTAGGGGCTTGGCTGATGCTTGCTCTGGGAGCGTTTACGCGTCCTCAGATGTTTGTCTTCGCTTTTCTTCTGGGTCTCGTGTACCTCCACAAGTTTGGGGTAGCTCGGAACGTGTCTGCAATCTCCTGGACCGTGATCCTGTGTTTTATCGCCATCGGGCCTTTCGCGTACGCGATCAGCCCATCACTACCGGTCGACTATGTCGTTCGGACATTCATCTACCACGTGGGAAATGGCCAAGCCGACGTGGCCTATCTAGGAATTTCACCCGCGAACTACTCGATCTGGACCATGCCCCTGCTCCTCGTGAGCGGCCTGCATGGCCTGGATCGGATGTGGGCCCCAGCAACACTCCACTTTGTGGGCAACTTGTCATACGGGCAGGTCGCCGCCGCCTTCTCAGTCGCATTCTTGCTGGCGGTTGGCGCAGTCTTGGTGGTGAACAGGAAGCTCTGCATCGAGCCCGGGAGGTATCTGCCTGTCGTCGCCTTTGGAATGCTGGGATGGCTCATCGTTACCCCCGGCATTATCTCGAGATACATGGTCTACGTCGTTGTGGCTGTGATTCTCTGCCGAGCTGTATTCAGCGGATTCGGTTATGTCTACGCACTCGCTGTGACCACCGCTATAACCTGCATGAGCATCTACGGGCACCTCGCCCTCGACTTCCTTGGTTATAGCGGGAGCCTGAACGTATTGAGTCCCACGAACAACGCGGTTAGCCACTTTCTCTTCTCAGTCTTTTCGGCTGACTGGTTCATCTCGCTCGCCACACTCTCAAATGTA
>Ga0307373_10012110_pt1 | contig 12335 bp, 11 predicted proteins | sample OX2MG_FD_202534 | JGI IMG/M metagenome (GOLD analysis project Ga0307373, IMG submission 202534) | Soil microbial communities from Risofladan, Vaasa, Finland - OX-2 | ecosystem: Environmental > Terrestrial > Soil > Coastal area > Acid sulfate soil | place: Finland: Risofladan, Vaasa | collected...
GGCAGGGGGAGGCACCGTGATCCGTGGGGAAGGGACCGCCGTCGTGAAGGGCGTGACCCCCGACGAGGTCTTCGATTTCGTGCTCGACCCGGCTCAGTACACCAAGGCGGACACCAAGATCGTCTGGGTCACCAAGTTGGCAGACCTGCCCGAGGGCATGCTGGCACGTGAAGACGGCAAGTTCCTGGGCCTCTTCAAGGGATCGGTGGTGACCCGCTACCGCTGGACGCGTCCTACGAACATCGACGTCACCCTCGAACACGGCGTGCCCCGGGCCCTGCACGCGTGGTTCGAGATCGCCGCTGTCGACGGGGGGACACGAGTGCGCCACGTCGAAGAACTCGATCTGGGCCACGGACCCTTTGGCATGCTCCACGACATGGTGGCCCGCTCGTGGTTCGCGCGCTCGGTCGCCCGCGAGGTCTCAGAGATCGCTCGATTGCTCGAGTCAGGCGAGCGAGGGAACGGGCCCGAACATCACACCACTGGCTGAGCGTCGCCTCGCATCGTGCACGTTCGAGCTCGCTCGAGCTCGCTCGAGCTCGCTCGTGATCAGGGTCGGGTCAGGTCAGGTCCGGTGAACCGGATGTCGAGCGTCCGCAAGTAGGTGTGCAACCCCGCGTCTTGGACCGGCAGGAGGTTGGCGGCGGCACCTGATTCGTTGTGATGGCTGTGCCAGAGCCCCGGAGGCGTCACGAAGGCGCCGCCGGGCTCCCAGTCCACGCGGATCGGGTCGACGATGGCACCGTCAGACCGGATCTCGGGGCCGACCAACGTGTAGCACCCCGGGTCGCAGTGGACGATGAGGTCCAACGCGATGCTCTGGTGACGATGCGGCCGTTGGACATGCCCTGGTGGCAGCACACCGAGCATCGCCCACAGCGTGTGTGTCGCGGTCAGGGTCTGGTCGTTGCGGGCGTTGCCGAGGAGCACGGCCACCCGGCTGCGCCTCGCCGCGTCGGGGTCTGCCGCCACCTCGGCGAGCCGGGCGCTGGCTTCCTCGCCATCGAATCGTGTCGGGGCGAAACGGGGCCGGCCTGCCTCGACGCCGAGATAGCCCAGCAACGGTGAGTCGTCGACGTGATAGAGGAGCGCGTCCTGGTCGGCGCGGTGTCGGGGTGCTGTGCCTCCGGGAGCGGTGACGACGTCACCGGCCTGCCAGGCGGTTCGTCGTGGACCATCGGCGGTCTCGATCTCGCTCGAGCCCCGGCCGCGCAGGCAGTAGAAGAGCACGCTGGTGGCGTTGGGGGCGACGTCCAGCTCATCGCCCGCCGCGATGCACAGGAACCGGGCCAGCAGCGATGGGCCCGTGGCGGGGTACGGGGTGACGAGCGCGTCGGACAGGTCGAGGTCGACAACCCGGGTCGTCTCCGGATCGTGCCACTGGGCGGGGAATTGTCGAACGGGGATGGTGGTCGTGGCGCCGGACCCGATGGGGTCGACCGCCACGCTGTATTCGTAGAAGCGCGCGTCCCCGGTCCAGTCTTCGACGGCCAGTCCGACTCCCACGGTGCCGTCCTGGCGCCGATCGCCGTCGGGTCGGGGCTCGCCATGGTCCACGGGACAAGTATCGGCGATTGGGGGACCTTGTTGTCTCACGGCGTTGTCTCACCCGGGGCCCCGGGGACCGGTGCCAATTGGGGATGACCTGGGGAAGACCCTACACGGTCCTGGGGAAATCTCCGCCCCAATTGGGGATGGCCCCATAAATTCTCTGGAGAACATAGGGATTTCGCGTCGCGCTATTGACCTTCGATTGCCACAGGCGCAGAGTGGGGATCAGCCGAACGAACAACGACCCGCCGGAAGCCGGAGAGAGCGCCGCAAGGCGAGATCACCGGAGGGACGGAGGGCGACGAGTTCGCCGGCGAGGCGGATGGTGAAGTGGTGGAAGGTTCCCTGGGATCGACCGCCACAACGCCCGGACCGGGGGTCGTCCGACCCATGGAAAGGGCGAGCTGTCAGCCGAGGGCGCGGCCCCGAGGAGTACGGGCGACTTCGGTCGAACCGGCTACTCGGGGTTTCGCCGCGTCTGGGGCCAGGTGACGCCGATCAGCGGATCGTGAACGTCGTCTCCCCGCGCGGTTCTTCGTCGATGACGTCGATGCCGTCCACGCGCGCCCAGGACGGACCGTTGCGGCACCACTGCACGAGGCCCTCCACGTCGTGGACAGGGCCTTCGAAGGCGGCCTCCACCTCTCCGCGCTCGGTGTTGCGAACCCAGCCCCCGAGCCCCGCCGCGGCGGCCCGACCGAGACACGACGCCCGGAACCCCACCCCCTGGACTTGCCCGTGGATCAGGACCCGGCGCCGGATGACGGCGGTTGCCTGGTCTGACGGTGTCACCAGTCTGTCGATGTCACCGCGAGGCGGTGCCCCGGCTGTCGACCACGCTGTCCATCAGACACGGGTCGACCTCGCCGTCGATGCACCGTTCGCACTCGAGCTCCAACGTGCTGTGGGCGATCGTGAACGGCGCCCCGATGGCGGACTTCACCTTGTCGCCCACGACCTGAGCCTCTTCGAGGGAGGGGTGGCCCGACAACACGACGTGCGCGGACAGGGCCCGTATGTCGCTCGACAGGCTCCACACATGGAGGTCGTGGATCTCGGCCACACCGGGGATTCGCCCCATGACGGCGGTGAGCTCGTCCAGGTCGACGTCGGCGGGAGACGATTCCAACAGGACGTCGACACTCGACCGCAAGAGACGATAGGCCTCGACCACGATGATGACCGCCACCACCAAGGAGGCGGTGGGGTCGGCCCACTGCAGCGACGGGTTGGCCACGAGCACCGCCCCCGCGCCCAGGACGGCCAGCGAACCGAGGGCGTCGCCCCCCATGTGCAGCGCGGCCGAGCGCATGTTGAGATCCCCGTCGCGCTCACGCAGCATCAAGGCGGCCAGGCCGTTGATCACGAAGGCGATCGCCGCCACGGTCACGACGAGGCCCCCGTGGACGGCATGGGGATGCACGAGACGGTCGACACTCCCGGCCACGATGGCGACGGTGATGACCGCGATCACCGCGGCGTTGCCCAGCGCGGCCAGGATGGGACCGCGGTGGTACCCGAACGAGTGTGAGGGGCTGCGGGGGCGCGTGGCCCATCGGACGGCGAGGAGCGACATCGCCACGCCCGCGACGTCGGTGAGGTTGTGTCCGGCGTCAGAGAGCAGACCGGTGGAATGGGCCACCAGACCACCGACGAGCTGGGCCGCGGCCAGGGCGATGTTGAGGCCCAGGGCGACCACGAGGCGTCGTGTGCGGCTGGTGGCGCGGTCCATCGCCGGAGTGGCTCCTCGATTGGTGTCGGTGTGTCCAGCCTACCGGGGGGCCCTCTGTAACCTCCGCGCCTAGCCGAATGGACCGAACCACGACCGCTCGGCGTGCCCGGTCCGGTAGGAGTGCAGGACGTGGTCGAACCAGGCCGTGCTGTCGGAGAGCCCTCCGGGGCGACAGCGTTCCAGCCACAAGCGGCGGAACTCCTCGATGTGCTCGCCGAGGTCGGTGGCCAGGCCGTCGCGATCGCCTTGGCTCACCGATGCCAAGGTGCCGTCGCCGCCCAGGCGCAGGGCGAGGTCATGGCACGAAAGGCGAAGCAGCGCGGTCGTGGCGCGGAGCTCCTCGAGGACGAGCGGGCCATCGGAGCACCCGGGCCGGGCGCCCTCGAGAAGGGTGTCGGTGTCGTCGAGGAGCGATTCCACCGCGTCGAGATCGGTCGTGGTGAGCCCGACGGTCACTGCCTTTCCCATCGGCCACTGCGGAAGCAGGAAGGGCAGGGCCAAGGCGGACATGTTGGGAGGCTGCGGCGCGATCATCCGGTAGGTCTGCCCGAGGCCCACCACGGCTCGTCCCGTCCGCCCGGTGGGATCGTCGTAGCAGTGCGTGTCCAAGACGTTGGCCAGGTCGTCGGCATCGAGATCGCCATGGGCATCGACACACCATCCGAAGGCGGCGGCCGTGGCGAAGCCGGGATCGCTCACACACGGTTGTTGGTGATGGCCCATGTCACCCCAGTCCGTGACGAGGAGCCCGCCCGCACCATGAGCGACCCCGGCCATCGCGGCCCGGGCGATGTTCTCGATCATGTTGTCGGTCCGTCCCGAGATCGACATCCAGCTCGAGGTGCCCGGGCACACCCAGAACGGCACGCCGGCCTGCTCGAGTTGCGTGGTGCGCTGGTCGAAGGGATGGTTGGCCTCGTATCCCCATTCGCACACCGTGACGCCTTCGGGAAGCTCGGCGAGGAGCTCGGGGTGCACGGCGGGGATGTCACCCCACACGAGCAGCTCACGTTGGTCCAGGACCGGGAGTTGTCGCAGGGCCCGCAGCCACTGGAGCCATTCGCCTCGGCGATCGGCGCTGAGCTCCCAGGGTTCGTCCAAGCCGATGTGCACCCGGGTACTGGCGACCAGCGGGACGAGCTGGCCGAGCAGGTCCGACACGAGCTCGAACGCCTGGGGGTTGGCGGGGTCGAGCGTGAGTGCGGGGCGACGGATCCCGAAGATCCAGTCGAAGCCGTCGGGCGCGATGGCAAGAGGTCGATACCGCTCGAGCCTGAGCCAACGCTCGTAATGGCCGAGGGTGTTCTGGTTGGCTACGAGCTCGACTCCACGCGATCGGCAGTGCGCGTCGAGAGCATGGACGTCGCGCGACGTGTAGGGATCGGCCCGGCGCCAGACGTCCTCGTGGCCCAGATAGGCATAGGTGTGCTCCATGTACAGCTGGAGCTGGTTGATCTTCCAGCCCGCCAATCTGTCGACGAGACCCAGAAGCGTGGGCATGCTCGGCACGCGGTCGCGTGACACATCCAGCATCACGCCGCGTACGGCGAAGTCGGGCCAGTCCTCGATCCGACACGCCGGCAGCTTGCCGTCGGGTACTGCATCGGGAGCGTTGGCGCGGTGGCGCAACTGAGCCAACGTGGCGCGGCCGTGGCGCAGTCCCGCCTCGTCGGCCCCGACGAGGCGGATGACGTCGGGCGTGACCTCGAGGCGGTAGCCCTGGGGTGCGACGGCGGTGTCGATGGCCTCGTCAGGTGGGCGGTCGGGTACTCGAGCGCCGTCGGGCGCGCCTCGGAACGAGCGCGGGCGGGGGAGCAGGGTCGGTGGTGGTGCCACGGCGCCGGTCGGGGAGCGTCGGTGTTTCGGCTCAGCGAGCCGGGTCCCAGGGACCCTCGGGGCGAAGTCCCTGGGCGACCATGAGTGCGAGCTCGTTGCGCACCACGGGGAGGTCGTCAGCGTGGGTGACGCCGATGCATCGGCCCGGCCCGTCGAGCACGCGCACCGCGGCCGGGGTGCCGGCCATGGACCCGCTCGCGATCATGGCGCCCACCACCTCGGGGAGCAGCACCTCGGCGTCATTGGCGAGCGCGGACGGATCGGACACCGAGCCGTCCGCTGCCACAGACGGATGGGCACCGAGCACGGCCGCTTCCAGCACGGGCCAGATCGAGGGCTGGAACCCCCACAGGTTCATCGAGACCGGGGTGTCGCCGGGGAGCACGGCGGGCTCGAGGCCGTCAGCGACGTCGAAGGACCCGTCGGTTCGTCGTGTCACCCCCCGCCGCTCGACCAGCCGCTCGAGGTGCCCGTCGGGCTTCACCGCGCAGGTGCCGCGGGTCACCGGAGCGTCGGCGACGATCGTGTCGCGCAGTCGGTAGGCAACGATGGCGTGATCGTCGCTGTCGCTGAGCTGGCGGGCCAGCAGGGCCAGGGCGGGAGCGCCGTACACGTCGTCGGCGTTCACCACGGCAAAAGACCCGTCAGCGACGTACGAGCGCGCACAGAGCACGGCGTGGGCGGTACCGAGCGGCACGCGCTGCTCAGTGAACGAGACGACGACCGGTGAGGGAAAGCAACGCCCCACGTGGTATCGGATGGCCGGCCCCGTCTGAGGGCCGAGGACCAGGACGATGTCCCCGAACCCCGCCGCGGTGGCGTCGCCGGCGATGAGGTCGATGACTGCTTCTCCGTGCAGGCCCAAGGGTGCGAGCGGCTTGCATCCGCCGTAGCGCTTGGCCATGCCTGCGGCCAGCACTACGAGCACGGGCCGTGTGTCGGAGCCGCCTGTCGTCATCCTCCCCATCGTAGGACGGCGCTGGCCCAGGTCATCCCGCCTCCGAAGCCAGAGAGCAGCACCAGAGCGCCGGGGCGGAGGCGGTCGGTCTCGAGGGCATCGGCCAGCGCGAGGGGGATGGACGCCGATGAGGTGTTTCCGTAGCGGTCGATCGTCACCACACAGCGATCGTCGGGGATCCCGAGTCGTTGGCTCGCGGCGGTGATGATGCGGGCGTTGGCCTGATGGGGGATGAAGAGGTCGACGTCACTGGTTTGGAGCCCGGCCTTGGCCAGTGCTTTTTGCGACGACTCCACGATCACCCGGACGGCATGGCGGAAGATCTCCTTGCCGTTCATATAGAGGTAGCCGCCGTGGTCGCATTTGAGAAGGTGGCGCAGAGACCCGTCCGCCCCGAGGTCCCAGGCCAACAACTGGCCCGGGCCCTCTGTGGCCTCGAGCAACACCGCACCGGCGCCGTCCCCGACCAGGACGGCGATGCTGCGGTCGTCCCAGTCCGTGATCTGCGACAGCGTCTCGCTGCCGATGACGAGCACTCGCTGGGCACCGGCGAGCACGAGGCCGTGGGCGGCGACGAGCGCGTAGACGAACCCAGAACACGCAGCATTGACGTCGAAGGCGCCGCCGCGCACGCCGAGGCCTTCCTGGACCGTCGCCGAGGTGCCGGGCACGAGAGCATCGGGAGTCGAGGTGGCGAGCACGAGCACGTCGACGTCATCGCCGGTTCGCCCGGCGCGCTCGAGGGCGGCTCTGCCGGCTGCAATGGCCAACTCCGCCGTGGTCCCGCCGATTCGTCGTTCCCGGATCCCCGTGCGCTCGGCGATCCACTGATCACTGGTGTCGAGACGCGCCGAGAGGTCCTCGTTGGTGACCACCTTGTCGGGGACGGCGATTCCCCACCCTGTGACGACCGCTCCGGGCATGCGGCTCAGGTTCTCTCGAGGACATGCACAGCGACGAGGGCGGTGTCCTTCCCCGACATGATCCCGCCGGTGTTCACCGCGGCGGCCAGGCGCGGCTCGTGCACCTGCCGGCCCGTGGCGGTCCCGCGCAACTGGGCCACGAGCTCGGCGATCTGACAGATACCGGTCGCACCCAGGGGGTGTCCTCGGGCCACGAGGCCACCGCTCGGGTTGACGCACACGCTTCGTCCGCCCACGTCGGTGTCACCGGCCAGGGTGGCGACGCCGGCCTCGCCGGCGGGGAAGAACCCGAGCGATTCGAGGGCGTAGAGCTCCTCAGCGCTGGTGGCATCGTGGAGCTCGACGACGTCGATGTCTTCAGGGCCGACGCCGGCTGCCTTCCACGCCTCATCCCCGGTCTCGCGGAGCCGATCGTGGTAGTCGAGCTCGCCATTGCCGGATCGTAGGACGCTGGCGCGGACCCGGGGCGCACCCGGGGCGGTGCCGACCGACAGCACCGCGGCGGCTGCGCCGTCGGTGAACGACGAGCACATCAGGCGGGTGAGGGGCGCGACGACGACCGGTGAGGCGAGCACCTCCTCCACGGTCACCGGGGACTTGAACTGGGCGAGAGGGTTCCGGGCCCCAGACCGACGGGCCTTGGCGGCAGCCGCCGCGATCTGACGAGGTGTGGTGCCCCGTTCTTCGATCTGATGACGGACCCAGGTGGCGTTGAGTGCCATGAGCACACTGCCGGCATCGTTGTCGAAGCGAACCCGGAGCTCGGCCCGTTCGTCCGATGGCAGTCCGTCTTCGATCCCGGCGATGGTCTCGCCCCGGTGGCCGGTCCACATTTTCTCCACGCCCACCACGAGCACCGGTGACTGGCCCGCCTGTGCTGCGAGCACACCGAGATGCATGGCCGAGGACCCACCGGCACAGGAGTTGTCCACGTTGACCACACCGGTGGTGCCGAGGTCGACATCGCGGAGCCAACTCTGACCTCGGATGCAGCCCTGGTCACAGAGTCGACCGCCCAAGGCGTTGGCCGCGATGACGAGACCGACATCACCTGGTGACAGCCCGGCGTCGTCGAGCGCGGCTCTGACCGCTTGTCCCGCCATGACGTCGGGTGTCAGGTCGCGCCGGTCCATCGGCGTCATCCCGATCCCAACGATGCTTACGTCCTGTCGCACGACGACCTCACCTCCAAACCTGGTCTTCGACCTGTGTCCCGTATGCGCTCGACACCATCTCGCCGACCCGTTCCGAACGGCTCGCTTCGTGGCGACCGAGAACGGTCCCGCTCATCGGAGCTGGCCCCGTGGCCAGGGCGGAGCGAGACGCGATGAGGCCGGCGAACTCGCCGGCCAGGTCCTCGAACTGTACCAGCGGGTCGTCGGAGGTCACGAAGACCGCCACGTGCTGTGCGCCGGCTTCGACGAATCGCGCCACAGCCTGAGCACAGTTCAGAGCGCTCCCCGCCACCAGATGTCGTTCGAAGGAGCGGGCCGAGAGGCCATAGAGCGAGGCCATCCACGAAAGCCCTTGCTCGGCGGCACTCGAACCTCCCACCGACACAAATGCCACCGTGGCGCGCGCCACGGTGGCCGGATCGCGGCCCACCCGCTCGGTTTCTTTGTCGAGCCGACGCAGCGCCGCGCCGTACTCGTCGGGCGGAATGAACAGCGGGATCCATCCGTCACCGCGCCGTGCGGCCCGTCGCAGCGCGGATTCACTGGATCCTCCCACCCACACCGGAATCGGGCCGGCGGCGGGAAGTTGTGTGTAGCGCTGGCCGGGGGAGACCCTCCACGATCGTCGGAGGCTGTCGATGCCCTCGTCGAGACGCCGGCCGCGGCTGGTGAATGCGACGCCGGCGACCTGATACTCACCGGCGTGGGTGCCCACGCCCACGCCGAGGACGAGCCGGCCGCCCGACAGGTGGTCGAGCGAGGCAGCTTCTTTGGCAACCGACGGGGCGTGGCGCAGCGGCAACTGCAAGATGCACGTCCCGATGGCGGCCCGGCTCGTGGCGGCGGCGGCGACACCCAACGCGCTCAGAGCTTCGAGCGCGGGGCCGTGCCAGAAGATGTGGTCGCACACCCACAGCGCCCGGGCTCCGACCGTCTCGGCGCGGCGGGACAGCTCCGCGAGGGTTGCGGCGCTCGGGAGCTCCGTAGCGTGCTGGGGAAAGGTGGGGAGGATGAGCCCGAGGCTCGGCGCGCCCGGCTCGGTCACGTGGCGTGCTGGCCCGGCCAACGTGTCTGAGGGCACGCCTCATGGTATCCAGGGCCAATTGTGACGATCCGTCAGATCCAGGCGACAACGCCCCTGCGGAGCTGGCACGACACGGTCCGCACCCAGTCACGGCACAATGGAGGGGTGACCGACCTCAGCCAACCCGAGCAACGCCTCTCTGACCAGGGAGAATCCGATACCGATCAGCCCGAGCCGAGCCGGGTCGGGGTGAGTGACGAGGTTCGTGCCCAACGTGAGGTGGATCTCCGGTCACTGATCGAGCTCATGCGGCCCGCCGTGCAGGCCGACGGCGGCGATCTCGAGCTCGTGGCGTTCGACGTGCAGTCGGGGCGCGTCGAGGTGCAGCTCCAGGGCGCTTGTAGCTCGTGCGCCATCTCCTCGGCGACGCTCGAGGGTGGGGTCGACCGCATCCTGCGGGGCCGTCTGGATTGGGTGACCGAAGTGGTGGGCGGCGTCGACGAGAGCGCCGACCCCTTCGACAGCGCGGGGATGGGCCGAGGGGGCTACGTCCCCAAGCTCTGATTCACACCCGGTCCTGCGTTTACGCGGCGAGGTCGGACTCGTCGATCTCCCCGTACCGGACGAGCGGCTCGAACAGGTCGAGGACCGAGCGGTCCGGGTCGGTGATCCCCCGCAGTGCCGGTGTGGTCAACCGGCGGCTGATGAAGCGTCGTGCCACCGCTGTCTTGCGGGCGTCGCCGTTTCGATCCAGGGCCCAGGCGGCTTCCTCGACGAGCAGGGCTCCTTCGACGGTGTCGGCGAGAAGCTCGGCGAATCGCCTGCTCTGGAGCAAGGCGATGTCGTCAGGGGCACCTTCGAGGTACGAGATCGCTTGGCGGGTGTCGCGCAACGATGCCGCCACGGTGTCGATGGCGCCGGCCAGAACCTTGTGGCCCGAGCCGTTCTCGAGGGCCTGCTCGGTCCGCGCCAACAGGGCGATATGGGCCTGCTCGCCGCGCATGGCTCGCCGGACGTCGATGCACAAGATGTTCTCGGTGCCTTCCCAGATCGTGTGGCACTGGGCGTCGCGCAGCTGGCGGGCCATGGGCCAGTCCTCCATGTACCCGTTTCCTCCCAGGACCTCGAGTCCCGTCGACGCTGCCCACAAAGCCATGCGGGTGCAGCGCATCTTGGCCAGCGGCACGAGTATGCGCCGCACCAGTCGACCGGATTCGGCGTCTTGTGCTCCTCGGGCGGCCGCCGCGCACTCGTAGGTGGCGGCCATGCCCGCCTCGAGATCCACCAGCATGTCCACCAGGGTCTCTCGCACGAGGGGGTAGCTGTCGATGCGGTGTCCGAATTGGGACCGCCTCCCGGCGTAGATGGCCGCTTCGAGGAACGACCGGCGGTGGATGCCCAGTCCCATGAGAGCCACGCCGAACCGGCTCCCGTTGACCATCTCCATCATGCGGTTGAGGCCTCGCCCATCGCGCGCCGCATCCGCAGCGCCCGCACCGGCGCCGCCGTCAAGGGCACCGGACCCGCCTGCCAGCCATGCCCTGGCTCCGTCGAGCGATACCTCGCCGGTCGGCACGCCGACGGTGCCGAGTTTGGGTTTGAGACGCTTGATCCTGAACCCGTTGGCCGACCCGTCGGGAAGGATGCGAGGGACGATGTAGGTGGCGAGCCCGCGACTCCCCCTCGGGGCACCGTCGGGTCGGGCCAGGACGATGAACACCTCCGCGTCGACGTTGGAACAGAAATGCTTCTCCCCCGACAGCAGCCATTCGTCGCCGTCTTGGACGGCGCGGGTGGTGTTGGCACCGACGTCGCTCCCGCCCTGGCGCTCGGTCAGGAACATCCCGCCTTCCCATGCCTGGTCGGGATCGAGGCTCCGGAGGCGACCGAGCAGGTCGTCGCGGGCCGCGGCAGGGGCGTATCGCTCCACGATGTCGGCGGCACCCGAGGTCATGCCGAGGCCGCAGTAGATCGCCGTCTCGGCTTGTGACACGAGGTAGGAGACCGACGCCGTCACCACGCCGGGCACCGGTCGTCCGGCCAGGGCCTCGAGGCTGACGAAGCCGTTGCGGACGAGGTCCGCCTTGTTCTGGGTCCAGTTCGGATGGTGGACGACCTCGTCCACCTCCTGGCCCCAGCGGTCGTAGCGAGCCAGGACCGGCCCGTGCTTGTCGGTCACCTCGGCTCGGGGCGCGATGACCCCACCCACCAGGGCTCCGAATCGACTGACGTGCTCCTCGGCCAGCGACCGGTCCCCGGGGTCGGGGAGATGGCGGTCGAGCAGAGCGGTCAGGTTGGGGTCGAGGGAGTACCAGTCGAGGCCGGCGGCCTGCTCGTACTCGGCGTAGTCGGGAAGCATCGTCCGATGCTACGGCCCGGGGCGTTCCCGGGGGCCCGCCAGCCCCGCCAACGATCACTTAGGAAAACTAATTAGAATGGTGAACGATGACCACGATCGCCAATGACCCGTCCGGCCCTGAGATCGGTGGCCCCACCGAGTCCGCTTCGGGCCCGGGCTCCGAGCCCGTCGTCGGGCCCGATGGCGAGGCGGAGGGCTCCGACGCCGAGATGGCCGCCCGGCTGCGACTGGCGATCCTGCGCCTGTCGCGTCGTCTCCGCCAACAAGTCGCAGGCGGAGTGACCTCGTCGCAGGTTTCCGCCCTGGCCACCGTCGAGCGTCTGGGCACGCCCACGCTCGGGGAGCTCGCCTCGTCGGAGCAGGTCCAACCGCCGAGCATGACCAAGATCGTCGTCGGCCTCGAAGCCGCCGGGCTCGTGGCGCGCCAGGAGGAAGAGACCGACCGGCGCATCGTGCGTGTGAAGCTCACCGCCGAGGGTCGGCGTACCTTGGCGCGGAGCCGGTCACTGCGCAATGCCTATCTGGTGCGACGACTGCGCCGGCTCTCGGCCGATGAGCGAGGCGCGCTCGCCGACGCGGTCCGCCTGCTCGAACACCTGGTGGAACAGCCGTGACGCGTTTTCGGCGCATCGCAGACACGACCTTCCGGTCGCTGCACACGCGCAACTACCGGCTTTACTTCACCGGACAGATCATCTCGGTGAGCGGCACGTGGATGCAGAGCGTGGCGCTGGCGTGGCTGGTGGTCCACTACCTCGCGCCCAAGAGCCAACG
>Ga0307373_10012111_pt1 | contig 12333 bp, 8 predicted proteins | sample OX2MG_FD_202534 | JGI IMG/M metagenome (GOLD analysis project Ga0307373, IMG submission 202534) | Soil microbial communities from Risofladan, Vaasa, Finland - OX-2 | ecosystem: Environmental > Terrestrial > Soil > Coastal area > Acid sulfate soil | place: Finland: Risofladan, Vaasa | collected...
TCAGCATCCTTGAACCTGCGGATGTCTGGTGCTCGGACGTTTTTACGTGGCCGAAACTCCTGCAACACGAAGGCTTCCGCGTTCTGGATATGATTCAGGAAGTGCGTCGCCCGAATGGGGCCGCCTTACGAACGACTCGGTGTCCCATCCGAATCGACGGAGAGATCTACAAGTCCGGCAAGGGATCTCCGAAAATCGGGGAACATGCCGAAGCCATCGGCAAGGAATTTGGGCTATAGTTCAAAGCTACGTGGCTGGCCGCAGAAATGGAGAGACAATGAATCCAAACCCCGACCCTGCTAAGCATGCAGAAATACCCGTGTGGAATGCTGAGGACTGGTTCTATGAGGACTTCGAACTCGGCCACAAGATCCGTTCGATTCGCCGGACGATTTCCGAGGGTGAAAGCATGCTTTTCAATTCTCTCGTTCTGGATATGCACCCATATGTGGGTGATGAAATATTTGCCCGGGGACAGGGCGTCTTCGGCCGGCGGCTTGTCGCGGGGGCCATGGTTTTCAGTTATGGCCTTGGCCTTGTTGCTACAAATTGCGTTAACTCGTTCAGTTACGGCTATGACAAACTCCGATTTATCAAACCGGTCTTCATCGGTGACACGATATACTCCATCCGCACCAATCTTGAAAAGTGGCCGAAGTACCCGGAAATGGGCATGATCCGCGCCTCCTACGAGGTCTTCAAAAATGAGGGGGAGTTGGTGCTCTACTGCGAGCACCTGCAAACGGTAAAGTACCGCGATCCTTCAAAGTGGAAGGGCCAGGTCAAGGAAAAGTTCTAGGGCCCCGTCCCACTTGATGATTTACAAGCAGGCAGCGAGGACGTGGAATACCGGGCATGTTTATCCCGGCTGCGGCGGTGAGCCTTTCGGAAGAGCAAAGGCAGGAGTTGAAGAAAGGGGCACGGGCGGGTTGCTCCTGAAACCAATCAGTTCGACTCTGAGTTATTCTTTTTCTTAAGCTGGTCTAAGAGCGCCAGGGCCTTCTGTGCGTCAGCATTCTGGGGGTCTTCCCTCAAAGCGAGGTCCGGTTCCTGCACGGCATCACCCACATCCCCTTTGCGCGCGTAGATCAATCCCAGGTTTTTGTGGAGCGTGGGGTCCGCCCGGCACTGGCCGCATGCTTTGATCGCTTCTTTAAGCCCAAATTCGTAAGTTGGACGAGGTTTTTGGCCTTCGCATGAAGGCTTGAGGGCGTTATCTACCCCGGTGCGTGCGGTTGAATTTCCAACTTGCGCGAAGTTGGGATTTGGTAAAGCAAGAGTTTGTCGAACAGCGAGTTACGCTTCTCCAGTCCTCCCCAGGCCGCGGACAAATGCAGCACCGTTTGGTGGCCGGCACGGCCCAAAATCGCTCCACAGAGAAACACCTGGGCGCGCAAGCTGGCGGGCTGGCGATAGCCGGTCATGCCGCTGGCGCGCTGGAATTCTCCCAGCAGGTTGAACAGCATCCGAATGCCCAGGAAGGCCGCCTCGGTGGCGAAGAACTCCTTCAGGCAGAAATCATCCGCTGCCAAGTCCGGCTTCAACTCCTCGATGCGTTGCTCCATGCACGCCCGCTGGTTGTAGTCCCGTCAGGGTCAAGCGGCATTTTGTGTGTAAACGGAGAACCCTTGAGAGAGCGGGTGAAAGCTCCATCGAAACTCCATGGTTTGGGACACGTAGACTAGACATCGGTACGTCGAGATTTCTGCGCCCGTCACTTCCATGGCCCGGGTGCGGCGTTTGAATTCCTTGTTGAGCCGCTCAATGGGATTGGTCGTGCGCAGCACCGTCCAGTACGAGGGATCGAACTGGAAAAAAGTCAGCAACGAATCCAGGTCTCGTTCGATCACCTGCACGGCGGAAGGGAACAGACGCCCCCACTGCTGCTTGACCGTGAAGAAGGCGGCCCTCGCCGCACTCTCCGTAGGAGCATAGAAGATCTGGTTGAGCGCTTTGGAAAACACTTCCCGTTCCTTTTTCCGTACCCGCCGGCAGGCGTTGGCCTTGGCGTGCTTCTGACAGCGCTGCGTCTGGGCTCGCGGAAAGAAGCGCCGGAAGGCGCTTTCCAGTCCTGCCAGCCCTTGCCGAATCACCTGCCGGGAAACGCCCGTAGCTCGCGACACTGCCGAGATGCCGCCGCCGCTCGTTGACGGAAATCGGGGCGCGTGCTATTTTCAGGGTCGCATGCACACCAGCGGGCGAAGGGAATTCGACCCCATCATGATTTCCATCGTGGTCCCAACCTACAAGGAGGCCGGCTCGATCCAGGAAGTGGTCCGGCGGGCGGCCCTGGCCCTGGCCCAGTCCGGTGAAGAATTTGAATTGATCGTGGTCGATGATAACAGCGGTGACGGGACCGCCGAACTCGCCGAAGAACTCGGCGGCGAATTCCAGGTGCGCGTCCTTCGCCGCGTCGGGCGCCAGGGGCTCGCGACGGCCGTGGTCGATGGCTGGAAGCTTGCCCGGGGAGACCTGCTCGGCGTGATCGATGCTGACCTTCAGCATCCGCCGGAAATCCTGAACGCGCTGGCGGCCGCCCTGCGACAGTCTGGCGCCGATTTGGCTGTGGCCAGCCGCTATGTCGCAGGCGGCGGAACCACTGACTGGGAATTCCGCCGCCGCGTGATTTCCTGGGGAGCGACCCATCTGGCCGCCTCCGTCCTGCCGCTGAAGCTTTCAGCGGTCAGCGATCCCATGTCGGGCATGTTTGTCATCCGGGCGGCGGCGATTGCCGGCGCCGATCTCTCACCGCTGGGTTACAAAATCCTGCTCGAGGTGCTCGCCAAAGGGCGGATTGAACACGTGGTGGAAGTGCCCTACCAGTTTGAAGAGCGAACACGCGGAAGTTCCAAGCTGGGCCTTCGCCAGTACGGCGAGTACCTGGCTCATCTTGTCCGGTTGTCGTTCTCGACGGGCCAGTTGCGCGCCTGGATTGCCTACAGCCTTGTGGGACTCACGGGAGGCGCGCTGGATATCGGCTTGATCTGTTGGATGGCCGGGCGTGCTGGAGCCAATGCTGCCTGGGCCGTGCCTCTGGCCGTCGAAGCCGCTGTGTTATGGAACTTCCTGTGGAACCAGAACGTAACCTTTGCGCGCCGCCTCCGGCACGTCTCTCGGAAGGCAGGAAGCGCGTCCCGCCTCTGGCTCTATCAGAAAGCGTGCCTTCCCGGCGCGATTTTGAATATCGGCCTGACGCTTTTCCTTGCCTCGCAAGGCGTCCGGCTGGTCCTCGCAGTGGCCGCCGGAGTGGCTCTCGACGGCGCCGTCAATCTTCTTTTCAATGTCCCCTCCATCTGGAAAATCTGGGGCCCGCGCACTTCCACCTCCAGCGGCCCGGCTGCCGAGTAGCAGCGTCGAGCAGGTAGCGCCAGCGTCTCGCTGGCATTTTGGCAGGTTGTTGAAAAACTCGTGTTCCGTGTCATTCCGAGGAACCAAAGAGCCTGCCCTGAGCCCCTTCACTTTGTTCAGGGCCGTTCGCGATTGGAGGGCGAACGGGCTCGGAATGACACCGTTCCGAAATGTTTTTCAACAACTTGTTAGTGCCGTGTCACCCAAGTTCAATCCATCATTCGTCAGGGCACGCCTTCAGGCGTGCCGCTCCCGGGAGCGCTCCGAAAACGGCTTTAGCCGCTGAGGGCTGTACCCTCAGGGCCTAAAGACCTGAAAAAATCCGACCCGTGCTCGAGCGGCAGGGCTGAAGCCCTGCCCTGACAGTCCAAATTATTTAAGGCATTTCTGTGACGCCCCATTACGAAAGAGCCGCCGGGACGGCGGCGCTACGCGCTCACCCATCTTCCCCAAGTTGCCGATAAAAATCTTGATCGCAGTATGCACAAGCTCGACGCAACTTCGGGTGGCGCTGTCTCTTCATGCAACTCCCGAATCTGGATGATTGCGGCCCTGGCTGCGGTCTTCATCCTTTCACTGCCCAATCTTCAATACCCCATTGGCCGCGACCAGGCAACCTACTGTGTTATCGCGGAAGGCTTGCTCAAAGGCAAACATCTCTACCGTGATCTTTGGGACAACAAGCCGCCGGGAATTTTTTATATCTACGTTCCCATCGTCAAACTGCTTGGCCGCTCGATGTGGGTGGTCGGCGTGGTGGACCTCGTCTGTGTTGCAGCCGCTTCCCTTGGGATCTTCTATTTCTGTGCGCGATATTTGGGGCCGCAGGCAGGGGCCGTTGCCGCGGTCCTTTATGCCTACTGGCACGACCGCCGCGGCTACATCAATGCGGCGCAGCCGGAAGTCTTCCTGATCCTGTTTATTTTCGCCTCTTTTTTTCTGCTGGCCCGCGAAGGGCGTTTGCGGGGGTGGCGGAGTTTCGGAGCGGGGCTGGCTCTGGGCGCGGCTTTCTGGATCAAGTACAACGCGCTGGTGTTTCTACCTCTGATCGTTTTTCTCCCCTACCTGGATACCCGCCGCCTGGATACAGCTTCGCCTCGATTGGCCCTGAACATACTCTGGCGGCCCTGGCTGGCTCGAACCGCAGCGCTGCTCGGCGGGTTTGCGGCCGCAATTGTCGGTGTTCTGGCCTGGTTCCGGCTTTCCGGCGCGTGGCCGGCGATGAAGGAAGTCCAGTTTGAAGTTCTGCCGCGTTACGGCGCCATAGTCGTTCATCAAACCCCCCATTATTTTCTCTGGGCGTTGGGCCAGATCGTCTTCAACCTGGGAACATGGCCGGAAGCAGGCATTGCTCTGGGTCTGCTGATTGCCTGGAGGTCCCGCGAGCTTCATCGCGCGGCCCCGATTTTCATGGCCGCCCTGGCGGGATTTCTGGTGACGGCCACCCAGGCGCGCTTCAACGCTTACAGCTTTGAAACCTTTCTCCCGTTTCTCGCGATGGTCTGGGCCTATGCGGCCGTGAAGATCTTTGAAGGCTTCCGCACGCTTTCCCGGCGCTTCAGCGAGCGCGGCTGGAGCATTGCCCGCATCGGTATCTGGCTGGTGTTTATCAATTGCGCCTATTTCCCTCTGCCCGCCCCGGCCCTGCGCCAGGTGGAACGCTACCAGGGTCTCGAAAAGTGGTGGCGCAATCCTGAAAAATCGTACGGAAGTTACTGGTGGGCGCTCGGCATTGAACACCTCGGAGGAGAATTGCAAGTCATTCGTTATCTCAGGAACCACTCCGCGCCTGGCGATCAGGTGTTCGTTTGGGGCACCGCACCCCTCATCTATTTTCTCGGCGATCGCGAGTGTCCTTCGCGCTTTGTTTCCAACCTCGGCCTGGTTTCGGACTGGGCGCCGGCAGCCTGGCGCAATGAGCTGGTCCGCACCTTGCAGGCAAAACGGCCGCGGTTCGTTATCGTCGCACGTCGCGACGCAATCCCTGCCGTCTCCGGCACCACGCTCGATTCCCAGGAATATCTGGTCCGATACGCCGCCCTCGCCCGCCTGCTTGGCAACCACTATGAGCGGACCCGAGCGTTCAGAAACTTTATTGTCTACAGGCGGCGTCAGGGTCCGGCAGTGGGCGGCTCATCATGAGCGCGGACCCGTTATCCTCGCGGTCCCTGTTTTCCAAAGCAGGCTCGGGGCGCTGGCTCGCGCTGGCGCTGGCGCTCGTTCTGCTGCAGGCCCTTCCCAACCTCAGCTACCCCATCGGCCGCGACCAGGCGACGTATTGCGTTATCGGCCGGGGATTGCTGCACGGAAAAAAGCTCTATCGCGATCTCTGGGACAACAAGCCGCCCGGCATTTTCTATATTTATGCAGCACTTGTAAAAATATTCGGGCCGGTGATGTGGAGCATCGGGCTGCTGGATATTCTCTGGCTCCTGGGTGTTTCCGTTTGCATTTTCCGCTTTGCCGAACCGACCCTCGGGAAGGCCGCGGCGTTCCTTGCCGTCCTGGTCAACGCCGCAATGCACATCCGCGCCGGGACCTGGGATGCAGGCCAACCCGAAACCTTTCTGATGCTGTTCATCTTCGGCAGCTACTTCTTGCTGTCAAACCGCGGCCGGGGGATGAAGTACAAAGAAGCAGGCGCGGGAGTCTTATTCGCGGCGTCTTTCTGGATAAAATACAACGCCGTCGCGTTCCTGCCGTTTCTGCTGCTCGTGCCTTATTGGCAACTCGAGAAGTCCGATGGCCGCGCGCCGGGGTTCAGGCTGGCCACGGAGTGGCCTGCATGGCTGTTGCAGGTGTCCCGGTTTGCTGCCGGTTTTCTGTTGGGCAGCACGGCGTTGCTCTCCGGCTTATGGTTCAGTGGCGCGTGGAGCGGGTTTGTTGAAGAGCAGTTCCAGGTCCTTCCCCGATATGCTGCGGCGGCCGGGGCGGGGATTCCGCACTACTGGGCGTGGGCGGCCAGCCGCATTCAGTTCTGGCTGGGCTTTTGGACGGTGTGCGCGGCAGTGGCGGCCCTCATTCTGGCCTGGAGGCGGAATCAGTTAGCGCGCCTGGCCCCGGCATGGGTTGGCGCTGCCGCTGGGTTTGCCGCTCTGGCCGTGCAAATCCGCTATCAGCCGTACTACTTTGAAACCTGCTATCCGTTTTTCGCCATCTTTTGGGCGTATCTGGGAATTCAAATCTACCAAGGCGCTCGATCTCTCGCCCGATACTTCCTGGAGCGCAACTGGCGCGTGGCGCGTGTTCTCACCTGGGTTGTGTTTGCAAATCTGATTGCGCTTTGCCTGCCAGGCCCGGTGATGCGAATGGTGACAAACTACAAAGCCTTCAACCAATGGCGGCAGAATCCGGCACAGTTTTATTCCGATTACTCATGGCCGGGCGCTGCCGAGCACCTTCGGGACACCCTGCGAGTGGTCCAATACCTTGACGGCCATCCTGCCCCTGCGGCCGGAGTCTATGTGTGGGGCAACGAACCCCTGATTTACTACCTGAGCGGACACCGCCCGCCGGCGCGGTTCGTCTGGAACCTGGCCCTGATAGCCCCGTGGCGGCTGCCCGGCTGGCGGCGGCAGTTGGTTCGCCGGCTCTCGGAATCACGCCCGCGCTTTATCATCGTGGCGCGGGATGACGAGGTGCATGACCTTTCCGGCACCTACCAGGATTCCGCTAAAGCCCTTCAGTCGTTTCCGGCGCTGGCAAATTACGTTCGTGATTTCTATCAGCCCTGCAAGGATGAAGTGACTTTCGAGATTTACTGCCGCGCGCCGGACCACGTAACGGAAAACTCTCCAGCGCCGGCATCCTGAGTCCGCCGGGGTTGCTCGGGATAAGCTTCATGGTGCAAGCGGCGCCCCGATGATTGGAACCTGCAAATCCAGAAAGAAGAGGACGGCACACAAAGCCAGCGCGCCAAGCGAGACGATCATGCCCGCAACCAGCCCGCGCTGGCGGTAATCGAAGCGGACGGTGTGCCGTCCAGCGCCCGCTCGAACGGCGCGGAACAGGTGATTCGCCCGCAGGATATCCACGGGATGGCCGTCAACGGTTGCGTGCCAGTTGGAATCGAAGCGGTCGAGCAACACCACGTAGCCGGGCCGCGACAGCGTCACTTTCAAAACGACGCTGTTCGGCTGGCGTCGCAACGCCTCGATTTGCCCGGCAGGAGTCAAAGCGGAAGATGAATCGACTTCCGCTTTTGATGCGAGCAGCACCGTATCGCGAGCATCGAAAGCGGGATTGGACAATCGAGCCAGCGTCTCGCCCGGATCGGGCGAATAGACAGCCGAACCCGCCACATAGGCCCTGGGCAGGAAGCATCGATTCTCGTAGAGATAACTCGGGTAGGGCGTTCCGTCAAAAATCGGCGCGACCAGGCGAAGGGTGTTGTAATTCCCGCGGCCGCCGAGAATCTGGTACCGAACGTTGCTGCGGCCCATCAGGCACAGGGTCTGGGCCGGGTCTGGGATCTTGTGCAAGGCGAAAACCCAGAACTGGTAGAGCGATACCGGGAAAGACCAGTCGGGATCCACATTGGAAATGCCCTCGGCGTTCTCCAGCATTCCGCCGTGCTCCAGCAAAAGCCGCTCCTGGAATGCCGCCGGTGCAGGGACAGGAAGGCCGCCCGCAGCGGATACCGATTCAAAATCCAGAGGCTGCTCAAGCGACTGCGTGGACATCGCAGCCAGCGGAGTGCCGCCGAAAATGTCGGCATATCGGTAAGGCATTCGCGAGGCTTTGAAGTGGTCCAGAACAGGCGGGCGATAAGCGTAAAAGCTTTTGGGAACGGTAGGGTTTGCAGAATAATTCACCAGGACAAGCTGCCCGGCTCCTACAAGAAGCGCCACCGGCAGCGCCTTGCGCGCCCACCGGTCGCCTCTTCTGATCCCCACAAACCAGAGCGCAGCGCCCAGCGTAAATCCGGCAACTCCCGGCGCCTGCCAATGGAGCATGTTGAGGAAATAGCGCGCTGCGGCTTGGATCCCGTGGGGTCCCAAAGCCCCTGCAGGAGCAATCCCCATGGCCTCTATCGCATGGCGCAACATCCACCCCGCGGCCTGCTCCACCCAGTGCGGAAGAAGCCATGAAACACCCCACAGGAACCATGCGCCCGCTGCCGCAACCATCAGGAGCGCGAGAACCTTGTTGGCTTTTCTGGACCGCGATAAGTCAGTCCGCCGCATGACATCAATTCCCCAGCCAGCCAGCAACGCCGCCAGCAGAATGACCGGGATCAGCAACTTGATGGGAAAGCGCACCAGCTTCAAAAGCGGCAGCGCGAAAAGCGCCAGCCTGTAGAGCGGAGTAAACCGCCCGAACGCCAGCAACAGCAGGACCATTGCTGACCACCCCACAAAACGCCGGCGGCGGTCGCTGCCCATTGCGCCGCCGATCAAGGCAAGAAAGACGGGCACAAACCCCAGAAACAGCGACGGGAAATAGGGCTTGTTGTTAAAATTCAGGGCCGGCGTCCACAACGATGAAGCGCTAAACATCGGGTCGGGAAATCCTGCCACGACCGTCCCGATCAATTGCAGAGGGTGGAGCGACCAGTAGGTATTCTGGCTAAAGGGGAAGCCAATCGCGCCTCGGATCGAGCGCCGCAGCAGGACCATTGCCGGGAACAATTGCACCGCTGCCAGCGCAACCATCAGGGCGCCCGAACCGGCGAAGGCGGCCAGCACCCGCAGGTTCGCTCGCTCGATCGGCCGGCGGAAGGACCCTGCCCGGTAGAGCGCATAGGCAAAGCAGAGGCCGAAAGTCGCCAGCAAAGTCAACGGTTCACCGGCCAAAAACTGCATCAGGAAAACCAGCGTCAGCAGAACCCAGGAACGGATGGAGCGGCCCGCAACGGCATAGTCCGTCAAGAGCAGCGCCCAGGGTATCCAGGCTACGCAGGCAACCTCGTTATAAAAACTTCCGAGCGAGAGCACCGGCCCGCTGAACACAAAAAACAGCGCTGCAAAAAACGCCGCCAGATGCGACTGCCCCCACCGCCGCGCCAGCCAGTAGGTCCCGGCTGCAGCCAGCACAAAGTGCAAAACAAAGTGCAGCGTGAAAGCCAAATCAACCGGTAGAAAAACGATCAAAAACGTGGTGGGATAGAAAAACAGCGAGTTGGGATTTGCCAAAATCGGCTGTCCGAAGTTGAGGTAAGGATTCCAGTAAGGCAAAAAACCTTTGCGGCAAATTTCATGAATCAGGCGCGCCAGCGGATAACTCTGGTTCAGGATGTCGCGATAGAACAGCATCTGAGAAGTGAACAGGACCTTCCAGAACATGAGCACCACAGCCCCGGCCAGGATTGCCAGGGCGTAAAAATCTTTCCGGTCAGGGAAGGCGGCGGCCGCGTTCGAACGGGTTTCCGGTTGACCGTGGGCTTGTCCTGAGCCGAAAGGTCCACGGTCAGGAACGCGCTGACCGTGGCTACCATCTGTGGTGGGTAATACATCCATAGAGGCCGAAGGGTCGCTGGCACAGCGGCGCAATCCAATAGCAGGCTGCTGAAGACCGTTACAGGACCGTGTCATTCCGAGCGCAGCGAGGAATCTCACTCTGAAATCATAGACCGTACGAAGTTCCTCGTCGCCCCGATGAACTGAATCGGAGTGCCTCGGAATGACAGCCGGCACGAGTTTCCCAGCATCCCAATAGAGGAGATCGTCGGAATCGGCGTGATGGTTTACGTCTTTAATTCTTGATGAGGACAAGCGGTGATAAGATGCGCCTGCACAAATAAAACACTCGAATCGGCCTTTGATACGGCGGATACTGTTGCACCGTGCCAAAACGAAGCTACAACTTGCTGCCTATTGCCCCTAACACGGGCGGCTGGTAGCCGCGGCGGAGAGTCGGGCTTTGGGGCGTGGCGGCATGTCGGCAGTGTCGCGAGCTACAGGCGTTTCCCGGCAGGTGATTCGGCAAGGGCTGGCGGAATTGAACCAGCCTCCCATGAGACCGGCGGGGAGGGTTCGTCGCCCCGGCGGGGGCCGCAAGCGGGCGATGGCAAAGGGGCCTTCGCTGGCAGCAGACTTGGAAAGTTTGGTAGGGCCAGTGACGCGAGGCGACCCGGAATCGCCGTTGCGATGGACCTGCAAGAGTGTGCGGCGGCTCGGCCATCAGGCGAGCTATCCGGTGGTGGCCGAACTGCTGCATGAGTTGGGGTACAGTCTGCAGGCCAACCGGAAGACCCGGGAAAGCGATTCCCATCCGGACCGCAACGCGCAGTTTGAATACCTCAACCGGAAGGTGCAGCAATACTGGGCGAGTGTGGGAGTCGATCATGACACTTCGCCGTTTGCCGTGGAGAGTATCCGGCGCTGGTGGTATTCGATGGGAAAGCTCACGTATCCTAAGGCGCGGCGGTTGTTGATCACCGCCGACTCGGGAGGCGGCAATGGTAGCCGGGTCCGCCTCTGGAAGCTGGAGCTGCAGAGACTGGCCGACGAAACGAAGCTGCGGATCGCGGTCTGTCATTTCCCTCCGGGTACCAGTAAATGGAACAAAATTGAGCACCGGCTGTTCTCCTTCAGCAGCCAAAACTGGCGGAGCAAGCCGCTCACCAGCCTGAAGGTCATCGTCAGCTTGATCGCCGCCACCAGCACTCACAAGGGGCTGAAAGTCCGTTCTGGACCCGGCACCCGCTCCTGCCCGGCGGGCGCCAAAGTCAGTGAGGCCGAGATGTCTCAAGTCCTCTTGCGTCGCGATAAATTCCATGGCGACTGGAACTATGAGATCGCTCCACACCCATAATCCATGGAAAGGTTATTTCCTAGCAGTTGCTAAAGACGTAAAAAGGAAATTCCAGAAAGCGTATCTCCGACGCACCCCTGGTGTTGCTTGTCCTTGTATGATGTGCGCGCGAGCCCCGTATTCAGGGTTTCGCCACCGGAGTGTACACCGCATCTCGTTCGAAGGGAAACATCGGTTTGCGTCTGTATAGATAATCAAAATTCGCTGGATTTGCAGCGGTGATCCCGGCTGTATCGACCTCGATGATCTGTGCCGAGACGGGTTCATAGGCCGCGCGAGGAGCGACCGCACCCTTCGCGATCAGTACTCGCTTTAATTCGGGTTTGATACCCAGGCTCAGGATTTGCTCCAGACTAAAGGGCGCCATTCGCAACGAGGTGAGAACAATCGTATCTCCTTCAGGACTTTCCACGACAGCTGTCAGCCCCTGATTATTCCAGAATCTGCCCCCATGCCGAGGCTTGAACTCGGCAAAGGCACCGTCGTGCAGTAACCGGACTCGTCCTTGTACCCGTACCGGCCTATCGTGCAAAATATCGCTTTTCCCACCCACCTCCATCGAGATTGTCTGCCCCACTCCGGCAGCACTGCAGCCCTGGACAGCTTCCGGATCATGCAACACGACAAGGATATTATGCACGTCTGCCCTTTGAAGAGCTTCGAAAATAGCGGTGCCGTCACCCGGGCTGCCGCCACCCACATTGTCGCCGACATCAAGCAAAGTTATAGGCGTCGCCTCTGCCTTCGCCGCCTCCGAAACGGCTTCGGTTAGCGGTACTCCTGCAAAGTGGCATTGGTCTCGGAGACTCCAGGCCGATTGTGCAAGAGTCTTTGCTGTTTCGCTTGCGAGCTTGTCATCGCCGTCCGCCACGATGAGAATTGACGGGCCCATTTCCTCAACATCTGCATAGGGAAAGCCCAACGCCATACTGGCTGATATTATTCCCGGCAGTCTGAGCAATTCCTCCATCTGTCCGTAGAGCGAAGTCATCGGGTTGCTCCCGCTCTGTTGTGCAAGAAGAGTAATCAGTAGGGGCGGCTTCTCGAGCGCCTGGACCGGCCGTGTTCTACCTTCAAGTATTCCGTCCAGCATTCTAGCCGCCTCGCGTCCGCGTTCCCGCTGGTCTATATGCGGATAAGTTCGGTAAACGGTTGTCGCTGTAACTCCAGAAATCATTTGGCTGGAGATGTTCGCGTGAAGGTCAAGGGTCATCACAATCGGGAGTGCTG